>JGI12316J15309_10002170_pt1 | contig 10764 bp, 10 predicted proteins | sample MarCyaLeptolynsp_FD_15309 | JGI IMG/M metagenome (IMG submission 15309) | reverse complement strand
CGTAGGACTGGAAGCGAACGATGGAAATGTCGCCTCGCTGTTTCGGGCGGCGCTGGATTGTGCCGTTCTGCATCACGAGCAGTGTACGATCCGCCGCTTCAACGATGTTTCCCGTGTCCGCCTGATATGTAAACGCCGTTTCACCGTCGCGTGTATCGTGCAGCAGAAGGCCGTCGAGCGTCCCGTTACCCGACCGGTTCCGGATGTGAAACGTAAGTCCACTGTCCACGTTGATGAACTTGCCGGGTTTGACGATGTTTGCCACGAGGTCCGCTCGGACGCGGGTAATTTCCGTCCTGAGCTGCGCCAGGCCGCCGGGTGCCACGTAGAGCGACAGGCCGGCAATGAGCAGCATGACCGCAACGGAAAAGATCATGACCGGCTTGAGAACGAGAAATCTGGATCCGCCGCTGGCGTCGATGACGATAAGCTCGCTATCGCCGGACAATGCGTTGAGGACCAGGATGAGTGCGAGCATCAGCGCGAACGGGGCAACGATCATGATCAGGAAAGGCAGCGCCAGCATCGTGATGCCGACAAACTGGACGATCGTCTGTCCTTTTGATGTCACCAGATCAAGTTGTCTGAGAGCCTGCGTCGCCCACACTACGCCGGTCATGGCTGCAATCGTGAGCGTGAATGCATACAATGTCCGCCGGATAATGTAGCGTTCGAGCGTCTTCATGTCTGACCGGACAAGCCCTTTGCAAATTGTCGAAAAAATCCCCAGCCACCGAATAGCACGTAATGTGGTGAACGCCGCATAAATAAGAATGGTTAATTTGCATTAATTTTATTCGCTGTTGCCGAAAAGTCGTTAAAACCCCATGATTTGCGGTAAACAGGTCACAATCTCCAGCCGATCCGGGTTGACCTGGAAACTCAAAGACAACTGAAAGCCGAACAAGGACCGACGTATGACCAAGCTAGCAAAGATTTCTTTTTCCAAAGCAGGCGCTCCCACGAAGGGCGTGGCCGTCGTTTTGGCCACCGAGAAGCTTGGCCTGGGAAGCATTGCGCATGAAGTCACGTCCGGACTGGAAGGCGGCCTTGAGCGGGCGGCGGGTATCGCCGGTTTTTCCGGCAAGAAAAAAACGACACTCGACCTCGTTGCACCGGCCGGATTAACGCTGGACCGGTTGATCGTCTTCGGTCTCGGCAAGGCCGAGGACGTTTCGCTGGGAGACTGGCGTGCGTTTGGCGGCGTGGTTCTCGCCGCACTTCAAAAAGCCAAGACCGACGCGGCTGAAATCCTGTTTGACGTTCCTGAAGGCGTTGAGCTTACCGCTTCGGCCATCGCCGAGTTCGCGATGGGTGTTAAACTGCGCGCCTACACATTCGACACCTACAAGTCGAAAAAGAAGGAGGCCGAACCTGAAAAGGATCTCAAGCTCACCTTGAAAGTGCCGGACACGAAGGCGGCCAGGAAAAGCTGGGCCGTTTTCGAGGGCATTGCCGATGGGGTCATCCTCGCACGCGACCTGGTGAATGAACCGGCAAACGTGCTCGGCCCCGTCGAGTTCGCAAAAAAGGCTGCCGAGTTGGAAAAACTCGGGGTTGAAGTGGACATCCTCGGCGAGAAGGAGATGAAGAAGCTCAAGATGGCCGCATTGCTTGGTGTCGCGCAGGGGTCCGTGCGTCCGCCGCGTCTGGCTGTCATGCGCTGGAATGGCGGCAAGAAGGGTACTGCACCGGTCGCTTTCGTCGGCAAGGGCGTGGTCTTCGATACCGGCGGCATTTCCATCAAGCCAGCGGGTGGCATGGAAGACATGAAAGGCGATATGGGCGGGGCGGCCGCGGTGACCGGCGCAATGCACGCGATTGCCGCACGAAAGGCGAAAGCCAACGTCATCGGTGTCATTGGCCTGGTGGAAAACATGCCCGATGGCAACGCTCAACGGCCGGGCGATATTGTGACGGCCATGTCCGGAACGACGATCGAGATCCTGAACACCGACGCGGAGGGACGTCTCGTTCTGGCGGATGCCCTCTGGTACACGCAGCAGAAGTACAAGCCGGCCATCATGATCGATCTGGCGACCTTGACCGGAGCTGTTCTCGTTGCTCTGGGCAATCTTAATGCGGGCTTGTTCTCCAACAACGACGATCTGGCGGACAAGCTTCTGTCATCGGCCGGAACGAGCGGAGAGCCGCTCTGGCGTCTGCCGCTGTCGAAGGAATACGACAAGATCATCGATACACCGAACGCGGACGTGAAGAACACCGGTGGCCGGTGGGCCGGTTCGGTAACAGCGGCGCAGTTTCTGCAGCGTTTTGTCAATGATGTGCCCTGGGCGCACCTCGATGTGGCCGGCACTGCGTTTGGCGCGCCGAAGGACGACATCAGCCAGGGCTGGGCATCCGGTTACGGTGTCCGCCTGCTCAACCAGCTTGTCGCGGACCATTACGAAAGCTGAGACGGTACGCCTTTCCTCAAACGAAAAAACCCGCCGGAACGGCGGGTTTTTTACGTGATATCTTATGTGTTCAGCAGGTCTTGTAGGCTTGGCAAGCGGTGGCCGGTTCGACAAGCATGCCCATTCCCAAAGTTGCTCCGGCCACAACGGCCACCAGCGCACAAAACACAAAAACGCGTGCAATCATTCACAAAATCCCCTCTTTGGCCGGTTCGGGACCACCGGACACCGGCCACCCAGCAATGATCCTTGGATCGTTCCCGGGAACGAACACTAGTCAATCGACATTTGCGAAGGGTTAATGATACGAGTCTCGTGGCCTGTCTATGTCGTATGCGCGGTGAAGCGCATTTGACCGGTCGGCTGTTGCAGGTGCGCATCAGTTCCGTCGGCAGGACTTGATAACCTGTGCAAAAGCATAGGGTGATGGGAGCGGTCTGGAGCACGGCAATGGGCGTTGAAGTGATGTTCTATCATCTGTTGCACAAGCCGCTTGAGGCAGCGCTGCCGCAACTCCTGCTGAAGTGCCTTGAACGGGACTGGAAGGTGGTGGTGCAGACGGGAAGCGAAGAGCGCTGTAACGCGCTGGACGCGCATTTATGGACTTATTCGGACGACAGTTTCCTTCCGCACGGCACGAAGACCGACGGCTATGCGGAGCAACAGCCGATCTATCTCACTGCCGATCAGGACAATCCAAACGAGGCGGATGTGCGATTTCTGGTGGACAGGGCGGATCCGCCGGCACTTGGCGGCTACAAGCGCGCGATCTACATGTTCGACGGCAATGATCACGATGCCCTTACAGAGGCGCGCCTGCGCTGGAAGGAAGCAAAATCGGAAGGCTTCGAAATCGCCTATTGGCAGCAAACGTCGTCAGGCGGCTGGGAGAAAAAGGCCTAAAACTGGCAGCTTACATCTCCGGGTTCCGCGCGTACGGCCAACGACTTTCGGGGACGCGAATGACCAAAGTCAGACCGGCAGGGTGACAGTGCGGAGCGATTTGGGCTGTTTCTTAACTGCGCCCCGGCCATTGACGGTAGCGCGTTGCTTTCTGGAGAGCCGGTAATGCAGGAGCGAAAGCAGTTTTCGCGCGGGCGACAATCTCCGGTTTTGCCCGATTTTGCGACCTGATTGCGCCAGACAACGTTCGGCAAGATTACCGGCAACCGCTGATTTGCGTCTGCCTTTGATCCCGTGTGACTTTTCCGGATCTGTCATTCTCACTCCCGATAGAAAACCAGCAGTACACCCGCCGTCATCCAGCTTCCTCGAACTCTGCGGACAGCTCCAGCCATTCCTCTTCTGTCTTGACCAGTTTTTTCTCGCAATAAGCCCGCTCCTTGGCAAACTTCGTGGCACGGTCCGGTTCTCGCTGGAAAAACGCGGGGTCCGCGAGGGCTTCGTCCAGCTTGCCGATTTTCTCCTGCAGGCGTGCCATTTCCTTCTCCGCCGCGTCAATCTTCTGCTTCAGCGGTTTCAGCATACTGCGCTTTTGGGCGGCTTCCCGGCGTTTGTTCTGCGCGGAGGCCCGTTCAGCTTCCTCCTCTGCCCGGGCTCTGGCTTTCTGCGCAGCCTCGGGGCCTTGCAGGATCAGCCGGCGATAATCCTCCATGTCCCCGTCAAAGGGAGCGACCCTCCCGTCTGCAACCAGCCACAGCCTGTCGGCGCACGCCTCCACCAGATGCCTGTCGTGACTGATCAGGATGACGGCGCCCTTGTAATCGTTGAGAGCCATGACCAGGGCTTCCCGGCTGTCGATATCAAGGTGGTTCGTCGGTTCGTCGAGGATCAGAAGATGCGGCCCGTCGAATGTTGCAAGGCCAAGCAGCAAGCGCGCTTTTTCTCCCCCCGAAAGGTCCTTTGCCGGCGTGTCCATGCGATCGGTCGGTAGGCCGAAGCGCGCGACCCGGGCACGGACCTTTGCTTCGGGCGCGTCTGTCATCAGCGCTCTGACATGGGCGACAGCGCTTTCGGCCGGGCGCAGCTCATCAAGCTGGTGCTGGGCAAAGAAGGCGATCTTCAGCTTCGTCGCCTTGGTGATGTCCCCAGTCATCGCCCCGAGCCGCCCCGAGATCAGTTTGGCGAATGTCGACTTGCCATTGCCGTTTGCCCCGAGCAGGGCGATGCGGTCATCCGTGTCGATATTCAGCGTCAGTTTCGACAGGATCTTGGTGTCGCCGTAGCCGGTTGAAACGCCCTCCAGTTTCATGATCGGCGGTGCAAGCTGAGCTCCGGGATCGGGAAACTGGATGGGTTTGCCGCTTTCTTCCGTAAGTGCCGTGATCGGCTGGAGTTTTTCCAGCATCTTCAGGCGCGACTGCGCCTGCCGTGCCTTGCTTGCCTTGAAGCGGAACCGGTCGACAAACGCCTGCATGTGCTTGCGCTGCGCATCCCGTTTTTCCTTTGCCTTCTCGGCGAGCACCATGGCCTCGCGCCGCTGGCGGTCGAAACTGTCATAGCCGCCTGAATAGTAGGTCAGCTTGCCGCGCTCCAGATGGACAATGCTGTCCACGGCCTTGTTCAGGAGGTCGCGATCGTGGGAAATCAGGAGAACCTGATGCGGATAGCGCGCGACATAGTTCTCCAGCCAGAGCGTTCCTTCCAGATCCAGATAGTTGGTCGGCTCGTCCAATAAGAGAAGGTCGGGTTCCGAAAAGAGAACAGCCGCCAGCGCGACCCGCATGCGCCAGCCGCCGGAAAAGGAAGAACAGGGACGCTGCTGTGCATTCGCGTCGAAACCGAGGCCGGACAGGATGGATCCGGCGCGTGCTTCGGCCGTATGAGCGCTGATGTCCGCGAGCCTCGTATGAATGTCCGCGATCCGGTCCGGATCGGTTTCCGTCTCAGCTTCGGCAAGCAGCCGGCTGCGTTCCTTGTCCGCAGCCAGAACCACCTCCATGAGCGTGTCTTCTGTTCCCGGAGCCTCCTGGGCTACCTGACCGATACGGGCGCGTTTCGGGATTTGCACCGACCCGGTTTCGACGGAAAGGTCTCCGGTAATGATCTTGAACAGGGTCGATTTGCCGGCGCCGTTGCGGCCGACAAGGCCTGTCTTGGACTTTCCGGGCAGGGTAACGCTCGCCTTGTCGATCAAAAGGCGATCCGCGATCCGGTATGTAAGGTCAGAAATCTGCAACATGGCCGGATGTTTGGCGGAGCATCGCCTGCGATGCAAGCGGAAACCGAGCACGGCAAGGAGGACAATGCGGCGCAGTCGGCTCGCATTGTCCTGACTTCACTCACTCGCTTTCGAAAAATTGGATCAGTTCGCTGATGATACGGCGGTGCTGTGCCTCTCTCTCGGCGCTGCCCTTGATGCAGACGATCTCGTCACCCGGTTCGTGTTCCTTCAGGATGTCATAGCCTTCCGGCTTGCAAATGCCCATGAAATCGAAATGTCCGGCATCGGCAAGTTCGATGTGTCGTGTCGAAGCCCCGGGCAAAAGCGAAGCAAGCATGCGCGATTCAAGGTCCTGATCAAGCATGTCAGCACGCCCGGAACCGAGAACCAGAAGGGGTGTCTCGATTGTTCCAACGCTTTGGCGTGACAGGACCGGCGTGCCGCCGAGATCCATGCTGACGATCCTGCTGATGCGGTCGTCCCTGCGCGGTTTTTCCATTTCACGCCTGTCCGCATCTGTTTCGGCAACCGACCAGCCTTTCAGAACCGGACATACGACATTTAATTCGTCAACTGCGCACAGGCTCTCGTAAAGGCCGGCATCGAACTCTGCACCCGCAAGAAGCATCACGGTGTAACCTCCGAGCGAGTGGCCGGCAGCAAAGACCCTGCTTTTGTCAATCCGGTCAGCCAGCGTGCTGCTTTCAAGCAGGAACGTGATCAGGCGCGACATGTCCACGGGCCGTTCCCACAATTCACGTGCGTGATCGGCGTCGCGAAGGAATGTGCTCGTCCCGGGGTGATTGACCATCGCCACGATGTAGCCGCGGCGCGCCAGGGCAGAACCCAGCCAGGCCTGATTGAACGTGTTGCCGTACATTCCATGCGAAATCACCAGGAGCGGGAAGGATCCCTCGGCGGCAACGCCATCCGGATCCGCGTCTGCCATCTGCCAGACCTTGCTCTTGTTGGCGCGGCCATGTTTTTCTGGCGTCGTGGTCGGATACCAGACGTCGCCGGCAAGCGGCCGGTCGGTGCGGGCATCGGTTACCGCCAGTTCGGATACGCCCGGCCCAAAGGGCAGGTCAGCAGACGCGTCTGCCTCGCTTGGACTGACCAGAAACAGCAAGCAGATAAGGAAAGTGGTCGTGGTTCGCAGCGCGATTGCCGCGCAGGTGGTTGAAACGGGCATCGCCGTATGACCTCCGGTTCGGGTTGGCTCGCTGCCAAAATGGGTGTGTATCGAAGGTGTTGACAATCGCCGGCGGGGCGCTGTCCTGTCCTTAATCGTGATAAAGGACAGGTCGGACAGAGTGTCTTTACAACGGGCGGTGACATGATCAGCATCCCGGTTTCATTTCTGCTTGCCGCGATCTTTTTCGGGTTAGGGCTGTCTGCGCTTTTCTGGCGCGTTTTGCCGGGTACTTCCAGGGCGCTCTTCGGCGTTTTCTTTGGACTGCTTTGTATCGAGGCAGGATTGGTCGGCCTGCGTTTTGCGCATGGGGTCATCGACTTCATCGCGCTGCAACGCAGCCTGCCTGTGTGGATCGCGCCGTCTCTCTATCTGGGTTTCGCAGCGCTCGAATATTCCGGAAACACACTGCAACGATCGATGTTCCGGAACGGATCTGTCGCAGCGCTTCTCACGCTGGCGATGCTCTTTCCGATCCCCGTTCCCGGTTTCGTCGATGGACTGATCGCGCTGAGTTTCTCGGTGTATTGCGTTCTTCTGATCCGGCTTTGGGCAGGGGGACCGGATCGCTTGTCTCTTGCCCCGACAGGGCAGGCACGTTTCCTTCACAGGCTGCTCGCAGTTGCCATCTTGATCATGCTCGCAACAATCGCGACCGATCTCTGGATCGCGCTGCTCTTCACCCAGCAAATGCAGGAGACGGCGTCGCTTGTCATCTCCTATGCGAGTCTCGCCTTTATCCTGACCGCGCTCGGAATTGCTGTCTTCGTCGCGCGTCAGGGTGTGCCACGTCGCAAGTCGGAGAAGAAAGAACCGGCGAACGCGGACAACAAAGCGCTTGTGGACAAGGCAAGACATGTCCTGATCGAGCAGAACCTTTACAAGGATCCCGCAATGACGCTCACACGGTTCGCGCGGCGAACGGGCGTGCCCGACCGTGACCTCTCAATCGCAATCAATGATGTGGCCGGTGTCAATGTGAGCCAGTTCGTCAATCAGGTCCGGTTGGAAGAGGCCGCCAGACTGCTGACTGAAACCGATGAACCGGTCACACGCATACATGAACAGGTCGGTTTCTTGACCCGGTCAAACTTCTACCGCGAGTTCCGGCGACAGTTCGGTGATGCACCGGGCGTCTTCCGGAAGAAGGCTCAGCCGTCGTCCGAAATCAGTAACATGTAAAGTTCGGCAAAACCGCCCAGCAGCTCATGGCAGATGATGACTTCCCGCGTGTCTGCATCCCAGAACGCATTGTCCTCACCGCAGGCCGCGGCACGAAAGGTGACCTCTTCGGGCAGGTCGTAGAACGTGTCGAGCTCCTCTGCGATTGTTTCCAGAATTTTGGTCTCTTTGAGAAATGCAGCCAGGAATGCCAGATTTGCAGGTGCAGTCTCGTGGATGACCTTGATCCTACCGGCCGCCGTCTCTTCTTCCCGAACAAAGGGATCGGTCACGTATTCCCAGGAGTCTGCAGCTTGCTCATAGTCTGAGGCGCAGCTTTCTATGCGATCTTCGGGAAGATCGAGCTCTTGTGCCAGGTCCAGAAAAGCGTCTTCATCGGCGCCCACCATCAGGCACAGCATGCGATAACCGCGCTGCTGGTCCAGATCATGCTCGCCGTAGAAGACCAGCGCGTCATAGTCCTCCTCGGACATCAGGAACCAGCCGGTCATCGCGTGCGTCAGATAGACGTCCATATCGTCCGTATCCGCGGCCAGCATGGAAACCGTGGCAAGATTGTCGACGGCGTCTTCCTCCTGCGCAAGAACAGGAAGTTCCAGTTCCGAAACCAACATGTGGCCGGCTTCGTGATAGGTCACGAACACGGTGTTGCCGGCGACGAAATCGAGGAACTCGGCTTGCTCGTCTTCCGACAGAGCCTGGAAATCCTCGCTCAAGCCCTCAAAACGGGGGCCATCATCAGCCCATGCTGAACCGGCTTGCAAGGGGGCAAGGTTCATCGCGATAGTCCAGCAGATCGCAATCAGAAAGGTCTCAAGGTTTTTCACGCGTTTTGTCCTGCCGGTTCAGCTTCTTTGGAAATTCATTGGCGACGCGAAAGTGGTCCGCGGGCTGCGTTTCTCAGACTATGCAGACTCATCCGGCAATTCCAGTTGCTTTGCAGGCCGCGGACAAGTTGCGAACACCTTCAAAAATGTCTTGCGCGCGCCCCTTGCGGCTCAGGCGCAGCGCCGCTATTAAGGCCGCGAAATTTCTGAAATTCCGGACCGGCATGGCGTCGGCTCCCTTTGTAACGAGAAAGACGAAACCATGGCGATTGAACGCACGTTTTCCATGATCAAGCCGGACGCGACCAAGCGCAACCTGACCGGTGCCATCACCGCAAAGCTCGAAGAAGCGGGACTGCGCGTTGTGGCGTCCCGCCGCGTTTGGATGTCTCTGCGCGAAGCTGAAGCCTTTTATGCGGTTCACAAGGAACGTCCGTTCTTCGGCGAACTGACCGAATTCATGTCCTCCGGTCCGACGGTCGTGCAAGTGCTGGAAGGCGAAAACGCCATCGCCAAGAACCGCGAAGTCATGGGTGCGACCAATCCGGCAGAAGCCGATGCAGGAACGATCCGCAAGGAATTTGCTCTGTCCATCGGCGAAAACTCCGTCCATGGCTCCGATGCCCCGGAAACCGCAGCTGTAGAAATCGCATTCTGGTTCTCCGGCACCGAACTGGTCGGCTGAACCGGCACAGCGGATTAAACAGAATAAAGAGCCGGTCCGGTCGGGCCGGCTTTTTTTCGTTTTGAAACGCACGCCTGATACATCCGGTTACATATTCATACCAAAAGGCGACAGCACGCCTTTAACGACTCCGCCATATTGTTCGGGTCGTGGCATTGGATCTGGAGAAAGAAAGCATGCGTTTAGGTCTTGTGCTCGCAAGCGCGCTGATAGCTTCACAGGCCGCCGCACACGACAGTGCAGCGCCGATTGGCGGTGAAGAACCGGTCGAACACATCCATCTGTCGGATGAAATCTGGGATCTCTTCCTTCCTCAGGCCGAGGCAAGCGCCGACATAACGGTTCAGGGAAACACCAGACACATCCACGCCAATGGCTATCCGAACAAGCCGCCCGGGAAGTTCCCGAACCATAACAACCCCCACGCCATCTCGAAGAAGCACTACAATCTCAAGGTTCCGCTCAATCCGCGGAAGAACGCCGAGCCGAGAGATGCGCAAGGGGCCGTTTTCGGAATCGCGGTCAATGGTGTCGTAATGGATCCGGGCACCGCGGAGTACTGGCAAAATGATCGTCGTTCCGGCTGGAACTATGAAGCGCTGGGCGGCGCCTGCAAGCTCGGTCTCGACAAGTACAATGCGCATGTCCAACCCAACGGAACGTATCACTACCACGGCATCCCGACCGGTGTCGTCTCAGCCAGCGGCGGGCGATCCGTTCCCGCAATGATCGGCTATGCTGCAGACGGTTTTCCGATTTACGGTCAGTACGGTTACTCCGACCCTGCCGGGAAATCTCCGGTGAAGAAGCTTGCGAGCAGTTACCGCCTCAAGACGGGCAACCGGCCAAACGGCCCCGGCGGGCCTTACAACGGCAAATTCACGCAAGACTGGGCATATGTGAACGGAGCTGGAGATCTCGACCGCTGTAACGGGCGTTTTGCGGTGACACCCGAATATCCGGACGGAACCTATCACTATGTTCTGACAGATACTTTTCCGTTCATCCCTAGGTGCTGGATGGGCAATCCGGACGACAGCTTCACACGGCTGAAGGGTCGGGGTCAGCGACGTGGCGATCTGGTGCCGGAAGGCGATGCACCCGGCCAGGATTTCGCTGCGATCAGCGATCTGAATGAGGCCAGGGTGATCCGGATCCAGGGCGGTCCGCCGCCGCGGCTGCGCCCCGGCGGACCACCGCCGAAGCGCGGCCAGCGCGGACCGCGTCAGCAGCGCGGCGGGCCAGGAGGCCGGGCGCCCTGCAGCGGCAGCTGAGCGGATTGTTGGCATGGGATTGACGAAGGAGGCGCTTGACGGCGTCTTCTTTGCTATTCATTA
>JGI12316J15309_10021523_pt1 | contig 10811 bp, 8 predicted proteins | sample MarCyaLeptolynsp_FD_15309 | JGI IMG/M metagenome (IMG submission 15309) | reverse complement strand
CGCGGCGAAGTAGTTGGTGGCATCGCCCTGGGCGGCGAGCTTGCGCCCCACCCGACGCGCGAGGCGATCGAACTCGCGACGGAGCGAGAGAAACTGCTCTTCGGCGCCCTGGTAGTCGCGCTGCTGGATGCGGACCTTGCCGCGCAGCTGCTTGATCTCGGGCACGATGGGCGAGTCGGGGTCGTACACGATCAGCAGGTCGAGTGCCTTGACGGCCTGGTCGTACTGCTTGGCCGCGAGCAGCGTCCACGCGGTCTCGTACATCGCTTCGGAGAAGAACGGCGAGTCACGACCGATGCGGCGATAGGCCGCGACCGAGTCATCGGTGAGCTGCTGGTCGTGAAACACCCGGCCGATCGCCATCCAGGCCAGCTCGACGATGCGACGGTCTCGTGGATCGGAGGGTCGGGCCTTGGTGATCCGCGAGAAGCGATCGAGCGCTTCCTCGGTCTCGTCCATGCCCAGGGCCGCGGCCGCCGCGACGTAGGCCGCCCGCACGCGCCACTTGGCTCCCTCGCCACCCCGCGTGATCGGGATGTCGATCGGGCTCATCGCATCGAGCTCGGCGATGGCCTGCGGGTAGCGCTTGGTGAGAAAGAGGTAGCGCCCGAACGAGTAGCGCAGCTCCGGCTCACGCGAGCGCTCGGGGAACGACTGTGCCCACTTGACCAGCCGCTCGGCGTCGTCGGGCCGCAGGTCGCCTTCGGGCGGCGCGGTGTCGGTCTTGACCCCGACCGCGGCGAGTCGAGCACGAACCTCCGGTGTCGCGGACAGGCCGGGCTTTTCGGCAAAGCCGGCTTCACGCCGTGGGATCGCGAGATCGAACAGGCGTGCGACCGCTTTTTGGCGATAGCGGGCCGCCCCGGGCCGAGTATCGGACAGGTTCTTGGAGAACATCTCCGCGGCCCAGCGACCCATGCCCAGCTCGGCCAGCGCCTCGCCCAGGTGAAACTGTGCCGCCGGAGCGCCACGGCTGCTCGGGTAGTTCTCGACAATGTCGAGGAACAAGATCGCCGAGCCCTCGTAGTCTCCGTCGGCGAGACGCAGCTGACCGGCGACCAAGCGCTTGGCGAGATCGGCTTCGGTGGGCTTGGGCTCCTTGGCGGCCGCCCGCTCGGCCCCGACGACCGAGGACTCCGCTTCGCGAATGCGGTCGAGGAGCTCGGACAGGTCGGCCTTCTTCTTGCGCGACGGGGCGGCGTGGGCCTCCGACGGCGACATCACCGTTGTCGCCCCGCCCGCCAGCGAGAGCGCGACGCTCAGCGCGACCGAAGCAAGGCGACGGGGCATGCCGATGGGGCGCCTGGGCGCGGGAAAAGGAGCCCGATTCACGGTTCCTTCGACTCGTCCTTCTTCTTGCCCTTGGACGAGCGCGTCGGCAGCGGCCGACCGCTGGCGTCCAGCGGCACTTCCTGCCACGACACCGCGGGGCGGTCCTTCATCTCGGTGGTCGGGTTGCCGCGCTCGAAGCCGATGCTGCCGAGCTTGACCGCCGCGTTCTCCGGCGCGGTGAAGGTATGCGTGCTGCGGGACTCGAAGGTGTAACCCGACAGGTACGAGAACACCCCGTAGCCGTGCCCCTGGTAGGTGAGCTCGATGGTCACCGTGTGCGGGCCGGGCGGAAGGTTGCCGTCGTAGATGGTCAGCTCATCCTCTTGGTCGAGGTTGCCGGTCTCGTCGGTGCGCGCGTAGATCTGGGCTCCGTCCATGATGTAGACGACGCGCACGAGCCGAAAGCCCGAGCCCATCAGATTGCGATGCACCATGATGACGCGGCTGCCGGCCATCACCCCGCGAAGGACGGTTTCCTTGAGCAGCGACAGCCGCGCTTTGCTGCGGAAGATCTTGTCCTTGAGGTCGTCGACCTCGCGCTGCAGACCGTCGAGGCGGTCTCCGTAGATCTCGGACTCGCGGGTGTTGGTCGCCCCGTACTGAAACGGGTCGCTCGCCCCCTTGGCCGGAGCGGCGGGACCCTTGGTCTTGACCGGCGCCGCGGTCTTGGGCTGGGCCGCGGGTTTGGCGGCTGGCTTGGCCGCGGGCTTGGCCGCCGAGGTGGGCTTGACCGCCGCCGGCTTGACCGGCTTGGGCTTGACGGGCGTCGGCGCCGGGGCGGCGCTCGCCGAGCCCACCCAAAGCAGGGCCAACAGCGCGCCCAACAGCAGCGAACCGATCGAATGCGATCTCACCACGCCACAAAAGGTACCAAAGGGGCGCGTTCGCGACAGTTCCCGCATTGGTTCTCCAACCTTCCTACACGTCCCGGCGGCGTGTCCCATCGACACGTCAAACCGGTCCATGAACGTGGATGGCCACCCAGGCCGTCGTCCTTTAGCTTTTGTCCCCGCGGGGGCTGGGGAACATGCGTTCGGGTCCCGCGGGACCACTTGTCCCGTCTGTCCCTAGTCTGAGCCGTCTATAGAGGATCGGACCATTTCGAGGCGGCGCCAGATCGCCTCCAGCATCTTCTCGACGCCGCGCCCCGTGTGGGCAGAAACGACAAACAGCGGGATGTTCCGCGCCCGTAACGCCGCACGCAGCTCGGCGATGCGTTCCTTGCCCTCGTCGTCGGCCAGGATGTCGGCCTTGTTGAGGGCCACGACGCGGGGCCGTCCCTCGAACACCGACCCGTAGTGGGTGAGCTCGGCCTCGAGGGCGTCGAGATCCGCGAGCGGATCGCGCCCCTCGGTGGGATCGGGGGCGAGCAGGTGAAGCAGCACCCGGGTGCGCTCGAGGTGGCGCAGGAAGCGGTGGCCCAGCCCTTTGCCCTCGCTCGCGCCGTCGATGAGACCCGGCACGTCCGCCACGACCATCGAACGCCCCTCCCCCAGCCGGACCACGCCGAGCTGAGGCACGAGCGTGGTGAACGGGTAGGACGCCACCTTGGGCTTGGCCCGACTGACGCGGGAGATCAGGGTGGACTTGCCGACATTGGGGTAGCCGACGATGCCCACGTCCGCGAGCAGCCGCAGCTCGAGCCGAAGGAACAACGCCTCGCCGGGGGTCCCCGGCTCGGACCGATCGGGCGAGCGATTGGTCGAGCTGCGAAAGTGAATGTTGCCCCGACCGCCGCGCCCGCCTCGGGCCACCACGACGCGCTGGCCGTGCTCGGTGAGATCCGCGACGAGATCGCCGACGGCAAACCGCTGCGGCCGCGCTTCGCCATCGTCGAACGGCACTGCCCCGCGCGAGAAGTGCTCGGGCAGCTCGTCGACGACGAGCACGTTTTCCATGCCGTCGTCGTCCGCCTCGATCTCGTCGCCTTCTTCGCCGTCGACGAGTTCTTTGGGCGGACCCGCCGACGGACTGGCGCCGGGCGGCAGCTCGCCGATCCCTTCGACGATCACGACGGTGCCCACCGGCACGCGCACGATGAGGTCCTCGCCGCCGCGACCGTTGCGATCGCGTCCTTCGCCGGGACGGCCGTTTTCCGCCTTGAGGCGCTGTCGGTAGCGCAGGTCGAGCAGCGTGCTCAGGTGCGAGTCGGCCTCGAAGACCACGTCGCCACCGACGCCACCGTCACCACCGGCGGGGCCGCCCTTGGGCACGTACTTCTCGCGCCGCCAGGCAACCATTCCATCGCCACCGCGACCGGCGGCGGCATGGATCCTGACTTGATCGACGAACTGCAACGGTCCCCCCGTGTTGGTGTGGGGGGGCAGCGATGCCTATTCGGCTGCGTCGGCGGCCGGCATCACGCTGACCCACGAACGCTGCTCGCGGCCGCGCTTTTGGAACTGCACCGTGCCGTCCACCAGGGCGTACAAGGTGAAGTCCTTGCCCTGACCGACGTTCTCGCCCGCCTTGTACCGACCACCGACCTGACGCACGAGGATGTTCCCCGCGCGCACGGCCTCGCCGCCGAACTTCTTCAAGCCGCGGAACTGCGCCTTGGAGTCGCGGCCGTTCTTGATCGAGCCCTGTCCCTTTTTATGTGCCATGTCGACTCTCGTCTCTTCGTAAGTGTCGTTTGGTTTGGTTGGGCTCAGCCCGTGATCTCGTCGACGCGGATCTCGGTGAAGGCTTGGCGATGGCCCTGCTTGCGCCGGTAGTTCTTGCGGCGCTTGTACTTGTAAACGATGAGCTTGGGTCCGCGACCGTGGCGGGTGACCGTGGCCTTGACCTTGGCACCGTCGACGAGCGGCGTGCCGACTTTGGCGTCCTTGCCCTGACCGAGCAGGAGCACCTCCGGCAACTCGATGTTGCTGTCGACCTCGGCGTCGAGCTTTTCGACGCGGATCAAAGAGCCCGGCTCCACGCGGTACTGCTTGCCGCCGGTCCGGATGATGGCTTGTTCGAAGGTGGACATGACTCTCAGCTCGGGCCTTAAGGAAGACGAAGAATATGGATCATCGCGCGCGGGTCAAGCCCTCTGCGCAGAGCGCCGCTTGCGCAGATTCACGCGCCCCGAAGCAGTGACCGCGCACACGCCTCTGTAGGCTCCTGATCGCCCAAAACGGCTCAACGACGGCGCCTGAGGCCAAATAGACCGAGCAGCGCGAAGACCGACCATGCCGCGCCGGGAGCCGACGGATTGGCCGTGCACTCGCAGCCGCGCGGGGAAACGCCGCCATCGTCCATCCCGGCCGTCACGCCGGTCTCGTCCCCGGTGCCCTCGGCGTCGTCGTCGTCGTCGTCGTCGCCGGCATCGCCGCCCCCGTCATCGCCGCCGCTGGGGCCATCGTCGGCCGCCGAGCCTCCGTCGGCCCCGTCGTCGTCGTCGTCGTCATCATCGTCGTCGTCGTCGTCGCCCATCGTCGGATCGTCCGCGACGGTGAAGCTCACCGACTGCTCTGCCGACAGTCCGAACTGATCCATGATCGTGACGGTGATGCCGTAGTTGCCGGGCTCGAGGTTGACCAGGTTGAGCGCGGCACGAAAATCGTTGTCGACCTCGCGCTCGTAGTCCACCTCGTCGAGCAGGACCTCGTCGTCCTTGGTGATGAGGAAGGCCCAGCCGTAGCCGCCATAGTTGTCGTCGACGATGGCGCGCAGGTCGACGTCGTCGCCTTCGTTGAGCATCGCGCCATCGGTCGGCGATACGATCTCGACGTAGGGCGCTTCGATGTCGGGCTCGTTGCCGCCAAAGATGAACTCGAGCTCCGCCACTTCGTTCTGCTGACCGCTGCCCTCGCCGCAGAACTCCTCGTGCTGCGCCATGCAGCCCGCCGCGCCTTGGCACGCCTCTTCGCACACGCCATCGCAGCTGTTCGAGAAGATGCCGTTGCCCGAGCCGCAGTACGACATGACCGAGTTGCAGTTGAAGCTGTGGTCCAAGCCCCAGGCGTGGCCGGCCTCCTGCGCGGTAACGTTGGCAATGCCCACCGGTCCCCAGCCGCCCGTCGCAAACACGTACACGACGTGACGCTGACCGAGCGCCCCACAGTCCGTACCCGGTGCGACGCCTCCGGCAGGGTCGCCGATGTTGGTGTCCTGCCAGCTGCCTCCGATCATCGCCATCGTGTACGGCAGGATGTTCGGAGGTCGGTCGGCGGGGTTGTAGACCACGTTGATCCCGAACGGCGCGACGTCCTGGGCCATCTGCTGCGCCGCTGCGATCGCGTTCTGCTCTCCGCCCGTGAACGCGGGGTACGGCCCCTGCTTGGCGAGCGTCGATCGGTTCTCCGCCGAGTTGTCGGCGCCGACCTTGAGGTCCTCACCGACGAAGTTCATGTAGAGCGTGTGCTTGCGCGGGTATTCGTTGCCCGGGATGTTCTCGACCTGCAGCGAGGGCTCGCTGGGGTTGTCGAAGACGTCGGTCGCGGCGGAACTGCCGGTCGCAACCGAGCCCCGCATCTCGCTCGCCGTCGGGGCCGGAGCGTCCTTGCGATGGTGGTCGAGCTGCTCGAATGCGACCTGCGGGTGATGCTCGCTCTTTTGGCGCTTTGGGCTCTGGTCGCGCGACAGGTCGACGGTGCGCACGCCCGCGTGGGCAGCAGCGGGACACAGCAGAGCAAGGCCGACGGCGGCGAGCACGGGGACATGGGGCAGGCGGGACATCGGTGACTCCGAACGCGGTGCGCGTGTGACGTATAGAGGTAGGGAGGATCAACTGCGGCGGCGCACGGCGCCCAACAACAACATCAGTGCCACCGCGCCGGGGATGGTTCCACGCCCCGACCCGGATCCGGACGCCGCTCCGGACGTGCACGAGCAACCACCGTCGTCGACGCCGGGGTCGCCGTCGGCCATGCTCTCCACGCCGGTCTCGTCGCCCCCGGTCTCTTCGCCCCCGGAATCGGTCCCCGAGTCAGGAGGCAGCTCCGGCGTCCCATCGCCGACCTGGAAGGACACGGTCTGCGAGGCGACGTGTTCGAACTGGTCCTGTACCTCGACGGTGACCGTCCACAGCCCGTCCTCGAGCTGGGCGAGGTTGAGCGCAGCGCGGAACTCCGGATCCACCTCGCGCTCGTAGTCGACCTCGTTGAAGACCTCCTCGCCGTTGCGCGTGATGATGAACTTCCAGCCGTAGCCGCCGTAGTTGTCGCCGACCTCGGCGCGCACGTCGACGTCCGCTGCGGACTCGAGCACCAGTCCGTCCTCGGGCGAGAGGATGTTGACCCACGGGTCTTCGACGTCCGGCTCGTTGCCGCCGAACAACCACGTGAGCTCTTCGTGCTCGTTTTGCTCGTCGTTGCCTTCGCCGCAGAACATCTCGTGCGTCCCCCGGCAGCCGGCGCTGTTGGGGCCCTGGCACTGCTGCTCGCACAGAGCGTCGCAGGAGTTGGAGAACACCCCGTTGGCGACACCGCAGTACGACATCACCGAGCCGCAGTTGAAGGTGTGGTCCAAGCCCCAGGCGTGGCCCGCCTCCTGGCTGGCGGTGTTGGCCGCCGTGTTCACGCCCAGACCACCGCTGGCAAAGGTGTACACGACGTGGCGCTGGCCCAGCGCACCACAGTCGGCACCGGGAGCAACGCCGCCGGCGGGGTCCTCGATGTTGGTGTCCATCCAGTTGCCGCCCATCATTTCCATCGTGTACGGCACGATCGGCTCGGGGCGGTCCTCGGGCAGGTACACGACGCGGACCCCGTACGCAGCGACGTCTTCGGACACGGCCTGGGCGATGCTGACCGCCTTTTGATTGCCGCCTTCGTACGCCGGATAGGGCCCCTGTCGGGCGAGCGTCGACTTGTTGATCGCAGAGTTGTCTGCGCCCACGACGAGGTCGGCCCCGACGAAGTTGAGATAAAGAGTGTGCTTGCGCGGGTATTCGTTGCCCGGAATCAGCTCGGCCTGAGCGACCGTGTCGGGCTCGACGGCGATGTCCCCGTCGGCAACCGCCGAAGGAAGCACGACACTGCCGCGCTGCACCCACCCCTCGGGGAGGTTGGCGACGTGCGAAGGATCGGCGATCGGCAGGGTCTCGCTCGTGCGCTGGAGCTGGCTGTCGGGCGATTCGACCTCGTCGAGCACCGACCAGTCGCCGCGCTGCACCTTCGGGGTCGCAGCCTGCTTGCGCGCGGCCATCCCCGCCGCGGACATGTCGACGGACCGAATGCGGCCCTGCTGCAGGTACGGGTGATAGCCGGACCCGTCCGACGGATCATCGGCCCACGCCGTGGACGACAGCGCAGCCAAACTCAGCGCAAGCGGCAAAACAGCGATTTTCATCGACGTCTCCATGATGCCAAGGCCCGCGCGGCACGGCCGTGACCCAAACCGGGGGCTCGCGCGGGTGTTCAAATGTAGGACCATCCTAGCATGCTGAGGCCGGTTTTTTTCGCCCTCGCACGCGGTCGTCCTAGGTTGCGAGCCGATGCGACCGACCCGCCTCGCCTGCATTTCGCTGCTCGCCACACTCGCCGCCGGGTGCGCCAATCACTCGGTGCGCTGGGGCGCCCCCGCAGCCCCGGGATCGGGCATGTCCGGCGCGAAGTCGTCCACGCCGAGCGCGGCGCGGCCGAGCGCTTCGACCGACAACGAGACTGCGCCCGAGCCGTTCGACCCGGAGCAACGCAAGCGCATCACGCTGGTCGAGCCGTGGGTCCAGCAGGCCTCGCGCACGTACGAGCTGCCGCCGGCGCTCGTGCACGGCGTCATCTGGGTCGAGAGTCGGCACCAGCCCCGCGCCAAGTCCTCGGCCGGTGCGCGCGGGCTGATGCAGCTCATGCCGCCGACGGCCAACGCAATGGCCCGCGAGCTCGGCCACAGTCGCGCGCGCGTCTACGACCCCGAGTTCAACGTGATGGCGGGCAGCCTCTATCTGTCCAAGCTGCTCGAGAAGTACGACGGCAACGAGACGCTCGCGCTCGCGGCCTACAACGCCGGGTCGGGCAACGTCGACAAGTGGATGCGTGAGGACGGCGAGCTTCCGCCGGTGAGCGTCCGCTACGTCGAGCTGGTGAGCGACGCGCGGCGACGATTCGAGGCGCGCGAGCGCGGGCCGGGCACGCGTCCGGTGCAGACGGTCATCGCGGCCAACGAGGCTTCACCGGAGCCGACCACACCGGCCGAGCCCGACGATCACATGGTGCCCGCGGTCGTCCCCGAGGCGCCGCCCCCGGCTGCGTCGCAGCCCGCTGCCGACGAACCGCAGCCCTACGCCTGGAGACCCGAGCCGGGCGCCAACGACCGACCGGTCGCCGAAGAGCCGCCGCTGGTCGACACGCCCTACCCGCCCAACGCGGACGAAGTGTTCGGGAGCGTCGACGCCAAGCACCGCGTGCGAGCCAGCGACACCGTCGATCCGCCGCTCGCCGAGCCCACCGCGCCGCCGCCCGTCCAGGGGCTACCGAGCGTGCTCGACTAGCGCTCGGCCATATAGAGGTTCCAGCGGCCTTCGCGAATGCTCGCGAAGTAGAGCCGGTGACCGTCGGCGGAGAGCCACGGGTCTCGGTCGCCGGCGGGGTCGTTGATGTTGGCCGCCGCCGCCAGCTCGTCCCAGTCCTCGCCCGCGTTCGGGCGCGTCGCCGTCCATACGTCCCACTCGCCGTCGGCGTCGCGGTGCTCCCAAAAGAGCTCGAGGCCGTCATCGCTCAGGGTCATGGTGCACTCGTCGCCGTCGGTGTTGAGCTGGTCGGCGTTGACCGGAGTCGCGGCGGTGAGCCCGACGAGATCGACGTCGGCGTAGGTCCAGATGTCGAGCAGCCCCTCGCCGCCAGCCCGGCCCGAGCATGTCCACATCACGTCGCCCACGAGCAGGCCGCCCCACTCGCTCGAAGCGCTCGAGACGTCCTCGAAGCGCTCCGGCATCGACCACGACGACTCGAGGTCGTCGCGCGTCGACACCCAAAGATCGTGCACGGCGATCGTCCGGTTGCTCGACAGGATCATGACCAGGCCGTCCGCCGAGAGCTGGGGGGTGGTGTCGTCGGCCCCGGAGTTGAGTACTCCGGCCAGCTCGGGCGGATCCCAGGGGTCGTCCGGGTCGGCGCGCGTCGACACCCAAATCTCGCCGCCGCCCGAGCGGTTGGAGTTGAAGTAGATCTCGAGCTCGTCGAACCGCACGCTGGGATCGTCGTCGTCGGCGTCGTCCTGCGACAGCTCGCCGATTTCCGCGGGCTCGTCGAACGGCCCGCTCGGCGGAGGATCACCCGTGTCCGAACCGGTATCGGTATCGGTGCCCGTATCCGTCGCTTCGCCGGTCTCGGTGCTGGTCGACGCCTCGGTCGTGACGCCGGTCGCCTCCCCGGTGCTCGTCGAAGTCTGTCCTGCGTCCGCCCCCATCGTCGTGACGCCGCCGCTCGTCGTCGCGTCCGATGTCGTCAGCGTGGGACCCGTCGTCGGCGCGACGCCGGTGCTCGCCGAGGTCTCGGCCCCGTCCGCACCACCTCCGCCACCGTCCACGTTCGAACCGAACGTGCACGCCGCCAACAGCAGTCCAACCCCACTCGCCCTACGCACGACACGACCATCATACCCGACCGCGCGCACGAGGAGGGGTCGCGCCGAACGTCGTCACCGCTCCGCCACGTAGAGGTCCGAGGCGCCCTCTCGCAGGCTCGCGAAGTAGATGCGGTGGCCCTCCGGCAGCAGCCACGGGTCGTTGTCGCCGACGTCGGTGTTGAGCTCCTCGACGGCCGCGAGGTCGTCCCACGGGGCATCGACCGTGGTTCGAGTCGCCCGCCACAGATCCCACTCGCCCCCTTCCGCTCGATGCTCCCAAAACACCTCCAGCCCATCAGCACGCATGCTCAGGGTGCAGTCGTCGGCCACCGTGTTGAGCCCCATCTCGTTGACGGCGTCCATCGCCGACGGGCCGGAGAAGTCGACCCCGGGCGCGCGCCAGATGTCGGCAAGCCCCTGCCCTCCGACGCGCTCGGAGCAGATGTAGACCGCGTCGCCGATCGGGGTCCCGCCGAAGTCGCCGCCGACGCTCGACGCATCGGTGAACTGCACCGGATCGGACCACGGAGAATCCAGGTCGGTGCGCGACGAGACCCAGAGATCGTGGTTGGCCGAGGGCGCCCGGTTGCTCGCGAACACGATGACCAGGCCGTCGGCCGAGAGCTTCGGCGTCGTGTCCCCGCCGGGCGAGTTGAGGGCAGTCGCGAGGGTCGGCGCGTCCCAGGCGGCGTCGGGATCGTTGCGGGTCGACACCCAGATTTCCGATCCTCCCATCCGGTTGGAGTTGAAGTAGATCTCGAGGTCATCGAAGCGGACGGTGGGGTCATCGTCGAGCGCCGCGGCATCGGACAGCTCGTCGATCCGCACCGGCTCGCCAAACGCTGGGATGTCGCCCCCGGTGCTCGTCCCGTCGTCCGAGTCCGTGTCCGAACCGGACGTCGACTCGGCGCCCGTGCCGGTCCCAGAGCCCTCGGTCCCGAGCGTGTCACTGCCGTCGTCGAGCGCCATCGTCGTTTCGCCCTCGG
>JGI12316J15309_10005906_pt1 | contig 10824 bp, 11 predicted proteins | sample MarCyaLeptolynsp_FD_15309 | JGI IMG/M metagenome (IMG submission 15309) | reverse complement strand
AGGTCGAGCTGCTCGATATCAGCCACAAACTCAGTCAGTTCTTTGATCGAAGAATCGATGTCGGCACGCTGCTTCTTGAGCTTTGCGACATGCGCACGGCACTTCTCAATGGTCACACGTCGTTGTTCGACCCGACCGTCATCGAGATCATAAAGATCAATCATCTCGCGAATCTCTGTCAGACTGAAGCCGACGTTCTTTGCCCGCATGATCCACGCAAGCCGAGCCCGATCACGTTTTGAATATACTCGGGTCAATCCGACCCTGGCCGGAGCAATTAACCCCTCATCCTCATAAAAACGAAGCGCGCGTGCGGTGCATCCAAACTCACCCGTCAAATCTGATATCGAGAACTGCTCGCGCTCAAGTTTGTCTGGGCGATCGAGATGCGCGCCCTTGTGACGATTGGAATTTGCGTCAGCCACATGGGCTTCGGCCTTGCGATCGGTCGAGTGTGCGGGTGCGGTAGCCATGATTCGACACCTACCTTACCTTTACGTGAGCGTCAAGTATTGACCTTTACGAGAGTGTTATCTTCAAGCCGGCGATAGAAACACGAACGACGTCCAGTGTGACATGTCGGACCCACCGGCTCCGCCAACACCACCAAGGCGTCTTGATCACAATCGACCCAAAACTCAGAAAGATGCAAGAAGTGCCCCGAAGTCTCGCCTTTCGTCCAAAGCTTATTTCTAGACCTTGACCAGAACGTTACCCTGCCCGTGCTAATCGTTTGATGGATGGCGTCTTGGTTCATGTACGCCACCACCAGTGGCTGTCGATCTTTCGCATCAAGCACAACCGCTGGAATCAATCCGGCCGCATCAAACTTCGGGAGAAAGATAGTGCCTTCTTCGATATCTTGTTTGGTCGGGTTCGAGCGGTCTGAATTTACGGCCACAGTCATAACGTCCTTATCTGCAGATGCGCGACACATAGTGTGTTGTTGCACGATAACCACAGCCTATTTGCAAAATCTGCCACGGCCCTAGATCGACCTTTCTAAATCAGGCTCTCAATGAGAAACACCGGCCTCTGGTTCCGCAAGGAGCCGTCCACCGAACAACGGCGCGAACGAGTGCCAAGTTCAGGGGGTGACTGGATCAAGTCGGCCGCGGGGTGCTGAAAGGTTCAGTTGAACGATGAGGGATAGGATCCTGGTAGCCAAGTTAGGGGGTGGCTGCCTGAGCTCTTAAGAGCGGGTCTGCATCATTTCGTCACGTGGCGCCCGGGGTTTAACCGCCTCGGGCGTTCTCGCGTCCGGACGACACACTTTTCTCATTCAGATCTCACAGATAGTGAGTTGCAACTATTTCTCTGCATAAACTCTGGCAAAACACGCGAGCGTGACTGAGCGGGCTCCGGCATCTTTGAGCGCTAAGATGCATGCATCGCTCGTCGCACCGCTGGTCACCACATCGTCAACCAGCAAAATGTCCTTTCCTCGTATTTCACTCACTCTGCCCGGACGCGCCCTAATAGCGCCACTCAAGGCGACCTTGCGACGAGCTTTCCCTAACCCACCAAGCGTAGGTGTCGCCTTGTGGCGATCCAACGCATCGATGAGAGTTCTACCATATCCCAGCGAAGCCAGGTCACGGGCGAGGATAGCCGACTGATTGAAACCACGATGCCATAGACGGCGCCAATGCAACGGTACTGGAACAATTGTATATCCTTCGTTGTTAGCAGGCCGCGGTAATTGTGAAGAGATCATGCGCGCCATTGTGCGCGACAGTGCAAGCTTACGGCCATTCTTGAACTGAAGAACCAGCGAACGCGAAGCTGCATTGTAGCGCGTTGCGGCCGCAATTCCTGCATGTGCGGGTGGGGCTGATAAGCATTTTGCACATTGGCTATCGTGTTGCGCCAAAGCAACTTGGATAGGTACCCAGCACCTCTGGCAAAAAGGGACGCCCGGAAGCTCGAGCCTAGCCCAGCACGACGAGCATAATCCCGTTTGTGCAGCGACTGCAACGCCGCACAATGAACACCGAGGCGGATAGACTAGGTCAACCAGCGCTGACAAGATTTCAGATAGTCGCGAATATATCCTCATGGACTGGACGCTGGCATAGCTTGCACTCTTTCGGCAAGCACGGCAGGCGTAATGTCATGGATCATTCGCCTCCGGTTATCTTTCATCGCCAACGCGCTGCTGCCAAATGGGTTCGCTCTCGCCACCGCCTAGCGAGGGGATCCTCGGCGACATATCTATTCGACACGATCGCAGACGATCTACAGGATCGTTTCGAGTTCATGCGGTTCGTTCCCAAGAGCGCGCTGCTGATTGAAAACACAAAATCCCGCCTCAAGACCGCACTCGAAGCCCAGGGGACGAAGGTTCAGGTTGAGTTGCTTGGGGAGTACGATGAAGAGCTGCCTGGTTCTCCTCAGACATTCGACCTCATCGTCCATTTCCTCGGGCTTGGAATGGTCAACGATCTACCCGGAGCATTGATACATTCTCGCAATACTCTGACTGATGACGGGGTGTTTATTGCCGCATTCCCCGGTGCTGGTAGTCTGCCCAAACTTCGCTCGATTGCACTCGCTGCAGACGCTGAGAAACCCGCCGCACGTATCCACCCTCAGATTGACAATCGCGCTGCGACTGGTTTGCTCGAACGTGCGGGCTTCAAACGTCAAGTCGTAGATAGCTTTCCCATTCAAGTCAGATTCTCAACCTTTGAGACGATGGTATCCGACTTGCGAGACCATGGTCTCACCGCGTCTTTGCAGTCCGCCGCACCGGTCTTCACAAAGTCAGCCAGACTGCGCGCCCTTGAAGCGTTTGAGGCTCTTCGGGAAGACGATGGCAAGGTCACCGAAACCTTCGAGATACTCGTGCTAACCGGCTGGCGCTAAGTGGCCAGCGCCGCTTGCGCCGCAGCCAGCCTGGCGATCGGCACCCGATAGGGTGACGCGCTTACATAATCGAGGCCGGTTTGTTCACAAAATGCGATGCTGGCCGGATCGCCACCATGCTCACCGCAGATCCCAAGCTTGATATCTGGCCTGGTTTCGCGCCCGCGCTCCGCAGCCAACTCGACCAACTGGCCAACGCCATCAACATCAATGCTTACGAAGGGGTCGCGTGCGAAGATCCCCTTCTCGACATAGGGGGCCAGGAACCGCGCCGAGTCATCGCGCGAAACACCCAAGGTTGTCTGAGTCAAATCGTTGGTGCCAAAGCTGAAGAACGCACCCTCGTGCGCAATTTCGCCCGCCATCAAGGCAGCACGTGGAAGCTCGATCATGGTGCCGACGAGGTAGTCCACCCGCGCCTGTTTCTCGGCGAAAACAGCTTCAGCGGTCTTGTCGACAAGAGATTTGAGGATAGCAAGCTCGCGCTGCGTGGCCACCAATGGAATCATAACCTCCGGTAGCGGAGCTTGTCCACTTGAGGCAGCGACGTCGCACGCCGCTTCAAAGATCGCCCTCGCCTGCATCTCGTAAATCTCAGGATAGGTAATCCCAAGACGACAACCCCGGTGGCCAAGCATGGGATTGAATTCGTGCAACTCGGCCGCACGGCGTTTGAGGTGATCGACCCCGAGCCCGGTGACATTGGCCAAGTCGGTAAACTCGGCATCACCGTGCGGGAGGAATTCATGCAGCGGGGGGTCAAGCAGACGGATCGTACAGGGCAAGCCCTGCATCACTTCGAAGATGGAAATGAAGTCGGCGCGCTGCTCAGGAAGCAACTTGTCGAGCGCGATTCTGCGCCCGCGCTCATCTTCTGCCAAGATCATCTGACGCACCGCACTGATCCGACTGGCATCAAAGAACATATGCTCAGTTCGACACAAACCGATCCCTTCAGCACCAAATTGCCGCGCCATCTTACAGTCTGAAGGGGTCTCGGCGTTGGTTCGCACTCTCATCCGGCGGTGGCTGTCAGCCCATTCCATTAAGGTTCCGAAATCGCCCGCGAGTTCGGGCTCAACCGTTGGCACAATGCCAAGCATCACTTGCCCATTCGCGCCATCAAGGGTGATCTCATCGCCTTGGCTGAGTTCATGGTGACCGATCCGGAGCGTGCCTGTCGCTTGGTCAATAGAGACAGCACTGGCTCCGGACACACATGGTCTTCCCATACCTCGCGCGACCACTGCTGCGTGACTAGTCATCCCTCCGCGAGCGGTGAGAATACCTTGTGCGGCATGCATTCCGTGAATGTCTTCCGGTGAGGTTTCGACTCTAACGAGGATCACCTTTTCTCCACGCTGCGACCATTGCTCAGCAGTGTCGGCATCGAGCACGATTTTACCCGCGGCCGCACCCGGAGACGCAGGCAATCCGGTGGTGAGAACATTGCGCTCGGCATCTGGATCAAGCGTGGGGTGGAGCAATTGGTCGAGCGCCATCGGATCGACCCGAAGAATGGCGGTCTTCTCGTCAATCAGACCCTCACCAACCATATCCACAGCCATCTTAAGCGCGGCTTTTGCGGTGCGCTTGCCCGAACGGGTTTGCAACATCCAAAGCTTGCCACGCTCGACCGTGAACTCGATATCTTGCATATCGCGATAGTGGGTCTCGAGCAGGTCAAACACACGTGCGAGCTCGGTGTAGGCCTCAGGCAGCGCCTCCTCCATTGAGAGAGGCTTGGCGCCGGCAGCTTCTCGCGCTGTCTTTGTCAAATACTGCGGCGTCCGGATTCCCGCGACCACGTCTTCGCCCTGCGCGTTGATCAGGTACTCGCCGTAATAGGCGCGTTCGCCCGTCGCCGGGTCGCGCGTGAAAGCCACACCGGTAGCGCTGGTTTCGCCCATATTGCCAAAAACCATTGCTTGGACGTTGACTGCAGTGCCCCAGTCGGCGGGAATGTCGTTCAGCCTCCTATAGACTTTTGCGCGATCGCTGTCCCAACTATCAAACACTGCCGCAATCGCGCCCCACAATTGCTCGGTCACATCTTGAGGGAAAGGCTCGCCGCGTTCTTCCTCAACGATTCCCTTGTACTCAGATACGAGACTGCGCCAATCGTCGGCCGAAAGCTCGGTATCGGCGTAGAACCCATTGTCTTCCTTGGCGATCTCGAGCGCCTCTTCAAACAGACCGTGATCGAGACCAAGCACAACGTCTGAGTACATTTGAATAAAACGCCGGTAGCTATCCCAGGCAAAGCGCTCATCGCCTGATGTCGCTGCGAGACCCTGAACAGTCTCATCATTCAAACCCAGGTTCAGCACTGTGTCCATCATACCGGGCATGGAAACACGCGCGCCTGAACGGACCGATACGAGCATTGGGTCACCCGCATCACCGAACTTCTTGCCAACGCTCTTTTCAATATGTGCGAGCGCTGTCGCAACGTCTGCTCGAAGTTGATCGCCAAAATCGGCTCCTTCTTGCAGGTAACGCACGCACTCCTCGGTTGTGATCGTGAAGCCGGGAGGTACAGGAAGGCCTATGCTAGCCATCTCAGCAAGGTTTGCGCCCTTGCCTCCGGTGACTATCTTGTCCTTCTGGCGCTGATCGTCGTGCGCGGCATCGCCGCCAAAGGAGTAAACCGTGGTCATGTATGAAAGCCTCTCTGGCAAATCCTACGGGATGGAACACATGGAACAGGGTTCTTAGGCAAGATTTTCTAGCCCTCAATCCTACTGAAATCGGCAACCCGGTGGACCGCATCGCGGAAACTCTGCAACAGGTCTAGCCTGGCCGCTCGCTTGTCTCCGTCGGGGTCATTCACGGTCACATCCTCAAAAAAGACGTCAATCGGATCACGCAAAAGCGCAAGCGCAGCCATCGCCGCCTCGAAGTCCTCGCTATCAATGGCTTGCGCGGCCTTGGGTTCCGCCTCGGTTAGCGCATCCATCAACGCCTTCTCGGCCGGTTCGGGATGATAGGACAGTTCTTTCGGCGTCCATTGTTCCTTTTTTAGGATGTTCGCCGCGCGCTTGTATCCAGCGAGCAGGTTCACGCCATCTTCGTCGCCGAGGAATTGCGACAAGGCCCGCGAACGAGCCTCGACACGGTCGCTCCGCATATCAAGCTCACCCTGCCAATCTCGCGACGCGTCAATATAGTCGTGACGAATGCCAGATTCACGAAGCTGAACTGCTAGCCGGTCGATCAAAAATTCGCTCAGCTTTGCTGCCAAGGTCGCATCCGGGCGCCGCTCCCAGGCATGTACGACAGTATCCATCGGCAGTTTCAGGCCATTCGACTGAACCAAACGAATGCAACCCAACGCCGCCCTTCGCAGCGCGAACGGGTCCTTTGATCCGGTCGGCAGAATGTCAATTTTGAAGAAGCTGAGCAGATTGTCGAGTTTGTCCGCCAGGCTGACCGCGACCGTAATTGGTGCAGCCGGCACCTCATCGCTTTGCCCGACCGGCTTGTAATGATCGCGGATTGCGTCGGAGACCTCTTGTGGCAGACCCTCTTTCTCGGCGTAGTATCCGCCCATCAACCCTTGCAGCTCTGGAAACTCGCCGACCATCTCGGTCACCAGATCGGCCTTGCACAGACGCGCGGCATGTTCGGCAAGGTCCGGATCGCCTTTGACGATGCCGTCATTGCACAACCAGCGCGCGAGCTTCGCTACACGCTCAACCTTGTCAGCGACCGTTCCGAGCTTCTCGTGGAAGGTGATCCGCCCAAGCTTCTTGGCGTGCTCGGCTAGGGTCGTTTTCTGATCGAGTTCCCAGAAGAACCGCGCATCGGACAAGCGCGCCGCCAACACCTTACGGTTGCCATCGACCACCACAGCCGGGTCTTCCGCGGCAATATTGGCAGTACAAATGAACGCATTGGCAAGCCCACCATCGCTGGTCGGCGAATTGTCTTCGCAGACAAAATACTTCTGGTTCACTCGTGCGGTCAGCTGGATGACTTCGGGAGGGACCTCAAGATAGCTCTCCTCAAACCGTCCGAGCAAGGGCACCGGCCATTCGGTCAGCCCGGCATTTTCGACAACCAGACCTTCGTCTTCGATCACACTCACCCCGACCGCTTTTGCCGCTTTGTAAGCGCCTTCGCGAATCATGCCAGCACGCGCCTCGTGATCAACAACCACGTGCGCTGACTGTAGCTTGCCAGCATAGTCGTCGGCGCCCTCGATAATTGTCGGGCCATCTGAATGGAAACGGTGGCCGAGGGTCACACGGCCGCTCGTGATGCCATCAATCTCACATTCAACCACTTCACCATCAAACAATGCGACTATTCCCGAAAGCGGGCGCACCCATTTTAGGCTCTCAGTGGAGATCGAGGCGGCGCCCCAACGTTGTGACTTAGGCCAGGAAAAATCACGGATGATCGTCGGGATAGCGCTTGCAAGCAGATCGCTGACCTTCTGCCCCGACTTCTCGATCACCGCGAAATAGGTGGCGCGGCCTTTGACGTCGCGGGTCTCGAGTTGATCCCGCGCTACGCCGTTTTTACGGCAAAACCCGTCAACCGCCTGATCGGGAGCGCCCACTGGCGGTCCCTTGACTTCCTCTCGAACCGGCTCGGTTTCAGTCGGCAAGCCGCGTGCAATCAATGCGAGACGGCGCGGCGTTGACCATATGGTAAGTTCGCTTGGCTTCACCCCAAAAGCGTCCAATTCTCGGCGGAACAGCTTCTCCAGCTCACTCCGCGCCCCCTTTTGCATCCGCGCAGGGATTTCTTCGCTGCGAAGCTCCAACAGGAAGTCTGCCATCACACCAGACTCCAATCAGGGTATTTCTTTGCCCATTCAGGGGCCATCTTCTCGGCATACTTCTCGCACGAGGAGCGAGCCAGATCGCGCACTCGGCCCATATAACTCGCACGCTCTTGCACGCTGATTACCCCGCGCGCTTGCAGCAGGTTGAAGATGTGACTGGCTTCAATCGCTTGCTCGTAGGCGGCGATGGGAACATCGGCTGACAAGGCGTTCTGGCATTCGGCTTCCGCTTGATTGAACAGTGCAAACAAGCCTTCGGTGTCCGCGACCTCGAAGTTCCATTTGGACATCTGCTTTTCGTTCTCGAGGAAGACCTCGCCGTAACTGACACCTTGCTGATTGAAAGCAAGATCATATACGTTGTCGACGCCTTGGATATACATAGCCAAACGCTCAAGCCCGTAGGTCAATTCCCCCGCGACCGGCTTGCAATCGAACCCTCCCATTTGCTGGAAATAAGTGAACTGGGTGACTTCCATCCCGTCGCACCACACTTCCCAGCCCAATCCCCAGGCACCAAGAGTGGGGGACTCCCAATCATCCTCGACAAACCGAATGTCATGTTTGAGCGGATCGATCCCGATTTGCCGAAGGCTCTCGAGATACAGCTCTTGGATATCGCTAGGACTTGGTTTGAGGATTACCTGATACTGGTAGTAATGTTGAAGTCGATTGGGGTTTTCACCATAGCGGCCATCTGTCGGGCGGCGGCACGGTTGGACAAATGCGGCATTCCACGGCTCTGGGCCCAGAGCGCGCAAAGTGGTTGCAGTGTGAAAGGTCCCTGCCCCCATCCGCATGTCGTATGGCTGCAGGATTACGCAACCTGCCGCGCTCCAAAAATCGTGCAGCGTTAGGATCATGTCCTGGAAGGACTTCTTGGGGTCGCGCTTTGGCGGCTCAAAACTCATGCGCCGCGCCATGGCTCAAGGGTCAATCAGCGTCAATGCCGCGCTGCAGCATAGAGCCCGACTTTCTTGGTCATAGTCAGTCTATCAAGACAAAAAGTCAGGTTCTCTTGACATAGTCACCGAATCAAGACATAAAGTCAGGCATACCTTACATAATGTCACATGAACTTGATGAGATTGCGATGCCATACGACCCAAAAGCGACCGGAGAATTCGAGCGAACTCGCGCCTACAATCTTCAGTGGATTGGCTTTCCTGCAGCGTTGCTTTGGCTTGGATATGAGATTTTTCTCGCAAGCGGATTTGATCGCGACACAGCCCGCGATATCGCATTTCTCCCGGCAATTTTTGCTGCCGGCTCCTTGGCATGGCCGCTCGGCTCAATTGCCGATTCAGATGAGTATATTCAGCGAGAGCACCTCACTGCAGCAAGCTGGGGAATGGCCGCTAGCGGACTCTTGGCGGTGCTCTATGTCTTTCCCTTTATGCAGCGCATCCTGCCAGAGATCGAGCTCACGCTCGGTCTTGCCCTTGTGGCGGTAGCCTACAACGCTGCGCTCGTCAGTGCCCGACTGCGGGGCTGATAAGCCGATCGCACTCCGCCTCCCGTCTCAACCCGCTCATCGCCGCCAATGCAGAAGAACCATGACATGACCTACGAACACTCCTCGCTGCTGGTGAAAGCACTGACGAACCTCATTTTCCTGTTCGCCGGCATCGGCGTCGGCACGACCGCGTCCAAAATCGTCTCGCTGGTGTTCTGAACCCCCAAGCCAATTCCCAAGGAGAATCCCCATGCCCACTCCCGCAAAAGGCCTCTACGCTCCCCGAATTGTCGACCTCACCTTCGGCGCCATGGGGATCGGCTCGGCAATCCTTCTGCTCAACACCCCTTCCCTCGCCACCCCCCCAGCGACCAGCACTGCATCCGCACCCCTTTCAGGTCTAGCCACCTTCGCGCTTGTGGTGTTGGTCGCCCTCTCAGCCTGCGTCGCACACAAGATCGACCGCCGCGGATGGGACGACTACATGGGGCAAGTCGTCACCCAATCATCGATGATCGCTATGGTGACACTGCTGCTGACAGGCGTCGGATTTGACTTTCTTCTGAGCCCTTGGCTTGGACTGCAGGTCCCAGCCCTGATGATCCAGGGCATGGTGCCTATCGCGTGTATGGCATGGGCAATCGGCTAACTTCTTCTTGGGCAACCCCGGTGGCCAAGCATGAAGAACCGTCTCAAAGTTCTGCGTGCCGAGCGCGATTGGAGCCAAGCCGAATTGGCTGGCCGGCTCGATGTTTCGCGCCAAGCCGTCAACGCGATCGAAACTGGCAAGCACGATCCATCGCTTCCGCTCGCCTTTCGCATCGCCCGCCTTTTCAACTTGTCGATTGAAGACATTTTCGACGATGGAGTGATCTCGTGACCGACGAACTCAAGCCTGGCCACGGTGAGGCCCAAACCAAGAAACGCATTCGCAAACAGGTGATCTATCTTGGCTTTGCTGGCGTGATTGGTGGTATAATCGGATTCTCGACCAGCTTCTTCGATGAAGGCAATGGCAATCTGTTCCAGGGAGACTGGGATCAGTTGTCGCTCGATCCGACGCTCGCCATAGTCCTGTCAGCCCTGCTCGTCTTCGGATTTTTGCTTTTGCCGCTTTGGGGCTTCCGCATGATCGATGAGCTCAAGCGAGAGTACAATTACATCGCTTTCACCGCTGGAAGCCTTGCCGTTCTGACCGCGTTTCCACTGTGGGCGATGCTTTATGCTGGCGGTTTTGCTCCCCCACCGCACGCGTTTGGCATTTGGGCTGTCGGCTTCTTCTCGATGATGGTGGGCTATTTCTACGCTCGATATCTCAACTGACTTTTCTCTCAACCCAACCCGTTCAACTCCCCGCAATCCAAACAATTTAACGGAGATTCCTATGACCACTTTTGCTCGCCAACTCTCGACCGCGCTATCAGGCGCTACTTTGCTTTTCGCAGTTCCGGCCTGTGCTCAAACGCAATCGCTTCCGGCCCCTGTCGCAAACACAGCCGTCGCCGCAGACACTGTAGAGATGGGCAAAAATCCATCAGGGCCTGCCCTCTGGCAAGTGGCTGATGATGACACCACTATCTACATGTTTGGAACGGTCCACGCACTTCCCGAAGATGTTGATTGGTATGGAGAAGCGATTTCCACAGCGCTCGAATCTTCGGACACTGTCGTGACTGAAATCAAGATGGACCCGGCCAGCGAAGCC
>JGI12316J15309_10015111_pt1 | contig 10830 bp, 11 predicted proteins | sample MarCyaLeptolynsp_FD_15309 | JGI IMG/M metagenome (IMG submission 15309) | reverse complement strand
TCCTCAAGCGCTGAGCTGCTCAAAGAGCCTTGCGACCGCTTCCGCACCGGGGTCGTTATGTCCAGCTAAACTCTCTTCGGAGAGATAGCTCGCCCGACCGGCCCGCGCACGGGTGATACGTGCAGTCGCATCAGCGCCTTCTCGCGCGGATGCTGCAGCGGCGGCAATGCCACCTGGCAAACTATCCAGAGCCGGGGACAACGCATCGATCATCGTGCGGTCTCCCGGTCCCGCCCCGCCCACTTGTTGGATGCGGTCGAGCCCCGACTTAAGCGCACCTATCGGGTCTTTTCCTGCTGCCGAGGCCTCACCGGCGGCGGCAAAGAAAATTGCCAACAGAACGCCGGAAGAACCGCCCATGGCCTGGCTCAACTCCTGCCCAATAGCACTATAGAGTTGGGTTTGATCGGCAAGCGGTAGCCGGTCCATCGCGCCGGTCAACGCGCGGGCCGCCGTCGCCAACGTGCTGCCGGTGTCGCCATCGCCGCTTTTTGCGTCCAAGGCGTTCAGGTCCGCTTCTGCCGCAATCAGAATCTCGCAACACCGTTCAATGAAAGCCTGCGTTTCCGCGTTCTGAGACGGGATCGGCCTAATCGGTGCCAAACCATCCGGCAGTTCGACCACACCAACCTCTCCAACGGCATGACACCCCGGCCAGGCCCATGGAGTCACGGGGGCCATAAGGGCAGACTCATCTGCTTTTGAAACAGGCAACAAAGAAACGGAGAAACCGCGCATATCGAGCGATGTCATCATCGCGGCCGGTCCGACCATCCAACGCACTTGGTCGCCGATACGGGAGTTTCGGAGTTCTTCAGCCAGGACCCCCATTTCCAACGGAGTCGCGCCGCCAAGATTGTTCAGGAGAGCAACATGCGGCCCCGGGCCTATGGTGGGGGAAAGCCGATCGACAACCATCTCCATCGCATCGTGAGCGGAGGAGAAGTTCACTTGTTCAATCCCTGCTTCGCCGTGAATGCCAAGGCCCAGTTCTGCCTTCCCTGGACCGATACGGTCCTCCTTGGGCGAACCCGGAATGGTGCAGGTGTCCAGGGACATGCCAATGGAACGGACGCCATCGATGACCCGTTCCGCCGCTTCCGTCACGACGTCCAGATCGGCGCCCTGTTCCGCCAACGCACCCGCGATTTTGTGGACGAAGAGGGTTCCAGCAACACCGCGCGCCTGCGGCAGATCCGGGAGAGCGACATCATCATCAACAATCACCATGCTTACTTTCAGACCCTGGGCGCGCGCACGCTCTGCGGCCAAGCCAAAGTTCAATCGGTCGCCGGTGTAGTTCTTGACGATCAGGAGGCACCCCGAAGGTCCGGTGACAGCCAAAATGCCCGCGAGCACCGCATCCACCGAGGGAGAAGCGAAAACGTCCCCACAAACAGCGGCGGTCAGCAGCCCCTGCCCCACGAAACCGGCATGGCTCGGTTCGTGGCCGGATCCGCCACCGGAGACCAATGCGACTTTGGATTTGTCCCAATCCGTTCGGATAACGACTTTGATATGCGGGTAACCGTCCAGGCGTGCCAGTCTGCCGCCTGCGGTTCTCAAGGTTCCGTCGATCGCTTCGGTGACCAACGTTTCCTTCGCATTCATGAACTGCTTCATGGTCCCTCTCCTCAGCCAATCCGAACGCCGGATTCGTCGAAAAACAGCGCTTCTCGGGGTTGAATAGCGATCGTGTCGCCAGGTTCTAAGTCGGTATGCACATCGGTCAGTGTGACAATGTCATGACCGTCCAAAATGAGATGGAGGCGTGTCTGATCCCCCAAATGTTCGATGCGGGCAACTTCCGCCGGCTTTCCTTCACCCTGCTGAATATGTTCTGGGCGTAGGCCGATCGTGGCTGCACCCGCCGGCGCACCGCCAAACAAATCAGCGGGGAGCGTGTTAATCCGCGGCAGTCCCAGGCGCCCGGCGACATAGAGACTGACCGGATTTTCGTAGATCTCCCGCGGACTGCCGAACTGAACGAGGCGCCCTTCATCCAAGACGCCCACATGGGTTGCCATGGTCATCGCCTCGATCTGATCGTGCGTAACATACAGCATCGTCGCACCAAGATTGGTCTGAATGCGTTTCAGCTCGATGCGCAGCTCTGCGCGAAGCTTCGCATCCAGTGAACTCAGGGGTTCATCCATCAGATAGACAGAGGGCTGCCGCACCAGCGCCCGACCGATTGAGACCCGCTGCATCTCCCCACCCGAAAGGGCCGTCGCCTTATTGCCAAGCTTGTGAGAGATCTGCAGAACTTCCGCGACTTCACCAATCTTCCGCTCAATTTCGTCTTCCGGTGTCTTCAGCATCGGTGAGCGCAAAGGGAAAGCGAGATTTTCGCGAACCGTCATATGCGGATAGAGGGAGTATTGCTGAAACACCATCGCAACATTGCGTTCCGCCGGGGTTTCATTGACGACGGACCTACCCCCAATCCATATGTCCCCATCATCCGGTTTCTCGAGACCGGAGATTAAGCGCAGAGTTGTTGTCTTGCCTGCACCCGTGGGTCCCAAGAGCACGACAAAGTCGCCATCGCCTACAGTCATGCTGACACCATCGACTGCTTGGGTCTGTCCGAAGGACTTCGAGACATTCTCGAGGGTGACCTTAGCCATGGGACAGCACCCCCTCGTTGAGCGCTGAACGGATCGCGCGGCCAGTCTGATTTTCAAACAGCGTCACCGTCTTACCATCGAAAGTAAGCCCCACCGTCTCGCCCACGCGGGCCGGCTGATCAGCTGGGGTGCGAGCCTTCAATTCGCCATTCCGTGTCTGCAGCGTGACAATCTGGGTCGTGCCTAAATACTCGGTCGCCGTTACTTCGCCGCGATACCCCGCCCCATCGGAAAGATGGACATGCTCCGGACGCACGCCGAAAACGATATCGCCGTCAAATGGCACCCGCAGTGCCGGTACTTCGAACTTTTCATGATGGAGCTGAACACTCGTCGCCCCCGGCTCGAGCTTTCCGTGGAAATTAAGGAGGTTCATCGGCGGCGATCCGATAAACTCCGCGACGAACCGCGTAGCCGGCTTGTCGTAAATGTCCTGCGGCGTACCAAACTGTTCGATGACGCCATGGTTCATCACGACGATCTTGTCGCCCATCTGCATGGCTTCCAGCTGATCGTGCGTGACATAGACCGTCGTTGCATTCATGCGGTCGTGAAGTTTGCGCAGTTCCTCGGCCATATGCTCGCGGAACTCGGCGTCCAGCGCGCCCAGCGGCTCATCCATCAGGAAGCATTTGGGGTTGCGCACGATGGCGCGCCCTAAAGCCACCCGTTGACGGTCTCCACCCGACAAGCCACCGACGGGCCTATTCAATATGTCCTCGATACCGAGAATTTTTGCGACTTCGGCGACCTTCTCTCGGACCTGCGCGCGCGGCAGCCCCTGACTGAGGAGCGGGTAGCTGATATTCTTGCGCACATTCATATGCGGGTAGAGCGCGAACATCTGAAAAACGAAGGCGATGTCACGCTGGCTGGCCGGCTTCTGGCCGACCTCCTCTCCGTCGATAAAGATCTCCCCGGATGTGGGAAGCTCCAGACCCGCAATCATACGCAGCGTCGTCGTTTTGCCGCAGCCCGACGGCCCCAGCAGCATGAAGAATTCCCCATCCTCGACCTTGAAGGAGGATGATTGAACCGCCGTGAAGTCACCGAAATCTTTGCGAACGTTGCGAATTTCAATCTGCGCCATGAACTATCCCCCCGTCACTCGCGAAAATGACTGACGACGATGAACATCACCGTGCCAACCAGCGTCACAATGAAGGAATAGGTGTAGGCCACGAGGACATACGGCTGCATCAGCATCACCACGCCAACAGCAATCAGAATGGAGGCGACCATTTCCCAGGGTCCGCGCCGCAACTGCTTCAGTCCGTCGAGAAAGTTCCTCATTTGCGTACCGCCCCGAAGGTAATCCCTCGCAGTAGATGTTTACGCAGCAAGATGGTGAAGACGACGACCGGCACGAGGAAGATCGTTGCCCCCGCGGCAACTGCCGGCCAGTCCTGCCCACTGACACCGATGATAGTCGGGATGAAGGGCGGTGCGGTCTGAGCCGACCCCGAGGTCAACAGAACGGCGAATGCATATTCGTTCCAGGCAAAGATCAGGCAGAAGATTGCCGTCGACGCGATCCCAGTTGCGGCTTGTGGCAGGACGACTTTGTAGAAGGCCTGGAACCGCGTGTATCCGTCGATCAGGGCAGCCTCTTCATACTCCCGCGGAATCTCGTCGATGAAGCCCTTCAGCAGCCAGACCGACAGGGAGAGATTGACCGCCGTGTAGAGCAGAATCATCCCAGCATGGGTGTCGGAAAGGCCGAGCGATCGGAACATCAGGAAGATCGGGATCGCAACCGCGATGGGCGGCATCATGCGTGTCGACAGGATGAAGAACAGAAGGTCGTCCTTCAGCGGTATTCGGTATCGCGAAAAGGCATAGGCGGCCAACGTACCCAAAAATACCGACAGGAAGGTCGATCCGAAGCCGATGATGACGGAGTTTAGGAACCGCTCCCCATATCGGGACGGACCGGTGATCACCAATCCCCTGTCATAAACGATTTCTTCATACCATGTCGTGGGCGGGTTTTCCGCCATGTACTCGTCCGTCTGGCGTGTCTGAGTCGTGAACAGGTTCACATAACCTTCCAATGTCGGCTCGAAGGTTATCCGCGGCGGATACGCGATCGAGTCGGACGACGACTTGAAGCCGGTCGCAACGATCCACAGCAGCGGTAGCAGTGTGATGACGGCGTATAGAATGACCAGTGCACCGGCGATCCACTTTTGCCGCTTCGATGGTTCGGTGATGGAATAGCTGCTCATCTTTCCTTCACCTTATTCAGCGCCTTCACGTAGATCGACGCGAGGCCGAAGACCGTCACGAAGAGGATGATCGCGTAGGCAGAGGCATAGCCCGTGCGCCACTTTTCAAACGCTTCGCGCTTCAGGTTGATTGATGTGAGTTCGGTCGTGGACCCGGGTCCGCCGCCGGTAAGCTGCACAACCAGATCGAACATCTTAAAGTTCTCGATGCCTCGGAACAGCACCGCCAGCATCAGGAAAGGCAGCACCATTGGCACCGTGATGGTCCAGAACTGTCGCCACTTCGAAGCGCGGTCGCATTCCGCTGCCTCATAGATCGTGTCCGGTATCGATCTCAGCCCGGCTAGACAGATCAGCATGACAAAGGGCGTCCACATCCAGGTATCGACGATCACGATCGACCAGGGGGCGAGCGGGACATCGCCGATCATGGAAAAGCTGGTGGGATCCGCGCCTGTGAAGAACGTGACGGCATAATTGAACAGGCCGATCTGCGGCTGGTAGAGGAAGGTCCAAAAGTTCCCGACGACAGCCGGTGACAGCATCATCGGCAACACGATCATCGTTGTCCAAAAGTCGTTGCCCCTGAACTTCCGATTGATCAGCCAGGCAAGTGCAAAGCCAATCAGAACTTGAATGAGGATTGTCCAGAACAGGAAATGCGCGGTCGCCTGCATCGTTAGCCAGATATCGGCGTCGGTCAGGATGCGTTCGTAATTCCGAAGGCCAATCCATTGCACATCGGCGTTCGGACGGTTCGCGCGGTAATTCGTGAAGCTTAGCCGGATCGTCCAGATAAGCGGGAAGATGTTGACCGCCAGGAGCAGGAAGATCGTCGGTGCGACGAAGGTCCAGGCGATCGCGCGGTCCGACAGGCCGCGGATGCGGTTGGCCATCTTGGGCGGCGTCGCTTTCGCGAGGCTATCCATCGACGGGCGTTGCATCGGAGTTCCTTCCCCAGGGGTTCGGTTCGTTCAGAGACAGATTGATCCGTGGCAGGGCCGCACGGGACCGATGCCGAAAGCATCGGCCCCGTACTTTTACACAACCATCCGACTTGGGATAGAAGCCCTACCAAAGGACCTTACAGCTTTCCTTCGTCCTCGAAGACTTCAATCCAGTCTTCGACGAGCGCATCGAGGGCTTCCTGGGCAGTGCCCTCACCCGCGATTACGTAGGAATGCACGCGATCCTGCATCGCCAGCAGTAGCGAGGCATAGGCCGGCTCGGCCCAGAAGTCCTTCACGATCGCCATGGAGTCGAGGAAGGTCTGAGCATAAGGCTGGCTTGTCGCGAAGCCTGGGTCTTCGACCACCGCACGCAGTGCCGAGTAACCGCCGAGCTCCCACCATTGGGCCTGAATTTGAGGCTGAGCGAACCACTTGATGTACTCAAGCGCTGCATCCTGGTTCTCCGAGTAGGAGACGACAGAGATGCCTTGGCCGCCGAGCTGAGCGAAATGACCGCCCGGACCCGGAGGGTTCGGGAAGTAACCGGACCGGTCCCCACCGACATTCTCATCGGCATGCACACCCGGCCAGATGAAAGCGAAGTTCATCTGCATCGCGACCTGACCAGAACGGTAGGCGTCGATGTTCTGACCCATATACCAATCGGACGAACCCGGAGGCGTGCAGCATTCATAAAGAGCGCGGTAATACTCCAAGCCCGCTACTGCTTCCGGTGAGTTCACATAGCCGTCCAGCTCATAGGGATTGTCCGGGTTCTCATACAGGAAACCATAATTGTAGAGCGCGTTGGTCACGCCCATGGTGATCCCTTCGGAGCCACGCTCGGTATAGATGGCTGCGCCATAGACGGTGTTTCCGTCAATCTCGCGGCCTTGGAAGAACTCAGCGATGTCTTTCAGTTCATCCAGACTGTTGGGAACGTCTAGTTCCCGACCGTAGGTTTCCATGAATTCGGCTTGATGTTCTGGCATTTCGAACCAGTCGCGGCGATAGGTCCAGCCAACAACATCACCAAAGGCCGGCAGCGCCCAGTAGTTCGGCGTTCCCTTCGGCCATTCGGAATAGCCAGTCACCGTTGCCGGAATGAAGTCGTCCATCGTGATGCCTTCGGCATCGAAGAAGTCGTTCAGCTTCACATAATGCCCGGCTTCCGCGCCAAGACCGATCCACTGGCTGTCGCCGATCATCAGATCGCACAATTCACCGCCAGAATTCAGTTCGTTCAGCATGCGGTCGGCAAAATTCGGCCAAGGCACGAATTCGAAACTCATGTTGTGTCCAGACTGTGACTCGAAGTCCTTCGACAGTTCGATCAGGGCATTTGCCGGGTCCCACGAAGCCCAGCATAGGGTCAGGTCGGCCGCTTGCGCGCCGCCGGCATTGACCCCCAGAGCGGCGGCAAACGCAGCCGCTGCGATTGGATAAGACTTTTTCATCGTTGCTCCTCCCAAAAATGTTCGGATAGATCGGATTAGTATCGTCATCTTCTCGTAACGTAGTCGCCATTATCTGAGGTACGTGCCTCATGTCAACGTATTTTTGAGGCACGTACCTCTTTTTGACACTGACCGTCTCCGCCGACGAGGTATCAGAGCAGAATTCTTACATGGTGTAACAAGGGGTTATGTCCGAAACACCGCAGCACTAGGAAAACTGCGACTAGGGCAGGTTTTCCTTCAATACGACCTCAATGCGGATGCGTTCCTGCGAATCCAGGATTGGTGTTCCGTCACAGACAGACCGTAGAACCCGCAATGTGCTGCGCACGAGATGGCCGATATTTTGGCTGATAATTGCATCGATTTCGTTCGATACGAGGGCCTTGCGGGTGGCCGGGGTCAGCTCATGGGCAAGGACCACAAGATCGTTCAACCGCCCAGAGCGGCGTAATGCATCCAAGAGCGGCGTGTTCCCGCCAGCCATAGAATACACGCCAACCAACCGCTCCCGATTGGAAGCAACCTCGCTGACAATCTTCTCCATTCGCGCTGGATCATCATATGAGACTACGGTCGGCAGCACGGTCTGATCCGGGGACAAACCAGCCAGAACATCGTCGAACCCGAGCCGCCGCTCCAAACTGTCGCGAGACCGAAGCGAATTGGTTACCACCAGAATCTCCCCGGTTTTCTTGAGAAAACGGCCCATCAGAGACCCAGCCGTGCGCCCGGCCGCTTCGTTATTAATGCCGATGAAGTAATTCCGTGGGGAGTTGGGAAGGTCGGAGACCAGCGCAACCACAGCCACGCCCTCGCTGCGCAAACGGGCAACGGCGTCGCGAACCTGCGGAGTCTCTGGGACCATCAAAGCTACACCGTCCAAGTGTCGTACCGGCAGTGAATTCAACGCCCGCACAATCCGGTGCGGATCCAGAATCGGGACGGAAACCAGTCGGAACGTCGCTCGATCACCAAGTTGAGACGCCGCCGTTTCTTTGAGCGCGTCTGCGATCATCTTTGTGAATTGGCTAGGCCCCTCCGGCAATACCAGCATAAAGTTATACTGCTTCTGCCGGGCAAGGTTCGCCGCATTGGTGTCACGGACATATCCCAGCTTCTTGACCGCGTCCTGGACTTTATCGATCGTTTTCTTTCGAACACCGGGGCGGTCGTTCAAAACACGATCTACCGTCGCCAGACTCACGCCAGCGGCAACCGCGATATCGCGAACAGTCGGCCTGCCAATTACCTCCACCATACCCTAATGGAAACATGGTTTTCTGAGGCACGTCAATCAACAGTACTCCAACGCATCGCCCGATGGACCCCGCACTCGCCACAATTGCGCGTTTTCGATCCCCCTGAACTTCCGCGTGGAATTGAACCCTATCAAGACTCGGCCCGGTAATTCGAATAGAAGAAATAATACGCGGTTAGCGTTTCCTTCCGATCAACCGAGGGCTTGGCTTGCCAGCGTCCAAAGGCCAGTGCCGGCCTCAATTGGCGGAGCATCTCCACGCAGCATCACAATGGCGTCTGCATCAACGGGTTCTAGTCCCTGACGGACCAAATGATTGTGGAGACAGGACGCGGTCGAAACGCAATCGACACGAACAAAGCCGGGCCGTGCGAGTGCATTGAATAGTTCAACGGCGGTTTCCTCTGTGTCCGAAACGATTGGGCCGACAACAGACCCACGGCCAAACGATCGCTCGATCGCATACCCGGCGCTCCCATGCACTGCGATCCTGCCGCTTCGAGCGAGAGCCGAAAGCATCATGCTACGATCCAGACCGGTCGCTGCTTTATCCAGACGGATGATCTCTGGCAGAACTTCTTGACCGGTTTGCGTCACGGACGAGTTGCGATCCGGTACGGTTTTAAGCTCACCCTGAATCTGAAGGACAGCCCCCGTCGATTGGAAACCGAAACTCTCATAGAGCGGTTTTCCGGCCTCGGTGGCCAACAGCGAAAGGGAGCGTCCTTCGGCTTCGCTCAGCAGCCGCGTTACCATTTCACGCCCGAGCCCCCGGCCTTGGTGCTTAGGATGGACGATGATCATCCCCAAACGGGCGTGAAGATCGCCAAACGGCCACCACATGCCGACTGCTATTGCCTCACCGGTTTCGATAGAACGGAGAAGTTGGCCGCGTCCAAGACTTGCGAGCAGAGCAACATCTTCAGGTCGATGCGGCCATCTCACGGCCTGCGCCATCTCTGTGATCTCGGGGAAATCGGCGTCACTGACGGTACTGAACTCGGTCCCTCCCAACATCCGAAGCCTCACAACCCCAGCAGATTGGGCAAACCACCGAGGTCGCTAATTTCTGAGTATCCGAAGGCCGGATTTCCAGGTCCATGTCCGCGCTCTACATATACACGGTTGGCGATTTTCAGGTCATGGGCTGACATTAGGTCATAACGCAGACTGGACGACACATGCATCACGTCCTCCGGCCCGCAGCCCAAAGTATCGAACATGTACTCAAATGCGCGAAGCCGTGGCTTATAGGCTTGCGCTTGCTCCGCGGTCAGGACGGCGTGGAAAGGCGCTCCCAGCTTATCAACATTGCTTTGAATTTGATGGTTGGCGGCGTTCGACAGGACAACCAGCGGATATTCCTTCGCGACCCGAGCCAAAGGCTCTGAGACATCCGCATGTGGCCCCCAGGTAGGTACCGCCTCAAATATGATCTCTGCATCTTCGGCTTTGAACGGCACGGACCAATGTCTGCACGTCCGATGCAGGGCGTTGGCAATTACTTCCGCATAAGGTTTCCAGTCCCCCAGCACCTCATCGAAGCGGTAGGCGCTGAAATCCGCCAAGAATGCCGGCATCGTCTCCTGGTCAATCCGGTCTTGAAGAAGCGGCTTTGTAGTTGGACCGATCTCAAAATTCGTCAAGGTGCCGTAACAGTCGAAGGTTACGTACTTCACTCGTTTCGTCATTTCCCCACCGTTCAAGAGGCGTTGAATTGTTCGGCCGCCACACCGGTTCGCCGCAAAGACTGTTAAGCGCCGACTTTAGCGCATCCCACTTAACCGCGCGGCGACAAATGTATACCGGCAAGCATGCAACGCACAGAGCCACCGGCCATCTCGATCGTCGGTATGTCCAGATCCAAAAGCTTGGCACTTTTCTCAATCGTCTCGATCTGTGACAGCGTCAGCGCCTGGTGCGCGCGCCGTGACAATGCGAGGACACGGCCATCCCTGCCCTGCAGTTCGATCGCATTCCCAGCGAAATTTGCAATCTGTTCGTTGCTCAAGGCAACGATCTCTTTTCCGGACGACTGCAGTCTTGTTTCGATCTCATCGCGCCGCGCCGGGTCGGCAATCATATCCAAGCCGATCAGAACAAACTCGGACGCGATGCACATCAGCACATTGGTGTGATACACCGCCACACCATTTCGGTCGCATGCCTCGAACACCATCGGTTCATAGTTGAAATGCGTACAAAAACGCTCCAGCACGACGGGATCGGTTCTGTTCGACTTGATCGCATAGGCGACCCGGTCGAGGTGATCCAACACCATGGCGCCCGTTCCCTCCAAGAACA
>JGI12316J15309_10001362_pt1 | contig 10843 bp, 9 predicted proteins | sample MarCyaLeptolynsp_FD_15309 | JGI IMG/M metagenome (IMG submission 15309) | reverse complement strand
TGAGTGACACCGAGTCGTTCGGCAATCCGCTTGTTGGTCATGCCGGCTGCCACGAGCGTCGTGACCTCGCGCTCTCGCGGCGTGAGCGACACGCCGTCGCTCTCACCGAGGACGGCGTAGGAAAAGCGCAGTACGACATCGTTGCCCAGCGCGATGCGATCGCCTTCGCTCAAGTTCCTGACCTGCACGAGCTCTCCGTTGACCACGGTTCCGTTCTTCGAGCCGAGATCCATGATCGAGGTGGTACGGCCAACCGATCGCGTGACCTGAGCGTGCTCGCGCGAGATGCCCGGATAGTCGAGCGCGATGCCCTTGGCACCAGGTTCGCGCCCCAGCACCGTCGACCCGGAAGGGATGACGATGAGTCGCTTCTCCGGTTCGAGCAGCTCGAGCACCGGATCTCCCGAAGGTGCCCATTTCTCCAGGTCGACCGGACGCGTTGCGGTCTCGTCGTTGCTCAACGGAGTACTCATTCTAGCACGCGCGTTTGGGGCCTCGTTGTGCTTCGGGCTACGCTGCCTTGGTATGGCGCGAGAGGATCCGCCGTCTGCGCTCGGGCGCGGCCAGGCTCTCGGACGCTACGTCATCGTCGACCAAGTTGGCCGCGGAGCGATGGGCGAGGTCTATCGCGCCCACGATACGGCGCTCGATCGCATGGTGGCGATCAAAGTGCTGACCTGCACGCTCGACGACGCGCCGCTCCGCGAGAGCATCACGGTCCGCGAAGGTCAGATGCTCGCCAAAGTGGCGCATCCCAACGTGGTCGCCGTCTACGACGTCGGAGTCTCCGATGGCTGGCCGTTCATCGCGCTCGAGCTCGTGGAAGGCATGCCCCTCTCGGCGTGGGCCGACAAACACGAGCCGAGCCCGGTCGACCTCGAGCGCATGCTGCATCGCCTCGCCGCGGGCCTGCAGGCGATTCACGATGCTGGGCTCATTCACCGCGACATCAAGCCCGGCAACATCCTGGTCGAGGACGATGGCCACCCTCGCCTTGCCGATCTCGGCGTGGCCAAGTTGCTCGACGACATGAGCCGCGACCCCGAGATCAACGCGGTCACGATCGTCGGAACACACGGATTCATGGCGCCGGAAGTCGCCGACGGCACCGCCGCGACGCCGGCCTCGGACATCTACTCGCTGTGTTCCGCCATCGACCGGGTCATGCCCGACGCGAAGCTCGACGCGACGGCGCGGCGGTTGCGAGAGCTCGTCGAGCGCGGAATGTCGTCCGACCCAGATGCCCGACCAACGGCGCAGGAGATCCACGCGGTCACGCGTCCGCGCCCCAAGTCGCAGCGCCAAGCGGTCGTCGGGGTGCTCGGTGTGCTCGTGGGGGCGGGTGGGATCTACGCGTGGCTGGAGCAGCCGCATCCCCGCTGCAAGCCAGCCAGTCGCAGTATCGACGAAGTCTGGAACGACGTGAAGCGAGGCGAGGTTCGCGACGCGGTCCTGTCGACCGAGCACCCGATCGCAGAGGACGTCGCGCAGCGGGTGGGGCAGGGCCTCGACGACTACGCCGCTCTTTGGGAAGAGCAGTACGGGCGAGTCTGTGCTTCAGCATCGAGCGTGAGCGAGGACGTCTCAGTGGAGCGCGCCTTTCGTTGTCTCGGCCGGCGTCGCATCGAGCTCGGGGCGCTGGCGGATGCGCTCGGTTCGATCGAGGGCGGGGGGGTCTTGCTCGCCATGCAAGCCGTCGCAGGGCTCGACGATCCGAAGGAGTGTCTCGAGGCAGGGGTCGAGCACGACGTCGATCCCGAAACGGCTGGAGCGGCGCTGACGCGCCTCGCCGCCTCCTCCTCGATCGCGAAGCTCGGCCGCTACGAGGAGTCCCGTGCGCGGGCGGACGAGATCATCAACGGCGAAGAACCACTGACCACTGCGCTGCGGGGTGAAGCGTATGTTCGCCGGGCCCAGGCCGAGCTGGCACTCGGTCGGAGCGACGCCGCGCTCGTGTCGTTCCGAGAGGCCTACTACGCCGGTCTCGAGGGCGAGGACGCAAGGCTGTTGCTGTGGGGAGCCAGGGGGCTCATGAGCACGCACGTGACCAGAGAAGAAGGCGACGAAGCCCGACACTGGCTTCGTGCGGCGAAGATCCTCGCGCAGCGACTCGATGAGCCGACGTGGGATCTCGCGCATCGCGAAGGACTGCTCGCCTACGTGGACGGTGACCTCGACGCGGCGGAGCGGCTCCTGAAGCAGGCGATCGAGCAGGAAAACGGACGCGCCGGCAGCCAGCAGCACGTGATGCGCAACGACCTCGCGACGGTGCTGCTCCGAAAGCGCGACCTGCAAGCTGCCCTCGAGCAGCTGCGGCTCGGCCATGCGAGCTGCGTGAAGTCCTACGGCGACAATCATCCGCACACCGCGGGGCTGCTCGGCAGCATGGGCATGGTTTATCGAGAGCTCGGGCGGCTCGGCGACGCGGCCGAGGCATTGGTCGCAGCGCAGGCGCAACTCGAAGCCTCCGTGGGGACCGCACATCCGCTCACCGCGGTCGCGGCCGGAAACCTCGGTGTGGTCTACGGCCAGATGGGACGTTTCGATGACGCAATGGCCTCGTACGAACGGGCCGCGGCGATCTTGCGCGAGGCCGGCGGGTCAGTCACCGCGGATCTCGTGTTCGCCGAGCTCGCCATCGCGGAGACGTTGTCCGACAGCGGCCGTGCGCCCCAGGCACTGGAGCATCTCGCCGACCTGTCGCGCGATAGCGCGGATGTCTTCGCCTCCGATCCGAGGCTGCGCTCGCATCTCGAGCACGAGCTCGCGAATGCTCAGCTCGCAAACGAGGATGCACTCGCGGCCGTCGGACACGCCACCTCGGCGGTGGAGCTCGCGACGAAGGTCTGGGGACTCGAGCACCCCGAAACCTTCAAGACCATGGCGCAGCGGGCAGAGGTCCTGGTCGCGCTCGCGCGCTACGACGAGGCGGCGGCGATCCTGGACTCGCTGCTGCAGGCATTCGATGGTGCCCCCGAGCTCGGCCTCGACATCGCATGGGCCTACTTCGTGCGAGCGCGCGCGCTCGAGGGCACAGGGAGCACTCGCCGTGCCCTCGAGAGCGCGAAGAAAGCCGATGCGGCGTTTGGTGAGGGTGACCCGGTGCGGCGCGAAGCCATCCGGGCCTGGCTTTCGGAGCGTCAGCCGTAGACTTCGCAGACTTCGTCGAAGCCGTCTTGCCCGCAGCAGCTGTCTCCCCAGGGGTACGACTGCTGGAGGTACACATCGCAATCGACGTCGGCGGGGGCGTTGTCGCGGCAAAGTCCATAGTCGTCGCGAATGCCGTCGCATGACCCGTCGTAGGCCCCGCAGACGTCATCGAACTCGTCGAGCAGGCAGCAGTTGTGGCCCCACGGATACTCACCACGGACCCACGCGTCGCAATCGACGTCTTCCGCTTCGTTTCGACATCCTTGGTAGTCGTTGTCGATGGCGGCACACGAGCCGCCGTCGTCGCCCGAACCGTACGCGATGCACAGGTCATCGAAGCCGTCGAGCTTGCAGCAGTTGCCTCCCCACGGGTACTCGTCGCGGACGAACTCGTTGCAGTCGACGTCCGGGGGAGCGTTCTCCAGGCACAGTTGGAAATCGACGTGGATGCCGACGCAGGTGCCGTCGAAGGCCTGCCCGAGGTCGTAGGCCCCGCACGCGTCGAAGTCGTCGAGATTGCAGCAGTCGATGCCCCACGGGTACTCGGTCCGAACGAACTCGTCGCAGTCGACGTCGTCCGGTGCGTTCTCCAAACATCCGGCGTAGTCGTTGTCGACGTCCTCGCAGGTCGTGATCGAGCCGTCTTGTTGCGTGTCGTCGGCTTTGCCACCGCCCGCGCTGGGTTGTGGTTCGTTCCGCGGTGTGTCGGTGTCCGAACAACCGACGAAGAGAGCGATCAGACCAAGGGAAAGGGTGATGTTGGCGAGTTTCATGCGTGCCCCTTGTTAGAGGCGTACATGCCCAGACGTGTGGTTTCAAAGCCTACTGGGGGCCAAAGACAGCCGACCTCCGCGAACGCGTAGGTTTGTACTCAGTCCCACTCGAGTTGGAACTGGAGGTCCACCAGAGCAATGCCCTGCGTCTCTCCGCTGTCGGTCGGAGTCGCCCACTCGTGGCGCACCTGCTGCGCTCCGGCCAGTCGTAGCGCCTCCGGCACGAAGCCTTCGCACGACCACGCGTAAAACCCCGCCATCGGTCGGGGCACCCCCACGAAACGAACCTGCATCCGGTTCGGTCCCGCTTCGATGCCCTCCGCGCGACAAGGATCGAAGAAGCGCTCGAAGATCTTGGGCAGCCGCGCCGCCATCTCTTGTGCGCTGCGGCTGCTGAGCTGGTGCTGGTAGAGGCGCTCGACTGCCTCTCGTGCCGATACCGTCGCTCGCGCGCGGAGGAACTCCGCCGGGGTTCGGCCGTGCAACTGTGCGGCAGCGTCGACCAATGCAACGAGCGGTGACAAGTCGTAGACCGAAGACGCGAGAAAGATCGCGCCGTCGAAGAACGGACGCATCGGAGGGTCCATCTCGGCGAGGACCGCATCGAGCCCACCGGGGGTGCGGTGCTTGCAATACTGCACGATCCCGCCAACCAGAACGCCGCGGGCCCGGAACGGTCCCTCTCCGGGACGGAAGCGATCGGCCGGCAGCGGTGTGGCGTCCACGTAGTTCACGATAGCGCGTCTGCTCCCTCGGCGATTGTCCCGACTGTGGCCATGGCACATGATGTTTGGGTGGGTCGATTTGGCCATGGCGGGCTCCCGGCGTTGCTGCTCGTCACTGCGTGCGCGGCCGACGTGATCGATCTGCCCGTCCCCGACACCTCGCTTCAGCCCCTGCGCGACGACTGGCGTGTCGAGCTCGACGTCCCGTTCGATGTCCAAGCCGTGTCTCGGATTTCCATCGGTGGCCTCGAGACATTTTCGAACTTCGCAAACCGCGGCGATGTGGTCGTGAACTTCGACGCGCCCCCCGGCCGGATCCTCATCGAGATGCGGCGCTTTTCGTTCAACCGGGCGACGGATGTCGGGAGTGACCTGGACCGGCTGACGCTGTGGCCCTACGCGATTGATGATGGACTGGCGGCGCCGTTCGAGGCGCGACCAACCGCGTGCTCGGAGCGCTGGGATCTCGACTGCGGCGTGCGGGTTCATTTCGACGGGCAGAACCAGGTGCGAACGGCGGGGGCCGATCTGCGGGTCTCGCTTCCGCCGCAGTTCGTCGGCGAGCTCGAAGTCGTGACTGAAGACAACGACGACTTCGAGTACGTCGACGCCGGAGACGTTTGCATCAACGGCGCACGAGGGGTCACGAACGTGGAGCTCGAGTCGGGACGGGCGTGGGTCGCGTTCGCCGACGACGTCGCGATCGCGCCGGGGTGTCCCGAAGAAGATGTCGTCGCCTGCGAGAGCGGCGATCCGCCGTGGGCGTTCGATTGTCCGTGCGTGCAGCAGACCGGCTTTCCCGCCAGCCGGATCCGGGGCGAGTCGGCCGATGTGTTGGTCTCGGTTCCAGAGGACTACTGGGCCAACCTCGTGGCCCGAGCCGAGCCACCGTGCGCACAGTCAACGGACGACGCCTCGGTCAATGCGCCGCCCGGCGCTTGGCCTGATGCCGGCCACCGTATCGAGGCGAGCAGCGGGGCCTGCGAGGACGTCGCGTTCTACGAGTCGCCCGAAGACTGGGAAGACGGACCCGCGGAGTTCGAGCAGCGGGGCAACGTGCAGCTGTGCCTCGACTGTCTACGAGGCTTTACCTGCGCCGACCTGGTGCGGTGACCTACCGGATCACCGGAAGCAAGCGGACATCGGAGGCAGCCGGCTCGGCGTCGCTCCATGGCTCCTCTTCGAGCGCGAACGTCCCGAAGTCGTACGGAGCTCCCGGAGCTCGCTTGGCGTGCACGAGCTTTTCTCGAATCCCGCGCTTCTTGAGCTCGTTGGCGCGGTGGTAGCAAAAGGGAAAGTTGCCCCGCCGACCGAGCGTACTGTGGGCGGTGAACGAGCAGCCGGCCTGGCAAACGTCGGCGTAGTAGCAGCTCTGGCAAAAGCCCCACAGCTCCGCGGCACGGGACTGTCGGGTGAACTCCATTGACGGTCCGTTGGCCCAAATCTCCGCGAGCGGCTCGTCGCGCACGTTGCCGCCGGTATACGGTGACGTCGGCAGAGAAGGGCAGCCCTTGATCGTGCCGTCCGACTCGATCCCCATCACGTACTTGCCTGCCGAGCACCCGTTCCAGTAGCGGTCCTTGCCCTCCGGGCGGTTGCGCAAGAGCTGCTCGTGCGGGCCGTAGTAGCCCATGTTGTTGCCCAGGGCGACGTTGAAGGCTCGCTCCGGATCGATGCCTCGCTCGCGTGCGCTCTTCATCGCCTCGACCTGGATCTCGGCGAGCGTGTCCATCACGTCGAGGATCATCCACGGCTGCAGGATCCAGTCGGGTCGGTCGGCGGCTCGACCCATCGGTGCGGTGAGCTGGCAGCGCCACACGTAGGCGCCGACGTCCTGCAGCGCCTTGGCGGTCTCGCGCAAGTGCGGGCGATTGAGCCGATTGATCTGGCTGTTGCTCGTCGAGATCATTCCGACGGCACGAGCGTTCTCCAGGGCCTTCATGGCGGCGGCCCAGCTTCCCGCCGAGTTGCGGAGCTCGTCGTGCACCTTCTGTGGACCATCGACCGAGACCCCGAGCGCGGCGAGGCCCGCGTCGGCGAACTTGCGGGCCTTCGTCGCCGTGAAGCCGCGACCGCCGGTCTGCATCGTCACGCGGATGCCCTGCTTGGCCATGTGCTCGACGAGCTGGTAGACGTCGCTGCGCAGGTAGGCCTCGCCGCCGATGAGGGTGACCTCGCGGGTGCCCAGCCGGACCAGCGCGTCCGCCACCTCGAGGAGCTCTTGTGTGTCGAGCTCCGACTCTCGAGTGAACGGCCCGGCGCGCGAGCCACAGTGCGCACACGCGTGATCGCAGCGCAGGGTGGTCTCCCACACCACATAGACCGGAATTGGGCCGTCCAAATCCGAGGCCCGCAGCGTCCTCGCGCTTGTTTTCACCGGTCCCGAGTCTACACGACCGTGGTTGGCCGGACTCGTGTAACGATCCGAGGCCTGGGGGAACCGTGGACCGCACGGTACGTCCAGCGACATGACTCGATCCCGATCCGGACGCTCAGAGGCTCGCCTCCGCGTCGTCAGCGCGGCGCACGAGGACGTGCGCCCTGCGGGCGTGAGCGCGGACGAGACCGCGTGGGTGCGACGGGCACGCGCCGGCGATGTGGCGGCGCTCGAGTCGCTGTACCGGGCACACTTTCGCGATCTGCTGCGACACGTCAGCTACGCGACGGGAGATGTGGCGGTGGCCGAGGACCTCACCCAGGAAAGCTTTGCGCGAGCGTTCGCCAAGCTGGGCGAGTTCGACGAGCGGTCGTCGTTTCGGGTGTGGCTGCGAGGCATCGCGCGCAATCTGGTGCGCAAGCGATGGCGTTCGGCCGAGCGTCAGTCACGGGCGTTCGCCAAGGTCGAGCACGCCCCCACCTCCGGTCATGAACCAGAAACCGAGCTGGTCCGCGACCGCCGGGCAGAAGTCCTACGCGTTGCGCTCGAGCGCCTCCCCGCCGCTCAGCGCGAGGCCTTCGTGCTCTGCGACGTCGAGGGAATGTCGGCGGCCGAGGCCGCCGTGCTCACCGAGACCACACCCGTCAACGTGCGCGTCCGGGCGACGCGGGCGCGGGCACGGCTTCACAAGCTGCTCATGGCCGACGGCTGGCTCACGGCGGAAGGAGGCGCCCAATGAACGAGCGACCGCCAGACGATCTGCAGCCGTGGGTCGAAGCGTTCTCTGGTCGGCTCGACGAGGCCATCGAGGACGAAGCGCCGCCGGCCGATCTCGCAGCCGTACTCGAACGTGCACGCGAGCTGTCCGCTTCGGTTCCCGAGGATGAGACGATCGAAGCCGAGGGCGAGGAACAAACGCCGGCCGCGATCGCAGAGGCACTCACCCCGTTCGTACTCGCCTATCGCGGGCAGCTGAATGCACGAGTGGGCGACGTCGCGATGCCGCCGCGGCCGGGCGGGCACTCGCAAACGCCGATGCGCGTCACGTTGTGGATCGCAGGAGGAGCACTGGCCGCGGCGATGTTGCTCGTGTGGGTCGTCGGTGAGCTTCGTGGCTCGGACCGCGCGGTGGCCCAGGACGGTCCCGGGGTGCAGGCCGTCGATGCGGTGCGAGAGTCGAACGCCGGTGGTTCGGCCAAGACGCGGGTCGAGCCGGTGGTCAAGCGCCCGCGAAAGGTCGCACCGAAGCGCGAGGTCGTGCCGATCGAGGAGCCGATTGCGGAGGTCCCCGAAGAGCCCGAAGCGGTCGTCGAGCCCGACCCCGAGCCGAAGCAAACGCTGGGTGAGCGGATCGACGAGCTCGACGCGCGGGCGCGTCGCAAGTGGCGCGCAGGTGATCGAGAGTCCGCCGAGCGGATCTTTCGCAAGATCATCGCGATCGGAGGCCGTCGCCGCGCAGTACAGGTCGCGTACGGCGATTTGTTCGCGTTAGTCCGCCAACAGGGCAACGACCCGAGCTCGCTGTGGCGCGCGTATCTGAAGCGGTTTCCCAAGGGCCGGTTTGCGGCGGACGCCAAGGCTGGCCTCTGTCGCCGCGCGAGCGGGCAGGCGCGGAATGACTGCTGGGCGGAGTACCGCGAGCGATTCCCGGATGGTAATCACCAAGGGCGCCCATGAGGCTGCGGCCGTCGATCGTTCGAGTCTTCCCTTTGTCGTTGCTGGTGCTGCCCCCGGGCTGTGTCGCCGAGTATTCGGCGAGCCGCGATCCGGACGTCGAGACGGAGACGGCGGACGACGATGACGCGGCGGACGACGATGATGACGACGTCGTGGGAGATGACGACGACGATGGCGTCAGCGAGTCGGAAGGGCTCGAGTGTGACGACTTCGATCTCTTCTGCGACGGCGAGTGCATCGACCCGGGCCGCGATGACGAGCACTGCGGCGACTGTTTCGAGCAGTGCGACGATGGCACCACCTGTGTCGAGGGCAACTGCCGCCGCCTCTGTGACGGCGGGTGCGACGAGCCTCGCGAGGTCTGTGGCGGTGTCGTGTGCGTGTGTGCACCGGGGCTGACCGCATGCGACGGCGTCTGTGTCGACCTGGACACCGATCCCGAACACTGCGGCTCGTGTGATCGGTCGTGCGGCGACGACGTGGCTTGCGGCGGCGCCGCCTGCAGACCCGAGGGCTGCGACGCCTTCCCGAACGCGTGCGACCTGTCGTGCACCAACACGGAAAACGACCCGCTTCACTGCGGGGAGTGCTTCGAGCAGTGCGAGCCGGGGACGACGTGTGCCGGTGGCGAGTGCCTGCCGTACCACACGCTGCCTGGCGACGTGTGCGGGCAGTGTCCATGCGAAGAGGTCTGCGATCCGGAGACGTCGGCGTGCTGCTACTGGGCGGCGCTCGACCATGAAATCTGCCTGCCGGGTGACGTGTGTCTGTGACCCTCGGACTGCTCACCGCACTCGCCCTGGTCGCGCCTGTCGATGCCGAACCAGCAACGCAGGGCTTTGCGGACCTGTTTCTGGCCACGGACGATGTCGACGAGGCCAAGATCGTCGACGGGTTGCAGCTGCGGCTCCCCGAACCCGAGATCGCGACGACGTGGGCGGACGGAGCGGTTCGCGAGGGCGATGTGCGACAGGTGTTCGTCGCGATCCGGAAGGCGAACGACGACAGCCTGCGGATCGAGGTGATCACCGGCGATGGGCTCGGCTTCGTACGTCGGGTGCCTCCGGGCACCGACCCGGTACGCGAGGCGACGACCGCCATCGCGAGCCTGCTGCTGTCGATCGAGCAGCGCGAAGTCGAAGCCGATCGCGAAGACGTCGCGGTCCCGACGAGCAGCGAGGAGCCCGACGTCGAAGCCGCCCGCCTCGACGAACCGCAGCCGAATCCGCAGCCGGAACCGGAACCGGAACCGGAACCGGAGCCTGAACCAGACCCCGAGCCTGAGCCCGAGCGCGAGCCCGAGCCTGAACCAGACCCGGCACCCGAACCGCTCGACGACACGTGGCAGCTGGGCCTCGAGCTCGATGCGGGCGGTTTGATCGCGCTCGGTCCACCTCGCTTCGGCACGTTCTTTCAAGCCGGCGGTCTGGCGCTCGGCACGGTCGCGCGCACTCCCGGAGGCGTGCTGTTCGGCCTTCGGCTGCGCTACCTGGGCCGCGCTCGCGACGAGCGACGCCTCGCGCGCCTGGGGGTCAGTGCGCTCGCCGGGTGGTCCTTGCGGCGGGGTCGGTTCGCGCTGCCGATCACCGGCGAGGTGTCGATCGAGCCATGGCGCGTCGTAGACGGCGACGGCCCGCTGCCGCGGGACGTGATCGGAGCGCCGGCCTCTGGCATGGTCGTGTTCGGGGCGTCGCTACGCGCGGCGCCGGGCTGGCTCGTTCGTACCAACGTGCCGCGCATCGCCGCGTTGCGTTTGGGCCCCGTTGCCAAGCTCGGCGGGGGATTCGTCGTCGACGAGGGGGCTCGTGTCGCGCTCGTCCGAGATACAGAAGACCCCGACTCGGAAGCGCTGTTCCGGGTCGGGGGACTCGAGTTGTTCGTCGGCGTGGGCGCGACGATGTGGCTGCGACTGTAGGTCGTTCAGATCTCGAGCTCGAGCTCCCACTCGAACGCGCCGCGCTCCATCACGAACTCGCCGAAGCCTTCGACCCATTCCCAGCCGGTGCCTTCGTCCAAGAAGAGCTCCTCCTCGAATACCCCGATCCCGAACGTAGCGCCCTGGTCGAAGTGGGGCTGGCCGTTGTCGGCACACCCGGTGTCCTCGAGGACGTCGAGCTCCTCCACCGTGACTCGGTAGGCGA
>JGI12316J15309_10003197_pt1 | contig 10908 bp, 7 predicted proteins | sample MarCyaLeptolynsp_FD_15309 | JGI IMG/M metagenome (IMG submission 15309) | reverse complement strand
CATTTCTCCCATTTCCTACAAAATGGAATATCACCATAGCTCTCAACTAAGAAAACTATGGAAAATCTCAGCGGTATGGATAACTTTCAGGAATGCAAAATTATCGCAAGTCGCTGCCGCCGTTGGATACGATTGTCTTTTTCGAGGCGGCCATGCGGCATCTTAACTTCACTGAGGCCGCCGACGAGCTGTTCGTGACACAGGCGGCAGTCAGTAAACGTATCAAGCAATTGGAGCAGTGGCTTGGTGTCGACCTGTTCGAGCGAAGTGGCCGAAAGCTCGTGCCGACGGAGGCGGGAGCATATCTCGCCGAGAAGACTGGCATGACCCTGGATTATCTCGACTACGCCTTCCGGACGATCAAGGTGCCTGTGCAGCCGGTGGTTCAGATTGCCTCCGTCACGGCGCTGGCAACGTTCTGGCTTCAGGCAAGGCTGCGTGATTTCGCTCTGTCCGACGAAGCCTGCCCCTTCAACCTGAAGACCGCCGACGAATTGGGCGACCTGCTTAGGCCGGAAAATGACCTCGTCATTCTGCATGGCGAAAGCCGGTTGCCGGGCTGGAACCTGGAGCTGCTGTTCGAAGAGGAAATTGTTCCGGTCGGAACGCCTGATGTCGTCGCCCGTTCAGGCTCTCAGGAGGAAGGGGAGAGACCACCGCTATTGAATTTCGCGCGCATGGCGCCGAACTGGACGGATTGGTCCGTCTGGATACAAAGGACGGGGTGGACGGAGTTTGGAAGGTATGAACGTGTCGACTGCGCCAGCTACAATCAGACGATCGGCCGGGCACTAAGGGGAGAAGGTCTGGCTCTGGGCGCCTTGCCGCTGCTGACAGATGAAACAGCGTCGGGCGCGCTCGTTCCGATGCAGGACCGCAGGCTGACCACAGGCAAGGGCTACTTCATTGCCTGGCCGCAGACGCGTCCGATCAGCGAGGAAGCGATGAGGCTTAAGACGGTTCTTTCCCGCAGCACCTGAGCGCCCGGGAGCGGCATTGGTCTGAGCAGTGTTGCCGTTTTCCGGTTCAGGAATCGGAAGAACGGATGCCGTACCCTTTCAGGATAGAGCTGTGAGAACCGTCCCGCACCATGGAATCGAACGCTTCCTGCAAGGCGTCGATCACTTCGGCCGAGGTCTGGTGGTGGAGCGCGAGGTAAAGTTCGCCGCGGTTCAGGTCATAAACCGTTTCATACTCGCTCAGGTCGGCACCCATTTGCTGAAGACCCCAGCGCGTCACTTCGGTTTCGTAGGAAATCGCATCGACACGGCCGGCAATGAGCTTGCGGAAATTCTGCTCGTTCGACAGGACGGGCTCGATGCGGTCATCGGGTACGCCTTGGGCGCGCAGCAGCAATTGCCCGACATCATCCTTCACCACACCGATGCGGATCTTTGCAAGATCATGCACCGTTTCGATCTTCAGGTTGCGGTCTTTCCGCGCCGTCAGACCGACAACTGTCGACACGAAGGGGCCAACCCACCTGAACAGTCCCTCGCGGTCCTGGGTGCGGGTGGTTGAAAAGAGCGCATGTCCCGGTCGTTGCAGAGTAAGATTGTAGCCGCGCGCCCAGGGAAGCAGCGCGATGTCCTGCCGGGTGTGTCCCGACATGGTCCGTTTGAAAATCTCCTCCATGATCTCGACGCTGATGCCACGCAGGGCTGTTCCGTCGTGATAGTTGAAGGGTGGGTATTCCTCGGTCATGACCTTGAGGGACACCAGCTCGCTCTCTGCCCTTGAGGACGTGGTCACGGGCACGATCGTGCAGGCGGTGAGGCCGGCGACCACGGATCTTCTCGTCAATTTTCGCATTGCTTGATCCTCGATTGCTCGGGTCCGTCAATCCTAACCGACGTTTCGGAGTGTTTCGTTTGGCAGCCGCGCCGTATCGGAGCGGCCGGTATGACTTTCAGAAAGGTAGGTTTCGAGCGGTTCCGCCTTCCCGAACAGGAAGCCCTGGCCAGTCTTCACGCCCAGATCGACGAGGCGAGTGTACTGGGCCTCGGTCTCGATGCCCTCGGCGATGACATTCAGCTTGAGTTTTTGCGACAAGCCAACGACCGCTTCGATCAGTGCAGCTGTCTTGTGGGTCCGTTCCATGCCGGACCGTTCGTCCAGCCCTTTGATAAAGGACCTGTCGATCTTGACCGTGTCGACCGGGAAGCGATGCATGTAGCTGAGAGACGAGAAGCCGGTTCCGAAATCATCGAGCGCAAAGGTGCAGCCAAGTTTGCGGATGTCTTCGATCAGGCCGTCCAGTCCCATGCTGTTTTGCATCAGGGTCGTTTCGGTGATCTCCAGAACCAGCCGGCCCGGATCGACGCGGTGGGCGGTCAGCTTCTCTTTGAGGTTGCTTGGCAGGTCCGGCAGAAACTGCGCCGCGGAAAAATTCAGAGCCACATAGGCGGATTGGCAGTCACGGCTTTGCTGCAGGCGTTCAAGCGCGTCAAGACCCAGTTCAAGAACCAGGTCGCCAATCTCAAGAATGCCGCCCGTCTGTTCGGCGGCACGGATATACTCAAGAGGAGGGAGTACACCCCTTTCAGGGTGGACGAGGCGCAAGAGCCCCTCGAAGCCGATGGTCGCTCTGCTTTCCAGATTGACGATCGGCTGGTAATGCAGCTCGAACCAGTCGTTCTCTAGCGCTTCGGAAATGACTTCCTTGACTTCGAGCTGCTGGCTGGCCTCCTTGCCGAACTGCTCGTTGAAAACGCAAAAACCGTTTCGTCCGCTGTTCTTCTGCCGGTACATCGCAACATCGGAAGCCTTCAAAAGCTCCTCTGCGCTCTTGGCATTGTCCGGATAGAACGAAATGCCCACGCTGGCGGAAATCTGTAGTGTCCGGCCTCCTAGATCGATGGGCCTGTTCAAGGTTCGATTGATCTTTGTTGCAAGTTCGACGGCCCGCTTCTTGCTCGACTCGCACGCCAGCATGATCGCGAACTCGTCGCCGCCGAACCTGCCGAAGCAATCGTCTTCGCCCAGCAATTGGGCGATTTCGCGCGTTACCGACTGCAGCACACGATCACCGGCGAAATGCCCCAGATTGTCGTTGACCCACTTGAAGCGATCGAGATCGAAGAAAAGAACGGCAATGTCGTCTGAACCGTCCGAGTTTTCGATCGCCGCATTCAGCCTGTCCGCGAAACCCTCCCGGTTGACCAGCCCGGTGAGATAGTCGGTTCGTGCCTGACGCAGGATTTCCGCCTCGGCTGCCTTCAGCTTGCTGATGTCGGTCATGACGGAAAGGGAACTGCCACCATGCGCGCTGTCGTCGAAATCCTTGGTTTCCGTGATGAGCACATCGAGACAGGTGCCGTCGGCTTTCTGGAAGACAGACGTCAGTTCCAGCGTCTCGTTTTTCCCCTCCGACAACATGCTCCTGTTCTTCAGGTATTCGTCTTTGAAATCATCGTGGATGAATTCACGAAACTTGCGGCCGATGACATCCTTTCGGCTGTAGCCGGTCGCGTGCAGCCAATAATCCGAGACATTGCGGATATTGTCTTCGCTGTCGATCGAATACAGCATCACCGGTGTGTTGTTATAGAGAAACGTCAGACGTTTGTTGGCACGGATCAACTGCGCCTCGTCCTGGTCCAGTCGTTCCTGCATTTCGTTGAAGGCAGTGGTGACGCGTCCCAGTTCGTCCGACGACTGCCAGTTCACCTTCTTGCGCGTACCAGAGCGTTGTGTCGCTTCGATCGCTGCGTTCAGCCGCAACAGCGGGCGCGTGATCATGAAGCGGTTGGCAATCAACGCTGCAACAAGCACCGAAATGGTGGACACGATGAACAGGATCGCCGATTTGACGACTTCGCGAACTGCCGCGTTGCTGATGTGGTTGGACATGAAGCGGATGCGCAAGGTGCCGACGGAGTGTTCGACCCCGTCCACCTTGTGCGTGATTTCCTTGGAGAAAAGCTCGTTCTCCCTGTTGAGGGCGCTTATCTCGCTGTTTTCCTTGGAAATCAGTGCAAGGCTCTTGTTGTTGTCGTCAAGGATCTCGATGCTGAATATGTCGCGATCATTGGCGATCGCACCGGCCCATTTTCTCAGGTTTCCGTAATCGAAATCCCAAAGTGCCTTGCTGAGGGCCTTGCTGTTGGCGTCGAGCAGCACACGTTTTTTCGCGATCATTTCGCGCTCGACCGAGTTTTTTGTCATCACAAAAAACGTAATCAGCAGCGGTCCGTTCACGGCAATCAACGCCGCGAACATGATCGCAAGAAACTTCCTCTGCGTAGAATTCCGTATAAGCCTAAGCATGGAGCAAAGTTACCCGGTTTGCGGTAAACAAACCTCTTCCTTTCTGGTTGAGGAAAGTTGCTTTGCTTAATTTTTTGTAGCTTCTGCTAGTCGAATTCTCTGTTCGACGCGCTGAATATACATCGATTCGTTCTTGGCAACGGAAAAAGCTGGATGGGTGCGAGGGGCGGAAATTTATTTGCTTGGCACAGCATGGTGACGACGGGCGGGAGACACTGCAAGTGATGCGGCGCGCACCGCGACAGGGCGTCAATCAGAGGAAAAAAGCGAAAGGGATGAAACCGCTCTCGCGGTTTCATCCCTTCGACTACTGACTGACTTTTCACAAAACGCGATCAGCCGGCGACTGTGTCACACCCCGGCGGTCAATCACGGACAATATAAACCGAACACTTCGAGTGTCTTGCAACGCGCGCAGCGTTTGGGCCGAGGAGATAGTCGCTCAATTCCGGCCGATGGGCGCCCATGACGATGAGGTCGATCGAGAGCTTGTCGGCCATCTCGAGTATTTCTTCATAGACCGTCCCGTGTCCGACGATATGCCGTGCCTTCACATCGGAACCGAGCGTGCTTTGAACGAAGCCGTGGAGCGTCTTGTCGGCTTCCTGCAGCATCGTTTCTTCGGCGTCGTCCTTGAACCAGGTCGCTACCCAGGCTCCTCCAAGGGGGGGCAGCACTGTCATGACATTGAGTGTGCCGCCGTCCAGGTCAACGAACCGTTTCGCTTCTTCCAGAATATGCTTCTGGTCCTGCATGTGCGTCAGGTCTATCGCGGCGAGTACATTTTTCTTCATTGGTTTTGCTTCCTTCACGCGGCCGCAGATTGGGGATCGGCGTCTCCTTCATGCTGGACCGCCAGTCGGCGACGCTGCAGAAGGACAATAATCCCGAGAACGAGCAGGGCAGGGATATAGAAGATTTCCTTTGGCAGCCTGTCTGCCGGCACTTCGAGTTCCTTCAGTTCCCAGTCGAAATCGATGCCGAGGTTTTCTGACGGTCCGCCAAAAGCGAGGTCATCGACGAAGAGCGTGCCGTCTGCGTTTCGGAACGCGATCCCCGCATTGTCGAGGAGCCGGGCCTCGCCATCCGTTCCTTTCGGGCCAAGCGGAAGCAGGTATTTCGCGTCGACTTGCTGACCTTCCAGGTTCTCGCCTGTCAGGCGGACTTGGAGGGATGCCCCATCGGGCGCATCCTGCGCCATCTGGTAAACCTGGTCGGCCGGTCGCGTTTCGAACTCCGGCGCAACCATGTTCAGGAAGAATCCTGGTCGGAACAGTGTGAAGGCAACGAGAAGCAGAATGGCGCTTTCCCAAAGCTTGGACTTGACGATGAAGTAGTTCATCGTCCCCGCCGCGAAAAGCAGCATCGCTATCAGGGCGACAATGAAGACGAACACCGCCTGAATTGGCCCGACATCGATCAACAGGAGGTCCGTGTTGAAGATGAACAGGAACGGCAGGAGGGCCGTGCGGATAGAATAGAAGAAGGCTTGAAAGCCGGTCTTCAGTGGATCGCCTTTCGAGATCGCCGCCGCCGCAAAACTCGCCAACCCGACGGGTGGCGTCACGTCGGCCATGATGCCGAAATAGAAGACGAACATGTGAACCGCCACAAGCGGCACGATCAGACCGGCCTGCGCACCGAGTTCAACAACAACGCCCGCCATCAGCGAGGAGACGACGATGTAGTTGGCTGTTGTCGGAAGGCCCATGCCCAGGATGATCGAGATCAGCGCAACGAAGAACAGCATGGCGAGCAGATTGCCGCCTGAAAGGAATTCGACGAATTCGGCCATCACCTGACCAACCCCGGTCAGTGTCACGGACCCGACGATGATGCCGGCGACACCCATGGCGGCAGCCAGCCCGATCATGTTCCTGGCGCCGACAACCATGCCTTCGGTCAGATTGTTCCAGCCGTCGCGCATATGCCGTCCGAGTTCGCCTTCGCCGCGGAAGAAGGCCTTGAGCGGGTTCTGCGTCATCAGGATCACGAGCATCAGGATAGCTGACCAGAACGCGGAAAGACCCGGAGACTTGCGCTCGATCATGAGCATGTACATCAGGAGCAGGATCGGCAGCAGGTAGTGGATCCCGGTCTTGAAAATGACGCCGACCGGAGGCAGGTGCTGCATCGTATCAAGGTCGGTGTTCAGGTCCGGTCCCTTTGACGCGTACCAAACTGCCGCAACATAGGCGACGCCCAGCAAGACCACCAGAAGCGGTGTGGATGCGCCGCCGAACGTGGCGTCGAAGAAGCTGACAATGTAGCCGAGAAGGAACAGGGTGCCGCCGCCGATGACGATCGAGATCGCGATGATGAAGATCGCAGCGAGCAGGAAGGTGACATTGTTCATTGTCGACGTGCCCTTCATGCCGCTCTTCAGCGCTTCAAGGTGCACGATGTAGACCAGTGCTATGTAGGAAATAGCTGCAGGAATGATCGCGGTCTTGACGACTTCGACATAGGAGATGCCGACATATTCGGTCATGAGAAAGGCGACCGCGCCCATGACGGGCGGCGTCAGCACGCCGTTGATCGAGGAGGAGACTTCGATCGCGCCGGCCTTCGTCGGCGAGAAGCCGACTTTCTTCATAAGCGGAATGGTGAAAGTGCCGGTCGTGACCACGTTTGCGATCGAAGACCCGGAGATCAGCCCGGTCGCTGCCGAGGCGATAACGGCGGCCTTCGCCGGACCGCCGCGCAAGTGACCAAGTGCAGCAAATGCCAGTTGCAGGAAGTAGTTTCCGGCCCCTGCCTGGTTCAGAAGAGCACCGAAAAGAACGAACAGGAAGACGAAACCGGAAGAGACACCGAGCGCCACACCGTAGACACCCTCGGTGGTCAGCATCAGGTGGCTCATCGCCTTTTCAAACGACGCGCCTTTCCAGCGGACGACGTCCGGAAGCCCGTCCCATGACCCGAAGAAAACATAGGCCATGAAGAACAGCGCCACCCCCATAAGCGGGAAGCCGAGCGAGCGTCTTGCCGCTTCCAGCAGCAGCACCAGGCCGATCCCGGCCATGATGAGATCCATCGTGTTCGGAACGCCGGTCCGGTCGGCAACGCCGCGGTAGTCCCACCACAGGTAGGAACAGGCGACTGCCCCCACGATCGCGACGATCCATGTCAGTATCGGAATGTAGGTACGTGGGCTGCTTTTGAACGCCGGGAAGGCAAGAAACGCCAGGAAGACCGCAAATCCGAGGTGAATTGCGCGTGTCTGCGTATCGTTCAGAACGCCGACACCGATAAGGTAGGGCAGGGGAGATGCGATCCAGAGCTGATAGACCGACCAGAAGAGGGGAACGAACCAGAGTACGTTTCTTGAAAACCCGTCCTTGGGAGCACGGGCGCCGGTATCGGCCTCCGCGACGATATCATCAAGGTCGTTCGACGCAGTTTCTGTCGATTTGTCGCTCATGCTTTGCCCACCCGCATGTTTTCAATGACTTAATATGACTGCAGCCCGGAGATCCGGGCTGCAGAAGATTGTCGGCGGATTACATCCAGCCTTTTTCCTTGTAATATTTCACGGCACCTGGGTGCAGGTCGGCGGTCAGACCATCCTTGATCATTTCGCCTTCCACCAGGCGGCCAAAGGCCGGGTGCAGTTTCTTGAAGTCGTCGAAGTTCTCGAAGACGGCTGAAACCAGCGCGTAGACCACGTCATCGGACGTGTTGGCGGACGTCACGATGGTCGCTTTCGGACCCCAGGACGGGATGTCGTCGGCGTTCCCCGGATACATGCCACCCGGAATGGTCGCGGCCGCGTAAGCGGAGTTATCGGCAAGAAGCTTTTCGATCGGTGCGCCGGAAAGCGGAACGATCTTGATGTCGCAGGTAGACGTTGCTTCCTGGGAAGAACCGTTCGGCAGGCCTGCGGCCCAGATTGCAGCGTCGATTTTGCCGTCGCAAAGCGCAGCAGCCTGTTCAGAGGACTTCAGCTCAGCGGCAAGCGAGAAATCATCCGCGCTCATGCCGGTGTACTTCATCAGCGTTTCGGCGAGAACGCGCGTACCCGAACCCGGGTTGCCAATGTTGACCTTCTTGCCTTTCAGGTCTTCAGGTGTGTTGATGCCGGCATCGGCACGCGCCATCACATGCATCGGCTCCGGATGCACGGAGAAAATTGCGCGCAGTTCCGGGAAGGCACCGTCATCCGCGAATGCGCCGGTACCGTTGAGGCCTGCCGCCTGAACGTCGGACTGAACGACGCCGAAGTCCAGCTCGCCCTGGCGGATCGTGCGGGTGTTGTAGACCGAACCGCCGGTCGACTCAACCGAACAACGGATGCCGTGGTCCTTGCGACCCTTGTTGACGAGGCGGCAGATTGCGCCACCGGTCGGGTAGTAAACGCCTGTGACGCCACCGGTCCCGATTGTGATGAATTCATCAGCCGTTGCTGCACCGGTGAATGCAATGCTGGTTGCCAGAACAGCACCAGCAAGGTTCATTTTCATCATCATTTGACTAGGCTTCCCTCTTGTTAAAATTCTTAAGTCAAGTGTGGCCACCCACCCTAGACATTTTCAAACTCGTCGAGCAAGCGATTATGCTTGTCAACCTCTTGGATCCTGGCTTCCGCTTCGGATCCGGCCCGCGCAACCAGCATGCCTGTAATGGTTTCGATCAGGACAAGCGTGGCTGCGTAAGACGAAAAAAAGTGTGGACTTTCAGTGCGTTGTATGAAGTGGTAGTCGGCGTATTTCAACCCCGGAAACGCGTGGCTGTCCGTCAGGACCACGACTTTTGCACCATTTCCAGCAGCCACTTTCGCGGCGCGGACCGAACGATGCGCGTAGGGATGTTTGGAGATGATCAGGACGGTGTCCTGTGCGCCGATACCAGCCAGCGTGCTGCCGAGTGTCGTGCCGTTGCGACCGGCCACGAGCCATCGATCATCGAACCATTTTGCAAGATAGGCGAAGTAATCGGTGAAGCCTGCAGAGGCAAGCGCACCGATAAGGACGATTTTCCGGGACGAGGCCAGACGGTCGACGACCTCGTCCAGGGTTCCAGGATCGATGTCCTCGATCAGGCCATTGATGTTGTCGATACAGGCAGCGACCTGCCTTGGCAGCAGCGGCTGATCGGCGTCTGATCGCAGCCGCCGGGCCTTGTCCTGAAAACTGTCCTGTTCGCGTTTGCTGAGTTCCAGCCGGGCCTGTTCCCTGAGCGCTTCGTAGTCGGAAAACCCCAGTGCGCGCGCAAGCCTTGTGTAACTCGCCGGGGATACGCCGCTCGCCGTGGCGACCGACCGGAGGCTTCTTGTTGCTATTTCCACCTGATTTTCAACGATATAGTCCGCCGCAATGCGCAGCGCTTCGCTCAGCTCGGCATAGCTGGTCGATATCGCGGTCCGGATTTGTGGCGGCGAACTCGTTGTCATTTGTTTACTGTTTCATTTGTTTTTTCACTTGTCAAATCCTGAAACAAATGTTTCGTTGCGTCCGTTTTCATCGTTGACATGGAAGTCTCCAAATGTCCTCTAAACCCCTTCCCAAGCATGCTCCCGTCGTTGTCATCGGCGGGGGGATCATGGGCTGCTCCACCCTCTATCATCTCGCCAAAATGGGTGTGAGCGATGCGATCCTCCTGGAACGCAACCAGCTGACCTCCGGGACCACCTGGCACTCCGCCGCGCAGGTGCGCGCGCTGCGCCACTCGCGCAATCTGACCCGCATGATCCAGTACTCCGTCGAACTCTACGGGCAGCTGGAGAAGGAAACCGGACAGGCAGCAGGCTGGATCCAGAAAGGGTCGCTTTCCATCGCCACCAACCCGGACCGGCTGGTGCATATCAAACGGCAGGAAGCCCTTGCCAGGGCTTATGGTATCCCGGCGCACTCCATCACCGCCGGTGAAGCCAAGGAGCGTTGGCCGCTCATGAACGCGGAGGACGTTCTTGGCGCCGTCTGGTCTCCTGACGATGGCCGCGTCAGCCCGTCCGACGTTTGCGCGGCACTCGTGAAAGGGGCGAGATCCTATGGAGCGAAGCTTTTCGAAAAGACGGGTGTCACCGCGATCCTCACCGAGAACGGCAGGGTCAGAGGCGTCGAAACCACGAACGGCACAGTTATGTGCGACGCAATTGCACTCTGCACAGGGCTCTGGTCACGTGAAGCCGGAGCCATGGCGGGCGCCGAGGTTCCTCTGCTGGCCTGCGAGCATTTCTATCTTCTGACAAAGCCGGTGGATGGCATTACCGGCAATACACCAACGCTCAGTGATCACGACAACCATCTTTATATCCGTGACGACAGCGGCGGCCTCCTGGTCGGCTGCTTCGAGCCAATGGGAAAACCGATCGCACCCGGCGTCCTTACGGAAAGTTTCGAATTTGGCCTTCTGCCGGAAGACTGGGATCATTTCGAGCCGATGATGATGAACGCGCTTCACCGATTGCCGGCACTGGAAACAGCCGAGGTGAAAATGCTCCTGAATGGCCCGGAGAGCTTCACGCCCGACGGAACCTTCATGCTTGGCGAGACCGTAGAAACAAAGGGCCTCTTTCTCGGATGCGGCATGAATTCGGTTGGTGTCGCTGCCGGTGGCGGCGCGGGTATGAACCTCGCCCACACAATCATCCATGGAGCACCCGCGTACGATCTTTCCGAAGCCGATGCCAAGCGCTTC
>JGI12316J15309_10021349_pt1 | contig 10931 bp, 9 predicted proteins | sample MarCyaLeptolynsp_FD_15309 | JGI IMG/M metagenome (IMG submission 15309) | reverse complement strand
TAATACTAAATCCGGTTATGAAAACCTACTTATACTAAATCCAGCTATGAAAACCTACAGTTAAATGCAGCATAAAGTGTTAGGAGGGTATGGAAACCGGATTTAGTATAAGCAGACGCAACAGACGCGGAGAATAGAAATGCGACTCAAAATTTCGCTCACCCGATCGCTACCCACAACATATCCCTACGTCTTTGCATCTGCACATTGTTTCCCTACACATTTTTTCACTGATCCTGAACTAGAAGTTACTGAAGAATCATAATTCTCAGTGAATGTCATTGACTTAAGGGGTGAAACTTCTGACTAGCTCAATCCTTGCGGCAGGGGTGTGGGGAGGTCGCAACGTCCCCACTGGGGGGTTTGGTGGGCTAGCCCCCCATTCTTAAATTTGGCTTTTCGACAAAACTCTCTCGACTTATTCAGCAAACCCTAATTATGTTTCCATTCCTTCAGAAAGAGTACTAGATCGTGTTTCTAGAGTGGGTCTCTTCCCTAGGGCGTACTACCTTAGATCATAATTTAGTGGCCAGATGACCAAATAACTGGTTAAACTGTCCGGATACCACTAAGTAAGTATCGAAAGAGTGAAGTGATATGTTATACCACAGCAGCAGTATGCCTGAATATCAATGGAAGTTGACTATCGTAGAGCGCAACCTCTTGCTTGCTAATTGGAGAAAGCTGATGCCAGAAGCACAAGAGCGCATGTTACACGAAGCTGAAGAATTGATGAGAGATTTGTCCCTATCCGATAGACAAGGCTTGTTTACATCCCTAGAAACGCTTTTCTACCATACAGAAGAGGATTTACAGCAGATGATTCAGCAGATTTTAAACAGCCAGTTGAGCCAAAACAGAACACAAAGGGAATGCCTCGCCCTCGGATAGTTTGTAACCGACTTCGCTCTTATGGGGCGGATTGAAGCTGCTCCCCCGTAAGCGCGAAGCCTAACGCTGAACTAACTCACATGAGACACACTCTTGTGTGTGTAACTCTCTCCAAATAATCTCTTTTCTCCCCACACTCCCCTCTCGTCCCCCTCTCCCCACACCGTCTTCACCGAAAGCTTTTCGGCCCTCCGACTAAGTCAGCAGAGGAGAAGTCGCGATCGCTTAAATCACTATAGGTATAGTTAACGGTTTTTGTCTGAGCATTGGCAGGAGTAGCGCTTAACATTACCCAAAACAACGCCAGACTCAGAACTAGAATTAGTCCCACTAAACGTAGAATAAAAGTTTTAATCACAATTCCCAATTCCCAATTCCCAATTCTCAATTCTCAATTCTCAATTCCCTATCTAGCCAATCTTCACCTATCCTAATTGTTAATTCAGACCTGAGGTCACCAGTAGAGGATGCTTCTACTTTACCGAGTCCTAAAACCTTTTTAAGAGTAGCCGCTGCTTTCAAGTCTCCTTGCTGAGCAATAATTTGAGTCTGGCGTAGCTCGTCAGGCCAGTCTTTGACAAAATAGACGTTATAAAACTCTTTTTGAGCCAAATATTGGGCAACACGGCTACTGAGTTCGGGATCATCAGTAGTATTTTGAATAGCGATGCGTACCTGATTGAGGGAACGGCGACTATCTATCTGTGTCTCTTGTGAAGTTTGTTGGAAATATTGATTTACCACTCGATCCCGCCCTAAAGGATCCATTAACCAGTAGCTAGCCTCGTATTCTCCCTTAACGCTAAATCTACCGGGCAAAAGCACCATTTTAAAATCCTCTTGTTCTAGCTCAAGACTAAAGCCCACGAGTGCTAGTATTTCTTCTAAGCTGAGATTGGTGTCAATATACTGCTGCATTACCCGAATTAATTGAGGCAAACGAGGCAAGACAGCTGGACTCACTAGACGCTGCCGCAGAGCTTTGAGCAGTACTTGCTGCCGCTGTATTCGACCAATATCACCATTTTCCTTGCGGAAGCGGGCAAACTGTTCTGCTTGATCGCCGTTCAAGGTTTGCCAGCCCTGCTCCAAATCGATTTCTAAATTTTGGTAGACATCTGTGTATTGCATGGGTTGGGGTACAAAAACTTCTATACCACCGACAAGATCTACTAATTCCCGAAAAGCATCAGTAGTAACGCGCACATATCTGTCAATTGGTACATTGTTGAGAGTACGGCTGACAACCCTTGCTGCTAAGGCTGAGCCACCTTCAACATTGGCATCGTTAATTTTTGCCAGTCCAATTCCTGGAATTTCCACTCGAGTATCTCGTGGAACTGAGAGCATTCTGACAGAGTTATCTTTGGGATTTAGCCGCAAGAGCAGCATTGTATCACTACGACCTGCTAAGGCTTCAGATGAACCTTTAGGGGCATCCACTACTCGGTCTATGCCCATAACTAGGATGTTAACCGGTCTGGCCAGGTCATACTGGAAGTTACGACGCCACCCACTGCCTTCAGAACCCGTTCCTTGATTAGATACGATTAAAGGGGACAAAGGTGTAACTAGAGCTAAGGTTGCTCCTAAAGCAGCAGAAATCATTGCTGTGAGGATAAAAGCAGCACTCCACAAAAACCATCGAATCAAGGGAGGACTAGTTGGATTGTCTTTACTGGAGTTGGGATGAGAGTTTTTCACTTTACCAGTTTTGGGTGGCGGTTGTTGCGATGAGCCACAGCCATCATCTACAACAAATACGCCAGTATCGAAATTTTCTTGAGAATTGCTAGAAACGTTGGCAGATGCAACTCTCAAGTTCCTTCGGAATCCTTTGATACCTTCTTTCACCCTCACCTCACCAAAATCAACGCAATTTGTGCGTATAGTATCTATATTCTGAAATCCCAAGGAGGATTATAACCGTTACATAAGACTTACCCAAAGTTACCCACGCCTAGACTTTCTATACTAAATAACTTGTACTAGGGGTCAACTTGGCGCTCACTTCCTGCTTCATCCTGGGGTGTCGGCACTTACCAGTCCACAAGCTAACACCGTCTAACTGACGGCTTTCTCCAAATTGATGGATGCGTTCCAATCTCGATCTATTTCAAGACCGCAACAATCACATTTAAACACTCGGTCACTCAGGCTGAGTGTTTCCTTTTTGGTTCCACAGCTCGAACAAGTTTTGCTGCTAGCAAACCATCGGTCAATTACAACCAATTGAGAGCCGTACAATTGGCACTTGTACTCAAGCTGACGGCGAAACTCGTAGAAACCCATATCTGCAATAGCTAAGGCAAGCTTATGATTTGCCAGCATTCCGCTTACATTCAACTCCTCAATTCCAATCTTGCTGTGGTTCTTGGCTAGATAGGTTGTGAGTTTGTGTAATGTGTCTTTGCGCATGTTGGCAATCTTCCGATGCAGCCTAGCTATCTTGATTTGAGCTTTCTTCCAGTTGTTAGAGCCTTGAGCCTTGTTGCGGTTGAGCCATTGCAACATTGAGAGTTTCTTATAGTATTTGCGATAGCTCTTAGCACCTTCAAAGACTTCACCAGTTGATAGCGTTGCTAGAGCTTTAACGCCAACGTCAACGCCAACCACATTAACTGACTTAGGCTTGTTGGTTGGCTCAATCTCAATTTTCCAGCTAACAAACCATCTATCGGCTGTACGACTAATAGTGAATGACTTAGGCTTTTGGTCAATCGGTATGCGCTCGTAAGTCTTGAGCCAACCAACTACAGGCACTTTGACCCGGAAATGGTCAACTTTGAGCGAACCATCGACCGTGAAACTATCTGCACGTCCTTTCTTTTTGAACCTCGGTGGTTTCTTGACCTTCTTAAATGCCTGTTTCCAAGCTTCCGAAAGCTGTCTGAGGGCATACTGAGGAGCGCATTTACTCACCTGGTAGTACCAGGGACACTCAGGCTTGACCATTGCCACTAGCCATTTGTGAAGGTCTACCGCACTGGGGAACTTGATTTTGTCTTCAGGATTCTCTTGATTGTGTAAGAGTATTTGCTTAGTCAATCCAAGTCCCCAGTTCCAAGCGTGACGCGCTACACCACAATGCTTGGCTAACTGTGTCTGTTGGTAGTTGTTAAGTTTTAACTGTGTTTTGAATCCTAGTAGCATTAAGACACATCCTTTTGGTCATGACTTGAAACACGAGCATAGTTGATCGTGATGTGCTGGTCTAATTGATTTAACTCTCTAGGTGTTATCCGCTTGATATCAGTCAAGAAGAATCTTCTGTGTCCTGAAGGTGAGCGCTCAGAGCGAATCTTTTCTGAGTCTGACCACCTCCTTAGTGTTTTGGTTGAGATACCTAGCTCTTGGGCAGCATCTCCGATACTTAATTTCACTTCCGGTGTTTCCATATCGTTCTACTGATATAGATTACACTTTCAATACTGGTATTTATCGATTAATCTGTGCAGATGAAGAAATTGGTTTATGAGAAAAGTAAGGCTAGGATGTAGCAGAAAATTAAGTTAAGTTAACCCTGTAAGTAATGGATAAATCCTTGATACCTGTGATTCTTGCCGGTGGCAAAGGAGAGCGTTTTTGGCCTTTGAGCCGCAAGTATAGACCAAAGCAATTTTTAAGTTTAGATGGGAGTGGTAAGAGTCTATTACAGGCAACGGCTGAGCGCCTGAGTAAGTTAACTGGTGACCCTGAGAAGTTGTGGGTGGTGACATCGGCTAGCATAGCTCAGGGGGTTCACGAACAATTACCCCAGCTACAGGAAAAATACTTGCTGGCAGAACCGGAGGGAAGGGATACAGCACCTGCGGTTGCTTGGGCAATCCTGGAAATTGCCCGAATTTACGGGGAAGATGCTATTGTGGGGTTTTTCCCAGCTGATCATTGGATTCAAGATCAACAGGCTTTTCAAGCAACTATCGAAGCTGCTACTCAGCTAGCTTCAGCGGAGGATGCGATTGTAACCCTGGGAATTACTCCCACCCATCCATCCACGGGTTATGGCTATATTGAACAAGGAGAAAAACTGGGTAATCTGGAAGGGTTGCCAATTTACAAAGTCAGCCGATTTACTGAAAAGCCTAACCGAGAGACAGCAGAAAGTTTTCTGGCTACAGGTCGATTCAGTTGGAATAGTGGGATGTTTATCTTCCGCGCTGAGGTGGTTTTAGCAGAACTCCGCACCCATGCACCGGAAATTATGGCTCCATTGGAAGAAAAAGGTGTGGCTGCTTATTCCCAAATCCCGAAGAAGAGTATTGACTATGCTTTGATGGAGAAAACACAGCTAAGTTATGTTATACCTGCTTCCTTTGGTTGGGATGATTTAGGAGACTGGAATGCTTTGGAGCGCCTCCTGAAAGGAGATTCACCCAATATAGAATTAGCTAACCATGTAAGCATGGATACCGAAGGGTCTATTCTTTACTCTAGTAGTGAGGATGAGGTAATTGTCACTATTGGTTTAGAGGACGTGGTTGTGGTACGCGATCGCAATGCAACCTTAATTGTGAAAAAAGACCGAACCCAGGAGATCAAGCAGGTACTTAAACAACTCCAAAGTAATCCCAAATTCAATCATTTTCTCTAAAGAATCAGAGATTCTTTGAGTTAAGAGTGCATTCTACCCTAGCGTCTACCTACGCAGGGTGCTGCCATTAAATAAGCATATTAGATAGTTATTACTCAGGCTTCTTCAATTAACTTCAACGACTGCACACCAATCATCATCTACACTCAACGAGGTTTATCAGTATCAGGGAGACGTATAAATTTTTATAGATATTACCAATGACTAACACTAAGTTTTGGAAGCCAGTTTACCAGCTGTTTAAGCCCGAAGAAGCGCTGAGTAAACCTGAAGATTTGAGGGATTTTTATGTCCAGCGTCCTGATAGTCCGGTGGAGAATTTGCTTAGTTCTCTGGCCATGGAAGATGAGCCAACGAAGTTTTTACTAGCAGGACATCTTGGTGGAGGAAAGACGACAGAATTGCGGCGGGTTGAGCAGCAGTTAGCTGAAGATTATGCGGTAATTTGGATTAATACGGCAACCGCTCTCGATCGCTATAATATTGAATATGCGGAGGTAGTAGTACTTATTGCTCAGGAAATTTGTCGTCAGGCGATTCAACCTGGTTGGTGGTCTAATAAAGATGAGCAATTACTGGTGGCTTTAGAAGAGAGTTTGGTAACTGTAGTTTATCAAGAGAAAGACCAAGCTATTGCCAATTTGGGTTTACCAGATATTCTTAAACAAACTGGTTTAGTCCTGAAGCAGGGATTAACGAGAGAGATGACTAAATCTCTGAATATTAAACCCCAGCTAAGTGAAATGATCACTAGAGTTAATGATATTATTAGGACAGCGGAAGAGGATAGAAAGCAAAAATTATTGGTGATTGTGGATGGTTTGGATCGACATGACCAAAACATTGCCTTCGATATGTTTGCTAGTAGACTTGAGCGTGAGTTGACCCACCATTTATAACCCACATTTGGCACGTATGAAGTCTACCCAGCCCCTTGAGGGAGTAGTAGACGAGAACTGCTATATATCAGCGCCTAAGAGCTTTTCCTTGGTAAGTCCATTTGAATGGTTTAGCCATCGTGCGATTGAAATAATCAATGAATTCGAGAATACGTTTTTTAAGCTTTGCTTTGCTAGTGAAACTGGCACGTCTGAGTAACTTCCTCACCAAGATACTAAACCAAATCTCGATCTGATTGAGCCAGGAACAATGCTTGGGGGTAAAATGAAATACAATCCGATGGCTCGAGTCACTCAAGAAGGCAGCTCGGGTTTTCATGGATTTGAGAATACCTGATTTCCCCTTCACCCCCAACTCGATATTGAGTCCTTCCTCTTGTGCCACAAAACGCACCAGAGACTCTGATTGATGGGTGTTTAAGCAATCCATGATCAAATGCCACTTGCTTGCTGTGGGGTCGATAGCAATCGTTTGTTTGACCTGTTCGAGATAATCTGCTTCGGTGCGTGTCTCACCTATCCTTGCCTGAATCACCTGCCCACTGACAACATCAAAGCTGGGAATTAACGTTTGGGTGCCGTGACGGATGTACTCAAATTCAAGACGCTGCTGTTTGCCGGGACGCATTGGTTGGTCTGGGAACCTGCGCTCTAACGCTTGAATGCTGGTCATTTCATCAATGCAAACGGTGCGCTCTCCTTGTGCCCCTCGCTCCATTGCTGTCAGATAACACTCGCAGATGTCTTTGACCTTCTCCTCAAATTGCGGGTCGGGGGGGGGTTTAACCAGTATTGCGACTGGTGTGGTTTCAAATCGGCTTCTGCCAGCAATCGCCCCACATGTCGGGGAGAGATTGTCTCTACAATTCCCTGTTTGCTCAGCTCATCCGCTAGTTCTCGGGGGGTCCAATGGCTAATTGGTCGCCCGTAGTCCTCCGGCTGCTCACAGGCAATGACAAACAGTTGGAGAATTTGTTCTAAACTGAAGGTCGATGGTCCTCCAGACCTTATAGTAGGTCAACTCCCGCCGAACTGTACTAGTCCGCTGCTGACGGAATTAGAGTGCCATATTCTCTATACTATACCCATTTCCCTAAGATATTCCCCCAATTTTCGGCAACCGATGCAAAGGTTTCAAAGATGTTTGGATTTGGGGAATTTGTCGGTGTTCGAGTGTGATGAAAATGCTTGTCCTACTACTGTTCCAGATCAGGCTGGTAGAAAGCTGTTAAGTAGTGTTATTAGTAAGCGATTGGCTCGATTGGATGAAGAGGATATTTTTACTCCGGATGCCATAGATTTATTGTGTGAAAAGAGTGGTGGTGTGATGCGGGATTTAATCCGACTAGCTCGCACTGCCTGTGAAGTTGCTCTGAAGAAGAAGCGGGAGTTTGTGGATCAGGTAACGGCGGAGGAGGCAGTTAAAGAGGAGCGCAAAGCTTATACTTTAAGGGATTATCATTTTCCTGAATTGTCTACAGTTCACAAAACCGGTCGTCTGACTACTAATACTTATCATTTGCCTAGTAAGGGAGAATTTGTGATTTGTGATGAGCTGTTGCAAAATAAGTTTGTTTTGGGTTACTACGATAAGAATCTGAATCCTTGGTTTGATGTGAATCCGATTTTGATTGATGATGTGAAGCGGTGGGAGGCGGCGAATGTTTAGAATTGAGAATTGGGAATTGGGAATTGAGAATTGGGAATTGAGAATTGAGAATTGAGAATTGGGAATTGGGAATTTTGTAGGGTGCGTTAGCGTAACGAAGTGGAGCGTAACGCACCGCTAAAGACAAATATTTAGAATTTACGCCTAATGTGAATTAATAGGTTGCGATCGCGATTATTTTTTGCTAGTATTATTAATGATGGGGTAGGTGTACGCCTATATATAAAGTGTTGCTTCTGTACTAATAAACCAAAGCAACTATACTGTTGCCGTAATATAAGTCGCTACATTGTGGTGGGTTACGGCGGATAGTTTTCTTATCAGCTGAGTAGGAAAAATATTCCCGCCTAACCCACCCTACATACATCGGGAAATATATTGATTAATTGCTGCAGAATAGCTATTTTGACATCATTTCACCACAATCGCTCAATCGCCAGGGAATTGATTAATTTATAACAATAGATTCAATCCCAGGGATGACATTTACCACCATCGATGAGTTAAAACAGAAGAAATTCCCCACTTATATATAAGATGCCTACCGAGCCTGAGGAATCTATCGCGGTGCTAAGCGAAGCTGACTTGGCGGAGTTGCCTAACCGTGCACCGGATTTTTGGGATTGGCGGGGTAAGGTGGCTTATTTTGAGACTCGTCCCCCCCTTGATCCGCTATTCTATCCCTATCTGGAATGGCTGATTGGGGAGAAGTCTTATCTGAAAATTAGTGGCGTGATGCAGGTGCAGCGCCAGGTGGATATTTTTTTGGATCAGGTTTATATTTCCCTGCAAGGGGTGCGTAAGCAGGAGGTAGTTGATACCAGTCAGCGGGAATTGGCTGGGGGTAAGGTAAGGTTTCGCTCGACTGGCTCTCGCTCTTGGGATGGGGAAGGATGGGAGGAGGAGTTAGTAGTACCGGAAGTTGCACCAGCGGCGGTGGCGACAAAGACGGTTACCAAAAAGGTGGATTTAGCTGAGGTGGTGCGGGATAACCAGTATAGTGTTATTCTCGGTGAGCCAGGGGCGGGGAAGACTACCCTATTGAATTATTTGGCGCTGCATCAGGCTCAGGCGCAACGGGATGTTTGCCCTCACCCTAAATCCCTCTCCCAAACTGGGGAGAGGGACTTTGAAGTCTTGCTCCCCTTCTCCCAAAGTTGGGAGAAGGGGCTGGGGGATGAGGGCTATCTTCCAGATTTGGGTGAGGCGCGGTTGCCAGTTTTCTTACGGATTGCTGATTATGCCGAGAAGTTGGCAGTACAGCCGGAGTTGAGTTTGCTGGCGTTTTTGGGGCAGTTTTACCGGGAGTGGGAGGTGCAGCTTAAGGTAGAGGTGGAGTCGGAGGGGGAGGTGGCACCACTACTAGTTCAAAAGATGCGGAGTGGGGAATGTATTGTCTTGTTGGATGGTTTGGATGAGGTATTTGACCAAACTAGCCGTCAGGGGATTGTTGAGCAGATTGAGCAGTTGGTTCGGGATTATCCTAATAACAAGTATGTGATTACTAGCCGGATTGCGGGTTATCGGGATGTTAAACTGAGCGATCGCTTTTCTGAGTTTACCATCACCGAGATGGCAACCGAGCAGGTGGAGCAGTTCCTTAACCGTTGGTGTCTGGCGATTGAACAGGCGCAAAAGCCGGAAGCTAGCAAGGAATTATGGGAAAGAGATGCGGAGGCAGAAGCTGGGGAGCTACTGCAAGCGATTCAGGAGAATGAGGGAGTCAAGCGCCTCACAGGCAATCCCCTACTCTTAACTATTCTGGCCCTAATTCATCGCAATGGTTCCCGCTTACCCCAGCGCCGAGTGGAATTGTATGCCTTGGCGGTAAAGACTTTGATTGAAGATTGGCAGCTGCACAAAAACTTGCCAGAAGCTCCTAAGGTATTACTTAAGGAAAGTGAGGTAGTGGAGTTGTTGGCTCCCCTAGCTTACTGGATGCACGAGCATAAACCTTCCGGTTTAGTCAGTGAGGCGGAAGTAACCCAACAGCTGGCGGTAAAGCTGGCAGAGTTGAGTGATGAGGAAGCGGAAGCGAAGACAGTACAGCAGGCAGTGGAGCAGTTTTTGCGCAAAGTGCGGGAGACGACAGGGTTATTTGTGGAACGAGCTCCTGGCTTCTATGGCTTTATGCACCTCACCTTTGAAGAGTATTTCGCCGCGCGGCAGATTGCCGATAATGAGGTGAGGGATATTCTGGATATTATTGTTCCTAAGCTTCATGAATCCCGTTGGCAGGAACCAATTTTACTAGCATTGGGGTATTTAGGTAGCCATAGTCCCAAGCAGGTTAATCGGGTAGTGGAGGAATTGTTCCGTAATCTGGAGGCATATCAACCTGTTGGGAAGATTAGAATCAAAAATGGTTCATCGGAGGAAGCTGCCCTCATCCCCCAGCCCCTTCTCCCAACTTTGGGAGAAGGGGAGCAAGAGTTGAAAATCCCTGTTTCAGGTTTGGGAGAAGGGGAGCAAGAGTTGAAAATCCCTGTTTCAGGTTTGGGAGAAGGAGAGCAAGCCTTCAAAGTCCCTCTCCCCAGTTTGGGAGAGGGATTTAGGGTGAGGGATTTACGATTTGCCGCTGAGGTTTTAGCTCAGGTTGAGGTAAAACCAAGTATTCGGAAAAAGCTGATTGATAAGCTAGTTTTGACAGTTCTTGGTTTGGATACTGACTTTGAGGATGACGTAACTAAACAACTACTGAGGCTGCTGCGGCAAATTGAACTATTTAACCAGAAAGGTGAAGTTATTGCTCGACTGCAACAAGCAGCAGATGATTCAACTCTATCTGATGAGATGCGTGTTAAGGCACGATTAGCTATTCTGTATGTTGCTTGTGGTGAAGCAGGGACAGGATTAGTTAATCAGGTAACTCAAATTA
>JGI12316J15309_10006561_pt1 | contig 11095 bp, 9 predicted proteins | sample MarCyaLeptolynsp_FD_15309 | JGI IMG/M metagenome (IMG submission 15309) | reverse complement strand
GTGCGCTTCACCCTGTCGGGATCGCAAAGTCCTTTGCCCGTTCCGGAAATCGGCCTGAGTGTGAAGCAAACCGCAAGACTGAAGAACCGCAAAACCGAAACAGGGCAGGGGTCTTCGAAGCGATCAATATGCGGGACTTGGACCTCAACGTGTTGCCGGTGTTCGGGGCGATCTGTTCGAGCGGCACCATGTCCCGAGCCGCGCACCATCGCGACCTCGGTCAGCCGGCGCGCTGCAAGGCTCACGCGCGGCTGCGCAAACAGATGGACGACAGAGTGTTTGTGCGCAGCGGCAACGGTGTTGCGCCGACGTCGGGGCGCAGGAGATGATCGGTCCCGTGCGGGAGGCTTTGTCCCTGACGCGCCGGGGTGTTGGCCCCGAAACCGCCTTCGATCCGCAGACGTCCCGGCGCACATTTCGGTTGCTCGCCGCCGATCCGTTGGAACAGATCGTGATGTCTAATGTCTTCAGTAATTCCCGTGACAATAACACAAAGTTGTAATTAGTATACTGTCATCGTAACCATGAAATACAGGTCGGAGCAGAGCGCCGGACAGCGACGCTAGACTACGCGGTTGCTCTGCAATATCAGCGGACGAACGATAACAGCACCGGGTTTCCTGCGTCGTGATCGGGGCGACTGATACCCAAAGGAACGACCACGACGCCTTGTTCGTCGAAAATCTATCTGTTGGTTAGGACAGCAAAACCGTTCCACCTTCTATTCGAAACGATAGCAAGCAACGACGGCTGTTATCTGATCTGCGCCCACGCATGCTGTCTGTTGTATCTGTCCATTCACATTATCTGTCCTTCGACACTGCATATGTATTTGTTGCGGATCCTGGACAACTATCGAGCTTGCGGTCGCATTATAAACCAATAACGAAACTGGATCGGATTGTTTATTGTTGTTGTTATTGGGGTCAGGATCATCTGAATTTTTCTGCTCCTTGTCTGGAACCATAACACTAAGCTTTGGCGGGTTTGCTGTAGCGGACCAAACATCAACGCGTATTGCCAATTCGGGATGGGTCGGGCTCTGAGCGGAAAAATCGCATCTCAGAAACCAAAACCCATCTTTTTTGTTCGTTTTCAATGGCGGCGCCCCAACTAACACTTGCGTGACATAAGGAGGTTTTAGCCTGTAGGTCTGATCGATGAACTTAGTCTGTTGGGCATGAGCAGAAGAAGTGGCGAGGGTCGCCGCAATCAAGAGTATTGAAACTCCAAAAAATAATTTCACAATAAATTCTCCCTTGAGTTGGTATCGCCAATGTAAACAGGTTAAACCGTTACTTTGCAACCCGCTCTCTACCCACTGGACGGCTATACTTGCAAAAGCGTGGCAGCAGATTTATCGGTACACACGTCGAGATGGGGACATCGAAAATGCCGCTTGGGTTCGGAGAGAACGAGGGGTACGCACATTGTGCGGGGTGGTTATACCGCAAGGGTGTTCATCGCGTGGACGGCCTTCAACCTGGAATCCGTCATCGTCGCCCTGGCAAATCGCATGATTCGCCAGTGACCGAGGCAAACGTACCCTAACCCGGCACAATGCGGGTGGAGGTCGAAAAGCTTGGGATCCGCTAACAATCTTTCGAAGTGGGAAGAGTAACGTGCGATTGTATCCTCCTACACTATAATCTGAACCCGGGCATTCGAGTGCAAGGTATGTCAAATGTTCAATAACTTTCAGAAAATAAAACCTACCTTGGCGGACAAAATACTTCTGCATGGAAAGAAAATAAAATCAGTGTATCGAATTTCAGAGAGGGTAACGATAATCTTTTTCGAAGAAGAGCACAGTGATACAATATATATGAAAATGAATGCAAACGGGGAAATAATATATTTAGACTTAAAAGAATTAGAGCTTGAAAACTTTCTAGAATTTTTTTCTGAATTAAAACAAAATTGGGGAAAATTAAAATGAGTGATGATTCAGGTATTGGAGCGATCTTCATGACGAAGACACCTTGGCGCAATTCAGTTGTGCTCATATGAACACAACTGATTTAATATCGAAACGGTTGTCAGTGCGCTGAGTTTCGCCCTAGCAAGCCAGAGAGCGAGAACGGCAAGCTCTTTTTGTTTTTTACGCGAGGTAATGATTTCCCCTATAGAATGGTCGAGTCAACCATACCTATGGTGTGGAATCGCATCAAATTAATTTACGCTCTGCAGGTGCCAGAAGGTAATTGCAGCCTTGATGCTCATCGCTTGAAAGCAAACTGAGTTATATTAATCTCAAATTTCGGATGCAGTATATTTGTGTGACCGATGCGAGAGGAATTGCAATTTCAAGCCGATGTTTCTGGCTCATGCCTGAAGCGTTTGGTTTATGATCATCACCAAAATTAGGTTATGGACAGACGCAAACAAGTTCTATTATAATTTTTCCCCTAAAGGCCGCCCGAATGGCCCTTATGAATGTCTAGAAAATAATGTCTTTGGATTGTGCTTTGCTAGTAGCTTTTAATGTAACCATCTATGAAGAGTTGGAAATTTCACGATGATCGAAGATAACACCTTGGATGGAAGGATAGACACTAGCTATGCGCCCATGGATGGCTGGGATGTGGACGCGAGGAGCCTTGAGCTTAGATACTCGGGATTGGACGAACCACTTGATCTTGGCTTTTTGAGACGGAGATATGAGGGCGGGTATTCTGGTATTCAACGAGATTCTGGTGCAGACCAAAGACTTCGCTTCAATCCAGCAGATTGGCAAAACGCAGTGGGCGGATGGGCGTATCTCATGTTTCCAACGGCAGCTGCGGAGAGCGCTTACGATTTTCTAGTAGTCAACTGCTACGACTCCGCCGCATTTACAGCAGGGTTTATTCAGCTGGCTGCCCATACAAATAACGATCTTTTACCTTTCATTTCGAGACTGCTAAAAGAGTTGCCGGAGGAGAGTGAAAAGTGGTTTCCTGAACTACGCTTAATCAACGGTCGTGTCTCTTTCGTTCAAAATGGCCGATATACCCATTTGGATGAGGCCGTGAGACCATTCGATGACGGCGCATATACCAAACCGTGGATGGTTGGGCGGTTTATGCGCTTTTTCAACCCTGATCGAACGAAATTGGACATAGAAGAAGCACACGCGGTTGCCAGATGGGTCGAGTGGACCCGCACATCGCATAACATGCGAAAGCTTCAGGTTATGCACTCTCGCGATAATATGATTGCCTCGGTAGAGAAAATACACACTGAGCTGATGGGACGCTCACATCAGAAGTTTCCGAATGGCGTAGATGGCATGAGTTGCTATCTTCTCGCGGCAGCGATCCCAATACCCCATCGAACTGAATCTTTAACCGAAAAAGCCGTTGATGCAATGCTGAGCGCGGATCCAATGGATGAACTTTTTTCATTCAAATATCGTGACGGCAAACTACGTTCACAGTCTGTTAAATGGGGCTTCAGCCAGGTAAAGCGTCAGTTGCAACTGATGCGATATGATCGTTCAATCAACGCCCCTGTGTCCGTTTGATGTTTTCACAATTGGCTATTTTCAAATCGATGTAACTATTGGAGACTGTATGTGTAATTCATGCGAAAAAATTAGTCGTCGTACCTTTACGAAAACAGGTGTATCCGCCGCTGCCCTTGCTTTGGCTGGTGTAGTTACAAAGCCAAGCTTGGCAAAAATACCGGGCTTTTCCATGCCCGGGGAGCTCACACCATCCTTTAAAAAAGCAAAATGGGTCACCGAGCTCAACCAAAGCGACCTAGATGCCTACGCACATGGTGCTATTAAGTACATTGCATATCATCACGAGGGATTTGCCGATGATAAACAAAGCGTGTTCGACGCAACTCATGCAAGAAAATTCTCTCAAAGTGCCTTCGAACGCACCTACATTATGCACAATGAACATGTCAAAAAACGGTATGGAATGATCGCGTATCACTACGCTGTCTCGCCTTCTGGTCAAATCGTAAAAGGGCGCCCGCTTCAATACGCCCCGGCCACAGGTTCAACAGATCCCAGAACCGGTGGGATCGCAAATTTCGATGGCCACTTTGCTGTTGTCGCCATGGAAGATTTTGAATTTCAAAAAATCTCTGATCGCGAAAAACAGATATTTTCTATGATTACTGTTATGTCGGCAGCACAGCGCGTTTTCAGAGTTCCTTCTAAGAATATTCGTCCACACAAGGACCACGTTACTTTCAATGGAGAATTTGGCTCCACCTGCCCTGGCAAAAACTTGTATAAAATACGTGATAAGATTCTAGAGATGACACTTGCTGTTAGTTTGCAAAGTGAACTGTCCAATCTGGGATGTTACAAAGGGGCGGTAGATGGTCTCTTCGGACGAATGTCCAGAAAAGCGCTAGCGACACTTTCTGCCGCCAATAGGGATTTCGGTCCATTGTCATTCAGTGACAAGACACTTTGGTTGTTGTTGGATAAACCGCCAAGAACTTGTGTCTAAATCAACTGGATGAGTATCGGCGCGCGACTTCGGTTTCGGCAGAACCTTCAACACTGCGGCCCGCCAACAAGTGCCTTTTCTAGCATCGTCATCACACTCGTGACGTCGAAGGAGCCAGCAATCAGAGCGTACCAAAACGCCTGTCGCCGCTAAAGTGTACGCATGACACTTATATCCTGGCCGGTTTGCCCGAAGGTATTGCCATGATGGCAACACCAAACCAATATCAGAATGCAAATTTGCACTCTGAAACGGCGTCGCGGCTCACAGCCATGGTTATGATGACCACACCTTGAGCGCAAAAGTCGGTCAGCGGCGTCCAGATCAGCGCCAAGGTGTTTGCATGATACAAACGCCTATCAATGGGAATCCAAAATAATTTTGGATTTGCAGCCTACCGCGCTTCATGCGCTTGGGTCTCCACCCGGGCCGCTACAGGATTGATTCGTCTGGGACTTAAATTCGCTTCAAAAAAGGTGAGAATTGAAATGGTCGGCGTATTTTGGCATGAAGGTTGTTATGCCGAACCAAATACCACTTTTGATCGATAAATCAGCGTTACAGAAACTCTCTGTCAATGAGGCCAGATGGCTATTTCACCATTTCATGGTTGTACCGCCTCCGGTATTTTTCGCTGAAGTGCTGGGCGATTTGCACAAACCAAAGAAAAAAATGGCGACTGGAGTTGACCCGTTTTCGTGGACACCTGAAGATTTGATTTCAAGGAGTTCACGATGGCAAAGACACGCGCACCTTATCCGGCGGAGTTTCGCCGGCAGATTGTTGACCTTGTTCGGGCCGGCAGATCACCGGCAGAACTTGCCAAGGAGTTTGAACCGACGGCGCAGTCGATTCACAACTGGGTTGAACAAGCGGATCGGGATGAAGGTCGCCGCACCGATGGCCTGACGCGTTCTGAACGAGACGAGCTCACCAGACTGCGACGTGAGAACAAACAGTTGAAGTTGGAACGGGAGATCCTGTCAAAGGCTACAGCCTGGTTCGCTCGGGAGACGGACGTGATCCCACCGAAGGGTTCAGGTTCGTGAGCGACAACCAGGCCAAATATCCCGTCGCCACCATGTGCCGTGTTCTGGGTGTCTCCCCCAGCGGGTATTATGCGTGGACAAGTCGTCCAACCTGTCAACGAGCAGTTCGTGATGCTGATATTCTCATGGAGATCCGCCGGATACATACGGCGTCCAGGGGCACCTATGGCGTGCCTCGCATCCATGCAGACCTTGCTTCACGGAACATTCGCGTAGGCCGCAAAAGGGTCGCCCGGCTGATGCGCGCCGAGGGACTGGCCGGTGTCAGCCGGCGTAAATTCACGACCACGACAGTGCGGAGCAAAAACCGGCCGGCACCCGATCTGGTTGATCGAGTTTTCACGGCTGAAGCTCCTGACATTCTTTGGGTTTCGGACATAACCTATTGTCCGACACAGGCTGGTTTCCTCTACCTTGCTGTCGTTCTCGACGTTTTCAGCCGCCGGATCGTCGGGTGGTCGATGAAGACGTCGCTGCATACGGAACTGGTTTTGGAAGCGCTCAACATGGCGCTTGAAACGCGGCAACCGGACGCTGTCGTACATCATTCTGATCAGGGATCTCAGTATACGTCGGTCGCCTTTGGCAATCGCTGCCGGGAGGCCGGCGTTCGGCCGTCGATGGGCTCGCTCGGAGATTGTTTCGACAATGCGATGGCGGAGAGTTTCTTTGCCACGCTGGAATGCGAGTTGCTCGATCGGTGCACATTCAAAACCCAGGATGAGGCCCGGCTGGCGATCTTCGAATACATCGAAGGCTTCTACAATCCGCGGCGCCGGCATTCGAGCCTGGGATATATGTCGCCGAACGAATTTGAGCGCCGATACAAAACAGGTGGATGCGATACCGGCACAGATCAGCCTGCCGACATGCTCGCGGCCCTCAAGGACAAGCCTTCGGTGACCGCAAGCGGTCATCCCTGACCGCCACTGTGCGTGCCGGCGTGCACGAATTGTGGGCCGGGACGGAAGAATGGTCCTCAAGGGGCCAAACAAAACAACGACAGGAAAGGACGACAAATGACGCAAAATCGGAGACTATAAACTCAAGCCCCTACCTGTCCACAAAAACGGGGTAGGTCCAGTCCAGGGGGCGACGGGCCATTGGCTTCGAGGTCAGCAAAGGGAGGCGTGGCATCCTGCTCAAACCATGAATCTCCCGCCGTAAGATCGCACCGCCAAAGAGCCACATGCGCAAATGCCCTTGCCACACTCTATTGGACAGCTAAGCTTTGCGCTCACTGATCCGTTTCTTGAGTGGAGGGCCGATGACGTTAGCCGATCGCGAGCCGCGTATTTTTATTTCCTATTCGCGGCGTGACGGAAGCGGGGCGTTCGCAGAAGATTTGCGCAAACAGTTCGCCGCGCGCGACCTCGATGTCTGGCAGGACGTGGACGCTTTGCGCGGCGGGCGAGACTGGTGGAGCCAGATTGTCGAAGCGCTGAACTCGCACTCGGCCGAGCACTTTGTGCTGATTGTCACACCGGCGGCGTTGGAGAGTAAAGTCATCCGCCAGGAGATCCGGCTCGCTCGGCAGGCGGGTTGCGAAATCAGTCCGGTGCGCGGGCCGGGACTGGGGGATTCGACGAACCTCCCGCGCTGGATAGGCGAGGTGTATGATCTCGACAATCCGGACCGGCGGAACCGGCTGTTGCAGGTCCTCACCGGGCCGAGTCGGCAGCGACGGGTGCCGATGATGGCGCCGGAACCGCCGGAGGATTTCGTCCAGCGACCGCGGGAATTCGAAGCGTTGAAGACGCTACTCTTGGATTCCAGAGGGGATTCCGTGGCGATTACAGCGGCGCTGCGCGGCGCCGGGGGTTATGGCAAGACGACCCTGGCCATGAAGCTCGCCCATGACGCGGATATTAAGGATGCCTGTTTCGACGGTGTGTTGTGGGTGGAGCTTGGCGAAAACCCCAGCGACGCCGAACTGCTCGCCATTCTGTCCGATCTCATCAACCTGTTGACGGGCGCAGTGCCGGGCCTGGAGACAGTTCATGGTGCGTCGTCCGCCCTGGCCGAGGCACTTGGGGATCTGCATATCCTGCTGGTCATCGATGACGTCTGGCGGGTACAGGATCTGCGGCCCTTCCTGCTGGGCGGCGGAGCGACGACGCGGCTGATCACCACACGGATCGACAGTGTCCTGCCGGCAAGTGCCGCGCGGGAGCCGGTAGACGCAATGGAACATTGCGAAGCGCTGGAGCTGCTTGGCTGGGGCTTGCCTGAGGAAGCGGTGGCGACGCATACGGAGGTGCTGGCCGTGCTCGCCGCCCGGCTTGGTGATTGGGCGCTCTTATTGAAGCTGGTGAACGGATTCATACGGGATCGGGTTGTCCGCGGTGGAGAGGCGCTGGCGCCTGCCTTGGAGGGAGTGGCTCGTCGGCTCGACGCGCGCGGCCTGATCGCGTTCGATTCGAGGGACGAAGCCGAGCGGAGCAAGGCGGTTGCTCTAACCATCGGCGCAAGCCTCGGTCTCCTGGGTGAAACCGGCGCTGCCCGTTTCGCGGAACTTGCGGTGTTTCCTGAAGACACGGATATTCCAATTGGCATCGTAGCTGGGTATTGGGAGGAGACCGGCGGCCTTGCCGAACTGGATGCGGAAGACCTGCTGGAACGGCTCGATGATCTTGCCTTGCTGCTTGATCGGGATCTCGGCCATCAAACCATTCGCCTGCACGACATCGTCCGGCATTTCCTGCGGGACCAAGCCGGCGAGGTGGAGCTCGCTGCCTTGCATGGCCGGTTGGCACAGGTTCTTAAGGCCGTTGCGATAGAAGATGCGGATAGAGACGGGGAGCAAGGCGATATGGCGGAGCGGCGGTACGCCTGCACTCATCTTGCTGCACATCTGGCGGAGGCCGGCGCGCTCCACGATCTTTGCGGCTTGCTGCTCAACCCGGGATATTTGAAAGCCAAGCTTCAAGCGACCGGGACTGTAATCGGTTTGATTTCGGACTATTTCCTCTATGGAACCACCGAAACGCATCGCCATATCGGCAGGACGCTTAAGCTGATTTCCGGCATTTGCATGCGCGACCCTCGCCAGATGCTGCCACAGCTTTACGGTCGGCTGATGGGATTGGACGTTCCAGAAACAGCGACCTTCGTGGAAGCGGTGCGTGCGCATATGCGCGGACCGCTTCTGGTCCCGATCCAAACGAGCATGAATGCCCCGGCGGGTGCGGAGGCTGCCCGCCTGGATGAGTTCGGGTGCGGGATCGTTGGTCTGACAGTGCTTCCGGACGGACGTCTTGCCGTGGCATTGCGGGACTACACGATTCGGTTGTGGGATTTGCAAAGCGGCTTCGAAACCGCCCGGCTGGAGGGCCACGAAAGTGATATCTGCGCACTAGCGCTGCTATCGGATGGACGCCTGGCTTCCTGCTCTCGCAGTTTGCATGCATTCGGTGGCAAGACATTGGACAATTCGATCAGGTGCTGGGATGTGCAAAGCGGTGCGGAGACGAGCCGAACGGAAATCCACGGGCCGGTAATTGAAACCATGGACGTGCTGCCGGATGGGCGCCTGGCCTTGGGGGCACGCGACGGCACGATCCGGCTGTGGGATTTGGAAAGCGGCGATGAAACCGGCTGCCTGCGCGGACCGGAAAGCGAGGTCTATGCGCTTGCCCTGCTGCCGGATGGGCGTTTGGCGTCCGGATTTCGCGATTCCACGATCATCATTTGGGATATGGAAAGGTGTGCCGAAGTGTGCCGGTTGGAAGGTCACGAGGCCATGATCAATACTTTGGCTTCTGTCGCGACTGAGATTCTCGCATCCGGTTCCAATGATGGTACAATCCGATTGTGGGACCTTGGGAGCGGGACGGAGATCGCCCGCTTGGGAGAAGGTGGGGGGCAAGTTTACGCCCTGGCTGTTATGGGCGACGGTCGCCTTGCGGCAGGACAGAATGCCAGCGTCTGCATATGGGATTTGGACGACGGCGCCCGGGTGGCTCGACTCGAGGGCCACCTTTATTCAGTTGCTGCGCTGGCTGCTTTACCGGGCGGCGACCTCGTATCCGGATCCACTGACGGGACGGTGCGCTTGTGGGAGATTGGCGGCAATCCTGAGGATGTTCCTTCCGCAAGCAATCATGATTCATTCGACAGTTTTACCTTGCTGACTTTGCCGGACGGTCGGTTGGCCGGTTTGGACTGGTTGGGCATGACTGTCTTGGTCTGGAACCCTGTCACTGGCTCTAAGACCGCCGAAATATGGGCTGATTGGGAAAACAGCCTTACGGCACTGGCCGTGACGCCGGACGGACGCCTGGCGACCGGTTCTGACGATGGCAGCCTTCGATTCTGGAATGCCGCCAAGGGTAACGAACTGGTTCGGCTGGACGGCCAGGATACAGGCGTCAGCGCTCTTGCAGTGCTGCCGGACGGACGTTTGGCCACGGGCAGTATGGAATACTCTGATCACCTGATACGCCTGTGGGATCCGAAAAGCGGAGCCGAGTCGGCTCGGTTGTACGGCCATGACGGCGCAGTGTGTGTGCTCGCCGTGCTGCCGGATGGGCGACTTGTGTCAGGATCTTTCGACGAAACGATCCGTGTCTGGGATGTGAAGGGCAATGCTGAAATGGCCTGTCTTGAAGGTCACAATGCGATTGTAGAGGCGCTGGCTGTGTTGCCGGATGGGCATCTGGCATCCGGATCCGTCGACTTTACGATCCGTCTGTGGGACTTGGCGACCGGCACCGAGACAGCCCGTCTGGAAGGCCACGAAGACAGGATCAGTTCACTTTCGGTCATGCCGGATGGGCGCTTGATATCTGCGTCCGAGGATCGAACGGTACGCTTGTGGGATGTGGGATCCGGCAAGGAAATTATGCGCTTCGAATTCGATGGAAACGTAACAAGCGTTGCGGCGGTTGCCCACGGCAGGATCGCCGCCAGCGACAATTTCGGCCTGCACTGGCTGGACTTCCTTGCCAAGGGCGAAAGGGTATCCGACTTGAACCGGTTTGCTCCGCCCAAGCGCGGCATCGCCGGCTTGTTGGACCGAGTTTTTGGATGGCGCTGATACAATTCAATCTTTACTGACATTACGGTGACAGTAACCGAATTAAACCAGATGCAAAATCTGCGATTATGGAAATACAGGGAGGGGTGGTGCCCAGGGGCGGAATCGAACCACCGACACGCGGATTTTCAATCCGCTGCTCTACCAACTGAGCTACCTGGGCCTCTGCCTGACTTCGGACCGTTCGCAGCGTCTGCCGCGACCCGTCAAGCCCGCGCGTTATAGAGTCTTGACCGGGGCCTGTCCAGTCTCTTTGCAGCCCCCGGCGACACTTTTTCCTGTTGGCCGCCAAGGCCTCGTGCAGACCGCCCGGATCGGTCCTCCGGTTTGTTTCCGCGGCACGCCAGACGCGTCTGGAAAACCGGCGTCTCTCGCGCGTTTCGGAGGGAAATCGGGCCGTTGAAACAATCCCGTAGCCCGGCCGTCCCGCCCGCCTTTCCGCGCGACAAACCGTCTGGACCTGGTCACTGCGGCCCCTCGTCATCCTCCTCGTCGTCGGCGACGGGAATGGCATAGGCGCCCGACAGCCAGCGGTTCAGGTCGACATCGGCGCA
>JGI12316J15309_10014030_pt1 | contig 11158 bp, 11 predicted proteins | sample MarCyaLeptolynsp_FD_15309 | JGI IMG/M metagenome (IMG submission 15309) | reverse complement strand
ATATCTTTATCGTTGTCATCCGGCGATAGGTCGGATTTCAAGCCAGCCTGTAATTGTTTGTAGAAATTAATCAAATGAACGTTGATATCGTTTAACAATGCCGCTTTGGGTCTGAGTCCGAGTGCGACTGCCAAACCACCTGTAAACGGCTCAACAAGACGACAATCAGCATGAGATTCCCATTGTGATCGGAGGATGGGCACAAGCCATCGCTTACCGCCAGCCCATTTTAATGGAGGTGAAACTTTAGCCATTCGTATAAACAATCGTTACAAGTGATAATGCTATAATAATATAACTGATGTTCTTAGATACGGCACAGAGACACGGTATAATCAATCCACATTAATCAACGAGATCAGTGACTACAATGGAATTTTCCTGCCATACATGGGCATTCAACGATCTAACACTCCCTGAAGCATTCGGCACAATTGCCAGATTGGGCTTCCGGTATGTTGATCTTGGTAGCGGACCACACCTAAATCTCCAACGGGCTGCAAAACTCAGCACACGGACGCGAACCGTAAATCAAATCCGAGAAGACCTAACAACTTTTAACCTCAAATTAGCTGATTTGTATTTGATGCTACCGCGTATTTCGGTAGCTGATGAGGAAAAACGTCAGGGCGATATTGATATGTTAAAGACTCTAATGCCTTTTGCACAAGGGTTAGATGTCGCCGGTATCACAATCTCACCCGGATTAATCCACCCCAAAACGGATGACGAAGCGGAAGATCGTACTATAGCAGCGTTGCGTGATATGGTTTCGGCTGCAAATGAAGCTGATATTCCGGTGAGCATTGAACCCCATATGGATTCGATGGCACAAACGCCAGAACAAGCTCTAAAGTTCGTCAAAGCAGTGCCCGGATTAGAAATTACACTTGACTGGGCACAGATGATTTGTCAGGACATACGCCATGACCAAATTTTGGAGCTTTTACCATACACGCGCCATATCCAAATGCGACAAGCGGCTCGGGCGCAACTCCAACTCCCCTTTGATCGCGGTCGGATTCGCATCCCTGATGTTATCAGCGCACTCAATGAAGCAGACTACGAAGGCTTCGTCGGTGTGGAATATATGCAAGCGGAAGGTTGGCACGGAATGGAAAAGGTCAACGCTATTGTGGAGTGCTATACCATGCGCGATGCGCTACGCGATGAACGCGATAAATCAGCGCGGGTGAGCAAAGCATAGCAAAAATCATGATGTTGAATATTCGAGAAGCGACCGCTTTAGATTGTGCAGCAATGACACAAATTGTCCGTACTTCAAGAGCGTATGAAGGGGAATATCAGAAAATCATCGAGGCTATTGAATTTACGCCCGAACATCTGTATAGAGAGCAATTTTTTGTTTGTGAGTTCGATGCAAAAATCGCAGCTTTCTATAGCCTCAAAGTAAAAGAGATTGGGATTGAACTCGATTTTATGTTCGTTGCTAATCAGTTTCTTGGGCGTGGGATTGGGCGAAAATTGTTTCAGCATATGCTTCAGACTAGCCGAGATATGGGTTATGATGAAGTAGAGATAATTTCACATCCACCTACTGAAGCATTCTACGCGAAAATGGGCGCGGTGAAACGTGGATACTGCTTGCCAACTGGTCGTGTTTCATGGCAACGTCCACATATGTGGGTAAAGACAACATCATAAAGACCGATTTCCTTAATTCCTCAAGAATAAATTGTGATTTTTTTTAGATTTCGCTGTAAACTAAGGCTATTCGATTCACAGAAACCAATGAAAGGTTAATCATGGCTGTAGAAACCGCATTAAAATTTCTGGAAAGACTAGAACGTGAAGAATCCCTACGTGGACAACTGTATATTAGTCGTCCAAAAGATTTAGAAAAATTGGTTCAATTCGCACAAGGTAAAGGCTTTGTCGTCAGCGATGATGACATAAAAGTCGCGTTGAACCAATATCAAGAACAATTTCCAACAGGCAACATCGAACCCCTGAAGCAATTAGTCAGTGGAAAATAAATTTTCGAGGGTGTGCCGTTACACATCTCTAAACATCACATTATTTTGTAGGGGCATCCAACCGGATGTCCACTAACCAAAACCGTAGAATTCGAATAGCTACTCAACCATCAACGTGCAATCATACACATTGTCCCAGTTGCCACCATCCGGCAGTGCAGAATTGGCGACAGTCATGCTCAGTTGATAGCTGCCCACTTCCAACTCACGCAACGCGAATAACCAATCGGCAGCTTCATAAGTGCGGCTATTCCAGTTGGTTGAATATTGTCGGATGCTTTGTAACGCAACGATTTCATCATCCAACGTGAAGTCAACTTGTGCGTTTTCAATCACTGAATTCAATGCGTCAGCCGAAATATCCGCGATACCTCGACCCGCGAGGATGAGTTCACCTGCTGGTGCAGCTTCTAAAATTGTACCGTTTTGCTGCAAGGTACAAGTCGCCATATCGAACAGAAAACTATCACCTAAATCTAGTCGAACAGGACGCGGCAATAATCCCAACGGCAAATCAATCGCATCAGCAAATGACAATGTTTCCGTAAATTGATTTCCTGCTGAAACAATCGTTCCTGCAAGTGTGATCGGATCAGAGCCACCTGTTAGATAAGCGGTGCCATCAAGTGTATAGGGCATATCGTTGATAATTACCTCTGCTGAACCAGCCGATGATTGCAGCAAGGCACCTCCACAATCCGATGTTTCCAGTGATGCAGAACCAAACACCGTATTTTCCGGTGAATTGGGTGGGCGTTCGCCACGAGGAACAACAGGTAATTGATTGACATCTCCTTCGATGTTAATCAGAGGGGCAAATCCCCAAAGTGGCATATCCGGCTGTTCGATCAGCAACCATTCACCAGAATCATCTCGCCCAATGACGGTAACGGCATCACCACGCAACAACGAATTCACCACGTTGAAGCGCGTATCGGGTCCATCTCGCAGATTGAGGTTATCTGTTGCTGTACCCCCAAAAGTAATCGGGGATTGGATCATCGTCGGATCAACCATGCTAGTGAACATCGCGTCACCAAACAGAATCACTGTTGCAGTGCGGTCGGGTTGGCTAGCGGGATAAGTCAAGCCAAGATTGAGCAAGGCAATTCCATTGTCAATTTGAATTGAGGCAATATCATCCAGCGAAATCACATCACCGGTAGAGCGTGTTTCTAGTCCACTTTCGTCCGCATCCCACAATTCGAGAGCGACATCACCACCAACGACACATAGCTGATCGCGTTCTAAATCATCGCATTCAGCTTCAATGGGAGGTAAGAGGCAGGCTTGTGCTTGGACAGGCAAAACAGCGAGTATCAGGCTGAGGCAAATCAGCCCGCAGAATTTCCATGTTGTCATAGTTGATCGCTTTCTGTTCATCATGCTGCCAACATAGCACATTCGCGGCACTTTTGCAGGGGAGCATAGAGGATTCGTTGTTTTGTTCTACGCTAATTGTGCGTTATTTGGTGAGTGAAGAGAGATTCCAAAGGAGTATACGATTTTCAACTATCACGCCAAACAAAGTACCGTCAGGACTCCAACTCCAATCAGATATGCTATGTGAATTTTCTGTTTGAAATCTAAGCTGTTTAAATATTATTCGTGATTGAGAATCAGCAAACCAGAGGTTTGCTAAATACGAATTCTTGTCTGGATTAACTGATTCTGAACTTGAAATCACAAGATATTGATTATTGGGATGCCATTTGATGTTATTTTCCAACACCTCAATAGCTTTTCTAACTCTGTCTGTTAAAGGAATATCAGTTAAATTACGATTCTTCACGTCATAAATGTGTAAACTCCATTCAATTTCGATAGTTTTTTCAAGAACAATCGACTTTAGAAAAGCTATTTGAGTGCCATCTGGACTCCATTCCATTGAGTGAATAGTACCAAATACAGGTACCTGATTAACAACTTCCATGCTGGAAGCATCCCAAATAAGCAAATTGCCTGATTGGTCAAGGCTCATCTGAGACGGATCGGGGTACCAACTTACCAATTGAGTTTGGGCGAAAGACCAACGTACTAGAGACTGTTTCTCTGGGAATTCCTCAATATCGCAATTATGTATAGAACATATATCTATGATGCCTTGCTGATCTGCAATTGCAACCATCTGCATATCGTAGCTTAGTGCTGTTCTATTCATAAAGTTGGGTATCAATTCGATGATATCTCCGTTGACGAAATCAACAATTTGGATATGTTCGGAGCCAATAAGAGCAATGAACTGTTCGCTTGGGTCTATACGGAATGAATCGTAGCGCCGTTGTGTAGATTCTCTCAAAGTGTATTCATTCGATATAGAGTAGGTCTCTGTATTTAATATTTGGATCGTATGATTGTAAACGCTAGCATTATTGTTGTAATCAGATAGTAGCAGAATTATTTTTCCCCGAGACCGATTCCACGCAGCAAATTCCAAATGAGATTGAGAAATTGAACGCCCTTCTGCAGATTCCGCGATACTCCAAATTCGACCTGTATTTCCAGATACAATTTGGTTAGATGCAGGATGCCAGTTGAACCATGAAAAATCAATGTTATCAAGTGTGTTAAGTGAAATTGTACGAACTGGCACTGGATTTGAAGGGATTAGCAAGTTGAACGCGACATTTGCCACAAAAATAGAAGTAACAATAACAATAGCCACAATTGATAAAATAGCGATAGAGCTTCTTTTCATTCATAATTCCTTAGGCTGAAACACCGAGTTGGAAGCTACTGCTGTCAACATAGCACATTCGCGGCACTTTTGCAGAGGGCGGGCGGTGATCATTTATCACCCCATCAAATCAAATGGTGGGATATACGGTTCGACAGGGTCTTGAATCAGAATTAGGGCGGCGGAAAACACCAGCAAAAAGCCGAAGATCAACATACCCACGCCCACAATCCCCATGGGAATGCGAACCGCCATTGGAATAATCGGGATGTGGGATTTTTCTGCGGTGACATTCCCTTCTGCATCCGTTTCTTGGCGATTCGATGGCACGACACCCCCTAACCACGCGGCTATCGGTTGCTGCTGTGGGGAGGATGTCGCTGTAATCAACAAATAGCTCCCTGCAAGTGCCAGAATCACACCCATCCATCGCCGGAAACCCATGAGCGCAACATTCAAGCCTGCATCTTGCCATGCCAGCAAAAAGTACAAAATTCCCACGCCCAGCACCTCACGCCAAGCCAAGCCCACATTACCCCGTTCTTTGTCTGTCAGAACAGGGATGAAGGATTCCAGCTTTTGTGTTGCCAGCTTGCCGATTTCCGTACCACCACCTAAAGCCGCCGCTTTTTCATACGTCTGGAGGGATTCTGCTTTAAGTCCCTGTTTCTCTTGTACTTGTGCCAGCTTGACCATGAATTCTTGGTTTTTGGGCTGGATTTGTGTAGCCGCTTCCGCAAGTTTATGCGCGACATCCAGTTTATCGCGTGTAACGCTGCGATTGATGAATTCGACAATCGGTTGCACAGGCAATTTAGGCAGCGTTGTCACACGTCGCAGCAGAATCTCGACCTGATTGTCTTTGCCCATATCCTGCGCGAAGGTCATCGCTGTCAGGAAAACACCTGCATTGCGCGTGCCGGACTGCAATGCGTTTTGAATCAATTCTCTAGCATCATCGGTATACCCCAATTGCGTCAGATGTTGTATCGCTTTTTCCAGCGCAACTTCATGATCAGGCAAAATGTCTAATGCAGAAATATACTCATCGAGTGCGCCTTCTATGTCATTTTGCCTTGCCAGAATATCCCCGCGTTTGATGCGCTTCTTGATGTCACTCAGTTCATCCGAGGTGGGTTTTAGAGGTGTTGTGTTTTTATCAAAAATGACAGAGAGTTCAAGTTCAGCTTGTAAGTCCAGTGCATGCGGGTTTTGTGGGTTGATCTGCAAGGCACGTTCAATATAGTCACGTTGCTTATCGTCATTTGGTGTGATGCGTGCTAACCAAACCCACGCCATCTCGTGGCTATCATCAGCACGCAAAATTTGCACCAGTAATTTATGTCCAGTTTTTTCATCACCTGCTTTGATGGCAGCAACTGCTTGTCGATAGGTGTTTGCTTCGCTCATGGTTTTTGTTAACTATTACGTGTGTTATCTAGGTATAGCATAATCTGTCCATCGATTGTTGGCAAACATGATTTTTCATGACCCAATAAGACCAATTCTATCTGGATTGGATCAGCACGTTATAATAAGGAATCTAGGTAAATTATGAGCTAAAGACAGGAATGCAAATCACCCGTGTCGGATTTGGTGCATGGGCAATTGGCGGCGGCAATTGGGAATATGGTTGGGGTCCACAACAAGATGAAGAATCTATCGCTGCAATCCATCAAGCATTGGATCATGGTGTGAACTGGATCGATACCGCAGCCGTTTATGGGTTGGGACACTCTGAAGAAATTGTAGCAAAGGCACTATCGGGTATGTCAGAAAAACCATTGGTTTTCACCAAATGCTCGCTTATCTGGGAAGAAAATGGTGATGGCTCCGTCAATAGCTGGCAAAAAGCAGACTCGATCCGCAAAGAATGTGAAGATAGCTTACGCCGTTTACAAACCGATGTAATCGATCTTTATCAGGTGCATTGGCCCTTCCCAGAAGACCAGATCGAAGAAGGCTGGGAAACAGTCGTTGCGCTGAAAAAAGAAGGCAAGGTTAAGCATATCGGGGTCTCGAATTACAATGTTGAACAAATGGAATTGATCAAGCAATACGGTGAAGTCGAAACATTGCAACCGCCCTATTCGTTGGTGAAACCCGAAGTCCAAGAATCAATTCTGCCCTACTGTGGCAAGAATAACATCGGCGTAATCGTCTATTCTCCGATGTATTCGGGTATGCTGACGGGCAAGATGACCCGTGAGCGTGTCAAGAACTTCCCGGATAATGATTGGCGTAAAAAGAATGATGAATTCCAAGAGCCAAACTTAACGCGCAATTTAGCGATACAAGATTTGTTGATTGAAATTGGTAAAAAACACGGGAAATCAGCAGCAGAGGTTTCTATCGCATGGACGCTGAAAAACCCCAATGTCACGGCTGCGATTGTCGGCGCACGCAACGCACGTCAGGTAGATGGCACAGTTGGTGCAGCAGACTTTGCGCTAACAGATGAAGATTTAGCACAGATTGATGAATTTCTCGCTGCAAATCCGAAATCATAGCGATAGAAAATTTGAGGTTGGGATAGTCTTCATCCTGACCTTTATTCCAGCACACTAGGCTGAGAGGGAATTCATTGGACGATAATCATATTATGCAAATTATGGCGGACATCTATGGCGACTTGCCAAAACAAGCTCCCGGAAGCCCTGAATCAACAATTAAAGCACTCCACTTTTGCCATAAGTTGCCTGCTAAACCACAGATACTTGATATTGGCTGCGGCACAGGAGCACAATCTATCACACTAGCAAAATCAATTGATGGCACCATAATCGCGATTGATTTGATGGAGAGCTTTGTGGAGCAATTAGCCACAGAAGCTAATCGGCTTGGTCTCTCTGATAAGATTCAAGTTCAAGCTGCTGATATGGGCGCATTATCGTTTTCGCCACAAAGCATCGATCTTATCTGGTCGGAGGGGTCTGCTTACAGCATCGGCTTTGAGAATGCGCTAAATAAATGGAGAGAATTTCTGAAACCTCAAGGGTATCTTGCTGTCAGTGAGCTGGTGTGGCTCAAAGCCGATGCGCCAGAGGATGCACAAGCATTTTGGAATGTTGAATATCCTGATATGAAATATGCTGATGCTTTCCCCGCGATTTTCCGTAATAGTGGCTATGAGTTAGTCAAGCAATTCACTTTACCAGATACAGATTGGTGGCTCTATTACGACCCACTCGTTGCCAAATTGCCCCAACTACGCACAAAATATCATGATGATCAATTGGCATTGAGCATACTCGGTGCCATTGACGCAGAGATTGATATGCGGCGGCGTTTCTCGGATTGGTATGGATATGAGTTCTTCGTTGCCCAAAGGCTACAATAGGGATGCTTTCACATCCCCAAAGATATATCTACCCCAAATGACGGGCAGCAGCCATACAAATTAACGCGATCATTGTCAAGATGAAGCTGACACGACCGTTCCGCAGCATCTTATTATTGAGGCGATTCACCTCATCAACTAATTTGCCATCTGGGTTGTCTCCGGCGGCAACGAATGCCTCAATCGCTTTTTCTTGTTTGCTTGTCGTAGGTGCGAGTGCCATCAAGCCATGACCAAACGCTAAAATCCCCAAAACAACACCTATCATCAAGACATACCCACGCGCTGATGGCAAAGTGCTATGACCAAAAATTCGTAGATAGAGCAACAATCCTGCTAGCGTTGTCAGCAGTGATGAAATGCCCATCGCTGCACCAATAGGCGGTCTTTTGGGCATATGAGCGTAAAAGCGACTACCCGCATTCCCGGCAGCGATCATCGCTGGCAGCAAATACATCACCAAGAACGCACCAAACCCAACCCAGAAGACTCCCGCAACAATATGAATTACACGTAATAGCACAATATATAAATCCATTTGTTCCCCTCTTTTGTTTTGTTATTGTCATCTGTTAATTATAGGCAGGATGAGCTAAATTCGCAGGGCATTTTTATATTGCGTAATATAATAGCGCAAACCAAGAAAACCATAATTTTCGATAGGATACCCATAGAAATAAACATCTAATTCTAAGCTAAATTGCGTAAGGTTATAAGAAGGACTATTTGATGTTATTATCCAGATATGGGGTGTTTAGTGTATGAACCAGCGAAAACAACCGCGCAATGTGAACCAAATTAACAGCCATTTACCTCGCGTGTTTGTGACCAGCTTTGCAGATTTACCCTGCTGCAAATCCAGCCCTGTACACCGACATCCTTTCTATGAATTAGTTTGGGTTTCTCAAGGTGAGGCGAAATTGTTTGTTGATTTCCATGAATTCTTGGTTGAACCCAATACAATGGCGTTCATCGCACCGGGGCAAATCCACACATGGGAATCAGCACACGAAGATACTCGCCTGACCATTGTCGGTTTCACGTTGGAGCAATTGGCATACTATGGCAATATCACACAGGTTGTCTCTGAATTGCCGTTTGCCAATGCGTCACAGATACCATTCGTCAAATTCTCCAACCAGAATGCCATCATTTTCAACGATTTATTCCAGACGATTCAAAACCGTTTTATTGAGCGAACGATTAACCATGATGATGTGTTATCAGCGTACCTCAACCTGATTCTGGTTGAATTACAGCGTACCAGTTTGCCGCTTCAGCCGATTATCAGCCCGGATGCTGCTGCACAATTAACCCATGAATTTCGGCAATTGGTAGAAAAGCACATCCTGCGGCATAAGCAGGTTCAAGATTACGCGGAAATGCTTGGTGTGACGCTTAATCATCTGGTGGAAACAGTGCGGAAACACTGCGGACAAACCCCCAAACAGATCATTCAAGAACGCCTCTCCCTAGAAGCAAAACGCCTGTTGATTCACACAAGCAATACCGTTGCGGAAATTAGCCTGCATCTTGACTTCAAAACACCGACTTACTTTGGCTCTTGGTTCAAAAATCTAGAAGGGATTACACCCGCACAATTCCGGCAAACCGCCGCATTTCCATAATTTTCTACACGATACCCATAATTTTCAGCTTTATGGGGCAGGTCGAATTCCGTAACCTTGATATTGTAAGTTTACAACTTTTGATCGATAGGATTACTGGAGTAAAACCATGTTGAAATCAAACCGTCGCGATTTTTTGAAATTTGCAGGGATCGCAGGTGCGACATCTGCATTAGGACTGACGTTCAGTCTGCCATCAAGCCGTATTTCCGCCCAACAACCTGAAGGGATGCAAGGCACAGTGACCATCATCCCCACCGCAGTTGGTCATATTCACACCTACACCGCGCCCGATGTAAGTTCTCGTGTGACCACCCATATCATCGAAACTGCGGATTCCCTTGTGTTGATCGATGCACAGTTATTTAAGCCATTTGGTGCAGAAGCGGCTGCTTATGCTGCAAGTTTGGGCAAGCCGATTGACCGTATCATCCTCAGCCACGACCACCCCGACCACTGGTATGGTGCAGAAAGCTTTGATGCCCCTCTGGTTGCAACCGCGACATCTGCGGGACTCATCCAAGAAGCTGTGGAAAGCGGCAGTGCGGCAAGCCAAGCCAGTTCATTTGGTGATTTAGCTGCAACTGAATTCCGTGTGCCAGAAGTGGGTGTTGAACTCGGCAGCGAAACCATTGCAGGTATAAATTTTGAATTTAGCGCGATAGAAAATGCGGAAGCTGTTGAAAATCTAGTGGTTTTAGTACCAGAAGCGAAAACCGCGATTTTGCAAGACTTGATGTACAATGCAGTCTATTTCTTCCCCGGACTTAATCGCCCGAATTGGATTGCGGCACTGGAAGATATGCGTACCAGCCTCAAAGCGGATGGTTATGAAATTATCCTTCCCGGTCATGGTGTGCCGACGACACTCGGCACATTGGATACAGGCATCGAATTCCTGCAATTCTTAGATGAACAATTCAACACAGCCGATTCTGGCGAAGCTGTTGCTGAAGCAATCGTAGCACGCTACCCAAGTTTTGATGGCGCAGGACTCCTACCTTTTTACTCTTTATTCTTCCAGTAGACTAGACGCTACGAATTTCACATGAGGGTAAAGTGTACCCTCATGTACTCCGTATATGCTTCAAATAAATCAGACGTAATTCTAAAGGCTGAGGATATATTCTTCGCTCATTATCCGTGCCCACCGTGCGCGATTGCCTCGTACAGGTTATGGTTATAAGCAAAAAGTGCATTAGAGGCAGACAAATGGCAGCGAGAACTTTCAACAATCTCATATTTATGATCGAAGACTATTGGAACAACTATATTAAACCCATCAGCATCCCGGTGAGCATTCTAGTCTTGGTGTTGATTGCAGGCATCATTTGTGGAGCGTGGCTCTTCGGTACCGAAAATTCTCTGATCAGCAACGCGCCTTTGATTGCCTATGGCAACAACATCTTTAGTGATATGCTGACCATGATTGTTACAATTGCTGCTCTAAACTGGTTATCTGAACGGCGCATGACGAAGCATCTCAGATTACATCTTCAAGCACAAGTGCAAAGCA
>JGI12316J15309_10002063_pt1 | contig 11227 bp, 7 predicted proteins | sample MarCyaLeptolynsp_FD_15309 | JGI IMG/M metagenome (IMG submission 15309) | reverse complement strand
CGAGCTGCGCGGCGGCGAGGTCGAGCAGCTCTCTGGAACGCGTCGGCTCGTCGCCGTCGTCGGCGATGAGGGTGGCTTCGAGCGCGATCGAATAAAACGCTTGCCAGTGGTGCTCGGTCGCGACGGCCAGGCTCGTGGACTCACGGGCGAGCTCCGCGGCGACCTCGATTCGGTCGAGGTTTGCGAGGGCATAGGCCTGGTGGTAGAGCGCCTCTGCGATCAGCGCTTCGTCGCCCAACGAGCGGGCGAGTGCCACCGCACGCTCGGCGATCTCGAGCGATTCTTCATGAAAGCTCAGTGTCGCCTGGGCCCGGCTGCGTGCGAACAGATCGGCGAGCTCCGCCACGGTGGCCTTCGGAAGCTCGGGGTTGTCCAGTCCGATCGGCTTTCGATCGCGCTGGCAGGCGTCGAGCGACGGGAGTCGGTCGATTGCGGTGAGGGCGTTGGCGCGCGCGGCTGGCCCGCTGCTGAGCAGAGAATCGACCAGCACGTTCACCGTGACGAGCCGCCCCTGCAGGCATGCCATCCGGGCGGCGGCGCGCGGCTTCGAGACGCCGGCGGCTTCGTCAGCGCATAGGGACGTCACCGCGGATGTCCACTGCGCCACGTAGCGATCGATTGCGTCGGCCGTTGCGTCCACCGAGGGCTGAGCGTGCAGCGCGGCGTCGGTCATCAGCGCTTGGACCAGCTCATCCCGACGGTCCGCCGTCCAGATTTCGGCGACCTGGGCGTCGATCGTGGCGCAGTAGCCTCCGCGTACGTGGTCGAACGAGGGCTGCCGGAGTGTGGCCCAGATTCCGATGGCCAGCGCCATGCCACCGGCCGCCAGCGCGAGCGCGGTGATGCGACGCCGATTGGGCTCGAGCGCAGCGATGACGACCGCCATCGATTCGTTGCGATCGTTGGGGCTCGATGCGAGGCCGCGCAGCAGGACCGGTGCGAGTCGTCGGGGCAGCCGGGGGCTCGTCGCATGCTCGCTCTACATGGCAGCGAGGAGAGCCTCCGGGTTCTCGGCCGTGAACGGACGGCGTCCAACGAGTGCCTCGTAGAGCGCGACGCAGAAGCTGAACTGGTTGGAGCGAGCGTCGGGCTCGCTGCCCCGGAGCTGCTCGGGGGCCTGATACTCGGGCGAAGGCGTGGGCCCGTAGTTGCCGACGCGCACGCGCCCATCGGCGCCAACGAATACGTTGCCCGGATGAAAGTCGCGGTGCACGAGACCCTCGGCGTGGGCCGCTTCGAGACCGCGGCCCGCGGCGGCGTAGGCTGCGACGACCGCATCTTTGGGTGCCTCGGATTGCCACTGCGACAGTGGTGTCCCGTCGACGAGCTCCATGGCGACGTACGGTCGTCCCTCGAACATCCCGACGTCGTGCACGCTCACGACGTTGGGATGCGTGAGCAGGGTGACCGCGCGGGCCTCCTCGAGGACTGCATCTTGCGGCAAGAAGCGCAGGGCCACCCTCCGCTCGAGCCCCGGGTCGTAGGCGGCGTAGAGGTCGCCGTTGCCGTGGCCCTCGATCGGCTCCGACACGAGGAGCCGCCCTACGACCGTGCCTTTCGCGAGCGGCTCCGCCGGCATCAGCTGGAGCTTACCGTCAGCGCGGGGTCAGATATCCTGGGCGCGATGCCACCCTGGCGAATGGTCTGGCCGATCGTGCTCCTATCCGCCGCCTGCGCCGCGGAGAACGAGGGCGCGACGTCCAACGGCATGCCCACCACGCTGGGGCAGGGTGGGGACGACACCACTTCGGGCACCACCGCGGGGACGGCCTCCGACCCGCCGACAACGACGGGTGACCCGGGCTCGACCACATCGTCCGTCGACGACTCCACGACGGCGGCCGGGCCGAGCTTCGACCTCGGCAACGGCGAGACGACCGACGGAGATTGTGTTGCCGTCGCTGAGGAAGAACAGACCTGCGACGGCATCGATGACGACTGCAACGGCTTCATCGACGACATCGACGAGGGCGGCGATGGCATCTGCGATTGCCTGGCGATCGGGATCATCGGCACCCCGGGCTCCCTGGCGGCGTCGCAGTTCACGGAGTGGTTGACCGAGCGGGGAAGCAGCGCCGAGCGCATCGACCCGCCGGTCGTCGACGCGACGGTGCTCGACGCTTACGACGTCGTGATCCTCGATCAGCTCACCCGCCAGTACACCGCGGCGGAAGCCTTGGCATTCGAGACCTGGGTGACGGCGGGCGGTGGCCTCATGGCGATGACCGGGCATACAGACAACGTCACCAGCGCGCAGGTGTGGCCCAACGGAATCCTGGGTCCGATGGGACTCGAGTACCAGGGCCTGTTGCTCAGCGGCCCGGTGACGGACTTCGAGGTTCATCCGATCACCACCGGCCTCACCTCGGTCACGTTCCTGGGCGGCTTCGAGGTCGTGGCGACCGTCCCCGGCCAGAGCGACCTGGTCGCGAGCCTGCCTGCGGGTGTGCCCGCGGCCATGGCTCAAGAGCGTGGCGCGGGCAAACTGTTCGTGTGGGGCGATGAATGGATCGAGTACGACTCGGAGTGGTCGTCGATGCCGGAGATTACGCAGCTGTGGGTGAACATCTTCGAGTGGATCACCCCAGTCAGCGTATGCGCCCCACCACCCGGGTAGCGGCTTTAGCAGCAGACCTCGAACTCGAAGGCCATGCCCCAGCCGGTCTCGAACTCGATCGCGCCCTCGGCCCAGGCGGTCTCGTGGTAGCAGACGCCGTTGACGGTCTTGAAGACCTCGGCGTGCACGGCGATCGAGATAGTGTCGCCACAGGCGGCGCCCAAATCGTCGAGGTCGATGGTCAGCGTGGCCTCGGTGGCGTCGTCCAGCGGAAGCTGGAACGGGAACTGCCCGGGGGCGGCGCTGTCGGTCGGGAGGATCGCATCGAGCGTCGCGTTGACGTGCAGTAGCTGGAGCTGCCAAGGCTCGGAGGTCACGACGTCGACCACGAGCTGGCCGTCGACGACCTCCACCGAAACGTCGCCCGCGTCGTAGTTCTGCGCAGCGATCAGCGCGGTGTCGAGCGGGATGCACTCGTCGGTGCCGTCGTCGTGCCCGTCGTCGTTGCAGTCATCGCCGTCATCGCCCGCGTCGTCGTCATCGTCGTCATCGTCGCCGCGGTCGTCATCGTCGTCATCGTCGCCATCGTCGTCATCGTCGTCGCCGCGGTCGTCATCGTCGTCATCGTCGTCATCGTCGTCATCGTCGTCATCGTCGTCATCGTCATCGTCATCGTCGTCGTCGTCGCCCTCGCCGCCGTCGTCGTAGCCGGCATCGCCACCGTCGTCGTTGGCTCCGCCGTCGTCTTTGCCGTCGTCGTCGGCATCGTCGGCTCCGCCGTCGGCACCCGCTCCGGCACCACCATCGTCGGCTCCGCCGTCGGCACCCGCGTCGTCGAAGTCGGCTTCCGCGTCGTCGTCGAGGAACTCGCCGCCACCTCCCATCTCCTCCCCGAGCTCGTCAGAGCCAAAGCCGCAGGCGGCGAGGGAGAGAGCGATGGTCAGCGTCGAGACGGTGGAAACGAGCTTCATGCCCGCCACAGAGTGCGAGCCCCGTACCAAGGCGCCGACCCGCGAGACCATTGATCTTTTGCAGAATCGACCGTAGCCACCAGCACGTTTTCTACGGCTAGTGCCGTCGCCGGCATGGCTGGTGGCGTAGCCAGATCATGGAAGCGAGCACACGCCGATTTGCTCGAATGGAGTGCATTCGCTGCTCGGTGGGGCGCTGCGGGCCCCGTACCACGCCACGCACTCGACCCCATCCGGCGCCAAATCGCACGCTGCGGGGTCTTCGAGATCGCAAGCGGGGGCGCAGCACGCCGGCCCCCGACAGCCGGGCCACGCGAGGGCGGCGAGGCAGAACAACCCCGGGTCACAGCCGGCGATCGAATCACAGACGTCGCCCATGCTCCCGCCGTCGCCGGAATCGTCCCGCACGCAGACGAAGTGCGTGTCCGCGGCAACGCAGGAGCGTCCGGTGGGGCAGCCTTGCGCGAGTGGGTCGCACGGTTGCAAGCAGAGCGGCGGCGCGAGCTCCGAGCCGATCGTGCACAGCGAGTCGCACGGCAGATCACAGCCGGGGTCGAGCCCGTCGCTCGTGCACATCGCAACGCACTCGCCGGTGAGGGTCGTGGGATCGACGTACCAACAGGCCGCCTGCGCTTCGCAGTCGTCACGTCCGCTACTCGGGTAGTCCTCCACCGTGCACGGCTCACCGACTGCGGCCGGCTCGTCGACCAATGGGACGCAGCGGGTCGTCGTCCACGGGCCGCCCTCGACCTCGGCCGCCGCCATGCACTTCGTGCCATCCGGGCAGTCGTTGGTGAACAGATCACAAGTGCTCGGTGGGTCACCGGTCGATGAAGCCGTAGTGTCGGCCGCGTCGTTCGACGCCTGTCCCGTGCCGGATGTGTCGGCGTCGGCGCCCGTCGACGCGGCGTCCGTCGCACCGTCGACGGAATTGCTCTGTGAACGGCACCCAGTGGCGCCGTACACGACGAACATCCAAACGCAGAGCTTCGGGACAGCGCGCATCCGAACGCCTCTCGAGGGCGAATGATCGTACCATCGGCAGCAGTGACGGACGGGGCCTGGGACGCGACGTGGTCGGCCGACCTCGAGCAGTCGTGGCAGCATCGTCATCAGCAGTCCGGTTCGATGGGTCCGCGCGAGTCGATTCGACCTGCGCCCACCGCTGAGCAGGACCCCGGAGACTTCGACACCCGCCAGCTCGCCGACAACGAGCGCCGGGACATTCAGGAGTTCGTCCCCGACCCGAGCGTCCATCGCACGATCGTCACCTTTGATCCCTCCGAGACCACGCCCGGGCCGGGCGTCGATCGGCAAGAGGTCGAGATTCAGGGCTTCATCGCCAAGGGCGGGATGGGGGCGGTCTACCGGGGGCGGCAGGTGTCGCTCGATCGCGAAGTCGCGATCAAGCGCCTCAAGCCCAACGACAAGATGCCCGACTCGGAGGGGCAGTTCGAGAGCGAGGCGTGCATCACCGCCGTGCTCGACCACCAGAACATCGTGCCGGTCTACGACCTCGGGGTCGACCAGCACGGTCGTCTGTTTTACAGCATGAAGCTCGTCCGCGGCCTCCCGTGGGACAAGCTGCTGTCGCCCCGCGATGCCCAGTCCGTCGCGGCCCCACCGGACTCCAAGCACGATCTGCGCAGCCACCTCGAGATCCTGCTCGAGGTCGCCAACGCGATCGCGTTTGCCCACAGCCGAGGAATCATTCACCGCGATCTCAAGCCGCAGAACGTGATCGTGGGTGAGTACGGCGAAGTCCTGCTCGTCGACTGGGGCCTCGGTGCGGCGGTCAAACCGCTGGACGAAGCGGGCCGCATCCAGGACCTGTCCCAGGTGCTGATCACCTGCGGGACACCGGCGTACATGGCCCCCGAAATCGCGCTCGGGCTACGCGACTGGGTCGGCACGTGGACGGACGTCTACATGCTCGGTGCGATCCTCTACGAGGTGCTCTACGGGTTGGTCCCGCACGACGAGTCGACGGCGGTCGACACGGTCAAGGTCGCCAGTGACAACCAGTGGACCTTTCCGCCCGAGATCACGCCCGAGCTGCGGCCGTATCACGAGGTCTTCAAGAGCCTGCTGCAGTCCAGCCTCGCGACGCAGCCCGACCAGCGTCCGGTCGACGGTGGTGCCTTCGCCGACGCCCTTCGCGGAGCGCTGCGGCACATCGACTCCGCGGGTCTCGCATCGGAGGCGATCGGGACCTATCGCGATGCGGAGCAGCAGGAGGCCGCGTCGCAAGCGGCTCGCACGGCAGGGCGCGACCAGGCGGGCTTCGGCACGGTCGAGAACCGCTACCGCATGCTGGCGCGGGCCATTGCCGGGCTCGAGCAGGCGCTCAGCTCTTGGGAGAGCAACGTCGAGGCACGCTACTACCTGGTCGAGGCGCACTTGCTGTACGCCCACATCGCGATCGTTGCCGGTGACCTGACGCAGGCCGAGTCACATCTGCAGGAGGTTGCAGCGCTGCCCTACGGGATCACACCCGACGCGGCGCAGGCCGACAAGCTCGGCAAGCTTCGGCGCCGCATGGCGGACAAGATCGCGTATCGGGCGTCGCGTCGGCGCCGAGCCATCGGCTTTTCGATTGCTGCCGCCGTGCTGGCGGTGACGGTCGTGGTGGGCACCCTCGTTGCCGCGGTCCTGATCGGTCGGGCCCGCAACCGCGTGACCACCGAACGTAACCACCTCGCGCGCATGCTGATTGCCAGCGCCGCGGACGGTATCGAGGCGGAGCTTCATCGGCTGTTCGAGCCGGTGCGGGGGGCGCTGCGCGGGACCAAGAGCATCGTCGAGGCGGGCCGGCTCGATACCGACGACCCCGCGCTGCTCGCTGAGTACTTCGTGCCGATGATCGAGGGCTACCCGGTGATCTCGGCGGTCATGCGGGCCGACGAGACCGGGCGCGAGTTCCTGCTGATGCGCGAGGATGACGGCTGGATGACGCGCACCACGATTCCGGGCGAGCCGACGCGCTTCCAGAAACTGTCGCCGAGTGGTGCGGAGCTCGAGCGGTGGGAGGAAACGCTCGCGTACGACTCCAAGACGCGCCCTTGGTACGTGGGGGCGGCCGCCCTTCGGGATGCGCACTCCAAAGGAGACCTCTCCGCGGAGGACGCGATCGCGTGGACGGAACCGTACACCTTCTTCACGCGACAAGAGCCGGGGATCACGGCGTCACTTCCGGTGTCGAGCCCCGCCGGGCGGCGCTTCGTGGTCGCGGTCGACGTGCTGCTCTCCGACCTCTCGACGTACACGATGAACATGGCCGACAGTGAGCTCGGCAAGGTGTTCATCGTGGCGGACGATGACCGGTTGGTCGCGCTGCCACGCGTGCCCGACCTCGTCGATGCCGAAGCGCGACGTAAGGCGGCCCTGACTCCGGTGGGGGAGCTCAGTGATCCGGTCCCAGCCGCGGCCGTCGAGGAGTGGCGCTCCCGAGGAAGCGAAAACGACCGCCGACTGCGCGTGATGGCCGAGGGACAGCCCTGGTGGGCCGGATTTCGACGATTCACTCTCGGGATGGAGCGGACCTTTTGGATCGGGGTCGTGCTGCCGGAGCGCGACTTCGTCGTCGATCCCGAGGATTGAGCGCCGCCGGGGTGCACGGCTCGGACCGAAACGGATCCGCAGCCCGTCGAGGCTGGTAGAGTTGCGGCGGGGGAGTTCGGGGGAAGCCATGCAGATGAGGCATGTGGTGCGTTGGTTTGGGTTGCTGGCGACGGTCGCGCTCGGCGGCTGCGCATCCGGAGATCCGGCTCCGGGATTTGGTGAGTTCCTCACCACCGATCCCGGACCGAACGAGACGGTCGGCGACGACGATGACGACAACGCGACGACCGGCGGGATGACCGGCGGGGTCGGTGACGACGACGACGACGACGATGGTGACGAAGACGACGACGACGACGATGACGACGATGACGACGTCACCGACGACGGAGAGTCGGACGGCGGCTGCACGCCGGAGGTCGAGATCTGTGACGACCTCGACAACGACTGCGATGACATGGTCGACGAGGACTTCGACGTAGGCGCCGCCTGCGAGACCGGAGACCCAGGAATTTGCAGCACGGGCACGAACGCGTGCACGCCCGAGGGCGATGTTCGGTGCGTCGCGGACAACGTTCCCGTCGCCGAAGAGTGCAACGGGCTGGACGACGACTGCGACGGGACCCCCGACAACGATGACCCGGGAGGCGGTTCGAACTGCCGGACCGGGCTGTTCGGAGTGTGTGCCGCTGGCATCACCCAGTGCGCCGGCGCAGCCGGGGTCGAGTGCGTTCAGACGACGATGTCGTCGACCGAAGCCTGCAACGGGATGGACGACGACTGCGACGGCCAGACCGACGAGGGCATTCCTGGTGTCGGTGGTGGTTGCAACACGGGCATGGCGGGCATCTGTGCCTCGGGCACCAACGTGTGCGACGAGAGCGGCGGCTCGATCATCTGCCAGCCGGACCAGACCGCGGTCGCCGAGACCTGTAACAACCTGGACGACAACTGCAACGATGTCGTGGACGACAACGTCCCGGGAACCGGAGGCAGCTGTGCGACGGGCCTGCCCGGGGTGTGCTCGACCGGAACGCTGACCTGCAACGGCGCGATCGCGTCGATCCAGTGCGTCCAGGACCAGCAAGCGGCGCCGGCCGAGATCTGCGGCAACATGCTGGACGACGACTGCAACGGTCAGGCCGACGATGGTTGCGGCGGCGGGACCTGCAGCCATGACATTTGCATTTCTGGCGTGGCGCTGGTCAGCGGCTGCGATCCGTGCGTGACCCAGATCTGCGCGGTCGATCCGTTCTGCTGCGACAATTCGTGGGACAGCCTGTGCATCAGCGAGGTCGAGACCGTGTGCGGTCAGGCCAACTGCGTCGACGATGCGTGTGAGCACTTCGTCTGCGACATCGGCGTGCTGATGACCAGCACGTGCCATCCGTGCGTGACCGACATCTGCGCCGCCGACCCGTTCTGCTGCGACAACTCCTGGGACGGTCTGTGCGTCGGGGCCGTCGACACGGTCTGCGGCCTCACCTGCGGATAGCGAATCAGGCGACCAGCTCGCGTGGGTCGACCTCTCGATCCACGCGGCCGAGGGCCTGCATCGTCTCCGTGACCCGCCGCAGCAGCTCCGCGTCGAGCGGCGCGTCGGGGTCGGTCCATTGCACCTGCTCGGACCACTCGGTGGCCTCGGCGAGGGCGAGGCCGTAGCGGTCGGCGGCGAGGTGCGGGAGTTGGGCATCGCCCATCAGCGCTCGGCCCCGCTGTCCCGCGGCGCCCCACAACGCCCGCAGCAATGGCCCATGCTCGCGGACGAGGTCGGCGCGGGCGGCAACGCAGAAGGCGGGCCACGGGGTCGGGTACACCCCGATGCGCTTGAACGCACCGGCGTCGACGTACGGCTGCGTCATCGACTTGTTCCACAGGAACACCTCGGCATCGCCCGCCGGGAGCGCAGCGAGAGCTCCGTCGAGGTTCTTCACGACGACGAAACGATCGTCGTCGATCGCCCAGCCGCGATCCCGCGCGAGCATGCGCGACATCAGCTCGGAGCCGGAGCCGAACCGCGAGATGGCGAAGCGCCCCGATGCCACGTCGGCGACGTCTTCGGCTTCGGAGCTCGCGGCGACATGAATCCCCCACAGCAGCGGACTGTCGACCCACATCCCGAGGATACGGGCCGCGCTACCGCCCGCGATCGCGGTGACGGCTCCTTCGGTGAGCGGGGTCGCGAGATCGATCGTGCCCTGATCGAGCGCTTCCATGATGGCACCCGTCCCGCCGGGGAAGTCCACCCACTCGGCCTCGACATCCGGGTGGATGCCGTCTTCGATCGCAAGCCGCCACGGGAGATTGAAGTGCTCGGGCACACCGCCCACGCGCAGCCGCATCATGGCCCCGAGACTCCCCCGAGCGGTGGGCTATCGCAACGCCTCGTCGATGACGGCGTCGGCGCGATGTCTGGCGTGCAGCTGCGCGTAACGCCCTCCGGCGGCCACGAGCGTGTCGTGGGTGCCGCGCTCCACGATCTCGCCCCCGTCGACGAACAGGATCAGGTTCGCGTTGCGAATGGTGGACAGCCGGTGGGCGATGACGAATGCCATCCGCCCCTCGAGCACCGCCTCGATGCCCGCCTGGACGCGCGCCTCGGTCTCGGTATCGACCGAGGACGTGGCCTCGTCCATGATGAACAGCTGCGGATCGGCGAGCACCGCCCGCGCCAACGACACGAGCTGCCGCTGCCCAGTGGAGAGCTTCGCTCCGCCCTCGCCGACCTGGGTCTCGTAGCCTTCCGGGAGCGCCGCGATGAAGTCGTGCGCGTGCACGAGCTTTGCGGCGTCGCGCACTTCTTCGTCCGAAGCCTCGAGCCGGCCGTAGCGGATGTTGTCCGCGATGGTGCCCGAGAACAGATGCGGCGACTGAAGCACGACGCCCAGGCTGGACTGGAGCCACGCGAGACTACGCTCCCGAATGTCGACGCCGTTGAAGCGCACTGCCCCCGACTTTGTCTCGTAGAAGCGTGCAAGCAGACTGACGATGGTCGACTTACCGCCCCCGGTGGGCCCGACGAGCGCGACGGTCTGACCCGCGCGCACGGTGAAGCTGACGCCCCGCAGCACCGGTTCGCCCTCCTTGTAGAAGAAGCCGACATCGTCGAAGGCGACTTCGTCAATGATCGCGTCGCCGCCGTCGATCGCTTTGTCGGCCGAGCGCGGGCTACGGCCGTACTCGTCGATCTTGGCGACGACCTTCGGGCTGTCGGCGATCTCGGGCTCGGTGTCGAGCAGCGACTGGACGCGCTCGGCGGCGGCCTGGGCTCCCTGCAGGTCGGTGAAGCGCCGGGCGATCTCTTCGATCGGCATGTAGAAGAGCGTCGCGTACTTCATGAACGCGACGAGCGTTCCGAGCGTGATCCCGTCGCCCACGTCGACGCCGCCGCGCCACAGCGCAATGGCCACGCCGATGCTGCCGAGAAAAACGACCAGCGGCAGGTAGACCGCGGACTGCAGCGAGCGCTGCATGGAGTAGCGGAACATCGCGCCCGACTCCTCCTGGAACTCGGTGAGGTTGTCCGCCTCGCGCGTCAGCGCTTTGGTCGTGCGCACACCGACGATCGCCTCGTTGAAGGCGGCCGTCATGCGCGAGTTGGTCTTGCGGACCTTGCGGGAGCTGTCGAGGATGCGCCGCTGGAACAGCACACTCGCGATCGCGAGCGGAGGCACGATCGTCAGGACGTAGAGCGCGAGCTTGACGTCGATCCACAGCATGACTGCGGTCGCGCCGAGCAGGACGGCGACACCCCACACCATGTCGAGCAGCAGCCAGGGCAGCAGGCCCGACACCTTGCCGACGTCGCTGGTCAGTCGGGCCACGAGCCAGCCCACGGGGCGCGAGTCGAAGTAGGAGAACGACAGCTCCTGCAGTCGAGCAAAGCCGGCCTTGCGCAGGTCATGGGCGACGCCGGTCGCGATCCTTCCCGCGAGCCAGATGAACAAGAACACCGACACACCGAGCGCGACGATGAATCCGCCGTACAACCCCGCGTACGTCCACAGTCGTGAGGAGAGGCCGGACTCGACCGCCTCGTCGATCAGCGCGCCGGTGACCACCGGGATGGCCGTGTCGACGCCGGCCACGAGCAAACCGGTGGCGGCCATGCCGGCGAGCAACCGGGTGTACGGCTTGG
>JGI12316J15309_10010379_pt1 | contig 11269 bp, 12 predicted proteins | sample MarCyaLeptolynsp_FD_15309 | JGI IMG/M metagenome (IMG submission 15309) | reverse complement strand
GGCGATCATGCCGGGGAAGAAAAATATGAAATACAGCACAAAATCGATGCCGCCCTGCACGCGAACGGGAAACAGCCGGTAAACCACGTCGCCGCGCACATGGGTATCCTGGGCGAGAGCATATGCGCCGGCCATCATGAACAGGGCGCCATACATCTGCACCATCATGTCGAACGCCCAGACCGTTGGCGCGTTCAGCACATACCGCACGAAGACTTCGTAGGAGACCGAAAAAGTCAGGATCATGATACACCAGCCGAACGCGCGGCCGATCCAGATGCTCAGGCTTTCGATCGTGTGAATGATTGTGAGCAAAGATGCCTCCCCAACTCCGGCCCAGCTCCATCAGGGTGCAGGTATTGCGATCCGTCGCGCCGAAGATTGTACCCTTGGCAGTGATCAGCCGGGGCGAAAACGCCCCGGCTGTCTGACATTTCTAAAGTGTCGAACTCATCCGAAATAATGGTTGTAGGCCAGCTTGTAGTCAGGCTGGTTGAGGTTCAGATAGTTCATCACTTCCTTGGCGTAGGTCTTTTGCGACTCGATCACCTTGGCGAAGAACGCGTCTTCGGCGGCGATGCGGTCGATAACCTTGTCCCAGGCCTTCAATTGTTCGGCCATCACCGAATCCGGTGTCCGGTAGACGTTGACGCCCTGTTCGCGCAGCTTGCCGAGATCTTCCGAATAGCGCTTGGTGTTGTGCCAGTAGAAGTTGGAGTTTTCGGCTTCAGAAGCGTGCTTGAGGATCGCCTGCAATTCCGCCGGCAGACCGTCGAACTTGCGTTTGTTGAACGTGACCTCGAAGAATTCCTGCGACTGGTGGAAGCTTGCGAGATGGTAATGTTTCGACACGTCCTGCATCCCGAAATCGCGGTCCGAAGTCGGGTTGTTGAATTCGGCCGCGTCGATCAGGCCTGACTTCATTGCCGGCTGGATTTCACCGCCTGGCAATTGCACGACCGACATGCCCATTTCCAGAAGCACGTCGGCGGCAAGACCGACCGTCCGGTACTTCAGGCCGTTCATTTGTGATGCGTCCTTGATTTCTTCCTTGAACCAGCCCAACGGCTGTGCGGGCATCGGGCTGTTGAAGAAACTGACGACGTTCAGGCCGAGAGAGCCCATCAGTTCGTCGAACAGTTCCTGACCGCCGCCATAATGCACCCAGCCGAGAACCTCCTGGCTCGACCAGCCGAAGCACGGGCCGGTGCCGAACAGGGAAGCCGCTTTCGATTTCGAATACCAGTAGGCCGGAACATAGTGTGCCGCATCGAGAACGCCCCGGTGCACGGCGTCCTGCATCTGACTGGTCTTGACCACGGCGTTAACGGCCAGAAGATCGATTTTCAGATCCTTGCCGGCCATGGCATGAACGCGGTCGACATAGGATTTGGCATTCTCAAGAAAGATGCCGCCGCCCCATGCTGCCTGCATTTTGAGGACGGTCGGTTCTGCGCGAGCGATAGCCGGCGCTGCAAGGGCACCTGCGGTGGCCGTTGCGGCGAGCGCCGAGCCCTTAAGGAATTTACGGCGTGATTCTAGCTTTGTCATGAGTTCCTCCCGAGAACAACGTTACTTCAGTGTGAAATTCTGCGCTTTTTTCCCGTGCAGGGCAAGCGCGACAAAAGTGACGGCTGCGTGAACAGGCCGGTTTTGACCTTGGTTACACAGCACCGGAAATTTCGACAGATTTAAGTCAAACGGCCCCATTTTATCTGAAAACCGGTATCCTCGTGCGCAATTGCACAGGTTGAATACTTGGCGTTTTTCTTGTCGAACGAATCGTTCCGAATCCGGTTGGAAAGCGAGCGTTTCCGGAAACGAAAGGCTCTTTCAACGAAAGCGCACCAAGACTTTAGTCTAATGCGCAGGCCCTGACGGCCTCGTCCCGCAAAAATGCCGTGCAACGAGCCCGCGCTGGCGGTCACAATACGGTCACCCGATAGCCCACCCGGGGAAAATGCACGCACAGTTCGCCAACACCGTCCTCCACGCGCGAGACCGCTACGGTTTCGCGGTCCGCATATCGAAGCAGCCCGTTGACCGGTTGCTCGCCGCCGTCGAGGTCCGGATTGACCGAGACCCGCATACCCGGTGTCAGTTGCTGCGGATCACGGGAATCCGAGCCTTCGGGTGTCGACGGATTTGCCGCCGCCGCAATGGCGATCGCGTCTTCGGGCGAAAGATCCGTCGACGTGCCGTGACCGATTTCCTGTATGCGTTTCTCCCAGGCTTCCAGGGCTTCGAATTCGGACAGAAAGGCAGGTCCGTCGGCCCAGCGGCCGCGCACGAACCACACCACATGATAAGCGACGGCATCCGGCAAACCGGGTTTGTCGCCGAGCATGAACCGGCGACCCGTGGCCAGTCTCTGGTCCATCCATCCGAACTGACCGCGCACCTGAGACACAATATGCGGCAGGTCGGCGTTTGCCTGTTTCAGGCCTTCGGCCCAGTCCGGACCGAGATAGAGCCGTCCGCGATCTTCGGCAAAATCGCGGGGCAGGGCATCGCCCGCCGAGCCGAGCACAAGTTTGACCACCTGATCGAACAGTGGCCCGTCGGTCCACCGCGTGACGCCCCATGCCATGCCGTCGGCCCCGCCGGGACATAGGGGAGGTTCCGGGAAGCGGCGATCCAGCTCGCGCATGATGCACTGGCTGTCGCAATAGATGTCCGCGCCGATCTGCATGACCGGCGTGCGGCGGTAACCGCCGGTCAATTTGGTCAGCATGGGTTTCGGCGGGATCCTCGGAATTTCGACAGAGCGCCAGGAAAGACCCTTGATGCCGAGCGCAACGCGCACTTTTTCGGCCACCGGGGATTGCGGGTAATTGTGGAGAATAACGTCCGACATGATGGCCTCGGTTGATTTCTGGGAACAGTGAAAAGCCCTAAGCGACGCGGTCGCCGGGTTCGCGGCCGGCAAATACGGCGTCGAGATTGTCGATGGCGCGGAAGCCCATGGCATCGCGGGTCTCGCGGGTCGCCGACCCGATATGCGGCAGCATGAATACGTTCGGCAGTTTTGAAAGCTCCGGATTGCCGCCGGGCTCGTCGCTATAGACGTCGAGACCGGCGGCAAACAATTTCCCTGATTTCAGAGCGTCGATCAGCGCCGCCTCGTCCACCAGTGCGCCGCGGGCCGTGTTGACGAAAATCGCATCGTCCGGCAGGAGCGCGAAAGTCCGTGCGTTCATGATGCCGACCGTGTCCGGTGTGGTCGGACAGTGCAGGGACAGGACGTCGACCTGCGGCAGCATGTCGTCGAGCACGGCATGAAAGATCGCGCCCTGTTCCAGATCCGCCGGCAGCCGGTTGCGACCGTGATAGTGCACTTCCATGTCGAAACCGCGGGCTCGTTTCGCCATCACGCGGCCGACCCGGCCCATGCCGATAATCCCGAGTTTCTTGCCCGTCGTTTCAACGCCGACCATGAAGGCGGGGCTCCAGAAGTCCCAACGGTTCTGACGCACCATCTGGTCGCCTTCGCTGGCGCGCCGCGCCGCGCCGAGCATGCATAAAATCGCGATCTCGGCAGTCGCCGACGACAACACGTCCGGCGTGTTTGTCACCACGATGCCGCGCGAGGCGGCGGCTTCAAGATCGACGTGATCGACACCGACCGAATGGTTGGCGATGACCTTGAGCCGGTCCGGCAGCGCGGCAATGACATCGGCGGAAAAGTGTTCCGAGTGACAGGGCAGCACCGCATCGACGTTCTGGCATTTCTCGATCAGTTCGGCCGGGGTAAAAACCCGGTCCTGCGGATTGAGGATCGCATCGTAATCCCGTTGCAGGCGGGCCTGAACGGCGTCGGTCAGGCGTCGCGTCACCAATATCACAGGTTTTTCGGACATGCGGTTCTCCCTGCTGCGCCGCATCGGATCCATCGATCGTGGCGATTTGTCCGTCAAAGTGATATCGCATTAGGAGCGGGTGCAAAATGGCCGAAGGTCAAACTTTTCGGATAAGGACTTTCGTTGCCGTGGCAACGACGATTGCGCGCCGGAGGCTTTGCTTGGACAATATGCCGGTATGGGGATGGCAGAAGATGCGGACGTGCTTGGCCGGGCCGCAAAAGGTTACGGCGGCAAAAGCTTTGCTTTCGCCGCCGTTCCTGCTTTTTGACGCCTTTTGATTGGCAGTCGGGACGTGCGGCCGGCCTGCGCGCGGACCGCACTCTCGGAATTTACAAAACCACCACCTTGGTTCCGACGCCGACACGATTGTAGAAATCGGTCACGTCTTCGTTGCGCATGCGGATGCAGCCGGACGACACCGCGTGCCCGATCGACCAGGGCTGGTTCGACCCGTGGATGCGGTAGAGGGTCGAGCCCAGATAAAGCGCGCGCGCGCCAAGCGGATTGTTGGGGCCGCCGGGCATGTATTTCGGCAGGTGCCGGCCCTTGCGTTTTTCGCGTGCGATCATCGCCGCCGGCGGGCGCCATGCCGGCCATTCCGCCTTGCGGGTGATGCGTTCCGTGCCCGTCCAGGAAAACCCTTGTTTGCCGACGCCGACGCCGTAGCGGCGGGCGCGTCCGTTGGCCTCCACAAGATAGAGATGTCGCGCCGCTGTATCGATGATCACGGTCCCCGGCTTGTGTTTCGTCGGATAGTCGACGACGGTCGGCAGGAATTGCGGGGCGATCTGCCTTTGTGTGCTCTGTTGTGCGCGAACCGGCTGCGCGGCGCGATTATGACTCGATGTCAGGGATCTCTGGCGTTTTCGGCGGCTGCTCGGCGACCGTCGTTCCCGCGTGAAGATTGACCGTTTCCGTGTCCGCTTCTTGCGCAGTTTGTATCCCGGCTGCAACTGGTTCACCCACGGTGATGTCAGGTTCGGGCTCAGGACGATCGGCGGCGGATTGACCCGGCTGGAATTCGCCATCGCCTGACCGGCGCCCGCAACGGCGACCAGCGCCGTCGCCAAGAAAATGCTTAGATACTTCATCGACGTCCTCGATACGTTTCGCCAAATCATCACACGCGGACATTCGGTCGTGTCCTAATATCCGACGTGGAATGACCCGCTGTTGATCTATGCTTATTCGAGACGTTCGTAGAAAAGGTGAATCGGATTGTTTAAAATAGAAGATAAAATTTGAATTTCGAAATTAACCTTACCAACAAGCATAAAATTAGAGTAATTATTTTCTTTATATTTTGAGTAAATGAAAAGCTTACATCATTGGTTGCTGATTCGTTAACGCGATAATTTCAGATCGGCCATCACTTTTGGCAAAACCTCGACAACATCACGGCGGCCCATTCCGGGCTTGATTGCAGGATGGTAGAGCATGCGCATCAGGGAACGGTCGAACGCGGTCAGGCTGTTGTGGCGGGAATAGTCGTTAAAGACGCTTTCGTGCAGGTCGCGGCTGTCATTGATTGGACCCAGGCCCTGCAGCACTTCCTCGACCAGGCAGCGTTTGAAAAGGTGTTCGCCCCCGTCCGATACGATGACGGCACGGGATTCGGAGATACCATTGCGTCCGAACCAGATGTGAACGAGACATTCCGCGTTCTTCACCGCCGCGGGACGCAGGCCGGCTTCGCGGACGACCGTTTTGCGAAAATCCTTGCGATCGACGATGAACAGGTGAAAGTTCGCATTTTGCGGCGAGGCGGCCATGGATCCGCTGAATCCCGGAATGTGGGATGACAACGTTCCAACAAAGGCAGCCGCGGCGCGCCGGCGGTCCTTGCGCGACCGGTTGTGAACATAAAAACGCACGGGAACCGTATACTTCTTAACCCGGTTGGCCCCGGAGAACCACCATCCCTTGTCGTGTTCGGTTCCGAATACGGTCTGCAGAAACCCGAAAACAAGACGATCGGGGGTTGCACCGGACCCTTTTCCGGTCCGATCCGCGGCAGAAGCGGCTTCGGCGCTCGCGGCCACGAAACCGCAGCATAAAAGCATTACACAGGTAAGGAATCTCGGACGCACGGACTTCACTCGATACATTAATTCAGCGGGATACCGCACATTATCGCGCCCGCTGTCTCGGTCAAACTCTAGCTTAACAATTGGTTAACTTTTTCGAGCCAGGTGTTGGTAATTTTCGCTAACATGATGGTTTTGATCGGTAATTTGGTTTGTTTATTCATTAATGAAGCAATTCCTTAACGAAAGCCGGGGTAACGTCCGCTGTGTTATTAGAGCGGGGCTCCACAATCATGTCGGCATTGAGAAGACCATTTCGGGTAGAACGGTTCAGCGGGACCACGGACGCAAAACCGATTGCCGTTCCCCAGCGTGACAATGGTGCCGGCTATGCCGAGGTCATGAAGGAACTGGCAGCTATCAAATCGATGGTCGCGAATGGTGCAAGCGGATCGCCGCAAGCGGTGACCGTCGACCTGCAGAAGACCCTGCTTGATGAACTGAAGGCGGAGATGGCCCAGGTTGCCCCGCTGAAGAAGGAACTGGACGAGATCTACGAGTCGATCAGCAAGACAAAGCGGGAAATCGCGTCGCTGCACGTTTCCGGTTTCGAAGGTGACGACATGAACCGGGTCACCGACGAACTCGACGCGGTCGTGATCGGAACCGAAACCGCGACCGAGAAGATCCTGACCGCTGCCGAGATGATCGACGACCGCGCGGGTACGCTTTCCGCCCTGCTCAACCGCGACGATCAGGGGCTCGCCGTCGATATCCAGGATCAGGTCGTTCAGATTTTCGAATCGTGCAACTTTCAGGATCTTACCGGCCAGCGCATCACCAAGGTCGTGAACACCTTGCGCTTCATTGAGGACCGGATCATGCGCATGATGGATATCTGGGGCGGCATCGAAGGCTTCAAGGACGTTGAAATCGTCGACGAACTGCGCCGTGAAGGCGACGAAGCCCTGCTCAATGGTCCTGCATTGGAAGGTCAGACCGACGTTGCCAGCCAGGACGACATTGACGCCCTGTTCAACTGATCTTCCTTCATTTGCAATGCTTCCTGCTGCCAAACTGTTCGGAGGGTTCGGTATATAGTCCTGTTTCCAAAAAAGCGATTCGCGGAAAGAGGACTCCGGTATGGGCACGGAAGATGGTTTGACAATGGGGGCTGACGGCCAGCCGCGCTGTTTCTGGTGCGGCGATGTCGAGGATTATGTCTCCTACCATGACCTGGAATGGGGGCGCCCGGTAACCAACGACACAAGATTGTTTGAAAAGATCTGTCTGGAGGGGTTTCAGTCCGGATTGTCCTGGCTGACGATTCTGCGCAAGCGCGAGAATTTTCGCGCGGCCTTCTCCGACTTCGATTGCCGCGCGGTGGCGGAATTCGGCGACGATGACATCGCCCGTCTCCTTCAGGACGCCGGCATCGTCCGGCACCGGGGAAAGATCGTCTCCACCATCAACAATGCCAGGCGGGCAATCGAGCTTGAGGACGAGTTCGGCTCGCTTGCGGCCTATTTCTGGCGATTTGAACCGGCGCCTTCGGACCGGCCGAAAAAGTTCGACCGGGCAACACTCGCCAGCTTGACCAAAACGCCGGAATCAACGGCCCTGTCCAAGGATCTGAAAAAACGCGGCTGGTCGTTTGTCGGGCCGACGACCATGTATGCATTCATGCAGGCAATGGGATTGGTAAATGATCACGTGGAAGGCTGTGCCCAACGCGACGCGGTCGAGGATTTGCGGGCCGCGGTCAGGCGCGAAGCGCTGGGCCGGGCATGATCGGTGGAGCGTCCGGACTACGCGGCGTTCGCTGACGCCGGAAGACCGCGGCGACCTGCGGTCCGTGACCTCTCGAGATCACCAAGACCGCAATCGGTTTCGGTAATTCGGCTGTCAGCCGGACTTGCCGCCGGGCCAAACCCCGCCAGTGAGAGATACGTCACCCGTCTTTGTTCAATTGCACATTGTCTGATCCTGTCGAGGATCAGGCCGCATCCGCTGACAAGCAGGGCGGCGAGAATCATACCGGTCGAGACGATGGCAGTTGCCAGCACAGGCGCTGCGGTTCCTGAGGCCCCGCTCGTCGTCAGGATCTCCGGAATGGTCGGTGCGGACAGGGCTATGCCGGCTCCGGCGATGATGGCGGCAATCAACGCGTAAAACCTCGCCGGGCGAATGGCTTCGAACGCTTTCAAGAACAAGGAGCATGTCGGCAACGGATCGGCTCCGCTTTCCGGAATTGCTGTCAGACCTTCCCTAGCGGGTTCACGGTCCATGATCACCTCACAGATCGGCATGCGCAACGCGCAGGCATGCACGGACATTTCCGCCAGGATGTCGAGCCGTGGCGCGGTCACGGGGAACGATTTCATGAAGCGCCGCGTAAACACTCTGTAACTGGAAAAGATATCGGTGAATGTGGGCCCGAGCAGGGCTTGGAACAGACGATTGGCAGCCGCGCCGCTGCTGGTTTTGATGTCTGCGCGCACGCCGACAGCCATGTCGGACCCGGTCCTGATGAGCTCTCCGACAAGTGTCGGGGCCAGTGCCGGATCATGGGCACCGTCGGCACGCGCCATGACGACAAGGTCGGAATCGACGTCACGAACGATACGGCTGATGACATCGGTCTTGCCGCGCTTGGCTTCATGGACGATCCGGGCGCCGGCGGCGCGGGCCATATGCGCGGTATTGTCGTCGGAACCATTGTCGAACACGATGATATCCGCACCGGGAAGCGCTTTTTGGAATCCGATCACCACCGAAGCGATCGACAGGCCCGCATTGTAGCTGGGAATGACGACGGCGATCGACCGGTCTCCGATCGCGTTTGTCAGTCTGTGTATGTCCATGCCGGCCCCCTGGCGATCAGGCCCGTACGGCCGCAATTCCGGTCAAGCGCAGGGGCTCGATCGGGCTTGGCAAAGACCGCGGGTTGCGTCCGACCTTATGCTGGACTTGCAAATTTCAGGTTTCGAAACGTCGTTAACCGAACCTTTGCCGAAGGAGCCGGAAGGCGGGGCCAGATGAGCGCTGACGTCCAAAGCGGTTCCAGGAACGGCGAACAGACCCTCTTGCGGACATTCATCGGGAATTCGGAACCGCACTCTTCAGGGCTTCGAACAGGGAATCGCCCGGTGTGAACACGTAATCCGGGTGCGACACGGCAATGTCCGCGACGCCGTTGTCTCGCAGCGTGTTTACAACATCAAACAGGGCGTTTTTGGGGCAATGCAGCAGCATTGCTCCACCGGCCCCGGCGTCAAACGGGAACCGACAGGAATGGTTGTTTTCCAGCGCGGCTTTCAGGTCCGCGTCGAGGGGCCCCGCAATCGTCAGGAGTTTCAGGCCGCGGGCGGTTTTTTCCGCTTCGACCCGCAAAAGCATTTCCCGGGCAGCGGCAAGGGTCGTCTCCGACCATCGCGCGGTCTTGGCCGCCATGAGATGGGCTTCCGATTTCAGGATGACCCCGTCGCGCAGGACACGAAGATCATTGGCGCGCAGGGTCGAGCCGGTTGTCGTGATGTCGATGATCACTTCAGCCGCACCGGCTGCCGGGGCGCCTTCCGTGGCACCGAGACTGTCGACGATCCGATAGTCGGTGAACCCCTTTTCGGCAAAAAAGGCGTTGGCAAGATTGATGTATTTCGTGGCGATCCGCAGCCGGGCCTTGTGGTTTGTCCGAAAATCCAGGGCGACGTCGGTGAGATCGGACATCGTCTCCACGTCGATCCACTTGTCGGGAACCGCAAGCACCACATCGGCATAACCGAAGCCCAGCGGCAGAATGGCATGGATATTGGCGTCGCGATCGGATCGGTCCGGCATTTTCTCATGGACCAGGTCAAGCCCGGTTATGCCCAGATGGACCGCGCCCGCGGCGAGTTCGCTGGATATTTCCGAGGCTGACAGAAACGCGATCTCGATATTGTCGACGCCCTTGAACCGGCCCCGGTAGTTGCGCGCGCCGCCGGGACGTTCGACGATCAGTCCGGCCCGCTCGAAAAACGCGCTGGTATTGTCCTGCAGGCGGCCCTTGGAGGGAATTGCGATTATCAGGGGAGCGCTCATGCCATGTCCTCTCCCAGGAGACGGTCGAGCCAGAGCGAGAAGCCGACGGCGGGGACCGCCGCCTCTGCGCCCAGGCGTTCGGTCAGACCATCGTAGCGGCCGCCGCCGCAAACCGGCTCGGCGCGTACGTGAGACGCGTCGAAAATGTCGAAGATGAAGCCGGTATAATAATCCAGCTGCCGGCCGAAAGACGCCTGGAAACGAACCGGGCCCGTGACGTCGCCGGCCGATTGAATGACCGCGCATCGGCGCGTGAAGATCGCCAGTTCGCCGGACAGATCGATGTGATGCGTAGCGGCAAACCCGGCAATGCGTTCTTCGGCCTCGGCGAGCGCGCAATCGATATTCAGGTATTGCCTGATGACGCGCGCCTTCTCCGGCATTGCCGGTCCGTGTTCGACCAACCGCGCCTTTTCCAGGAGCCGCCCGGCAATATCGTCGACGCCGCGCCCGGCGATTTTTGCCGACCCCGCACCATCGATCAATTCCTCGACGATGGCGGTGGCCGATGCACTGTCCAATCGGCCCAGTCCGGCAAATCTGTTGCGGGTCCCGTTTTCTGCGGTTTCAAGGCCCGATTCCATTTGGGTCAATGTCTCGTCCAGGCGTGCGCTGTCGCCGAATGCCGCAAGCAGGCGCCTGTGCCAGACCGACGGCAGATCGAGCGCTGTCAGGATCGACGTGAAAACCGCTTGGTCCCCGAAAATCGTTTGCGGTTGCACACCGAAGATCGCGCAGGCTTTCCACGCCAGAAGCGCCATCTCGGCGTCCGCCTCCGCGCCGTCCGTCCGCCCGATCGATTCGGCGCCGGCCTGCAGGAATTCTCCGGTTCCCGTTGGACGCTTGCGGAATACCGGGCCGCAATATCCGTAATGCGCCAGCCGCTCCGGAGATCCGGACTTGATATGGGCCTGGGCAATGGCGATCGTGAATTCCGGACGCAGGCAAAACTCGCGTCCGCCGATTCCCGAGGTCAGATAAAGGCGTCCCCGGGTCAAAGGTCCGACAAGATCGAGCACGGTTTCCGCGGGCACCAGAACTGGGCAGTCGGTCATCACGTGACCCGCGCCTTCGAGAAGCGCGATCAGCCCGTCCAGTTTATCGGCCTTGGAGCGGGTCATGCCTGTTGCCGGTCTTGCGCCTGGCTCTCCAGGATCGACCGGACCGTTGCGACAATTTCCGCGGTCGGGACCGTGACCTGAGCCGGACGGGCTTCCCGCCATGCCTGGTTGTCGGCAATATCCATGGACAGGCGCTTGCCTTCCTCCAGATCCTTGATCTGGACCACGCCTTCTT
>JGI12316J15309_10021278_pt1 | contig 11276 bp, 10 predicted proteins | sample MarCyaLeptolynsp_FD_15309 | JGI IMG/M metagenome (IMG submission 15309) | reverse complement strand
ATCTCGTGACGACACTCTCTAGAAGATAGACACTTAGTTTGGATGGAAGTTTGCAAATTCGTCGATGAAGTGGCTTTCGTTAACCCCGAAAGTTTATTGCCAGAAACAGATTTTCTTAGAGATCTTGGGTTTTGAGGAAGTTAATTATCTATATATAACAACAAGCTTATATGACATCCAATTTTAGCAAAGAGGTGAAAGAATACGTTAATTTAGCAACGCCAGCGATATCGTTTTTTGCCTTGCCTGCCAACAAACAAATCGAGATGTTACCGACTCTGAAAAAGAAACAGAAATATGATTTCCCTGACGGAGATTGGATTACGGATAATGCACTTGAAGTTTTAATATTTTCTTACAAGGCGTGTTTGAATAGGCTTTTCATTCGGTTAATGGTTATGTTAGATGAAGATGAATCAGAACATCTGGGTGTTGAGAATTCAGAGGGTCTTGTTGAAGAGCTTCTCGACACAACCTTCACTATTATTGAAGATCGCTTGAAAGAGATTGGTAATGCGAACAGTCTTAACTCACATGAATGGAGAGAACTTCGTCAGCTCTCCCAAATGCTTCAGCAGCAGCTTCAGATTGAGTTAGAAGTTGATAGTGCAGTGATTAGCAATTTCATGGATGATTGGCTGCACTTTTGAATCAAAAACTCGCTTGCATACCAATTGAATTGAGACGACTGGATATGCACGAAAAGGATCTGTTGCGGGTGAAGCAAAACGTTATTCGCGTAATTTCCGATCGCGCTCAACTCGACCATAGTCAAGTTTAATAATGCGATCGCAAAATTCAAAATAACGATCGTCGTGGCTGATTGCTAATATTGTTTTCCCGCGTTCCTTCAACTCTGGCAGTAATTGCTTGTAGAAAATTGCTTTAAAAGTCGGATCTTGATCGGCGGCCCACTCGTCGAAGAGATAGATAGGGCGATCTTCTAAATAAGCTGTTAGCAACGCCAAACGCTTGCGCTGTCCCTGAGAAAGGGCCGTGGTCGAAAACGTTCCATCTTCAATTTTGACTTTGCGGTCGAGGTGGAGTTGTTGCAGGTAAAACTTTGCTTTTCGATCCAACTCTGCTGTTTCAAATCCTAATAGACGATCGAAGAGATAGAAGTCGGAGAAAATTGCGGAAAAGTACTGGCGATACCACTCTCGGTTGCGCGAGGTAATGGGTTGACCGTCGAGGAGAATTTCTCCAGATTCTGGCGCGTAGAGTCCGACAATTAGCTTGGCGAGGGTCGATTTGCCGCTGCCATTTCCCCCGGTAATAAAGACAATTTCTCCCGGTTGGAAATTGAGGTCAATGGGGCCGAGGGTAAAGTTGGTGTCGTCTTGAGAGTTGTAGTAGGAATGGACAACGCTTTTGAGTTCGAGCATTTTCCAAGTGTGGGACGAGGGAGAAGAATCTTGTCTCCCGACTTCGGTACGTTCTTGCAAAGAAAGATTGAGAGTTTCGATTTTGTTGAGGGCAATATTCGCTTTACCAATGAGAGGAAGCTTGTTAACAATATTCTCCATCGGCCCGATCAAATAGGTGAAGGTGAGAACGTAACCGGAGAGGGTTTGTGGGTCAATAGTCATGAAGTTGGGAAGCAAGAAAAGAACCATGCCGATCGCGAAGAAGAAGATCAGTTTTCCCCAACTGTCTGTAGTAGCAAAGAGAGTTAAACCACGCACGTTGTAGTGTCGATAGCGATCGGCAGCAACTTGTAAGTCTGCATTGAGAAAGTCTTGGCGGCGCAAAGCGTGCAATTTCAGTTCCTTAATTCCGTCGGTAATTGCGCGGAAGTAGCTGAAGAGTCGATCCTGAACTTCCCTCGCTTGTGCAAGAGAGTTGCGGCCGCGTCGCAAGAGAATTTGGGTGCTGGCCATCGCGATCGCGCACAACCCAGCGACCAGCAGAAAAACTTGCCAGGAGAGATAGGTGATATAAACCAAGCATCCCGTGACAATAGCGGCGTTGATACAGAGGAAGGGAAGCACGTAGATGGCGTTGGCGATCGCTTGAATATCTTCCGTCAGACTGGCGAGGAGGCGAGGCGACCCCAACCGTTCCAGAATGCTTAACTCCGAAGCGAGAATCTGGCGACTGAGGCGCATCTGCAACTCGAAGATCGCATTTTGAGAGAGGCGAATGAGGACAACGCGGGTGATAATGCTGGTGAAGAGGACAATCAGGGCCAGTCCGGCAAACCCCCAAGCAATTTCAGCGGTGGGAGAACTGCCAACGGAACGACTGATGAGGGCAATTAAACCCGCACTGCTGCTACCGCTAAGAAATCCCGTCGCGATCGCGATCGCCACCATCCGCCAGGAGGAGTGCAGGAGGAAAGAGATTAGGTTCATCCAGTGTCGCTGTCAATTTGCAATTGATGGGGGAAGGGGTAAAGGGTAAAGGAAAACCTCAACTATTGCAATCATCCACTGTAGGGGCGCAATGCTTGCGCCCAACTGCCTAAGATTACGCTCACTCTGGCAAAAACTCAGGGGACAAAATCTCTCTCAGGCTGTAAGGACAGGTTTCGGGAAAGACGGATAAACCCGTTTCTCGTTCGGCACCAAGGGTTGCAAGGGGATAGACTTCTGTGACAGCTTCTGTCAGGCTAGATTTGAGGCTAGGATTTTTGTTCAGCAGTTTCTCCAGGCGGAGGCGCTGCTCTTTGACGGTTAGCTGCCAACTGCGAGAGCGAAAATTGGGCTGATATTGCCACTTGAGCAAGTGCATTATTAAGATTTCTAGGCGACTTTCGAGTTGGCGTTTTTCCGATCGCCCCATGTCTTCAATTTCTTCGGTAATATTTTGCCAGTCGATTTGATGAAATTGTCTGGTTTTGAGCAGTTGAGCTTGGCGTTGCGTCCAAGCGTAGAAGTCGGTTTCGCGATCGCTGGGGTTCATGGGTTTTCTTCCCTTTCAAGATCGTCGGTCGTGTTGCCCTGCCTCGGCCCTCTGCTGTTAGCTTAATCGAAATCTAGCGCTTCTCTATCGGCTGCTTCAGTCCTATGGGCTAAAGGCGATCGCTTTGCCAACCGATCGTGCGGCGTTCGAGAACGGAAATCTCGCGATCGCAAGTTGGCTCGAATTTTTGCCTTTGTTCTATTTCTCTTAAGAAAGAAAGTTGCTCCCTTGCCCAGAAAGGGATGGCTGCGCCGATCTAAAGGTACGCGCCGGTCAGAAGCGAATCGTCTCAGTTTGCCGCCCGGTTTCACCCGGCTGGGTTGCTAGCAAAGCACAAAAATCTCGAAGACAAGACAACAGCTAGATCGAACGAGGTTTGTTACGCTAAGGCATTAGCTATTACCTCCACAATGGCGGAAAAAGTCGCAATCTTTCTCGATGTTGAAAATCTATCGGGCTGGCTCAAAGCAGACGGAGGCGAAACGCTACTGAAACGGGCTAACGAACTGGGGCGCGTCGTTGTGCGTCGAGCCTATGGAGACTTTAGCATTCAAGCCGTCAGCGTTCGTCAACCAGAGCTAAACTTGCTCGGTTTCGAGTTTGTCCATGTTTATCATCCGGTGAAAGGCAAAAACTCTGCCGACATTCAGATTGTTGTTGATGTGATGGAATACTTAGCTCGTATTCCCGATCTGGAGTGGTTTGTTCTCGCGACCGGAGATGCAGACTTTTCACCCCTATTTCGACGGTTGAGAGAGCTAGGAAAATCTGTCGTTGGTGTCGGGCCGCGATCGGCTCTCAGCGAAGCCGTCAAAAAATCTTGCAATCGATTTATCTACATTGACAAGAAATCTAAGTCTGATAGCGAATCTACAGCGCTGAAAACGGCCCAAATGCGCGAAGATGCCCTCGAATTACTAGAGCGCGTGCTAGAAAAGTTTCCCGATGGCGTTAATAATCTCTCCATTCTCAAAAACGAAATGTTGGAGATCGACTCGGCATTTGACGAACAAAGCCTGGGGTTTAATCGATTCATCAAGTTTCTCCAAAGCGCCCCTGAAATTGTCACTTTATACCAGGTCAAAAAAGTCTGGCACGCCAAAGCAGTAGACGCGGAAAATGAGAATAACGAACCTCCCCTATCCGACCAAAAATCTGAAACGATATCAGCCCAACCAACTCTCGAACTTTATAAGCGACTCCTACGCAAAAATGGTTGGAGATCGCGCGAATCCTCTTTTCTCTGGAATGCGCTAACTCAACTAGAAAACTGCTTTCCAGAAGGCTTTACCAGGAGTCAAGAGTTTGAATATCTCATTGAAGCATTTGGACACAACCGAACTCGTGGAGAGTTGCGCTCGGTCATGTATATTCTCTACAAAGCAGACTTTGTGACGCAGCAACAAGAGAACAGCGACGACCCTATTTTAATCGCCCAATCGCCTGAGTCCAAGCAAGAAATGTCTGAAAAAGTAGATGCCATGATGTTGCAGCGACTGATCGACCTTTGCGAATCGAACAACACATCTGTTATCCCACAGTCAGTCGCTCCCTTATTAAATAACTCCTATTCCCAACAACAGCTAGAGGATTTGCTCAAAAGTGAGCTAAGCTAAAGCGCATCTAAGATTGGGGCAACTCGATCTCCTCGTCCCCCAGTCTCCTCTAGGTCAGCATTCCCTTGCGTCTCACGCCGGCCTCTTTCGCACCGCTTTGCGTCTCTATCGCGTTCGCTCCCACAGCCCATACAAACAAAACAATTGAGCGCACGGACAAATCCAGCTTTCCCCAACGAAACCCCCTAGCATTCCAATCTGGCCGCCGCGATCGCTAGAATGAGTTACCAGGACTTGCGTGAGGAGGAAAATTCCGTGACGGTTGCACTACCCAAAGACGAACTTGCGACATCCGCGATCGACAGCGATCCCGCGTCCCGCAGAACGCCCTATATTCCCAAAAATAAACGCCGCATTCTCTGCGTTTTCCCTAAGTACAGTCGCTCTTTTGGCACGCTGCACCACGCCTATCCTCTCACCGCAAAGGTGCAAGCTTTTATGCCGCCGCAAGGTATTCTTGTGGTCGCTGCTTATCTCCCGGAACAGTGGGACATTCGCTTCGTAGACGAAAGCATTCGCCCTTGTCGTTCGCAAGATTATCAGTGGGCCGATGCCGTTCTTGTCAGCGGAATGCACATTCAGCGTTCTCAAATTAATAAGATAAACGACCTAGCGCACAAAGCTGGCAAAATTACGATGGTTGGCGGCCCTTCCGTCTCCGGTTGTCCGGAATATTACCCCGATTTCGACCTCATTCACATCGGCGAGTTGGGAGATGCAACCGATCGCGCGATCGAATACTTAGATTTGCACCGCGATCGCCCTCCCCAGCAAATTCGCTTTGAAACCGAGGAACGCCTTCCCCTCGACCGTTTTCCCATCCCCGCCTACCACCTCCTCGACCTCGATCGCTACTTCCTCGGTAGCGTCCAATTTTCCAGCGGTTGTCCCTATCGCTGCGAGTTCTGCGATATTCCCGAACTCTACGGTCGCAACCCCCGCCTCAAAGACCCTCAACAAGTCCTCGCCGAACTGGACGAGATGTTGAGGTTTGGCAATTTGGGGGCTGTTTACTTCGTCGATGATAACTTTGTCGGCAACCGTCGGGCAGCGATGGAACTCCTCCCCCACCTGATTGACTGGCAGAAACGCAATGGATACCCGGTGCAATTTGCCTGCGAAGCAACCCTCAATTTGGCCCAGAGTCCGAAGTTGCTGGAGATGATGCGGGAAGCTTATTTCTGTACGGTCTTCTGCGGGATCGAAACCCCCGATACCGATGCCCTCAAAGCGATCGCTAAGGGGCAAAATTTAAGTATGCCGATCCTTGATGCCATTCAAACCTTTAACCAGTATGGGATGGAAGTGGTATCTGGCATCATTATCGGACTGGATACCGACACCCCCGAAACAGGCGATCGCATCCTCGAATTCATCCGCCTCTCCCAAATCCCCATGCTTACTATCAACCTACTCTACGCTTTGCCCAGAACCCCCCTGTGGCGAAGACTCGAAGCAGAAGGACGGTTGATCTTTGAAGAGGGTCGCGAGTCCAATGTAGACTTTCTCCTTCCCTACGAACAAGTCATCGCCATGTGGCGGCGTTGCATCACCACCGCTTACAAACCGGAGTTTTTGTACCAGCGGTACGCCTACCAGTGCGAACAGACCTATCCCAACCGTATCAAAGTCCCCAACAGTCCGGCCCGAACCTCCGGGGCCAACATCCGCAAGGGGTTAACCATGTTAGGAAAAATTCTGCTGCGAGTGGGTTTGTTGGGCAACTATCGTTCCACTTTCTGGAAACTGGCAAAACCGGCCCTGAAAGCGGGCAATATTGAGTCAGTGATTCATGTCGGTTTGGTGGGTCACCACTTAATTAAATTTGCCCAAGAGTGCGGCCGGGGGGATGAGTCTGCATCTTTCTATTCTCAGAAATTGAAGCGGTAGGATGGGGCGATCGCAGCAATCGTTATTTTCATCTTGCGATTGAAAAGCTAACTTCATTGAAAATGTTGATTTGGTGAAAAATTTCAATCAGCCTGTAGTCTTTTTTAAAGGCAGTACAATAACAAATCTTTCTGCAAGTAGCTGTATTGATTTTTTAAAGCGAATTCCGCAGGCTCTACAACCAAATGGAATTCTAATCGTTGGAGTCGATGCGAATCAAAGCGAATCATCACTAAGGCAAGCATACAATACTGAAACTGTTTCGAGTTTCGTACTCAATATATTTCATTTGATAAACCGAAATTTGCCAATTTCTGATTTTAATCCTACTGGTCTGTCAACTTTCAATTTGTGAGTCAATTATTCTCTTTGTGTCTACCGTTTCTCGGTGTCTCCGCGTCACCCTCAACTCACAATCTCAAAACTGACGAAGCACTACTGCTTTTCAGTATGAATTTGAATGGGTTGCTCTCGAGTATTGCGTTAAACATACAGCTCTGTCAACTTCAAGCCAAAGCTTTCTTTTGGATCGAACCCCTATAACGATAGAAAAAGGCGCAAAATAATCAAGCTCCCTTAAAGTCCGGCTTCTGTGGTAGCTTGGACTAATCCCTGAGACAGTCCCAGACTTTCAGCCTGTCGATCGAGGTAATTAAAATCGAGAGTTTGATGTTGCACTTTGAGAATGCCTAAAACATCCCGCCATTGCTTCTCCGATTGGCTTTGAGTGCCCCAAAGCAGTTTGTTGAGAATTAGATCTTCGGGCGAAGCGAGATACAGGATACCTCGATTGGGAATGGCGATCGCGCATTTGCGGTGGAATTGTCCTCGTTCAAAGTCACTGCTGCCAGCAACCCTTAAATCGTCACGAGCAATGGTTTCTTGATGGGTGATGTTGAGGGTTTTCAGCCGTCGGGAGCGAAGATCTTCAACGCCAGGAACGTAGAATCCTTCGGTTTCCAATCGCTGCACCAAGGAATCCAGTTGGGCGGGCAAGCAACTCATGTTTTGATGGGTGGCTGCTGCCATTGCGGGGAGAGTTTCAACAACGCTATCCGACAAGTTGAGTCAAAATCGCCAGGTTAAAGTGGCGGCGATCGCTCCTCTACGTTCCAAGATATCGCGCCCACATCTGTTGGTAAGCCTCCTCCACCTCGCGGGCAAACTGTTTGCCATTCCACAAGGGTGCAGTCTGACGGGATTGAAGCAGCTTACCCGAAACTTGCTGTCGCAGTGCGGCATCCGTACCGAACCGAATCCCCCATTCCACGTACTCCTCAGCGCTCCAAGCAATGCCTTCCGTAATTCCGGCATTAAGCATCATCGTATAGCTGTTGCGAGCTGAAAACTGCTCGCCGACCCTCGTCACTAAAGGAATCCCCATCCACAGTGTTTCCAAAGTGGTCGTTGCCCCGTTGTAAGGGTAGGTATCTAAAACAACAGTTGCCAGCGTTAAATTCGCACGGTGAATTGATTCTGAGGGATCGAAACCTAAAAAGTGAAGCCGATTGGGATCGACCCCTTCTTCCTCGGCTATTTTGCGTAAAGCCGCTTGAATTGTTTCAACTTCTCCCGTGCCTTTGAGGAGAAAGTGACTATTGGGAACGGCTTTGACAATTTTTAGTTGCAGCCGCACGGTATCGATGTGACGCTTCATACCCGACTGAGCGCTAAAAAACACAACAGCATCAGCATCAATGCCAAAATCTTCTCGCCGTCGCGTGGGTACGTCCATCTCAAAACCATCAACCGCAATGTAGGTTTGGGGCAAACGCCAAATTTTTTCAGTGTAGTAGTCTTGTGCTGAGGCGGGCAAAACGTAGGGATCGGCTAAAAAGTAGTCAATGGTGGGAATTCCCGAAGCGTCCCATCCCAACCAAGTAACCTGAATGGGGGCAGGCTTTTGGGTAACAACCCGACAGGTTTTGTCGAGGGTGATGCTGTCTAATTCAACGAGGATATCGATTTCGTCATCGTAAATCTTTTGAGCAAGGACTTTTTCATTTTGGGAAATCTCGATTTTGTGGGCTTGCTGAAAGTACCATTGCTGTAAAGAATCGCCTTCTTTCGCATTCCCAATAATATAGAGATAGATTTGAACGCGATCTCGGTCGTGATGTTTAATCAGCCAGCGTGCCAGCCAGCCCACAGAATGAATTTTCAGGCAATAGGATAAGTAGCCAATTTTTAGTGGTTTGTCGGGTTTTTGCTGCGCTTTGCGCGTTCGATGTCCTTGCCGATACTGCGCGATCGCCTCCTTTGCGTAAATTTCAACATTGGCTTGACACAGTTGGGCAATTTGGTCTTGAATGCGTCGATTGTGCTGGGGGCGATCGCGAAAATAAGGCGCGAAGAAAAATGTATGTAAAAGCCTACCCACAATAAGAGGATGGAGATCGAGAGGGGACTCAGAAAACAATGATTCCAACAACACTTCTTGGTTTGCAAAAGCTTCACAAGCTTCCTGCCAATGCCCCCCAGTTTTCATCAGGCCGCGAATGAGGATCTGACTGGCGTGGAGCTTATCAGGTAAATTTTCAACGCGGTTATAGTAGCGTTTTGCCGTTTCGATGCCTTCTTCATAGCGATCGGCATTTTGATATTGGCTTGCTAGGTGAGTCAAAAATTCGGGATGGTTGTCATCCAAACGCAATCCTAACTCCAAAAACTTTGAACCAATTTCCGGCTGCCGCTGATAGAAACCGACATTAACAGCCACTGGCATCAAGAGGTTGAGCATCCGAACAATGCAATCCTCCTCCTGCGCGAGATCGGCACAAGCTCGAGCAAATTCAAAAGCTGCGGGATGCAGCGGTGCATAATTTAAAACTTGCTCTAATGTCAATGCTAAACGTTCAAATGCAATATCTGGATGTGTTTCACTTTGAAGCAGTTGAACGATCGCCTCAATCTTATCTTTCGTACAGCGTTCTAGGGGAATGGCTAGCTCAGTTAGACTGAGGACATTTTCTAGATCGGTTGGGCAAAGTTCTTGAATTTGCTCGCGAATGCGGAAGGCAATCGCATTATTTCCTAGAGTTGCCTGTTGAGTTGCTTCCTCTGCCAAAACATAGATCAGGTCTTGATTCCATCGATCGAGCTGTTCCGGTTCGCCGTCCAGCATGGCCATCAACCAAGTGGTTTGAGCTTCCGTTGCTTTATCCTGCAAGAGCAAGGCCAAACCGAGGTACCAATAATGGAATTTAACGTCGGGTTCGGCTTCAATGGCTTGCTCGTAAAGGGTAGCGGCGCGATCGTATTCTTCTTGGCGCAAGTATTGCTCGGCTTGCTGCTGCCATTGCATTTTGCTATGAGAGGATGCGGAATCGGACATAACATTGAGGAAAATTGTTCAAAAGGTTAAAGACAAAAAGGAGTAGTGCAGACTTTCTACACTACCCTTCGTTAACCTCAAAAAGCAGTTACAAATCTGACTGCTGGCAGGCAATCTTTCTCTGCAACCGAGCTTGGCAGCAGTTTGCTGCTACTCCCTACGAGCCTAAGTTTTTCCAGTTTGTTGCACTGCATGTAACTTTATTATTGGTTACAGTTGCATCAGTGAGTGGGAACACATTTCTGATCTGGGCTACGGCGTTACTTGCAGCCTGTTTGGGCGCTTTGGACTCGCAGGTCGTGCCAATGCTTAAAGCTTCGCTGATAGCAGCATCGCCTAGAGTCGTTGCGCTAGCTGCGCCATAACTCTTCAAGGTTTTTTTGCCGGGGGCAGCTGCTCCAACGCTGACAGCCTTCTGCGGGCAGTTGTTTGCTTCAAAATTCATGGCATAGAGGTAGTTTTCCGTTTGGGTCTGAACCCCAAGACCAAGTGTGGAAATCGTTGTTGCGAAGCACTGATCTTGCAGATATGCAGTTTGCTGTCCGCGGCCCAGCGTTCCAACATTCTGTTTGGCTTCGGACTGCTTAGCTTTGTTGGCTTGACCCAAAAGGGAGGGAAGGGCGATCGCGGCCAAAATACCGATAATGATAATGACCACGAGCAGTTCGATCAGGGTGAAACCTTCATCCTGCTGCTTCTTCGAGGTCATGTGCAACAAGAATTTGGCTTGTAGTTCGGATTTCATGTTTAACTCTTCTCCTAAAAAATCGCTGAGGATGCGTTACGAGTAACCTACCCACATCTTTCCCATTTCCTATCACCCCAGAGAAAAAATTTTTTTTCTTCAGAGTCAAATCGGAAAATCAGGGATGGGTGAGGGGGCCAGGGTTAAGGTGGAAAGCGAGTTCTGCCAATCTCGATATCTTACAGTTGAGGCCGAAAAAATCAAAGCCAGGGCGGACAAATTTTTCTTCACAGCGTAAATTCAGCGAACTCGCCATCTTCTTCCCCTGTTGGAGAAAGTCGCAATTCGGAAGGGTTCAGCAGTTGCTCAAAGGTCAGTTGGGGGTTTTGGTGCAAAACATTCAAGAGGGTCATGAAGTCGCGCACGACTTCTCTGGGGGTGGAAAGGCGATCTGCACCGAGTTGGGATGCGATCGCTTGCTTGAAGGTTTCGATCTGGCTCTCTGCGAGGCGATCGCTGCGGTTGTAGCGATCGCAGTGGAGAGTGCTGAGTCGTTGCAGCAGTTGGGTGAGTTGGCGATCGCTCAACGGTTCCAAACGGATGACTGGGGCCGCCGTGTCTTGCAGTCCATCCTGGAGGAAGCGACTGATTGCCAAGCGAGTTCGCCAAGCTTCGTCGCCATACAAACCGCGACGCTTATCTTCGATAAATTGAGGCGTTCCGCCGACGACGATCCCCAGATATTCTGCTTTTCCTTGCAAGGAGTCGTTGAACATCGCCAGCAACTTATCGTAGTTACTTTGCCGAGAACGAGCGTGGGAAATTTTCGATAAATGGACTGCTTCAT
>JGI12316J15309_10012904_pt1 | contig 11294 bp, 8 predicted proteins | sample MarCyaLeptolynsp_FD_15309 | JGI IMG/M metagenome (IMG submission 15309) | reverse complement strand
GTCAATTGCCGGAACGGGGAGAAACCGTCAGACCGCTTATCGTGAAAGAAGATGACGGGTCCTGGCTGGTGGATGGAACGCTGCCGATAGACGAGCTCGAAGACCGCGTCGGGTTTCGCGACCTTCGCGACCTGGGCGATTTCCAGACGGTCGCCGGCTTCGTCCTGCAGCAGGTCGGTCATTTGCCGGCCGTCGGCGAGACTTTCCGTTACGAGAACGCGCGCTTCGAAGTCGTCGAGACGGACGGGCGCAGCGTCAAAACGGTCCGCGTGTTGTCCTGCATTTCCGATCGTTAGACGAGTTCCAGCTCGGACTGTTAATTAGGTTGTTGTCACAGAAGCCTCACCGAATCCTAAATCGTGCTCATGCCGATACGAGTGGCGCGATGCCCATCGTCCCGTTCATTGCGATTGATTTCAGGGGGCCTGTTCCAGGCCATGCTGCCGCTCCTGGAAACGTTGCGCCCAGCTTTTCCCCGGGCCGGATTGTACCTCTTCGGAACGAAGGCCCCGCCAGATCGGTGCAATCATGAACAACAATCCGAGCCCGATCCACACCAGGAGAAACGCTATTCCGAGCATGTCGCCGTCAGGAAATCGGCCAAGGAAAAAGAGTCCGAACGCGATCATGGGGACACCGGCATACAGCTGTGTTGTAGAGGCGACTTTGTCCAGCATTCCGTCCTCCCGATCCCATGCCGACACACCGCCAGTCCGCGTTTTCAGCCGTAAGCGAAGCGCGGCCAAATTCAAGCCGCGACGGATCGATGTAAGCGGTACACGGGTCCCATGTTGGTAAGGGGTTGACGTTTCAGGATTCCCTGAAGTTCCAAGGCAAGAGTTAGTCGATACGGCTTTGAGGATGACCGTTGGCAATGGCCTTCAGGGTTGCCTTGATGTAGGCGAACGGTTCGACGCTGTTAATTTTTGCGGTTTCAATCAGTGAAGCAATACGGCCCCAGGCGATACCACCTTCGTCATGGCCAGCGAACAATGCGTTTTTTCGATTGAGGGCAATCGGGCGGATCAGATTTTCAATGCTGTTGGAATCAATTTCGACGCGCCCATCTTCGAGGAAGATTTGCAGTCCCTCCCAGTGACGGGCGATGTAGCCGAGTTTTTCTCCCAGGCGTGATTTGGCTGACACCCGTGCCCGCTGTTCGTCCAGCCATATTTTGAAGTCGACCACAAGCGGGGCGCTACGGGCTTTGCGGATGGCCAGACGTTGGTCCGTGTCAAGGCCGCGGATATCAGCCTCAATGGCATAAAGCATGGCAATCCGGCGTAGTCCTTCGGCGGCGATCTCGGATCCATCGCGATCAAAGATTTCGCGCAGCTTTCTACGACAGTGCGCCCAACAATATGCGAACCGGATCGGCTTTCCGTCTTTGCGCTCGGGTTTGGCCAGGCGGTTGTAGCCTGCATAGCCGTCGATTTGCAGGATGCCGTCGAAGCCCTTGAGGAATGTCTCGGCATGCTCTCCACCACGGCCGGGGGCATAATGATAGACAACACCAGGTGGATCATCGCCGCCCCAAGCCCGATCGTCACGCGCCAGGGCCCACAGATACCCTGTCTTTGTCCGACCGCGTCCCGGATCAAGCACCGGCGCGGTGGTTTCATCCATGAACAGCTTGGATGACGTCTTCAGATGTTCGGCCAACCGTTCGACCACGGGCGTGAGATGGAAAGCGGCTTTTCCGACCCGACCCGCCAATGTGGAGCGGTGGATATCGATACCGGACCGCGCCAGGATCTGCGATTGCCGATAGAGCGGGCAATGGTCGGCGTATTTGGAGACCAGTATGTAGGCGATGGCCCCTTCGCTGGGCAGGCCACCTTCGATCAGGTGGGCCGGCGCCGGGGCCTGGATAATCCCGTCGGCGCAGGCGCGACAGGCATATTTGGGCCGCGCCGTCACAATTACCCGCAACTGCGCCGGGATGATGTCCAACCGTTCGCTGCGCTCTTCGCCGATCTTGTGCATCTGTCCGCAGCCGCAGGAACACTCGATGCTTTCCGGTTCAATGACCTGCTCTATTCGCGGCAGGGCCTCGGGAAGGTTGCCAAGATTGCGGTTTGCCGGCGGCTTCTGCCTGTCCCGTGGGTTATCCGGCGTCTTGCGTTCGGCCTGGGCCGCCTCGACATCGGCGACGGCAATTTCCAAATCCTCGAAGCTCAACTGGCGTTCGTCCTCGGATAATTTCTCCGAACGCTTCCCCCTCAGCACATGGCGCAGTTCCTTGATCAGCGCCTCCTGGCGACGGGCCAATTCCTCAAGCTCGCCCACCTGCCGCAGCAGCGCGTCAAACACATCTCGCTGTGCGCTTGTCAGGCTTTCCAAATCGATCGGCAACGGGCTCGGCATGGGCCGAACCATATTGCAAGACCGCCATATTGGTCGCCAAAAAACGGTGGTTGATTCACTCTGACGCAGCTGGCGGACGCGCCGTCACCGCCTTCACCTTGCGCCAATCCAGGCCGGCAAAAAGCGCCTCGAACTGTGCATGGTTCAGCGACAGGATGCCGTTGCGGATCGCAGGCCAGACGAAGCTGTCCTCCTCCAGCCGCTTGTAGGTCATGACCAGTCCGCTCCCATCCCAATAAAGCAGCTTCAGCCGGTCCGCTCGTTTCGAGCGGAACACAAAGACCGTACCGGTAAAGGGCATCTTGTGCAGTTCATTCTGCACCTGCGTGGCAAGCCCGTCGTGTCCCTTACGGAAGTCGACCGGCTTTGTCGCCACCACAATCCGCACCCGATGCGATGGAAAGATCATGGGACGGCATTCATAGCTCGGACTATCTCCATAATCCGCCTCGTCGGAGTATTCGCGTCCAGACGGACCGTCACATCACTCCACAGAATGTCCAGCGTCCCGCCTACTGGAACGGGATCGACGCCAACCTCTTCTCGAACCACCAAAGATGCAAACCCGAGATCGTCACCAGACGCAGCAGGGAGTACAAGCTTGCCTTCTCGCGCTTGCCGCCTCCATCCCGACAGTTGGTTCGCCCGCATATCATAACGCCGAGTAACACCATTCACTGTCGCGCCATCAACAAGCGTCTCGGCTACAATCTGCGCCTTCAATGTGTCAGACCAACGTCGACGTCCCCTTGGCTCAATCAACAGGTCAACGTTATTGAGAAACTCAGTTGAGTGCTCCATGGAAAAACTCCCTGCAATCCATACCTGCAGAAGAGAATCTCAGATCAAACGCATATTCGGTAGGTGGCCGCCACGCACCGCTTACGCAGTAACTGTTTGCAGCTTGTATGCAAATGGCCGGATTGTTGCCGCCAGCGGTCAGCCTGCTATCAACGTCTCGCACTCGGGAAACGGCAATTTTGTAATGGTTTCCGCGCATTTCCGGTCGATTTTGTGATTTGGAAACCGGGGAAGACTTGCCTGTCCCGCGAAATTTCTGCCAAAAGCAGCCTATGAGCAAGACAATCCTTCCACGTCGACTATGGTACACCGATCTACATGATCGCGTTGTTGTTGATCAAGATTTCCTAAGGACCGATAGTCGCTCGCTTTTGGTGCTTGGCGAAGCCGGTATGGGGAAGACCACACTCCTCAAGCGCCTAGGAGGCATCGACGGTTTCGCGTTCTGCACAGCCCGTAAACTCACCGTCACCCCCGATCCAAATTTACTGCTCGGCAAGGCAACGACCCTGGTGGTCGACGCGCTGGACGAAGTCTCTGCTCAGCGCGAAGGCGACGCGGTGGATTTGGTCCTGAGGCGCCTTGCAGAGCTTGGCCTCCCACGGTTCGTTTTATCCTGTCGAGTAGCAGATTGGCGGAGAGCCACCGCCATTGAGGGTATCGCCAACTTCTACGACCGCACACCCCTTGAGTTACACCTCGAACCTCTAGACCGAAATGATGCGGTCGCCTTTTTAGGAGGCACCGTAGGCGTCGCAACTGCGGAACAAGCGATAGTTCATTTGGAAACACACGGGTTGAGCGGTCTTTGGCGTAATCCTCAGACGCTGGAGTTGTTTGAGGAGGTAGCAAAACAAGGGAAACTGCCACACTCGAAAGGCGAATTGTTCTCTGACGCGATCAAGCTGATGGGTGCCGAGCACCGTAGCGCTAAGGCAACCTCGCCTTTGAGTAATCTCTCGGGGGAACACGTGCTCGATGCGGCTGGCGCCTGCTTTGCTGCGCTAATTCTTACCGGCAAAGAAGCTTTGTCGCGCGGGGTTCGCCCCGAGGAAACCGACGCTGCGCGTTCCGAGATCTCCACACTCCCCAACTCAGACCGGATAGACGACATACTGGACTCTCGGCTTTTTGAGGCGCGTGCACCCGAGCGATTCACCTACGCCCACCGCGCTATCGGCGAATTCCTGGGTTCCCGGTGGCTTGCCAAACAGGCCGACACCCAAAGAAAGCGGAGGCGCCTGTTCGAGCTCCTCAACACGCACGCGCTAGTTCCGGCCAATCTGCGTGGCATTCACGCTTGGCTCGCCTGGCATTCACCCGCTCTCGCTGATCAGGTCATAACCGCAGACCCTATGAGTATTGTAGAGTACGGCGACGCGGACAATCTCTCCCCCGCGCAAGGCCGAACCCTACTGAGCGCTCTCAACAAGCTGTCACGCGAGAACCCTCGATTTTGGGACTGGTCAGAATACCGGGCCGGCGGCCTAGTCCAACCCACTCTGTTGCCGGAAGTCCGTAAGGTCGTCAGTGATCCCTTAGCCGAGTTTGGTCTCCGCTTTCTCGTCCTTCAAGTGCTCAAGGGCTCCGACCTCGTGTCCGCGTTGCGCGAGGATCTTCTGGCGCTCCTACTCGACAACACGGCAGCGTTTCCGCTTCGCAGCGAGGCGGGTGATCGCCTGGTCGAGCACAAAATCACAACCGACTGGCCCGACGTGATTAGAAAGCTGGTCGCGGAAGCCAGCGAAAATAGCGCGCGGCTCGCTGGCGAGTTGATGGACGAGATCGGATATGGGCGCTTTGACCACGCACTAGTGCTCGACACCGTTATGGCATTGTTGGATCATGACCAGATCAGGTTCGGCCCCCATTTTAGTTTGGTAAGCAATCTGCCGGACCGCTACGTCGACCCGCTTCTCGACGGAATTGTCACCACCATGAAGTTGGCCGACGGTTCTCGCCCTATTGACGCGATTACTGATCTGGCCTTCGCGTTGCTCGCTAGGCTGCTCACGAACAGGCCACCAGATGCAAGTAAGCTCTTGTCCTGGCTGCTGCCATTATCTCCACACCACGGGATACAGCGCGAGACACGAAAGGTCGTCGCCGATGCGCTGCGTGCAAACGATGAACTCCGGCGCGAAGTGCAGCGCCATCTGCTCCTTGAGGCAGACAGTGAAAAAAACGTCTGGCAGCGCGCGATGCGCATGCCCGTGGCGGGCCTTTCACCGAGTGAGGACGATATTCTCTGGCTGCTAGACCAACTCGACTCCGATGACACGCGCTGGCGAGACTTAGTTCGCTTGTCTGACCACGGCCCGGAGAAAGGCGCCAGGATCAGGACCGCTGCAAAACGGTTCGTCGAAGGCAATTTCGAGTTTCAAGAATGGGTGGCACAGCTTGATGAGCCCCGGGTGCCGGAATGGCAGATCGAGCAGGAACGAGAGGAGCGGAAGCATGTGGAGGAGCGGAAGGCCGCGTGGAAGCGCCATCGCACCGAATTCACGTCCAACATTAAGGCATTGCGCGCTGGTGAGTACGGCATTCTTATCGGTCCGGTCAAGGCTTACCTAAAACTGTTTAACGACATGGGCGATGCTCCCACTGATGGTCCGGGCCGGATTGAGGAATGGCTCGGACCAGAGTTGCGAGACGCCGCGCTCAAGGGTTTCGAGGTCTTCCTAACCGCCGAACCGCAGGTGCCCACTGCGAGTGATATCGCCACCAGCTACGCTAAAGGCAAGCGCTGGGATGCTTCCTACATCATAGTCGCCGCACTGGCGGAGCGGTTGCGTACCGGACAAGGTTTCGAAGACCTCCCAGACGAGCGTCTGATGGCAGGCTATATCGAGATCTTGAAAACCCGGATCGACAACCATGCCAGAATAGTGGATCTCAATGTCAATCTCGAGAATGCGCTTCGTGCCAGAGGACAGTTTGAGGCTGTCCAACGCCTTTTAATCGAACCTCAACTCGCATTAGGGCTTTCGTACGTCGCGGGTCTTTATGACCTGATGCGCGGAACGGAGGACGTCGAGATGGCGAATCATCTTGGCGCCGAGTGGTTGAGACGATTTCCAGAGATGTCCTTTCAAGCCGAGATGCAGATTCTGGATCCGCTACTTACGTTCCCGGCAGGTAAAACTGCTGTCCGCAGTCAGCTGCCTGGTCGACTCAATATTTCACTCAGCAATCAACGACGTCTGGCGTGGGACGCGGTTGGACTGATCCTCGACTTCGAAGCCACTTGTGCACGGCTTGAGCAAGTTGGTCCGATTAACAAAGACCTCCTATGGGCTCTCCGCGCGCGAACCGGTGAATGGAGCCAAACGGCGTCGCCCATCTCGCTAGATGCGAGGCTTCTCACTTGGGCGATTGGCACTTTCAGAACCGAGTTTCCCTATGCCAGAAGACCGAAAGGCGTCAGCAGCGGTGATACTGACCCTTGTGACGCGACCAGTTTCCTCGTCAAGCTTATCAACCAATTGGGCGACAAAACCGACTCTGAGGTGACCAAGGCTCTGGTGGCGCTGCGGGACGCGCCTAAGGACGGCTACACAGAGCACCTGCGTATCGCGCTCGCCGAGCAGAAGCGCAAACGGGTAGAGGCCGAGTGGGTGGCGCCCGACCTGCAGACCGTGATCGCCACCATCGCCGACCAGGCGCCAACGACCGCGCCTCAGCTCCAGGCGGTGATGCTTGAGGAACTGGCCCAAGTGCAAGCAAAGATCCGGGGCAGTAGCCTCGATTGGTACGAGGACTTCTTCACCGACAGTGTGCCGAAAGATGAAGATGCATGCAGGGACACCATCCTCAAGATGTTCGGGGAGTTGCCATTCGGCATTCAAGCGTCGCCAGAGGGTCACTTGGCCGACGACAAGCGTTGTGACATCGAGTGCACGTTTCACAGGATGATGGTTCCGATCGAGCTGAAAGGACAGTGGCACCGGGACCTTTGGACCGCGGCGGACCGTCAGCTCGATCTTCTTTACACGAACGACTGGCGCGCCGAGCGCGGCATCTATGTAGTCCTCTGGTTCGGCCCCGGCGCAGCCAAGAAGCCAACCAAGCCTCCCATTAGCATCGATCCGCCAATGACCGCTGACGCACTCAGGAACGCACTCGCAGAGCAGAGCGCAACGACAAGCGAAGGCCGAACCGAGATCGTTGTACTAGATTTGACGCGACCGACATGATCCGTTGGGCATCCGCCTTGAACCAGCTCGAAGTGGCCATAGAGAAGAGCGGTGTGACGATGATCTGCGGGCCGCCGCATGTCGCACAACCTGCCTCCCCAAAAACTCTTAGGAGGATTTCGCAAACCGGAGCGTGTCCCAGAGAGCGAAGGTCGTCAAGCCTTCGATTGAGAGCGGAGATACGGATGGCCTACCGCAGATTCCGTTTTCAAGCGTTTATGGCCAGCGAACACAAGTCGCTGGTCGGTCTCCCGACACGCTCTGTCCGTCGCTTTGAATTCCGTTGCCGTGATCGCCGAACATTCCCCGACAACTGGCACGAGATAAAACGACCATCGTTCCGGATCCGTCTGGTCGACAGTCTTAGGATCTTCATCTCTGTGCAAACACAGCACGAACAAATTTCACATGAAGCCGTATTTTTCACAAGGCACCCTTGCATTGATCAGTTCTAAAATGTATTTCCAAGTAGTTTTTCCAATTCTACTTCTACGAGTTCTTTGGGTATTTCCCAAAAATCAAATAGCTCATAAACTGGACTTAGCATAGTATGAACTATTTCTGGGAGACTATCCGACAGTGAATTGATGGGGAATTCAATCTCGCTCTGATATTCATCTTGATGTGAAATGCGACCACCACGGATAAACCGCCGGCTATTGCCCACTGAAACTAGCTCACGTCCCCCAATTCCGGACCACCTATGCCAAGTGATGACCTTGGCTTTGTCGATATTAAGTGCATCAGCAACATATTTTATTTGAATGAGCGCCTCGCCCAAGCGCCAAGTCGGTGTTGTGATGTCGAAAGATTTTCCAGGCTCCATATCGCGGTATCGACCATCCTCGCTATAGCCTCGGCGTGTGAAGAACCGGCCATTCGGGGAGATTCGCCAGAAATCATGGTGTGCTGGGATATTCTCAGAGCCGTCACTGTCCAATCCGATCCAAGTTTCTATCGAATTGTCCACCAAGCGTGGGCGAAAGGGATCACGATCGATAATCACGAACGGCGGCCAGCCAGAGTGACTGCGTAAACTCTGACGAAGCGTCTCTCGAAATTCCGCAGGTGATTGCTCTTCAAAATCGCCATCAATTAGCGCACCAACTTCATAAAATCCGTTAGGAAAACGGGCATTCGATTTTGGTGGTAGGTCTTTGACCAAAACATCCCAGCGCGCTTGAGCATGTTTCACAAAGGCCTTGAGCTCTTGCGCCGGTTTGAGTTCGGGAACTTGTGTGTCGCCACTTCCCATTATTGATCGGAAGGCGTCCAAAAGATCGTCTTTGCGCGCCTGGAGACACCGCTCAAGTAGGTCGTCCCAGTCTTTCATCGAGCGTGGTTCAGAGCTTTCAGGACCTGGGCAGCGAACGTAAATTTTACCATTCACCAGGGTTGTGGCATCTGGAGACCCTCTGATCGCTCGAAGTGGCACGCGATTCCCCCCTGGTACACTGATGATAGGAAAGACTCCCAATCCGCCTGGATGTTCTATATGTTCAACAGAACACTGGACTGCTGGTTCAATATACCTCCGCACGATACCTTGAATATCGTCTTGACTGAATGCTTTTAAATCCGGCGGCCGATCATCATGCGGGTAAAATTGTCCATCTGAATCTTGTTTAAACCCTATGATTAGGTACCCACCCCCGTAGTTTCCTAATGCAATAATAGATTTAGCTAAGATTGCTTGGTCAATCCTTTGCTTCGGATCGATCCATTGCTTAATTTCAATGTCGAGTGCTTCTCTTGGATGTTTTATAAGTTCGGATAATCGCGCTTGATTTGAATGTTTCATCGTTTTCTGCGGAAAATTTCTCAACCGTGTCCGATGTATAGTACGGTTATTTCTTGGCTATCGTCGTCTAGCCCGCATCTCTCAAAGTAAAGGGTGCATCGGCCCCAAGAATCTGGGCTAATTCTTTAGCTACAAAGAGTTACCAGAATCCAGGACGGGGTCCGATGCAAACACATTGTATCTCTGAACAAGTCGAATTTGAAGGCTTCGCTGGACGCAAAGTTGTCGGTGCTTTTGACGGTGGAGCCATTACCTCGGATGCCGGTGCCGTTCTGTTGCGCCACACCGACAAAGCCATTGGTCTGTTCGACAGAATTGCGGACTGTTTCATCGACCGGCGGGACGCCGATTGCACGGTACATAGCCTGCGGACTCTGGTCGCACAGCGTGTGACGGCGATCGCGTTGGGGTATGAGGACATCGATGATCACGACACGCTTCGTCATGATCCGGTGCTGGCCCTGTTGTCTGAGAGCCTGACACCAAGGCGTTCCAACTGTGCTCCGCTTGCTGGAAAATCAACGCTGAACCGTCTGGAACATGCGCCGGTCGGTGAACCGACCCGCTATCACCGGATTGGCCATGACAGGAATGCCATGGAGGCGTTGTTCGTGGACCTGTTCCTTGAGGCTCACGACAAACCGCCTTCTCGGATCGTTCTCGATCTGGATGCCACGGACGATCCCTTGCATGGTCACCAGGAGGGCCGGTTTTTCCACGGCTATTATGGCTGTTACTGCTACCTGCCGCTCTACATCTTTTGCGGCCGTCACCTGTTGGCGGCCAAACTGCGACGGTCCAATATCGACGCAAGCAAGGGGGCGGTGGAGGAAATCGAGCGGATCGTCAGACAGATCCGCATGACCTGGCCGAATGTTCGCATCATTCTGCGTGCCGATTCAGGTTTTGCCCGCGACACGCTGATGGAGTGGTGTGAGACCAACAAGGTCGATTACGTGTTTGGTCTTGCCCGCAATGCGCGGTTGGAAAAACGCATTGCTCCAGCCTTGGAGGAAGCCTGTCTTGTCTGTCGGACGAGCGGCGGGCCGGCCCGTGTGTTCCGCGACTTCATGTGGTCGACGAAGGACAGTTGGTCCCGACGAAGGCGGGTCATTGGCAAAGCCGAATGGACGTTGAAAGGATCGAACCCGCGCTTCATCGTGACATCGCTGAAACCGAAGGATTGGAAGGCGAAGGATCTGTATGAAGATCTGTATTGCGCGCGTGGCGATATGGAAAACCGCATCAAAGAGTGTCAGCTCGATCTCTATGCGGACCGAACCAGCGCCCACACGATGCGGGCGAACCAGCTCCGGCTTTGGTTTGCCTCGTTTGCCTATGTTTTGATCTGCGCACTTCGGCGTGTCGGCCTGGCGCATACGAGCTTGGCCGAAGCAACCTGCGGCACTATCCGCCTGAAACTCCTCAAGATCGGCGCTCAGATCCGCATATCAGTCCGGCGCATCAAGATTGCCATGGCATCTGCCTGCCCGCACGCGCACGCGTTCACTCTGGCGCACGCCCGATTATGCGTCGCGGCCCAGTGATGCCGCAGAACACAAACCAAACGCTCAAACAACACAGGAAACATCGCTGACAAACTTGCCGCCGCTCTTCGCGGCGACGGGCGCGTTTGGCCGTCAAAACGATCAATCAGATCGAGAAGAAAAAGCGCCAAATCCAAATCACCCGGTGGGGCTGTGAGAGATGCAGGCTAGCAGACATCTTATTCGATTGACTCCCACTCTATAGCGCCACTGTCCTGCATGGTCACTAGTTGATAACGCGCCAAACTGGTGTAGTTTATCATATTTTTCGAATCGGCCTTTGAGATATTTGGCGATTCGCATATGGGCCGCTGTATCTGAGCGGCGAAATTGCCGAAAAGCGAAGTCGGTAACTTTACCGTCCAGCCCAACGCTCTTGATTGCGCCATCAAGGAAGTATGTCGGGCTTCCTTTCGTTACGGTGACAGTAACTGAATTAGAAACCGATCAGTACGAGATTGTCACCCATGTCTTCGGGCTGAACCAATTGGAATTTGGTGGGTGAGCAGGGACTCGAACCCTGGACCCGCTGATTAAGAGTCAGCTGCTCTACCATCTGAGCTACACACCCGTTGCGGCGCC
>JGI12316J15309_10021243_pt1 | contig 11353 bp, 2 predicted proteins | sample MarCyaLeptolynsp_FD_15309 | JGI IMG/M metagenome (IMG submission 15309) | reverse complement strand
CGTGCCGTTCAAACGCCTGGCGCCCCTGCTCGGCGCGCAGGCCCAGCTTGATCCGACCACGCCCGTCTGCACTCCCAGGCAGGAACGCCGCGCGCTGGCGGTCGACGCCGCGTTGCGGATCGCCTCGCGCTACACGCCCTGGACCTCCAATTGCTTTCCCCAGGCGATGACGGCGCGGATCATTTTCGGCGCGCTGGGCATTCCCTATGCGCTCTATTTCGGGACCAAGCGCAACCGCGAAACCAAGGCGCTCGAAGCGCATGCCTGGCTGGCATCGGGCAAGGTGACGGTGGGCAAGGTGCGCAGCTTCCGCGAGTTCACTCCGGTGGGCGTGTTCGTCTCACGCTAGGGGCTTGTGAGGGCGCGCGAATTGCGGCCCCATAAAAGCCGCTCAGAGGCATATCCGGTGCTTTGGCTGGTCAGGTCCACACGGCGCGATTGCGAGCACGGAACATATGCACACATCCATCCTACGGCGTTTTGAGGCGTGGAGGGCGTAGTGGTGTTTGGAGGTGCGGGATTGGGGTGGTTGGTTTGGCTGAGTTTAGTGCACTGTCACCGTAATCCCTGTCACCGTAATCCCGGAGGTGAGGTAATCCTAACCGTCTTTCTCACTTTGTTCAATCTCGTCGAGCAGCTCCAGCAATCTGGTCTTGTGCTTTGCCTGCTCCTCATTGGCCCGAAGCAGCTCCGCCGCCGCTCTTAGCCCTGCCAAGTCGTACCTGTAACCCCGCTCCACTAGTTCCACAGCCAGATGATAGCGACCGTATCCAACAGCTCGTGACGCAACAGTGTTTTTGTTCGGGCCATAGGCAAGATTGATGTCTGCTCCGCTGTTCAAGATGAGTTCGTAATTGTCCCAATTGTCAGTATGAGTGCCTAGGCTAAGTGCCCTCATCAAAGGTGACGAAACTACATCGTCGGTAAGCCCGTTAGCGTCGGCCCCAGCTTCGAGCAGTAGCTTCGTAAATTCGCTGTTCTCGATCACTGCCGAGACCGAGAGCGGAATAACAAATCTGTCGGCTGATTGATTTGGATTTGCACCGGCATCCAAAAGAGCCGATACTCCAGCCAGATTTTCGCATCGCAGCGCCCATATCAATGGGGTTATGCCTTGTGTGCCGAAGGCATTTGCGGATACCCCCGCGGAGACAATGTCACGTACTTGCTGCACGTCACCTTCGCAGGCCGCCGAAGCAAGCAGCGCTACATCCTGATCTTCAAAGACTTCGCTTACCGCATGTTCATTCATGCCCGAACACCCTAAGACAAGAAACATAATGGCTGGAAAGAAATTCTGCATCATTCAGTGTATATACTCCAATCCCATACGAAAGGGCTAGTCCCTAAACCAAGCGCCACAGCGTCGGTATAGAATGCGCTAAGACCGTTGTGCACAACAGAATGGCTTGTCAGAGGGTCGAATGCAGTAATCAGCTCAGGAGAAACTACACCATCTTCCTCTAGCATCGCTGGATAGGCAAAGTCTTTCTCTCCGATAAAGAATAGGTTCTTCCGTGCTGCAATAACAGGAGAATATCGAAGCCACGGACTATCGTCATTACGATCGCTCCAGTCTCTTCCTAGCGCTTGCAAAGGTTCGCCCAAAACAGCCGAATATCTTACGTCAGATTCAGCTACCATTTGATCGGTGATCCCATATCTGGCGAGAGTGTTCTTATGAAGCGGTGCGGGCGCAACAGTATATGTGGGCAGCCCGGTCAAAACCCCCGCAAGTGTTGCTAGTCCACCGCCTAGCGAATGACCTGTGAGTGTAATTCTCGAACCCATCAAAGCGCTTAGATTAGTCACAATCTCCGTGATGTTATCCGAAAGGAACTCGTATTGAGCTGCCTCGTATCCAAAATGCTGATCGATATCCGAGATTAAGTCTCCCAAATCCGTGGGTTCGGTTCCTCGGAATGCAACGATCGAGCCGCCCGTAGGATCGCTGTAGATTGTGGCCGCAAATCCGGAATCTGGGTCGCTTAACAGGCTCGCGGATAGTCCCCATCGCGCGAGGTCAGCCTCAGATATTCTCCTATACCCGTCCAACAAGATATGTTCCGCATCGTCCGGCTTGTATGAGTCCGCTGCAACGAGATGTAGTCCGACCCTTCTCTTGAATTTGTCGAAGTCGGTGCGATCAACCCCTCTTGCGCCAATTGCGATTTCTGCGTCCCACTTATTCACCGTATCAGCCAGGAGTTGCAGTATCTCATCGTTTGTGGGGCCGCCACCCGCTCTCGCTATCTGTGCTAACTCTGCGGGGCTAGTCGCCCCAATTCGCTCGAGAATCTCTGGGATGCGATCTTTAGGTACACCAAGGCTCTCGAGCACTCGGCGATTCTCCTGCGTTAACGATATGCTTTCGATTTTGGAGTTAATGGCACCACTTATTACACCTCCAACGACCTGACCAATCACATCAGGCAAGCCGGCCTCGAGGGCCTTGCCAAAGCTTGAGCCCTCAATCGCGGAACGTGTAGCTGCGCTTGAGAAGAGACGAGCCGCCCCCGTCACTGTATGTCGAGCAATGTTTCCGGAGCTTAGATCGGCATTCTTGCCGGAGAGACCAGGAAGTCTGCCGCCGACTTGGTAGCCTACGCTTGACGCCAGCCCTGCCGCGGCAACACCCGCCCAGCTAAAGCTCGACTGGAGTCCCGTGGCGGTTGCAATGCCTTGCGACAAGGCGCTGCTGGCGACGCCGCGTACTCCGGCATCAACGACACCGCTCTTGATGCCAAGCGAGCCTGGTGAGAACCCACCTGCCTTGTCGATTGACCCAAATGCGCCACTTGCGCCAATTCCGCCGCCTATCCCGCCACTCAACGCGGCGAGACCAACGCTCTTCCAGCTGAATTTTTGCTGGATTCCAGTCGCTACGCCGACGGCCTGCGAGACAATCGAGGACGCCGCGCCAGCAATCGCGCCGCCGATTACACCGGCACCGATCGCGGCCAGGCTACCGGCCGACGCGGTGATGCCGCCCAGCGCAGCAGTGAGACCAGTTGCAGTCTTAAGCGTAGCCGCAGCGACACCTGCCGATACGCCAGTTCCCGTGCCAGCTGCGGCCCCAATCACCGCCGGACCAACAAGCGCAGCGACCGCCACAGCAACCACCGCCAGCAGGATTATGCCAAACGTGCCGCATTTGTTGCCTGCTTCAGCCTTGGGCGGCAACGGAGCCCCGGGCTGGGTGTCGCCGATCGATTCAGCCGGATTGTAGGGAGCCACCGTGCCGGCATTGTGCTGATTGGCCTGGACACCCGTCGGCACGCGGAGCGATTGCCCTGCGCGCAGGGTCGTCCCCGCAGACAGGCCATTGGCCTGCGCCAGCTTGTACCAGAGATTGCCATTGCCCCACAGCGCGCTGGCGACCTGTTGCAGGCTTTCGCCCCCGCGCGCGACATAGCTGCCGGCGCCTTCCTGATGGGTCGATCCGTTGATGGCATTGTAGGCGAGGCCGAAATCGGCGTGCAGCGTGCCGCTGGTGTCGCCGCCGCGATAGGGCCCGGGATCGTCGGTCTGGCTGGCTATGCGATCATTGACCGACGCCGCATAGCCGATATTCGATGTGCCGTTATTGGAGACTTCGCCCATGCGCTGATCGCCGAAATAATAGGCGCGCAAAGCGGGTCGATCATTGGGCTGAGCGACTGCGGATTCGGTCCGCTGCAGCACCAGGCCGCTGATCGTGTTGTCATAATGCTTGGAATGCGGATTGTAGCCGCCGCCCGTGCCCGCCCTGATCAGCTGATCATTGTAGTCATAGGAATGGAAAGTGTTGGCCTGGCCATATTCGTTCTGAACATTGATCTGATATTGCTGCGGACCATCGGACCAGCGATAGGTGTAGGTGGTGTAGCTGTCTGGCTGGTTGTCATCCTCGGTCCCGCCATAGACGGGAGTGCCGCTGCTGTATTGGCGATCCCAGTTCTTGGTCTCGGAATGATAGAGCAGCGAGCCGGTTGAGCTGCCGCTGGATCCGGTGCCGGTGATATTGGCGGGATCGCTGCCCGTGCCGTCAGACGAATAGTAATTGGCGACGTGGACGAAGTGCCAGCGATTGTCATCGGTCTTGGTCTTGGACTTCTCAGAAAGCACCTGACCATAACTGTCATAGACAATGTCATAGCGTTCATGCGTGAGCGTGGAATCGGCGGCGTATTCGTGATGGCCGAGCACGCGGCCCAGCAGATCATAGCTGGTCGAACCGCGCGTGACGCCGCTGATCACCACCGTGGTGAGGCGGCCAGCGCTGTCATAACTATAGCTTTCCTGAGGGCTGATGCCGGTCTTGGCGGTCATCCGCTCGCCAGCCTTGTTGTAGCTCAGCAGCGTGCCATCGCTGCCCGCGGCGATCGAGCTTCCGCTCTGGATCCCGCCCGAAACCACCATCCGGTTTGCGGTGTCATAGGCATACCACAGATCCTGCGTCGCGGTGTTGGTTTGCAATGTACCGGTGATCGACATGGTGCGGTAGACCGTGTTGATATTGCGCACATTGCCATTGGCGTCATAGGCCCAATCCTTGTCGACATTGTGCGCGCCCGACGTCGCATCGTCATAGTAATTGGTCATCCGGCCAAGCGCGTCATAGGTGGCGTGGCCATCCTGCAGAATGGTCGACGTTTCCGTGTAGATAACCGTCAGCTCGGTCGGCGCGAATTCATCAAGGAACTGGAACGAGATGATCGGCCGGCCATTCAACAGCAGCGGATCGGTGATCGGCGGTGAGCCAAGCTCGTTGTTGATCAGGATGTCTTTGAGCTCGTTGAGAGTGTAGTGTTCAAAGTAGATGTCATACCACATCCCGCCTTCGCCCAGGCCGCCACCGCCGCCAGAGCCATCATCGGGTGGCGGGCCGCTCCCGCCGCCACCGGTCGGAGGAAAGGGAGGAGATTGACTCTCGCGGTTAAGCCATTCGGTGTGCGCCGCTTCGAGATCGGTGAAGTCCCAGGGTGAGGTCGCGTCGCCGCGACGCTCATCAAGCTTTTCTGACGTCAGGCGGCCGAGAACATCATAGCCATAGGTCGCGGTCTTGTTGCGCCAGGTGGTGTCGACGATTTCATTGTTGCCAAGAATATGTGTCTTGAGCAGGCCGGTGTTGAAATATTCGAACTGGTTGCGTTTCCTGACTCCGGCTTGGACGTAGAGCACGCTCTCCTCAAGCGTGACTCGACCGGCATAATCGTACTCGAACGTATAGACCTCACCATTGCCCGCGGTGCGACCGGCTGCGCGGCCGAAAATGTCGGTTTTGACGACCGATGCATCGATGCTGTCAGTGGTGCTGGCGCGATCGGCTTCGGTCGAGATCGTCTGCACCCATCCGCCTGCTGCGGTGAGGTTGGAACTGTTGGGACCGACCGCCTGAATCGTCGCGTCCCAGGCAAAGCTGGTCTGCGTTACATCACCGCCATAGACGCGTGTTTCGATGGTGCGACCATGCTTGTCATAGGTGGTGGTTTGCTTGTTGCCTGAGCCTTGGACGCTGTTCCACTCTTCGGTGCGCTGGCCCAATTCGTCATAAGCAAAGTTTTGGACGAGCGTGCTTTGCTGCGTGACCTGTATCACGCGTCCGAGGTTATCGTAGGCTTGTGTTGTGGTGCGCCAGATGGGGGTGTTGTTGTTGCTGGTATCGATATCGACGAGGACTTGTGTTGAGCGGGCATTGCCGTGGATATCGAAGGCGGATAGGGTGATGCCACCATCGGGGCTGATCTGTTTGGTGATGATGGCTTGAGATCCGGCGTAACCGGTGCCTGAGAGCAGTTCGAACTCGGTGAGGTTGCCGGTGTTGGCGGCTTTGCTGGTGCCGCCATTATTGGTCTGTGTGCCGCCGGTTGCATAGGTGCCATTGGCATCGCGCTGCGCGACGAGGCGCCCGGATTTGTCGTAGTAGTAATCTTCTGAAGGTTTGACCCATTGGCTTGAGCCATCTTCATTGGTGATCGAGACGGTGGGGCTTTCTGAGCGGATCAGGCGGCCCATCGTGTTGTAGGTGTAGGTGAGGGTTGCGCCGGCGGCATCGGTTTCTGACGCGACCTCGCCAAAGGCGTTGTAGCTGCGATAGGTGTCGAGATCCTCAGCCCAGCCATCATAGAGCTGGCGGCCTTCTTCGCGCACCTGGGTGGCGAGATTGCGCGCATCATAGAGGGTGTAGGTGGCGTTGACATCGCTGCGCGATACAGCCTGATCATTGGCAAAGCTGGCAAAATCAAACTGCGAACCGCCCGCAAGGCTGGAGAGGTCTGCCCCGGCGCTGGTTATGGCGGCGGTCTGATTGCCGTTCTTGTCATAGCCAAAGAACTTCCAGATCCCATCGCCCGCATTGCTGGCCCACATCCGGCCCGCCAAATCGTATTTGTTTTCAGCGATCCAGACACCATTGATGCCGCTGCGGGTGACATCGCCAAAGGCGTTGTATTCGGTCTGTGTGATGGTGCCATCAGTCGTGGCAGCATTGCCATCGCCATCAGTGTCAGAGCTCCACACACCGCCTGTCAGGCGCGCGACCGTCTGCTCGATCACCCGGCCGAGGCTATCATAGGAGGACAGCGCGGCTTCGGTGTGCACCGCGCCGGACGTATCGGTGCGGGTGTATTGATCGACCAGCTGGCGCCCGCTCTTGTCGTAGAAGTAGAGATGCGCGTTGCCTTCCGCATCGGTCATTTTGGCTAGCAGGCCGCCGGTATTGTACTCATAGGTGGTGACGCGCTCGGCAATGCCGGCCGCTCCTGCCGCGCGCGAGCGCGTAAGATTGCCAAGAGCATCGTAATAGTAATCGACCTGCGGGGTGACGCTGGCACCGGTATGGCCGGTATAGGCGGTGCGGCTTTCAGAGATGAGGCGCCCGCCATCATCATAGGTGTAAAAGCTCTGATCTTTCTCGGTCGGAAGATTGCCCTTGGCTTCGGTCTTCTCGATCACCTGGCCCAGGCCATTATAGGTGTAGGACACAGTCGCGTAGGCTGAGGTCGTGCTGCCGGCCCCATCATAGATGGTGACATGCCTGCGGGTCTCGGTCAGGCGGTTGCCAACCTCGTCATAAGTGTATTCGGTGACCCGGTCATGGCTGTTATACCCAGCTGAGGTGATCAGCGCCTGATGGCTGGTGGTGACCGCCGGGTTCAACCCGTCCTGAGTTCCCACCTTGTTGGTGAACTGGAACTCCTCAGTGACATTGCCTTCGCTATCGTAGTCCCACTTGGTCAGGTACCCTTCAGCATCGACCTGAGCGGTCTTGCGGCCCAGCCTGTCGTAATAGGCGAAGGTCTCATGACCCATTGGGTCGGTTGTTTTGACGACATTGCCATTGGCGTCATATTCATAATGCGTGTCGAGCGTGGTGGTGGTGTCGTTTGACCAGCCCTGCCCGCTGACAAAGGTGCCGGTCTTGTAGCCGCTGGCAAGCACGACCGAGCTTTTGGTCATGCGATTGAGCGCGTCATATTCAAACACCGTCTCGCGCGCAGCGCCCGATGGCGCGCTAGGTGCCTGTTCCTGCGTTCCGCCATCTGCCGGCACGCTCACCACATTCTCATAGATCCGGATCTGCGCCACATTGCCATTATCGTCGTATTGATAGGCACTGTAGGTGCCCGCAGCGTTGATCTCGACCACTTTGCGATCAAGATCATCATAGAAGAACACCGTCACCGCGCCTGAGGCATCTTCGGTCCGCGTGACATTGCCGCGCGTGTCATAGGCGATCGTCTCAGTGGGAACGAAGCTCGCACTGTCGATCAGGTGATCGCTTTGATCATAGACCTCACGCGCTTGCCCCATGGTCTGGATCAAGCGGTCAGCCTCGTCATAGACATAGGTCGTGGTGCGCTCTTCAGCGAGGCCTGAGGCCTCGGTCATGCTGACCCGATTGCCGCGCGCATCATAGCTATAGGTGTTGGTGATCAGGCCCGACTGAGCGCTGCCATCATGGGTGAAGGACTGGATCGGCAGCGTCTCGCTGATCAGCAGGCCGCGCTTGTCATAGGCATAGGTCGTGATGTTGTCAGAACCATGAGCATTGTTGCCGGTCTCTGACTTGGCCGTCATCGAGATCCGCTCGCCAAACGCGTTGTAAGCATAGCTTTCAACAAATTGCTCAGCGTCGCTCGTGCTCGTCACCCGCCCGGCATCATCATAGACAAAGCTTGTGACCGCATCCTCATTGGCATCAGCCACCACATTGGGCAGCGTCCCAGTCGAGGGCGTCCCGCTCGCCTGGTTGTGATAGCGCGTGACGCTCGCCACTTCGCCAAAGGCGGTGTAGCTCGTCTCAGTGACATAATCCTGCGCATCGCGCGCATGCGTCACCCGGCCAAGATCATCGTAATAGCTGTAGCTGCTGTGACCGCGCGCATCGGTCACCTTCACCACCTCGCCAAACGCATTGTACTCGTAACTCGTCACCCCGCCTGCCGCATCAGTCACCTGAACCAGCTGACCACGGCGGTCGTAAAGCGTGTCTGTCTCACCCCCTTCGCCATCAATCGCCTTCGTCACACGGCCCAAAGCGTCATAGATCAGCGATTGCTGTGCTTGTTCGCCTAAAGCGCCATTGAGCTGCGTTCCGGTCTCGCCCCATGCTCCGGTGGTGGTGAGGAGACGCCCAGCTGCATCATAGGCGGAGTGGGTGGTGGATGTCTCACTGCCGGTTCCAGCGATGGTGTCAGTCAGCAGGCCATTGGCGCCATAGCTGTAGGCCAGCTGCTCAAAGATCGCGCCAGCCTCAGTCTCACGCGACTGGGTCGCCAATCGGCCCTGATTGTCATAGGCATAATCGGAGTGAACGGCAGCGCCCTTATCGGTGCTGTGCACTTGGGAGATCGTGGTCTGCGCATCGACGCTGATGGCGGTGTCAAAGCGGCGCTCACGAACGAGCTGGGCTTCAGCGTTGTAATTGAACTGCGTGACATAGCCTTCCGGATCGACCGTGAAGCGCAGCTTGCCGCCAGCGCTGTAGAAGTTCCAGCTGGTGCGCTGCTCGGTGCCGTCATCGCGCGTGACCGATCTGACATTGCTCTCACTGTCATAGCTGTAGCTGGTGACCAGCCCGGCTGTATCGGTGACAGTGCTGATGCGCCCTGCGCTGTCATAGGTCGTGGTGCTGGTGCGATCGCCTGGCCCGCTGGTGACCGCTTGATCAACCGCATCAAAGGTGAAGTCGGTAACCGATATGGTGGCGGCATATTGGGTCGATGCGATCAAGCGTCCGGCGCTGTCATAGGCAAGCCCTGTGACATGGCCAAGCTCATCGACCTGGTAGCGCAGCAGCCCCTGCCCATCATAGACCGAGTGCGCTGAGCGGCTGCCTGATGTGCCAACCGATGCCAGCAATTGCGCCAAGCTCCCGCTCGCCCACAGATTGCTCGCCGCCTGGCCAGCATAGGCCGTCGTTTGCACCAGCTGCCCGGCCTCATCATAGATCGACCGGGTCAGATAGCCCTCGCCATCAAGCGTGCCGACCAAGCGGCCAGACCTGTCATAGAAGTTGCGCTGGACACTGTCCTTCGCCGCATCTGCGGCAACCGTGACCGCGCTCAGCGGCGGTGTCGCGGCAAAGCTCGAGACATCGACCTGGGTCGCATAGGCAATGGTCTGGACCAGATTGCCGGCCTTGTCATAGGTCAGCTCGGTAACGCTGCCGGTGCCATCGATTGTCTGGATAACCCGGCCTGCATCATCATAGATCGTCCACGACCACAGATCACCTGGCGCAGCCGCTGGACGGACATCCGCAATCGTCTCAAGCACGCTGAGCGTATCAAGGCCTGCAGTCGAGACCGCGCTGGCGTAATTGACCGATGCAATCAGCCGGTCAGCATCATCAAACACATATTCAGTGAGATGACCGTCTTCGCTGACCATGCCGGTCTGGCGGCCGATCGTATCGTAGAGATAATAGGTCCGATCCCCGCCTTCATCGGTCGCCATGCGCAACCGGCCCATCGCGTCATATTGATAATCAAGCTCAAGCGGGTGGTCGTATTCAAACGAACCGCTGGTGGTCTGATTGATCAGCTCTCCAGCGCGGTTGTAGGTCTGAACCGTCAAGAAGCCGTTCGAGTTGGTGATCGTTGTCGTGGTTGCCGCATCGTCAAACACGATCGTGCTGGTGCCACCAGCCTGATTGATGGTGCTGACCATCCGTCCCAGCCCATCATAGACATAGGTCTCAGCCGTCTCGCCATCACCATGGCGCGATACAAGCCTGCCCGCCTGGTCATAGGTGTAATGCGATTGCGAGCTCGCGCCTGCACCATCGCCCTCGCCATCCACAGTGGCCGCGCTGAAGCTTTCCTCACGGATGATATTGCCGCGCGCATCGTAATGCATGTGCTGAACCTGCGCGCTCGACCTGTCCGCTATCCCAGCGAGCCAGGCATCCATCTGCGCCAGGCTAACCGGCGTTGATCCAGCACTGTAAGCATGTTCGGCAAAACGCGTTACGCTCGCCAGCAGACTGCTGCCCTGCGCCCCGCCTGAGCCAGATGACCCATTGAGATTGTCATTGCCAGTGAGGATCGCGCTCGTCTCAACCGTGCGAACACCAGGCTTGTAAAAGTGGGTGTAGAGGCCTTGATTGTTCTGGTCCCGGCGAACCTGGAAGTAGTTCTTAAGAGCGCCATAGGTCGGGCCATAGCCGCTCGCCCAGCGCATATGGTTGACCGAGCGGATCTTGGCGCCGGTATCCACATCATAGACACCGCCCAGCTCAGTCGCGGGATCAAAGCTGTTACTGTAAGGGAGGATATAGCCAACGATCTTGTACCATTTGTCGGTTTGGAACCCGTCGGCAGCGCCAAGATATTCCTCATCGATAAAATAGGCCAGGCGATCATCGCTGCCTGCCTCAACCACCGCAGGAACCGGCCAGGTCCCGAACCGCAGCTGATGCTGCCCCAGCTGATCGAACTTCACATAATAGGTGAACTCATAAGCCTTGTCGGTCTCGATCAAGAGTTGATGGCTGGCATTGCCCCCGCCATGGATGTCGGTGGTGAGCTGACCGGCATGCATCGACACCACCTGATTGCCATCAGGCCCGGTCGTTGTGGTCCATTGGCCATCATCGACGATCGCAGCGGCATTGTGCCACCCCGCCACCGTCAGATCGCCGCTTGGCGCGCTCGACCCATCCGCCGGCCAACCGCTCAGATCAATCAGATTGGGACCATAGGCATTGCTCGATGAGGACGAACCCGCCAGCTCGCCATATTGGTAATGGCTGACCCGCCCTTCAGGATCGACCATATAGGCCAGCTGCCCATCATCGCCGTAAATGTAATGGGTCGTGCGCACGATATCGGCCACGCCTTCATCAGAGCCGGTCCATTGCTCGAGC
>JGI12316J15309_10017330_pt1 | contig 11371 bp, 9 predicted proteins | sample MarCyaLeptolynsp_FD_15309 | JGI IMG/M metagenome (IMG submission 15309) | reverse complement strand
CAAAGACTGGAAAACGGGACAGATCGTTTCATATTCCGGACAGTCATCGGGCATGTAACCTTCGGGCTGACGCCGACGCGCGAGCAATCGGGCTTGAGGAATCGGTTCGGGGCGTTCATAGCTTGCATCACACCGATATGGATTGTGCGAAGGAAATCATGAGCAGACTGGATATCTTCATTGCCCGCATGACGGCGCAAAAAATCCTCCTGGAATATGTCGCCGAACGGATTGCCGATGTCGAGGGACCGGTGTTCGAACTTGGACTCGGCAACGGCCGCACATTCGACCATATCCGCGAAATCCTGCCTGACCGGGAAATCTTTGTGTTCGACCGTGCGGTGTCGGCGCATCCGAGCAGCGTTCCCGACGGGGATCACATGATCCTCGGCGAAATCCGCGACACGATGCCATTTTGCGGACCGCGGGTAAAACAGCGGGCGGCGCTGATTCATTGTGACCTCGGCACGGGCGATCCGACAGCGGATGCCGCAAAATCCGCCTGGCTGTCGCCGATGATCCAGGAGCATACGGCGCCTGGCGGGTATGTGCCGTCCGGGATTGCGCTGAATGTCGAAGGGTTCGAACTGGTCGATTTGCCGCCCGAGGCCCAGTCCAAACGCTATCGGCTTTACCGGAAACTGCCGTAAATCTCAGCGCTCGCGATGGTTTTCGAGCAGCCAGTCCCGGAACAGGATCGTTTCGGGTTTGCGCCGTTCCGGCGTTTCCGCGAGGAGCACGTAAAGGGCCTGTTCAATTTCCACCTCCACATCGAGTTCCAGGCTGAGTTGCCCGGCCTGGACAAAGTGATCGGCGAACCGTTTCTGGATCAGCGCCGAGCGGTCGCTGGTTGCAGCGATATGGGCGGCCGTGCTCGACGAATCGACCCGAATATCGCGTAGCCCGTCTGTCCTGGCGATGCCATACATGGAAAAAAAGCGAGCCCAATGATCTTCTGTTCCCATTACGTGGACAAGAGGATCGCCTGCAATATCGTCCGGGCTTCGGTGCTGCGGCGAACGATTTTTCTTTCTCGGACTGCAAACCGGTACCAAAGCGTCGCGGAACAGAAATTCCGCTTCGTATCCCGGCCATCTTCCGTACCCCAAGCGCAGGTCGATATCCGCTTCGCCCACCGCCAGTTTATCGGCCCAGATCGAACTGGTCAGCCGGATTTCGATGTGCGGATAGGCATTCAGAAACCGGTCCACGATCCCGGACAGCCAGAGTGCGGCATAGCTGACGGGCGCCCGTACCGTCAGCACCGTGTCGGATCGCGACCCGAACAAAGCCGATGTCGAGCCGAGGATGTCCTCAAATGCCCGACGCAGGGAGGGGAGATAGGCTTTTGCCGCTTCCGTCAAGCGCAGTCCACGCGGCAAGCGTTCAAACAGCGGATATCCAAGGTGTCGCTCAAGCGCGCGGACCCTGTGACTGACCGCGGATTGCGACAGGTTCAGTTCCTGCGCCGCCGTGGCGAAGTTCTCGTAGCGGGCTGCGGCCTCGAATGCCTGGAGCGTGAGCAACGGTGGAAGAGTGTTTGGCACGGGCGCCTCCGAAGCAGGAAACAACGAGTCCGACCATGAAAAATTACAGGTCTTAGGGCCTTAAGTATGCTTTTGACATAATAGCGGAAGAAATGCACCGTGACAGTCCACAGACAGTCCAATGCATCGGCGGATTGCAACAATTTGGACGTAGAGGGGACTCGTCATGGCCGGGACAGAAGCGACAGGCCTGTTAACCGCAGCGCAGATTTCATCTTTTGAAGTCAATGGCTTCCTGGTGATCGACCGGCTGCTGGATCATGATGACCTTGCTCCGATCGAGGCGGAATATGCGGCCCTGCTGGACACTTTGGCCGACACGTTGCATCGTCGGGGATCGATCCCCGAGCGTTTCGGGGACCTGCAATTCGGTGACCGGTATTCCCGCATCATCGAATGCTTCCCGGACTTGCACCGCCACTTCAACATTTCCCTGCCTCTGATCAACGGCGCTGTCGATCCCGCGGTTTTCCATATGCATTCCGGACCGGCTGTGTTCGACGTCCTGCGCCATCCGAAGATTCTGGATGCGGTCGAAACGTTCATCGGGCCGGAGATCTCATCCAGTCCGGTCCAGCAGATGCGCATGAAGCCGCCCGAGCGTGCGGTCGATTCATCCCTGAAAGATCATTCCAATGTGGGGGCAACCACCTGGCATCAGGATATCGTCGCCCTGCTGCCGGAAGCCGATGCGACCAACCAGTTGACAGTCTGGCTCGCAATCACCGATGCGACGGTCGAGAATGGATGTCTGGTTTCCGTTCCGGGGTCGCATCGGGAAGGCCCCAAGCCGCACTGTTCGAACCTCGCGCTCGCCTCGGAACCGCAGGTGCCGGACGCGGTGATGGATGGCCGGACGGCGGTCCCGTTGCCGGTCGGTCGGGGAGGTGCCGTGCTGTTTCACAAGATGAATGTGCATCGCGCCTTGCCGAACCGTTCCGGGACCCTGCGCTGGAGTATGGACTTGCGCTATCATCCGACGGGGCAGGCAACCGGACGTCCGGCCTTTCCCGGTTTCGTTGCGCGCAGCCGAGCCAGACCGGAAACGGAATTGCGCGATCCCGTTGCCTGGGCGCGGTCCTGGGAAACGGCGCGCGAGACTATCGTCGACGGACGCTACCCGGATCGCCTGTTTGAGGATACACGGTGGAACGACGCGGCGGTTTGCTGATGGGGCGCCGCCGGATCAACGGCCAATCGGGAACCACAAGACGCTTATCCGTGCGTCACCAAACCGCTTCACCGGCCGCGCCCTGCCGTCGGTATGGCGCCAGATGATGCCTTACCCCGTAAATACCACACTGCATTTGCTAGGGGTCCGCATTGCCAGGTGCTGGTAAAGTGCATCCGAGCATCCGGTTCCAGCAGCGACAGGCACCGATCTGCAGCACCAACCTCTGGATTTGCCAAGATTGGTGCGGATTGGTGCGCGGCTTCTGTCTTGTTGGTGCGGGTCCGAAATTCGGGATGAAAACAGGGAATGGTTCGGCATGATTCAGTATTTCTGGGGAACTGGCGGCAACGATACCTTGAATGGCGCGCAGATCTACATTCCATTCCAGGGCTGGCTGCCGAACTATATGGTCGGATATGGCGGTCACGATGAGCTGAACGGTTGGGAAGGAGCCGATACCCTTAACGGCGGCGAGGGCAATGACACCCTCAACGGTTTTGGTGGCGACGATTATCTGACAGGGGAAATTGGTCAGGATTTGATAGATGGTGGTGAGGGTGACGATACCCTACTGGGAGGCGAGGGAAACGACACGCTTATCGGTTATGACGGTGCCGATTCTATCGAAGGCGGCAATGGCGATGACACGATTTACGGCGACAGGGCTGTCGTAACCCTGTTCCCGCATCCTGTCGGGTCTGACACGATTCATGCCGGATGGGGCGAGGATAGAGTCTATGCGGGCGGGGGCGATGATTACGTCTATGCCGGCGATGGTGAAGATACGGTTGAAGGCGGAGGGGGCAATGACTGGCTCTTCGGTGAAGACGGGCACGATCTTCTTTCCGGCGACGCGGGAAATGATTTCATTGTCGGCGGAATTGGGAGCGATACCCTTGACGGTGGAACCGGCAATGACACTTTGTGGGGCGGGGATCACGATGACGAAATTACCGGCGACATAGGTGACGATTACATCGATGGGGGAGCGGCCGACGATTCTGTCGACGGCGGGGCCGGCAACGATACGCTGTATGGCGGGTCGGGCAACGACACGATCACCGGGATGAGCGGAATGGATTCGATCCTTGGTGGGAGTGGTCAGGACTCCATTGAAGGCGGGGAGGGACGTGATACGATTTTGGGTGGTACCGGCAACGATACGATCGACGGAGGAGAAAACAGTGACTCCATCAAAGGCGGGAGCGGTGCAGACTCTGTTTCAGGCGGATCGGGGCAGGACACCGTTTATGGAGAGGACGGTGCAGATTCCATAGATGGGGGGGATGATTGGGATATCCTGTTTGGCCAGGGAGGCGATGATGAAATCTTCGGTGGCAATGGCTATGATTTCATTGTTGGCGGAGAAGGCAACGATTTTCTCATCGGCGGTGAGGGCGGTGATGAAATTCTCGGTGGGGAAGATGCCGACACGATTGCGGGCGAAGACGGGAACGACTCAATCACGGGCGGCGGCGGAGACGACCTTCTATATGGAGATATGCTTTTGCAGGTAGGCCCCCCGGTCGGGTTTGGTGTGGAAGGTGATGACACTATTCGCGCAAGCAGTGGCGATGACACGGTTTGGGGCGGTGGCGGCGAAGACGATCTTTATGGAAATAAAGGCAATGACGAACTGTACGGCGAAGACGGTATTGATGAAATTTACGGCAATGAAGGAGACGATAAACTTTACGGTGGCGCCGATTCCGATTTTCTTTTTGGTAACGATGGAAATGACTGGCTTTTCGGTGGAGACGGACTTGATCAACTGACTGGCGGATCGGGCAGCGATCTTCTGTCTGGCGGAGATGGCAACGATGCACTGATTACCGAAAACACCACCGGAGAGGTAGATTGGTTGTTTGGGGGCAGCGGCAATGACACTATCGAGGCCACAACAGGCGGTGAAACCCATATTTGGGGACAGTCCGGTGACGATACAATCAAGATGTATTCGCATACGTGGGGTTCAACACCTGGAAATACGTACATACACGAGTTCGTAAAAGGGCAAGATTCGCTCGAAATATTCGGATACCACTATCTGAGTTTAGCGCATCAAAATGGTGATACGATAATTCAGATGTATACCAACGAAACCGTGACTGTCGTCGGTGTCGAAATTGACCAAAATGATGGGATGACCCTATTCTGGTAATCCCCGGTTTATCGGTCGCAATGGTTCGATCAGGATGATTCAATGGTCTTGTTTGGGCAGCAAGGTGACTGTCTTTTGCATTTGGTCAAAGCGTGAGCACATCGATACCCTTCAGGCTTCAATCAGGTGATAGAATTCCGACATCAGCCGTTTCTGACTGCGTACGTGGCATTTTTCGAGGATGTTCTGCACATGCCAGCGGACGGTTCCGTAGGACCTGTCGGTTTCGCGGGAAATATCCCTGAGTGAGCGGCCGCGGAGCAGCGCCGTCAGGATTTCGACTTCCGTCGGCGTCAAATGATGTTTTGAGCCAAAGGCCTGAATGCCGGCATCGGGTGTGGAATTCGCTTCTTCGTTCGGTTTGAGCAGTTTCAGAAGATATCGCATGAACAGGCTGATGCGCTGCTTCTCCAGGTCCGAATAATCCTGTCGATCCTCGTCGCGCCAGGTGATCAGAATGATCGGGGAGCCGTCCGGCATAAGGGCCGGCGCGGCCATGACAAAAAACAGGCCGTGGCCTTCCGGCAGGTTGACAGCCCTGCCGAAATTCCTGAATTCCGCGTCGGACATCACATCCGAGCGCCGACTGGGTTCGAGCGGCGCCAAGAGGGTTTCCGGCACAGGGCACTCGGCGTACATCTTTTTGACGACGGTTTGAGCGGCGTCCGACGGATCGGTGGTCACAACCAGTCCGAACGATTTTATCGTTTGTCCGTCCGCTTCGAGTTCCGGACGGAACAACACAAATTCCGACTGGAATATCGCCTTGAATTCGACTGCAAACCCTTCCCAGGACATGGGCGTCGCGGTGAGGTGGTTTTCTGCGCAAATGTATAATTTTTCCAACTCAATCAACGGGAAGTTCCCTATTCAAAGCGCGCTGTGCCGATCTGCGTTCGTAAAACGCGCCCTGGCTCTGATACAGGCGAATCCGGCGTCTTTCACGGAGTTCGGGGGATATGCGGAGGTCGCCTGATTGTTGTCTCATGGGGCGAATGCCCGTCGAAACAGTATACTATCAAACAGTGTGGATTTAAGGCAAATGGCTCGCATCTACTGTTGGTTTAATAGCGTTCGTTGAAACGGTTTTCGTCTTCTTCCGTTCCTGCCGTGCGGATATTGCCTTCGTTGCTTCAACATTCCATCTCGACGACTTCGCATATCCGTAACGTGAACTCTTCGGCGGGTTCGAGACGGGAGGCGTCGAACTGGCGTCCATCTTCGCATTGAACCCTTGCATCGATGAAGACGTTGTTTCCCAGGAAGCCTTCCGTTGAGCTCAGGAGTTCGGCAACGTCACAGGCTTCCTCCACCGCAAGCTGGAGCATGAGGTCGTCCAGCCATTGTTCGTTCGCAGAGGAAGCGGGGGGACCGGCGGAGGTTGCAAATGCCAGGGCGCAGAGCATAGCGGCGATTTTGTGCGAGCGTGACATGCGAGGGGTTCCATGATCGTTTCCGCAACCATAGGACTGTTTCCCTGTCTGATCTTGCGGCAGATCAATTGTCGCAACAGGCGGTTTGCGGGGGAGTGCAGGCCGCTATTCGCCGGGGTCGTGCCAGTCGAAGGAAAAGACAAACAGGCTTACATCGTCATCGGGATTATCCTGATCCTGGACCACATAAAGCCGGTTGGACGAAAGGTCCATGGCCACACCCTCAGCCTTGCGGACCAGGTGGCCCTCGCTCCCGTGCACACAGGTCAGGGCTGCGCTTTGGCGGACCATATTCCCATGCCAGTCGTAGAGGTAAAGGCGTTTGGCCTTGTCGCTGACGATCCAGAAAAGGTGCCGTTGGCTATCGTATGTAACGCCTGAAAAATCGATCCGGCGTGATGAAACAGTATCGTCGTCAAACCCGTTCGCGCTTTCCAGAATCCGGTGATCGGCCAATGTCGTGAGGTCCGGTGTAATTTCGGCGAGAAGGCCCGGCCGGCCTTCCTTGAGAACGAACACCGCGCCGTCCGAGGGACGGATCGTTATGCCTTCCAGACCCTTGTTTCCGGCACCGGTCGCAAAATGATCCGCAACCGCATCGAACCCGGCCATATCCGACAGTTTTCGGCGGGCTATCACCTGCCGTCCGGCAATGTCTATTTGCAGTACCTCGTTGGTTTCTTCCTTGACCGCCAGCAGAAATTCGCCGCCGGGACATTCCGCGATCCCCTCAAGTCCGGTTTCTCCGATGCGGAAGCTTCCGTCCACATTCACTGACCCGTCGAGCCAGAGCCTGAAGATGCGATCGGTATCGTCGCTGACCGTCCAGAAACCGTCCGGATTCCCGGCAAGGGCCAGGCCGGATGGTTCGATCAATCCCTCCGCATCGTTCCTCAGCGGATGATGCGCGAGATATTTCAGGCGCAGCACTGTGGGCGCCGAACCGGATTGCGTGGGTGAGCTGGACGACATTTGCGTACTCCGTCGTCAACCCTACAGGCTTGTGCCACAAAGACAAACCGTTGCGTACTCCGATACAAAGATCAGGGTTCACCCATTGCAACGACCTGTCTGGGAGGTCTTGCCTAGTCGAAAACCGCATTCCGCCGGCGGAAGGCCGCTTCTCCGGTCACGAGTTGTGCGTCGCTGGCAATATATTCGTAATAGTAGACGCCCGCCCACATGACCAGGGCAATCAGGGCGGATACAAGAGATGCGAACAGAACCCAAACGAGTTGCTCCGTCTTGCCCCCGACAAAGCTGATTTGCGGCGCGAAGGGGAGGTAGCTGACCTGGATCGAACTGAGACCCTTGAACCGGTCGTAGATGTGCTCGTTCATATGCAGTGTGGCCTGTCGTTTCACTCCTCTATGATCCGTGAAACTGGCGTCCAGCGTGGCGCTGTAGCGGTATCGGCGCAGTTCGGAATCCGGGTTCCGGCATATCACGCCGCCGCAGGCCGGTTCGAGCCTGGAGACATGAACGACCTTGCCCTTGGTCTGCATGCTGAAATGTGTGAACGACTGGTGATAGGCGATGCCGCCAAAGAAGACAAACGTGAAGACGAGTGCTGCGATCATGGTTCCGATACCGCGCACTTTGCGGATCGTATCCGGATCGTTCATTGCAAAAATGGACATTGATTCCGCCACCCTGTTTACCCCAGGCCGCAGACCGTAGCGCAAACGTGTTGAAACGAGGTTTGCGGCGCGGTTCGGGTACTCCGGCAATTGCGCACATGGTTTCGGGAGAATGAACGGCCCGCGCCCTGAGAGCGATCGGTGGATGCCACACGAAACGCATGGCGGCACCGGAGTGATGACTTATTCAAAACTATAAGGAATGAGTTCGCGCTGGTCCGACCGGACCACGAGCTTGCGCTTCAGGGGCGGGACAGCGCGCTGGTGGCAGTTCTTGCGCTCGCAGATCCGGCAGGAAATGCCGATCGGTTCATACGCGGCCTCGCGCTTCAGATCGAGATCGTCGGCATAGACCAGTTCCGGCGCGTGCCGGACGTCGCAGCCAAGCGCCAGGGCGTGGTGCTGGATCGGGTCGCGGAAGCCTCCCGAGCGTTTTTCGACGGCGCGTGCCAAACAGATATACCGCACTCCGTCCGGTGTTTCGGCCAGTTGGCGGATGATGCGCCCCGGGGTTTCGAAAGCGCGATAGACATTCCACAGCGGGCAGGCGGATCCGAACCGCGCGAATTGCAATTTGGTCGCCGAGTGGCGCTTGGTGATGTTGCCGGCCTGATCGACGCGCGCGAAAAAGAACGGCACCCCCTTTTCGCCTGGCCGTTGCAGGGTGGAAAGCCGGTGGCAAATCTGGCCCAGGCTGGCGCCGAAACGGTCCGAAAGCAGATCGAGATCGTGACGCATCTCGCGGGCGGCTTCGGCGAAGGCGCCATAGGGCAGGACGGCCGCGCCGGCAAAATAGTTGGCAAGGCCGATCCGGCAGATGGCGGCGGCGTCTTCGGAGTGAAACCCCGCTCTTGCGATAATTGTGTCGATGTCGGACTTGTGTTCGATCAGGGCAACCTGATGGGCGATCTGAAATGCATTCGTCGATGCGCCGGCACGCGATTCCAACGTCAGAACACGCGACGCGGGATCGAAATGCCGCAATATTCCAGACCCGGGACCGGTGTCGCTGTCGCCGATCACGACACGCACCCGGTGCTTGCGTTCGATCGTATCCGCCATCATGCGGACCCTGTTGCGCGGACCCTGCGGCATCTGGCGGGTGAAATGTTCCGCGGCGACATCAAGGTCGTGAATATAATTGTCGCGATAGTGGAAGAAGTCGCGAACCTCGTCGTAAGGGGTCGGTTCGCTGAGAGCGCCGGCCCGTTCGAGCGTATCGTCGAGTTCGGCGAGCTGTTCGCCGGTCCGGCGCAAAGCCTGATGCATGGTCAGGAAAGCGTGTGCCACGGAAGGCGCGTTCTGTACGATAAGCTTGAGATCCTGCCCTGACGGTTGCTGTCCGGCGAACAGGGGATCTGCGAAAGCCTCGGCAAGGTCGGCCAGGATACGGTTGTCATCATTTTGAGACAGGCTGGCAATGTCGATGGAAAATTCGGCTGCCAGCGCCATCAGGACGCTCGCGGTTATGTGGCGCTGGTTGTTTTCCAACTGATTGAGATAGCTGGTTGAAATGCCAAGCCGGGCGGCGAAGGCCGCCTGGGTCAGATCGTGCGCCTGGCGGGTTTCCCGGATCTTGCGGCCGACAAAGAGTTTTTGCGCGCGCATTGCAGATCTCCGCGTTTGTTCGCAATTTTGCAATTCAAATTTGCGAAATTTGCTATATTAACATTGCCACTTTTTCAACCCTTTCCCGGCGAAACATTCGTGGGTATTCGAACGGTGATCGCACCGGCCGACGGAGACTGAACACCATTGCGTGCCGAGGCTCGATCCGACAAGAGATTGGAGACCTTCCCATGAACGCAATCGTGGAACAGTTGGAAGACCGGCGAAACCTCGCCCGGCTCGGCGGCGGACAACGCAGGATCGATGCACAGCACGGCAAGGGCAAGCTGACGGCGCGCGAACGGCTGGACGTGCTTCTCGATGACGGGTCCTTTGAAGAATATGACATGTACAAGGCGCATCGCTGCGCCGACTTCGGCATGCAGGACACCCAGATTCCCGGCGACGGCGTGGTGACGGGGTGGGGGACGGTCAATGGTCGCCCGGTCTATGTGTTTTCCCAGGATTTTACGGTGTTCGGCGGCTCTCTTTCCGAAACCCATGCGGAGAAAATCTGCAAGATCATGGATCTCGCAATCCAGAACGGTGCGCCTGTCATCGGTTTGAACGATTCAGGCGGGGCCCGGATCCAGGAGGGCGTCGCATCGCTCGGCGGATATGCCGAAGTGTTCTGGCGTAACGTTCAGGCCTCCGGTGTCATTCCGCAGATTTCGGTCATCATGGGCCCGTGTGCGGGCGGCGCGGTCTATTCGCCGGCCATGACCGACTTCATCTATATGGTCAAGGACACGTCCTACATGTTCGTGACCGGACCGGACGTGGTCAAGACCGTCACCAACGAGGTGGTCACGGCCGAAGATCTCGGCGGCGCTTCGACCCATACGAAAAAGTCGTCGGTGGCGGACGGGTCGTTCGAAAACGATGTCGAAGCCTTGCTGGAAGTCCGGCGGATGGTCGATTTCCTCCCGCTCTCCAGTCGGGAAAAGCCGCCGGTCATTCCGACCGACGATGCGCCGGACCGGATCGAGATAGCGCTCGACACGCTGGTTCCGGACAACCCGAACAAACCCTACGACATGCATGAAGTGATCGTGAAGGTCGCCGACGAGGGGAATTTCTACGAAATTCAGAAAGACCATGCCGGCAACATCCTGATCGGCTTCATCCGCTTGAACGGATCGACCGTTGGCGTCGTCGCGAACCAGCCGATGGTGTTGGCGGGCTGTCTCGACATCGATTCATCGAAAAAGGCGGCGCGCTTCGTGCGGTTCTGCGATGCGTTCAACATTCCGATCCTGACCCTGGTCGATGTGCCGGGTTTCCTGCCGGGCACGGCTCAGGAAGTCGGCGGCATCATCAAACACGGCGCCAAGCTGCTGTTTGCCTTTGCCGAGGCGACCGTGCCGAAAGTAACCGTCATCACCCGCAAGGCCTATGGCGGCGCCTACGATGTGATGTCGTCGAAACATATCCGCGCCGACGTCAATTATGCCTGGCCGACGGCGCAGATCGCGGTGATGGGGGCGAAGGGCGCGACGGAAATTCTCTATCGTTCCGAACTCGGCGACCCGGAAAAGATCGCGGCGCGAACCGCCGAATATGAAGACCGGTTCGCCAATCCGTTCATTGCGGCGCAACGCGGCTTCATCGACGAAGTCATTCAACCGCATTCGACCCGGCGCCGGGTGCTGAAGGCATTCGAACTGCTGAAGACCAAGAAGGTCCAGGCCCCCGACCGCAAACACGACAACATTCCGCTGTGAGGAAATGAAAATGTTCAAAAAGATCCTCATTGCCAACCGGGGCGAGATTGCCTGCCGGGTCATCAAGACTGCACGGAAGATGGG
>JGI12316J15309_10001979_pt1 | contig 11392 bp, 13 predicted proteins | sample MarCyaLeptolynsp_FD_15309 | JGI IMG/M metagenome (IMG submission 15309) | reverse complement strand
CATCCCGCCGCGTCGGAACCAGCGTGATCCAGTCTGCTTCAGTCCGTATCTTTACCGCCACCGAAATCATGTCGAGCGGTTCTTCAATCGGATCAAGCAGTGTCGGCGCATCGCAACGCGATATGAGAAACACGCCGTCAATTTCCTTGCATTCGTCAAGCTCGCAGCAATCCGGTTATGGCTGCGCGTTTATGAGTCCGCGCCCTAGGTGCGGGTCGGGGTGCAGGGAAACCGGGCGGCCGGGCCGAAGACGTGGAAGTGGCAGTCGGTCGCGCCGGCGGGCACGGCGAAACCTGGCGCGCGGGGCATCGGATCGGCGGCCTAGCAGACCGGAATCTCTCCATCGGACATGGCGATCATCGTCGCGCGGGTGTCCCCCGCCTGTAAACATGTCGCCGATACATACGCCGCTTTCTAAATACGTCGCCGTCTAAACACGCCGCCGTCGACCGTCGGACCGGCCTTGGACAAATGTTTCGGCACAGTTCGTGAAGGCGGTGCGATTTACATCCATCGGCCGCCCCCGTATGTTTTCCCGACATTTTTAGGGAACTTGGAGAGGCCGAGACGCGGCGCCCGCATGCCCGAGAAAATCGACTTCTCCAAAGTGAGCTTCCTGATCGTCGACCAGAACAAGCTGTCGACCCAGCTTCTGCGCGACATCCTGGCGATGCTCGAGGTGTCGCGGATCCGCAGCGTCACCTCGGTCGAACGCGCCCGCAACGTTCTGCGTGGCGAGTCCGTCGATATCATCATCACCGAATACTATATGGAGCCGGAGAACGGTATCGATCTGCTGGAGTGGGTCAGAATGGGGAACGACTCGCCCGACCGGATGATCCCGATCATCATGCTGACGGCCAATTCGGAGGAGGAATACGTCATGCGGGCGCGCGATCGCGGCGTGACGGAGTTCCTTGCCAAACCCTTCAACGTGGAGGGTCTGTACCGCCGGCTGGTGTCGGTGATCGCGCGGCCGCGGGCCTTCGTCAACATCGACGACTATTTCGGTCCGGATCGACGTCGCCGTCAGGTCCCGTTCGACGGTCCCGACCGGCGGCACTCGGAGTAACCGCGACACCCTGACGGCGACACCCTGACCGCGACACGGCGGACCGAAGGCTGAGAGCAAGACACCGGAACCATGGCGAAACGGGCACAGATCATCCCGCCGCGCCCCGATCTGCGGCGCAAGGCGGTGAACAGCACCAGGGGGTTCGACCTCAAGCTTCCGCCGGAGATGGTCGAGAAGCTGGAGCAGGTCGTCCACAAGGCGCGTGACACGTTCACCGCCGATATCGCTGCCCGGCTGGTGGCGATGCGCACGGCCCTGCGCGAGGCCGACGCCGGCGACGAGGACCAGCAGCGCGCGCTCGCGCTGATCTACGCCAACTCGCTGGAGATCAAGGGCGCCGGCGGCACCATCGGCTACGACCTGCTGACGGCGATCGGCAAGTCACTGAACGACTTCGTGATCGACATGACAGAGCTCGACGGTCGCCGGATCGATATCATCGACCTGCATGTCGACGCCCTCTACGTGGTGCTGGCCAACCGGATCACCGGCCGGGGCGGACCGACGGAAGCCGCGGTTCTCAAGGCCTTTTCCGAGGTCCGTCGGCGTTTCAAGGAGGAGTGACCGGTCCGGCCGCGCCGCCGGCGGGACGATGACAAACGGTGTCCCCTGGCATAGGCTGTTGTCGAGGGCGAAGCGAACGAGAACGCTGGGTGGAGACGGATGGCTGAGATCGACCCGTTGGAGCATCGCGCGCTGGGCGTGCTGTCGGAGACGGTGAACGCCGAGCTGGGCGCCGGCAGCATCGTCGCGCGCGAGGTCAGCCGGGCCTATCGCTCCGGCCGAAAGGCGGATCTGCGCACCGCGTCGGCGGCGTTCGACGCCCTGCCGCCGTGGCAGCGCTCCAACATCGGCGCGGACGCGACCCGGCGGGCCCGCCGACAGCGGGCCAAGGCGCCGGAAACGCGGCGCACGCCCGTGCGCGAGAGCGTCCGCGATACCGCCCGGAACTGGCAGGATCTGCGCGAGGGTCAGGATCGGGTGGTCATCCCGTCGCCGCCGCGCTTCCTCAAGCCCCGGGTCACCCGCTGACCGGCCGCACCTTCCATTGCGTCAAATAAATTCGGACTCGTTCAGACTTCAAAAAAGTCCCATGATGGGTATAGTCCGCGGCGATGGGACGGTCGGGGAAGGCAGATCGGCGAACAATCCGGTGTCGCCTTCGGAACAGCCGGCACGGTCCCTGTCGCCTATTGTGCGGTGTGGCACCGGTCATAGAAATGACTCCGCTGCGCGACGACGGTCAGTGTTGGGTTGGGGCGCGACGGCAATTGAGCGGCTGCGGAGCAGCCCGAGGATTTGCGCCGAAACGGTAGGATGATAGCGATGCGTGGCAGGAACGCGGCACCGGTCAATCAGCAGCCTTCGGTCGTGGAGTATTTCGCGAAAGAGTTCGCGCGGTTTCTCAACAACGTGCAGAACAACGAGGTCGACTTCCTCGGCTCGTTCCTGATCGAGAACGAGTGGGAGAACTACCGCAAGGACGCCGAGGAGGTGATCGAATCCCTCAACCTCGCGGGGTTCGTGATCGTGCCCAAGACCCCGACTGACGGAATGATCCAGGCGGCCGACCAGACCCTGTCAAAGGGCATGATGGCCTCGGGCTCGCGCGCCTACGTCAACGCCGTCTGGGGCGCCATGGTGAACGAGTGGATCGAGAGCCGGAACGCGAACCTGATCCTGGACATCTTCTCGATGGCCCTGTCGCGGGCGTCCAGCCCGGGCAAGAAGGACGCGTCCAAGTTCGACAGTTCGTTCCAGCGCTTCCGCAAGCAGAGCCAGGACATCATGGCCAGCCTCGAGAAGACCGGACTGGCGATCGCGCCGGACGAGGCGGCGCCGAACATGGTGAGCGCCGGCGTCTCCGAGACGGCCGAGCACCGGTCGCGCACCAACCAGCAGATCGGTGCCGACCCGACCTATATCGCCCAGCTCTACGAGAACATGGTGAAAGCCCGCCCGAACTGACGCGTGGCGCTTCGTACCGCGGCCCCCGGCGGCCCGAGTTTGCAGACCAGACCTCGATCAGATAGGGCTCAGCCGGTCGGCTTGCGCCGGTAGGCGGAGGCCAGGAGGGTGACCGCCTGCTTGTGCCGCGCGCTGCCCTGTGGCGGCGGCGCGGCGGTCTGGCGGATGCTCGACATGGTCTGGCCCGTGCGCGAGCCGATCGCGGCCAGCAGGTCCGCCTCGGTGTTCGGTTGCTTGCGGGGCTTGCCCTTCTTCGGCTTCTTCGACCCGCCACCGATGGCGTGGCCGTCCGAGGCGCCAGTCGCGCGCTGCACGGCCAGCGCGGTCAGGTTGGCCATGAGCGGCGCGGTCAGCGCGCGATACAGCTTGTCGTCGGCATCGGCCCAGACCCTGAGCAGCAAAGCCGCCTCGTGGCGATTGCCATCCGCCGCCTCGACCGCCTCCAGCGCCTTGGCCTTCACGTAGTCCTGTCCGCGTGCCATCGCCGTCTCCCGCATTCCCCCATCCGATCCGAATGGGTCTCGTTTAAGTTCCTAGATTATCAGGCTTTCGTGAAATCGACACGCGCCGACTGGAAATGCCCCGGGGGTGGGCCTACCCTTTCGAACGCACGATAACGGAGGTGCGGCATGCGCAGACTCGCCCTCTTGATCGTCGCCCTGCTGATCGCGGTGCCCGGCGCGGCATCGAGGGCCGACGACAACCCCTTGAACGCCGTCGTGGAAATCCAAAGCGCGGTCCCCGCCGACGCGCGCACCGCCAACTCCCTCGGCACCGTCCGCACGGGCGGCGGAATCGTAATCGATTCCAGTGGCCTGGTCCTCACCATCGGCTACCTTGTCATGGAGTCGGTGGAACTCTGGGTGGTCGACGGCGAGGCGAATCGGATCGCGGCGGAGATGGTCGCCTACGACCACGAGACCGGTTTTGGCCTGGTCCGCGCCCTCGGCACCCTGGCGGCGAGCCCGGCCGTGCTCGGCACGGCCGACACGTTGAGCCAGGGTGACACGCTGGTCGCCGCCGGTCCCGGCTTCGCGCGGGCCACCGTGCTGGTCGACGTGCGTCCGTTCGCCGGCGGGTGGGAGTATCTGCTGGAGGATGCCCTCTACACCTCGCCGCCGATCCCGAATTTCGGTGGGGCGGCGCTGTTCTCCGAGGACGGCCGCCTGGTCGGTGTCGGCTCCCTGATCCTGGGCGATGTCGGCGGCGGCATGCCCGGGAACCTCTACGTGCCGGTCGACCTGCTACCGCCAATCCTGGGTGACCTGCTGGCCTTCGGCCGCTCGACGGAGCCGGCGCGCCCCTGGATCGGGCTCTATCCGAACGAAGTGGACGGCGCGCTGGTGGTCGGCCGTGTCGCCAAGGACGGACCGGCGCAAACCGCCGGTATCGGGCCCGGCGACGTGATCCTCGGCATCGGTGAGGAGCCGGTGAACGAGATGGAGCAGCTCTGGCGCAAGGTCCGCGCCCTCGGCGACGCTGGGGTCGACGTGCCGCTCAAGGTGCTCTCCGGCTCCGGCGTGCGCAACGTGATCCTCACCTCCCGCGACCGGCGGTCCTGGCTGAAACTGGAACGCAGCTACTGAATTGCGGCTACCAGCGCCTGCATCTCGGCCTCGAGCTGCGCGCCAGTCTCACGCCAGCCCGGCAACGCGTCCTCCAGGTCCCGATACCATCGCATGATGTTGGGGTAGGTGTCGTAGGGTACGCCGGAACGCGTCATCTGGCTCAGCGGCGCCGCCAGATCGATGTCGGCGAGCGTCGGACCGTCACCGACGACGAAGTCCCGACCGGACAAGTGGGCGTCCAGCACCGGCGCGAACCGGGACACGCTGCTGGCGGCGTAACCGAGTCGTGCCGCATCCGGCGCCGCGCCGGTCATGCGGGTGACGACGTGCTCCTCGAAGTAGACCGGTGCCGCTTGGCGGAAGTGCTCGGCCGCCCAGAACATCCACCGCAGGACGTCCGCCCGGGCCTTTCCGGCAGGCCATAACGGCGTGTTGCCATGCGTCTCGCAGCAGTGGATCATGATGGCCGCCGCCTCCCACAGTACGAGGTCGCCATCGGCAAGAACCGGCACCATGCGGTTCGGGTTGAGCGCGGCGAAGGACGCGGCTCGCTGGTCGCCGGCGATCAGGTCGATGCGGATCCGCTCGACCTGCAGATCCAGTTCGATCAGGACGGTGCCGACCCGGCGGCAACTCCCCGAGCGGGGGTCGTAAAAGTACTTCATGGCGTAGGTCCCTTCGACGCTCTGACACGGTTGCCTTGGCGGCGTGGGAACGATATCGGTTCGACCATGAACCGATATTCCCTAACTTTGCACCTTATCGGTGCAAGTTTGCACCACTCATGACCTGGGACGACTACAGGTACTTCCTCGAAGTCGCCCGCTGCGGTTCCGTGCGGGCGGCGTCGGCCCGGCTCGCCGTCAATCACGCGACCGTTCTGCGCCGGATCGCCTCGCTCGAACGCCGGCTGTCGGTCCGCCTGTTCGACCGGCTCCCGTCGGGCTATGTGATGACGGCCGCCGGCGAGGAGATCATGGCCGCCGCGGAGGACATGGAGCGGCGGGCCCACGATATCGACCGGGCGATCGTCGGCCGCGACGCGCGGTTGAGCGGCGTCCTCCGGGTCACGTTGCCCCAGGTACTCGCGGTCTCTGGGTTCATGGCGGAGCTGGCGGCGTTCGCGCGCGCGCATCCGGCGATCCGTCTGGAGATCGATACGAGCTATGCCGTTCTCGACATGACCCGCCGACAGGCGGACGTGGCCATCCGACTGGCCTATGCCGGTCAGTCGCCACCCGGCCATCTGGTCGGGCGGCGGGTGACGCCGGTGGGGCAGGCCCGCTATCGCGCGGCCGAGGGCCGCGCGGGGGAGAACCGGCCGGTTCTCAAGGAGGTTGAGGCCGAGCAGGCCGATGCCGCGGCGGTTCCGATCGTGATCTCCGACGTCGTCACCCAAGCGGCGGCGCTTCGCGCGGGCGTCGGGGTCGGTCGACTGCCGTGCTTTCTCGGCGATCCGGATCCTGGCCTTCGGCGCGCCGACGATGACGCGCCGGCGCACTATGGCGACCTGTGGGTCCTGACCCACCGCGACCTCGGCCGAACGCCAAGGGTCCGAGCCTTCACCGGCTTCGCCGCCACCCGTATTCGCGCCCGACGTGCCTTGTTTTCTGGCGTGCCCGGCGCCTGAGCGTCGGACCCGTCACCGACCGGCGGCGGTTAGGATCCGCCGTCCTGCTTCAGATGAACGACACGCTGCGGGAACGGGATCTCGATGCCGGCGGCGTCGAGGGCGTCCTTCACCGCCTTGTTCATCGCCCATTTGCAGGGCCAGAGGTCACCGGCGTTCACCCAGAAGCGCAGGTTTATGGTGATGGCGCTGTCGCCCAGCTCCATGACCATGACCTGGGGCTCGGGATCGGCCAGGGCCCGGCCGTCGGCATCGATCACGCCGCGCAGGATCTTGATCGCGCGCGTCAGGTCGGTGTCGTAGGCGACGCCGACGGCCACGTCGAGGCGGCGGGTGGCGTGGCGCGAGAAGTTGGAGATCTCGCGGCTGAAGATCGAGGAATTGGGCACCACCACATAGGTGTTGTCGGCGGTCGCCAGCTCGGTGTTAAACAGGCCGATCTCCTTGACCGTGCCGCTGGCGCCGCCGGCGGTGACGAAATCGCCGACCTTGAACGGCCGCAGGAACAGCAGCATCACGCCAGCCGCCACGTTCGACAGCGTGCCCTGCAGCGCCAGGCCGACGGCCAGGCCGGCAGCGCCGAGGACGGCGATGATGGAGGCCGTCTGCACCCCGAACTGGTTCAGCACCGCGATCAGGGTGATGATCATCACCAGGTAGCCGGCCAGCGCCGCGAACACCGGCCGCACCGTGTCGTCGAGCCACGTCACCCGGCCCAGGGCGCGCCGCACGCCCGCCTTCACCCAGCCCGAGGCGATCCAGCCGACCACCAGGATGGCGATGGCGCCCAGCACTTCGAGCCCGTAGGTGGTGAGGATTTCCATCACCTGGTCCTTCAGGGTCATCAGGTCTTCACTCAAGGCACGTCCCCTTCGATTCCGTCATACCGGCCGGCGGTCCAGTCGGCGCTTATACGCCCGCCCGCGCCCGCAAGTCATCCGCCAGGGCGTCCGGGATGATGATTCCATCCGGCGCGGTCGCCCGCCTGGCCAGCCGGCTGTCGCCCGGCAGACGGGTGCCCTCCTGCTTCAGGATTTCGGCGAACATCTCCTCCGCCCGGCCGGCGAAACCGGCGCCGCCGCCGAACGCCGTCGGGTCCATCACCAGGATCAGGTGGCCGATCGACGGCGGCGCGCCGGTCGGCTCGAAGAACGACGACCCCTGATAGCCGAAATTGGACCCGGTCAGCGCGCCGCATAGCAGCTCGATCATCAGGCCAAGGGCAGCCCCCTTGGCGCCGGCGCTGCGGCCGCCAAGCGGCGCCATCGAACCGTCCAGCCCGGCCTGGGCGTCGGTGGTGGCGTTGCCCGCGGAGTCCAGCGCCCAGTCGTCGGGGATCGCCGTGCCGTTCTTCGCCGCCAGCACCACCTTGCCGCGGGCGACCGTCGACACCGACAGATCGATCACCAGCGGTGCCTTGCCGTCGCCGCGCGGGGCGGCGAAGGCGATCGGGTTGGTGCCGTAGAGCGCCGTCTTGCCGCCCCAGGGTGCGATCGCGGCCGGCGTGTTGGAGAAGGCGATGGCCACCAGCCCGCGGTTTGCCGCGTCCTCCACGTGGTGGCCGGCGACGCCGAAATGATGGCTGTGCTTGATCGACACCGCGACGATGCCGGTCTCGCCGACGATCTCCCCCGCCCGGTCGAGGCCGGCGCGGATTGCCGGGAAGGCGAAACCGATGCGGCTGTCAACGTCGAGCACGGCGGCGGCGGTGCGGCTGACCGTCGGGCGGGCGTGGCCGTCGACCTTGCCGCACTTGGCCTGCTCGGCATAGGGCGGCACCCGGGCCACGCCGTGGCTGGAGATGCCGTCGGCCTCGGCGCGAACCAGAGCCTCGGCGACCACCTCGGCGATGTCCGGCGCCACGTCGGACCGGATGAAGACGTCGGTGATGAGCGCGCGCAGGTCGGCGGGAGAGAAGGTGGTCACGGGTGGATCTCCTGGATCGGGTGTCGGGACAGCGACATCGAAGAAACGGGTTTGAAACGGCATGAAACCAGCTTGAAACGCCGTTAACAAACATCACGTAGGCGTGATAATCCTGGCGCTGCAAAGCGAGACAACCCAAGCCGAAATGCGGTTAACGTCCGCGCTGCCCTTCGGGCCGTCCCTGCGGCGGCGCCGGCCCGCAGCCCGGACGCCGGCGCCGCCGCAGCGGCGCGCGAGACATTTTTGACGAGCAGATGGCCGGAGGACCGGCCCGCAACCCGAAACCGATGGAGCACTCCCATGACTCTCAAGATCGGCCAGACCGCCCCCGATTTCACCGCGACCACGACCGAGGGTGAGATCTCCTTCCACGATTGGATCGGCGACAGCTGGTGCGTGCTGTTCTCCCATCCCAAGGACTTCACGCCGGTCTGCACCACCGAGCTCGGCTACATGGCCCGCATCAAGCCGGAGTTCGACAAGCGCGGCGTGAAGATCATCGGGCTCAGCGTCGACGCGGTCGACAATCACGCCAAATGGGCGCTCGACATCGAGGAGACCCAGGGGGCGAAGCCGAACTATCCGATGATCGGCGACACCGACCTGAACGTCTCCAAGCTTTACGGCATGCTGCCGGAGAGCGCCGGCGACACGTCCGAGGGCCGGACGCCGATGGACAACATGACGGTGCGCAACGTCTTCGTGATCGGCCCGGACAAGCAGATCAAGCTGATCCTGGTCTACCCGATGAGCACCGGCCGCAACTTCGACGAGGTACTGCGGGTGATCGATTCCATGCAGCTCACCGCCAAGCATCAGGTCGCCACCCCGGTGAACTGGAAGCATGGCGAGGAGGTCATCATCGTTCCCGCCGTCAACGACGAGGCGGCCAAGGAGAAGTTCCCGGGCGGCTGGCGTGCCGAGAAGCCCTACCTGCGCTACGTGCCGCAGCCGCAGTGACCCGGCGGGTCATCGTGTCCCGGACCTGATCCGGGACTGAGGCTCAGGACCGGCGCCGCTGCCCAGCGGCGCCGTTTTCCGTTGAGCCCACCAGAGTATGATCTGATGTCCAACCCGCCATCCATCGACCGTCGGAGCCTGGTGACGGAGCGTCTGGTGCTCCGCCCCTCCCGGCGCCGGTGATGCCGAGCGGGCGATCGCCATTCAGTCGGACTGGTCGGTGACGCGAAACCTGCGTCTGGCCGCGTTCCCGCCCGACCCGGCGGAGACCCGGTGCTGGTTTGCCGACCACCCGCGCGAGTGGCAAGCGGGCGAGGCCTTCCGCTTCGCTGTCACCCTCGACGGCGGGATGATCGGACTGGTCGATATCGACGGGATCGATTGGGAAGAAAGGGACGGATCGCTCGGCTACTGGCTCGAGCCCCCGGCGTGGGGAAGGGGATACGCGAGCGAGGCGGCGGGGGCCGTGGTCCGGTTCGCCTTCGCCGAACTCGGCCTGGCGCGACTGCGCTCCGGCCACGCGGCGGACAACGCGGCGTCCGGACGGATTCTCCACAAGCTCGGCTTCGCACCGCTCGATACCGTCGACCGGGTCTCCAGACCGCGTGGCGAGACCATCGCGCAGCGGCGCTACGTCCTGCGATGCCCGGCCGGCTGAACCAATCATGTCTTGACGCAATCGCCAGCGATCGGGGGGCGATCCTTCCTTAGACGATCACGATCTAGGCCGCGCTCAGATCGCGCCCAGCCCCCTCAGCGCCGTCTCGATCTCCGCCTTCTGCTTGGCGCTGGCCGGCGACATCGGCTGGCGCGGCGACCCGGACGGCACGCCTTGCAGCGCCTGGGCGTGCTTCGTCGCCGCCGGCAGGTTGTCGTGCGGCATCAGGGCGTTCCACAGCCGAAGCAGCTTCCAGTGCAGGTCCAGCGCGGCCGTATGGTCGCCCGCCTTGACCAGATCCCAGAGCCTCACCGACGCCGCCGGGGCGGCCGCCAGGATCGCGGCGATCGAGCCGTGGGCGCCGAGCGCGTAGGACGGGTACATCAGGGCGTCGACGGCGCTGAAGATCGCCTTGCCCGGCTTCACGTCCATCATCAGGTCGGCGAACAGCTTCAGGTCGCCCGCCGACTGCTTGACGCCGATCACCTCCGGCACCTCGTCGAAAATGCGCAGCAGCAGGGCCGGTGAGAGGTAAGTCCAGGGCACGACGTTGTAGATGATGATCTTCTGCCCGGTCTCGCCGGCCATGGTCCGGAAATGCTCGACCATGTCGTCGTCGGAAGGCCGGAACAGGTAGTGCACCGGCGTGACCTGCAGGGCCGCCGGCTTCAGGTCGGCCACCAGCCGGCCGCGCCGCACCGCCTCGCGGGTGCTGTCGCAGATGATGCCGGCGACGATGGGCACCCGGCCGCCGGCCGCCTCGGTCGCGGCGGCGACCAGGTCGAGGGTCTCCTCGGCGTCGAGGGTGTGGCCCTCGCCCGTCGAACCGCCGACGGCGACGCCATGCGCGCCCTCGCGGATCAACCAGTCGACCTGCCGTCCGGCGGCGGCGAAATCGATGGCGCCGGCGGCGTCGAACGGGGTCGTGGATGGCGGGATCACCCCGGCGAGCTCGGTCATGGTGTCTCCTCCCTTCGATGGCCGGCGTGTTCTCCATCGCGGAACGACGCGCCGGCGGCTGACTCTGGGCGTCCGTATCTTGCGGGGTATTGCGCCATCGGGAACATTGGCGTTCCATGAATTCCGAAATTCGGAATGATCCCGGCCCGTACCCATCCATGAAATCCCTGCTCAAGACCTCCGCCGTCCTCGACTGCTTCACCCGCGATGCCCGGCGGCTGTCGCTGGCCGAGATCGCTCAGCGCACCGGGCTGCCCAAGACCACGGTGCATCGCCAGCTCTCGGCGCTGCGCGAGATCGGCTTCCTGGTCCAAGACGGCCGCCGCGACGCCTACCGCCTGGGCTTCAGGCTGCTGGCCCTGGGCGGCGTGGTGCTGGCCGATGTCGACCTGATGGGCCATGCCCGCCGTCCGGCCGAGGTGTTGGCCAATCAGAGTGGCGAGGCCGTGCACATCTGCGTCTTCGACGGGCGCAACGTTGTGTCGATCGAGCGCCGGGAGATGGAGGGGCCGAGCAATGAGATCGTGCGCATCGAGCGCGAGCCGCCACATTGCACCAGCACCGGCAAGGCGATCCTGTCGGTGTTGGCAGAAGAGGATGTGGCCCTGCTGACGGCCGAGGGCCTGCCGCGCTTCGGGCCGAACACG
>JGI12316J15309_10021195_pt1 | contig 11397 bp, 10 predicted proteins | sample MarCyaLeptolynsp_FD_15309 | JGI IMG/M metagenome (IMG submission 15309) | reverse complement strand
TTTGCGTCCCCGCAATATCCTTGCCCGACTGGGAGGAGACGAGTTCGCCATTCTTCTGGAAAATCTCAAGACCCAGCAGGAAGCGAAGGCTGTCGCTCGCAAAATCCACCAAGAACTTAAACTCCCCTTCAACCTCAGCAGCCGCGAGCTATTCATCAATACCAGCATCGGGATTGCCCTCAACACCGTACCCTACAATCGACCCGAAGACTTACTTCGCGATGCCGATGCTGCGATGTATCGCGCGAAAGCTCTGGGAAAAGCGCGTTATGCCGTGTTCGATCGAACAATGCACGAACGAGTGATGGCACGCCTGCAGCTAGAAACCGATTTGCGGCGCGCTCTAGAACGCCAGGAATTGCGAGTTTATTATCAACCCATTACCTCTCTGAGTGCCGGACAGCCGATTGGGTTTGAAGCTCTCGTGCGCTGGCATCATCCCGAACAGGGGTTAATTTCGCCGGCCCGGTTTATCCCCATTGCCGAAGAAACCGGACTGATTATTCCGTTGGGGAAGTGGGTTTTGCAAGAAGCTTGTCGCCAACTTCATACCTGGCAGCAGCAGTTCCGCGATCGCTCTCATTTGCAAATGAGCGTTAACTTGTCGAAAAAACAACTGGCCGAACCTGATTTCGTTCGACAGATTGGAGAAATTTTGACCCAGACCGGCGTAGATGCCAGTTCTCTAAAGCTAGAAATTACGGAAAGTTTGCTGATGGACAATACCCAAGCCGTCGCTGCAGTACTCGAAAAACTCAGGGCTATGGAAATTCAGCTCAGCATTGATGATTTTGGGACGGGTTACTCTTCGTTGAGTTATCTACATCGTTTCCCCGTCAATACGCTGAAAATCGATCGCTCTTTTGTGATGCGGATGAAAGCGGATGGTAGCAACTCGGAAATTGTTCAAGCCATCATTAGTCTGGCTCATACCTTGGGAATGGATGTGATTGCCGAAGGAATCGAAACGCGATCGCAACTGGCGCAACTCCAAGCTCTTGGGTGCGAATACGGCCAAGGCTATTTATTCGCACAACCCTTAGAGCGAGAGGCGGCAGAAGTCTTAATTTCTCAGATTCGTCAGAACTGATAAATTCGCTGTTAATTCAAGAATGCGATCGCAGGAAATCGGGCTATTTTTACTGAGGGCGTACTCGGCAGATACGATCTGAAAAGTCCATTCTCTCGTGCGATTTCACTCAAAACAGTCTTCAACCTAACTGAGGTTAATTGACTTTTTCGACATTCCCCGCTTTCACCCAACCCACTTGGTTGCTACCGGGAACGCGAACTTTCTGCCAGATCCCATCCTTGCTTTTCTTCAAGATAATCAGCTCTCGATTGTAGGCGACTCCACCAATGCGATTGGCACTTTTACTGGGATTATCTCTCAGGCTCAACCCGTCAGGCCAAGTGACTCGCGCCTTGTAAGCGCCAGGCTCCAGCTCTTCTTCCTTTTCGGGAGAGGGTTTGTTTTCTTCTTGCTTTTGCTCTGTTTTGGCCGGACTGCTGTCTGCTTTTGGCTCCGGTTGCTTGGGACGTTCTTCCGGGAAAATGGGTTTTTGGGGCGTTTCGGCGAGCTGACTGAGAAAATAGTAGGCTGTCGCGGCGGTGCCGCCAGCGATTATCACCAAACCGAAGATAATACCGAGAAACAGTTGGACAATCCGCAAAAAATTCATAGCTGGGAGTGAATGGGGAGGTGAGAATTGCGATCGGAGTTAAACTCGAACGACTCGTTCAACTTATTCCTGAAGTTGGCGGTTAATGCGATCGCTTAACGCGCTGTTGCGCGAGGCTAAGCGAGCTTTGCCCGCAGCGGCCCAGTTTTGCAAGAACTGAATTTGTTCTTGAGCCGTTCGCGCCAGGGGAACAATTTGACTCGCTGCCTCCAAGATATCATCTGTCGTAAAATCTCGATTTTGGCTGAAACCAATATGCATGGCTTCAATCAACGTTTGTTCGATTTCCGCTCCCGAAAAGTCTGGCGTTTCGTAAGCAAGGCGTTCTAGATCGTAATTTTTCAAGCTGCGATCACGCAATCGGGATAAATGTACGGTAAAAATTTCTTTCCGTTCTTCTTGACTGGGCAAACCGACAAAAAAGATTTCGTCAAATCGCCCTTTGCGAAGCATTTCCGGCGGGAGAGCGCGAATATTATTCGCGGTAGCAACGACAAAAACGGGGGACTGCTTTTCTGCCAGCCAGTTAATAAAAGTACCAAAGACGCGGCTGCTGGTTCCGGAGTCGCCTTTGCCGTCGATTCCGGCGAAGGCTTTGTCAATTTCATCAATCCAGAGAATGCAAGGAGCCAGGGCCTCCGCTAAACCGATCGTTTGTCGAGTGCGCGATTCTGACTCGCCCACTAAACCACCGAACAAACGCCCCACGTCCAAGCGCAGGAGGGGAAGATGCCACTCGCGAGCGATCGCTTTCGCCGTGAGGGATTTACCCGTTCCCTGAATGCCCACCAGCAGCAAACCGCGAGGGTAGGGCAGTCCATAAGCTCTGGCTTTCTCGCCAAAGGCACCCCCGCGCCTGAGCAGCCAATTTTTCAAGTTATCCAAGCCGCCAATGTCGGAAATTTGCTCGGTGGCGGGGTAGAAGTCGAGAATCTGAGTCTGGCGGATGGACTGACGTTTTTCTTCTAGTACGAGGTCGGCATCTCCAGGCTGGATCTCGCCTCTGGCGGCGATCGCTCGGGCCAAAACTCGACGGATGCGCTCTAATGAGAGTCCTCGGGCCGAGCGCACCAATTCATCGAGCCAGCGATCTCCTAAAGATTGACCCGTCGAAGCCAGCAAACGCTCCACTTCCGCCTTAATCTCTACGGCAGTCGGGAGGGGAAAATCCATCACAGTTAGCACCTCCGCCAATTCGGGCGGAATGGCAACTTCGGGGGCAATAATGACAATATTTTTCGGCTGAGCTTTGAGGCGGCGCGAGAGGTTCCGCAGTTGGCGAGACACCGAAATGTCTTCCAGAAAACGGTGAAAATCTCGTAAGATAAACACCCCTGGCGAATTGTCGGGCAGTTTGTCGGGCAATTCTAAAGCTTGCAAGGGATTGCGGCGGCCAAATCCAGCGTTGTTGGGATTGTCTTGATATCCCTCAACGAAGTCCCAGAGATAAACTGTGCGGTTGCCCGACCGTTTTGCCGATCGCGCGATCGCGGCTTCCAGTCGCTCTTCCTCCGCGCTGGGAATATAGATTAACGGGTAGCACGCCCGCAGCAATAGTTCAAACTCCTCGCTAAAGCTCATGGCGATAATGGGTAATCTGTCCCACAAATTATAGTCCTCAGACGGCTTTGCCCTATGAAGAAATCTGCTTTTTGAGCGCTTCAAGAGCGGCCCAGCGGCAATCGATTGGCGATTCATCCACTTGTCGATCGGGAATAATTCCTTGACATTGGGAATCGCAAATCTGCTGTAACGGCAGGGTCAAACACAACTGTTCGTACAGCCAGGCTTCGGGAAGAAAATAGCTGCGAGAGGATAGGGTCTCTGATAGATCTTCCACCTTAACTTCTCGCTCGATTGGCAAGCTCTCTTCTTCAACTTTTTCATCTTCGAGCCAAATTAGCTCCGTCGTCTCGATCGACAGGCGATGATTATAGTTTTGCAAGCAACGGTGACAAGTCAAGGTCGCGATCGCCTCAGCTTTTCCGGTCACCTCTAAATAGGTGGTGCGATGGGCCACAGCTAACTGCCCTCGCACGGGAGTGAGCGTTTCCAGGCCGGAAATAAAGTCTTCAACTTGAAGGTTCACTGTTTTTCTCGGCGCTTTGAGGAGATGCGGGATATAAATCGCTTCCATATTCGTTAACTCGCATTCTAGAGGGTTACAGGTTCGGAGGTTAGCCAAAAACTTTAAACGCCAATCCTTCCAACTTGAAACAATCTACAACGCGAGCGAAACTGCCAGGAAAAGACTTAAGCCAACCGAACAATCAATCTGCGATTTGGCTCCGCGCCTTGACTTTCTGTGGCGAGATTGGTGTAGTCTTTGAACAAGCTATGAACTTGTCGCCGCTCGGCTGAAGATAAAGAATTTATTTCCATTGACTGCCCGGTTTCCTGAACCTGTCGAGCCACATCTGCAACCATTGCTTGTAACTCAGCCTCGCGCTTAATGCGGTAGCTATTGAGTTCGATCGTAAAAGGCTGTTGCAATTCTCGCTCCACCCCAATGTTAAGCAGCGTGTTAGCAAGATATTGGAGAGCATCAATGGTTTTACCGCGATCGCCAATTAAATCTTCAATCTGGTCGTCACTCAACGGACTTTCATCAATCACAAGCCACCCAGATTCGCCCTCGCTCGCGTCAGGATTGGCAACGGTTGCGCGCGCTGGAACGCCCATGAGTTCCAACAACTCTTCCAACCACTGCTGGCCTCGGTGGATCTGTTCGTTCATTGCAACTATCCCGATGTCTTTTCTTTTTTCTTGGAACGCTTGCGCTCGAAGGGCAAGGCTTCCCGTCCTTGTTTGCGCTTTTCTTCTTTTTCCTGCTGTTCGACCAACTTTTGCAAATTGTCCGGTAAGGGTTCTCGCATCAAGATGAAGGTTTGCACAGTTTGGAAGATGTTCGCAACAACCATATACATCAATACCCCAGCTGGTAAGGGGAAAAAGAGGAACATCACAGAAAACAGAATGGGGGTCAGCTTGCTAATCATCTGCTGCTGCTGAGCGCTAGCATCGCCGCCTTTGGGCTGACCTTGACCCGTGAGACTCTGACTGATGTAAGTGCTGACCCCAAAGAAGATGACCATCCCCACAATGTCCCAGTGGATGCTGCCGTTCTCGCCGGTCGCGCCAACCCGCCCCAAAGCCTGAATGAAGAGGAAACCGATATTCGAGGCGATTCCGGGAATGGTTCCCTGAATTGTGGCTTCGCCAGGAGCAAGCGCTTCGATGGTTCCGTCTGGACCAATCGCAACCCGTTCTTCTCCCTTGGTCACCTGCCAGCGCGGTTCAATGGGGCTGTCAGCATAAGTTTGAGCTAAGGACTCTAGGGATTGCCCTTCAGGAGTTTGAAATTCAATTTGGCTTTGCTCTCCGACCACGAGCTTATTACCAGCCGGCAGCAAGGCAGAGACTTGGGAATGAATGCCGTTATCAATATAGATATTTTGGGGTTTGGTGGCGAAAACCTGGGGTTGAACGCGCTCGATTTGCTCTCTGGGGAAAATCTGCACATCAACCGTGTAGTTAATGTCGGTAAACGGCGATCCTCGAAGCGTTGCGAAGAGGGCAAAAAGAATGGGCATCTGGAGAAGGATGGGCAAACACCCAGCCAGTGGATTGCCAAATTCTTTGTAGATTTCCGACATGGCTTGCTGCTGCTGAGTCGGATCGTCTTTGTAGCGCTCTTGAACTTCTTTGACTCGCTTTTGCATCACGGGTTGAGCAATGCGCGTCCGCCTCATACTGCGAATTGATTTCGCGCTGAGGGGATAGACGGCAAAGCGAATGACAAGGGTCAAGGCAATGATGGCAAAACCATAGCTGGGCACAATCCTGTAGAAGAAATCCAGGATTGGCAACATAATGTTTGTAGAAAGAAACCCAATACCGAAATCCATGCGTTTAAAGTTAAGCCTTTGATGTATGCGATTATTGTTTAAGTGTTTGTCAATTATTGGGTTGGGGAAGTTCCAACAACCTGGGATAATCTAGAGATCTGAGCGCAGAGGTTTTGGGCGCGTCTAGAATATTTCAGGGGCTGAGTTCAGTTAGCGATCGCATCAATTGGAACTCCCGTTTTTGCTGCCGCTTTTTCGGCGATGTAGTCATAAATTTCCCGATATCGAGGCAAGGCCCGCATCTCTAAGCGGCTGCCGTTTCTCAAGGTAATTACGATATCGCCCCACAGTCCAATACCTCTGGGAACTGTAACAATTCTGACAATTTCTGCGTAAATGACATCGGTGCGATCGCGCCCCTGCCAACCTCCAGTCACGGAGACGCGGCGATCGGTAATTTTGTAGCGCAACCAGAGCGCTCTGACGACAGCTCCCACTGTGAAGGGGAGCCAAATGACCGTAAACCCCAACAAAATGTTCAGGATTAAATCGCCGATATGAGGGCCTCCTTCATAAAGTGCCGTTTCTTTAATACCCATTCAAGATCTCAGCTTTTTTTAACAACTGCTTCAATTCTCGCAAAAAATGTTCATATTCGCACCCTATTGCTTCGGGTTTGACTGTCAAAACAATATTCCACCCCGGCACAATATTGGGCAACAGTTCCCGCAACGCAGCTCTAATCAAGCGCTTAATTCGATTGCGAGTCACGGCTTTCTTACTCACTTTTCGACTAATGGAAATCCCCAGGCGGGTAGAGGCTATTTCCTTTTGTTCGAGAGAAAGAACTTTAACTCGAACGGCTTTTAGCCTCAAGTGGGGGCTTTGGCGAGTTATTCCTTGCCGATAAACATTGCGGAAATCTCGCCGGTCTTTCAGTCGATGCGCTCTCGGCAACCCCACGGCGCGCGATCGCTAGACGGTCAAGCGATGACGGCCCTTTTTCCGGCGAGCATTAATGACCCGACGGCCATTTTTAGTTCGCATCCGAGCGCGAAAGCCAGATTTTCTCTTTTGTTTGCGATTGGTTCCCCCCAAGGTTCGCTGTGTCACAGATTGCCTCCTCGTTTAACAAAAACTGTGTCAAAAAAACACACAGTCTATCATTGTACTAAAAAAGCAAGCCACGAACAAACGGCGATGGCAGTGAAGCCTAGGGGAAACGAGGAACTGCAACTATTCAATGCTGACGATCCAAGTGCCTAGATAGCGCGGTAAGGGAACATCACCGGGAGTTGCAACTCGACACTCAAAATAAAATGTGCCACCCCAGCGCGGATTTCTGACATTGGAGAAGACTAACTCAATCCCCTTCCCCGCTTCGACGGTTTCTTCCATCTTGATGAGAATGACGTTATCGTTTTTATTCCACTTCACTTCTTCGAGCGGCAGAGATTCGCCATCCAGGCGGACTTCGATCTTGTCAAGGTCAAACCTACCGCCGGTTTTGTCGAAATAGTCGGGATAGCTAATGGCCCACTTCTTCACGCCAACTTCCATTTTGTTGGCCGGAACCCGCAGGCGGTAGCGATCGATGCCGTCACGATTGCCGCCAAAATCGAGGTAGTAGCTCAGCTCGTTTTGCCGTTCTACGCCGCTGAAAATCGTCAATCCGGGGTTACTTTGGGCGGTGGTAATCGTCTGCCATCCTGCTAAGAGAGAGGCACTGACGGCCAGGGTCGCCAGGAATCGTGATTTAGACCATTTGAGAGAAAACATAGATTTAAACTCAATGCAATAGATATTGCTAGTAATGTTACTAAACTTTAAGCGCTTGCGATCGCGACTTTCAGAACCTTTAATTCGACCATTTTGACCGAGCATTGACCCACAGACCTGAAAATGTCGCAATTGGTTCCGCGATCGCCCTTCGCAAATTCATAAGACAAGCTAAAGATCGCCCCCAGCCTCTGGGGATCGCAATAGGATGCAAGTTGGTATACAAGCGAACGCTCTTCGCAACATTCAATGTTTTCTTGGTTACCGTTTGAAGCTGTTCAGAAGGAGAGTTCATGACCACAGCCGTTGCCCAAAATACTGAAGCGGATATCGAGCCGAAAAAAACGCGCAGAAAAGTGGGGATTCCTAAAGAATTCTTCGCTGGAGAGTCTCGCGTTGCCGCGACTCCGAACACCGCCAAGGTTCTTCAAAAACAAGGCTTTGAGGTTTTGATTGAAAGTGGAGCTGGGGAAGCTGCAAACTTTCCCGATCACGCTTACCAAGAAGCAGATTGCAAAATTGTATCAGACGCTGCAACACTCTGGGCAGAATCTGATATTGTCCTCAAGGTTCGCCCCCCCGAATTTCACGAAGCAGAGTTGCTTTCCGCCGGAAAAACCTTAATTAGCTTCATCTGGCCCGCCCAAAACCCCGAACTGCTGGAAAAGATGGCAGAACGGCAGGCCACGGCGTTAGCGATGGATGCCATTCCTCGCATTAGCCGCGCCCAGAAAATGGATGCCCTCAGTTCCATGGCCAATATTGCGGGCTATCGGGCTGTAATTGAAGCGGCTAACAACTTCGGGCGCTTCTTCACCGGCCAAATCACCGCTGCGGGGAAAGTTCCCCCCGCCAAGGTTCTCGTCATTGGTGCGGGGGTCGCTGGACTCGCCGCCATTGGTGCGGCCCGCAGCTTAGGAGCAGTGGTGCGAGCGTTTGATACCCGTCCGGTGGTGAAAGAACAAGTCGAAAGTTTGGGGGCTGAGTTCCTCGAACTGCACTTCCAGGAAGATGGTACGGGACAAGGCGGCTACGCCAAGGTGATGAGCAAGGAGTTTATTGCCGCAGAGATGGCGCTGTTTGCCGAACAGGCCAAAGAAGTTGACATCATCATTACGACAGCCCTCATTCCTGGGAAAAAAGCACCCTTGCTGGTGACCAGAAAGATTGTCGAGCATATGAAAGAAGGGTCTGTCGTCGTCGATATGGCGGCCGAACAAGGTGGCAATTGCGAAGTCACAAAACCCGGTGAAGTTTACAGCTACAACGGCGTAACAATCGTGGGTTTAACCGATCTTCCCAGTCGCATGGCGGCCCAGTCTAGCCAACTGTATGGAACCAACCTCTGCCACCTTCTCAAGGATATGGGCGGGTCGGACAACTATACGGTGGACTTTGAGGACGAAGTGGTGCGCGGTGCGCTAGTCCTGCACGAAGGTCAAGTGACCTGGCCGCCGCCGAAGCCGGAAGTTGCGCCGCAGTCGCCGAAACCCGAACCGAAACCTGCAGCTAAGGTTGAAGCACCGGTTCAAGAGGAGAAAGAAAAAAGCAGCAGTGGAGTCCTCTGGGTTGTACTTGCAGCCCTCGCACTCCTTGGCATCGGTGTTGGCGCGCCGTCGTCATTCCTCTCTCACTTCACCGTGTTTGTGCTGGCTTGTTTTGTTGGCTGGCAGGTCATTTGGAATGTAAAACCTGCGTTGCATACGCCTCTGATGAGCGTCACCAATGCGATTAGCGGCATCATTATCATTGGCGGAATGCTGCAAATTTCCGGCCCGCTGAGTTCGCCAACGACCATTTTGGGCGCGATCGCGATTTTGGTAGGAACCATCAATATTTCTGGCGGTTTCCTCGTCACCCAACGAATGCTGAAGATGTTCCAGAAGTAAGGATTTTATTCATCCTTCTGCCTTCAATTAATCACTTCACGACAAGCAAAGTAATGATTTCTAACAACTTAGTCACGGTCGCTTATATTGCGGCCAGTGCCTTATTTATCCTCAGCCTCGCGGGGTTGTCGAACCAGGAAACGGCCCGTAAGGGCAACCTGTACGGGATTGCTGGAATGCTGATTGCCTTTGGCGCAACGGCTTTGGGTTCCCAGGTGACCGGCTACGGCACGTTGATTGCCGCGATCGTTCCTGGAGTCATCATCGGCTCGATCCTCGCCTCTCGCGTTGCCATGACCTCGATGCCGGAGTTGGTGGCAATTCTCCACAGTTTTGTGGGTTTGGCAGCCGTCCTCGTTGGCGTTGCTAGCTACCTGCATCCCGATCCGTCGCTCGTCGGCGTTGAGGAAACGATCCACCTCGTAGAAATTTATGTGGGCGTTTTCATTGGGGCCGTTACCTTCACCGGATCGGTTGTGGCCTTTGGCAAGTTGCGGGCCATTATTAGCAGCAAACCGCTGATGCTACCCGCACGACACCTACTCAATGTGGCAATGTTGGTAGGTTCCGTGGTTCTCGGCTTCTCATTTATGGGGGCTGAGGGAACGGGCGGTTTAACGCCACTGTTGGTTATGGCCGCGATCGCCTCTGTCCTTGGCGTTCACCTCGTGGCTGCCATTGGCGGGGCTGATATGCCCGTTGTCATTTCCATGCTCAACAGCTACTCTGGTTGGGCTGCGGCGGCGGCTGGCTTTATGCTCTCCAATGACTTGCTGATTATTACCGGGGCCCTCGTGGGAAGTAGTGGTGCAATCCTCAGCTACATCATGTGCGAGGCGATGAATCGCTCGTTCCTCAGCGTCATCCTCGGTGGTTTTGGCGAAGGAGCGGGCGCACCTGCAGCAGGTGGCGGAACTCAAATTACGGGGGAAGCAACCTCAACAACAGTTGAAGAGACGGTGGAACTGCTCAATGAAGCCAAGAGCGTGATTATCGTCCCCGGTTATGGTATGGCAGTGGCTCAGGCTCAGCATCCCGTGTCCGATATTACCAAGATTCTGCGCGATCGCGGTGTTGAAGTGCGCTTTGGCATTCACCCCGTCGCCGGTCGCCTACCCGGCCACATGAACGTGTTGCTGGCTGAGGCCAATGTCCCTTACGACATTGTGTTGGAAATGGAGGAAATTAACGATGATTTCCCCGCCACCGATCTCGTCCTCGTCATTGGGGCCAACGATACGGTGAACCCCAGCGCAATGGAAGACCCTATCAGTCCCATTGCGGGAATGCCAGTTCTGGAAGTGTGGAAGTCCCAGAATGTGGTGGTGATGAAGCGCAGCCTCTCTAGCGGCTATGCGGGGGTCGATAACCCCTTGTTCTACAAGGACAACACGCAAATGCTTTTCGGCGATGCCAAGCAGAATGTGACTGCAATTTTGGGCAAGTTGAATGAGTCGAGTCAGAAGTCAGCCGAACGGGTTTTGGTGGCTTCGTAGATCGATCCCTTTCAAAGGTTTAAGCATAAAAAGGGGAGAGGGCGATCGCTCTCTCCCTTTGCCGTTCGCAGAAAAAATTTTGACATCGCGCAAACAATCCTAGAAATCTCTCACCCCTTTCAGAAATCAACGGTCACGGTTGCCAGACGGCGATGGCGAGCAATGGTTAATTGGGCCGATCGCGGTTGGGTTTCGAGGAAGGAGAGGAGGTCGAGAACAGTGGTAACGCGGCGGCGATTAATCGCAACGATGCGATCGCCGGGTCGCAGTCCAATTCGAGCGGCGAGGGAATTGCGCTGTACGGCATGAATGACCAAATCTGGCGTAACCTCTACACCCAAGCGGGGTGGGGACGATTGTCGTCGGGGAGAGCGAGTAATGTTTGGGTTAGGGTTCCTGCGATCGCGACTGCGCGCAATAAAGGTTTTTACCGCATCAGCACTGGTTGCAAACCCAATACCAATATTGCCGCGGCCGCCGGGACTCAAGATAGCTTTATTAACTCCAATCAGTTCGCCGCGCGAGTTGAGCAGCGGCCCGCCAGAATTTCCTTGATTAATTGCCGCGTCGGTCTGTAAATCGCCATTGGGAGCAATGCGGCTGAGAATCCCGGTGGTGAGAGTTCCCGACAGGCCGAAGGGACTGCCAATGGCGTAAACTTCCTGGCCGACGCGAATGTTGCTGGAGCTAGCGATCGCAATGG
>JGI12316J15309_10021144_pt1 | contig 11495 bp, 9 predicted proteins | sample MarCyaLeptolynsp_FD_15309 | JGI IMG/M metagenome (IMG submission 15309) | reverse complement strand
AAGTGCATATCAGAGTTGGAACTGATTTACGAAGAGGTTCCCAACGACGCGGGGGCTGCGAACAATCTTGGATACACGCTGATCGATAGCGGTCGCGATACCGAGCGGGCGGAGCAGTTGATTCGGTCGTCGCTCGCACGCGACCCGAACGTTGCCGCGACGCTCGATAGCTTGGGCTGGGTGTTCTATAAGAAAGGTGAATTCGGCAAGGCCGTCGACATCCTGACGCGGGCACGGTATCGCACCGACCGCGAAGACCCGGTCGTGTTCGATCACTTGGGTGATGCCTGTTATCGCCTCGGTCGGACCGACGACGCCAAGCGTTATTGGCAAAAGGCCACCGAGATTTGCGACCCGACGCAGAAGCCGCCGCCCCCCGCCTCTGACCGCAACTTGTATCCGGCGATAAAGGCCAAGCTCGACGCCCTGGCCGACGGCGAAACGCCGACGACGGCTGCGGTATTGAAGGAAGACGCTCCGGCGACGGGAGATTAGCCAGCGACGCCGGGCGGATTCGTAATGATTACCCCAACCCATAGGTCGCAGGTTAGCCCCCGGCCATTGGCCGGGGGCTAAATATACGCGGGTGCCCCTGCCCCTCTGGGGCTGGGGGACATTGGTCGTGCGGTATAGGTGTTTCGCCAAGCATCGCGATGACGGCTTTGGTAGGCGCGTCGAATCCTGTCGCCTACGCTCGCCCCCATGCACGGGCAGCAAGCTGACCCGTGGCACCCAATTTTCAAGATCGGCAACCCATTCTCTGTCTGACACGCCATCTTTCGCTAGGTACGCCATCCTTCGTTGAATGCTCCATCCATCGGCGAGTGACCCGTCCTTCGCCGGGTGCCCCTGCCCCTCTGGGGCTGGGGGACATCGAACCTTTAGGTGCCCTAGCCCTCATAGGTCTGAGAAACCATCCCCATCCGCCGCCCCCAACGCTATCCCGAATTCCGCGAATTTCGGTAGAATTATGTTTCCAAACAACAAGCAAGACAGACCCTCAAGATAACGAGCGAGACACCACCATGGCTGGTCATAGTAAATGGGCGAACATCAAGCATAAGAAGGCCGCCAACGACAACAAACGCGGCAAACTGTGGAGCAAGCTGGCCCGCAACATCATCGTCGCGGCCAAGAACGGCGGCGGCGATCCGTCGGCGAACCTCACGCTGCGTTACGCCATCGACAAGGCCAAAGAAGCCAACATGCCCAACGACACGATCGATAAGGCGGTCAAAAAGGGTACGGGCGAACTCGATACTGCCGAATACGTGCCGGCCAACTACGAAGGCTACGGCCCTGGCGGCGTGGCGGTTATCGTCGATGCGCTGACCGACAACCCGAACCGTACGGCCCCCGAAATCAAGAAAATCTTCGAGCGCGCCAACGGCAATCTCGGCGCGCCCAATTGCGTGAGTTGGAACTTTGCCACCAAAGGTGTGTTTACTGTCGATGCCGGTGACAGCGACGAAGAAACGCTAATGGACATCGCGGTCGAGGCCGGTGCCGAAGATGTGAAAGAGGTCGACGGCATTTTCGAGATCACGTGCGACGTTGAATCGTTTAGTGCCGTGCGCGACGCCCTCGCCGCCAAAGAGATCAAAACCCAATCCGCCGAGATCACGAAGATCCCCGGCACCACGGTCACCGTCGACGCCGACACGGGCGCGAAGGTCCTGCGCATGATCGAAGCGTTTGAGGATCACGACGACGTGCAGAATGTGTATGCAAACTTCGACATGCCGGAAGAGGTGATGGCACAGTTGGGTGGGTAGACGGCATTGGGATGTATGAAAACCCTGAACAATTCGCACGATCGGTAGGTCAGGTGATAACCTGACTCTGCCACCGGCGGTGTTAGTAACACAGAGCGTTTTTTTCCGAAACGAATACGGCCAATCCTGTGCGACCACTTGGATGTCACTTCTGCGCCCGCCGTCAGGTTATCACCTGACCTACCGCTCGTTCCCCCAACATACCATCGATAATTTTTGCGGCGGCGGAAAGCGCTTGCAGTTCCGCGGCGGTTAGCCCATCCATCATCTTCGCAAGCTGCGCTACGCGTTTGTTGCGGCCGTCGTGGAGAAGCTTTTTACCCTTGGCCGTGGCTTCGACGCGTTTGCTGCGTTTGTCGGTCGGGCTGGCCGTCACGCGGACCAAACCGCCGGCTTCCATATCTTTGATTTGGCTCGACATCGTAGGCTGAGAGACCTGCTCGATGGCGGCGAGGTCGCCCATCGTTTTCGGGCCGACGAAAACGAGAACCGATAGCGTGGACAGGCGCGGGGCGCTAATGCCGAGGTCGCGATCGACGTTTCGCAGGTGCCGTAGCAGGTGCAAGGCCGACCGATGCACATCTTGTGCGACGGCTTGGCGTTTTTTTTGAGCGGATTTGCTGGACAGAGCCATGATATTTAGTTAGCCTACCTATATATTAATCGGAGACACCACCATGTACCGAAACCTTGCGACGATCTTCATTCTCACGAGCAGTCTGGGAGCCATAAACATGAACGACAACATCCCGTCGCCCGCGACGGACGGATCACAAGCGTTTCTAGCCGCCGTTAGCGCGGGGCAAACCGAGCAAGTTGCCAACATGCTTGCGACAGACACGGCTCTGGCCGACGCCACCGACAGCCGCGGCACGACTGCCCTACTGCTGGCGTTGTACCATAAACACGACGCGGTCGCCGCCCAAGTCCGCGCGGCCCGCAAGCAGATTAGCGTGTTCGAAGCCGCAGCATTGGGCGACGTACCCGCGCTGCGCGACCATTATCGAGCCGACGAGCGCTGCTTCGAGGAATACTCGGCCGACGGGTTCACGCCCTTGCATTTGGCCGCGTTTTTTGGCCACGCGTCGGCCATGCGATTCATTCTGGCAAACGGCGGCGATGTTGAAGCCGTTGCAAAGAACCCGTCCAAGGTGCGCCCCCTGCACAGTGCTGCTGCCACGCGCAAGGCAAACGTCGTTCGCCTCATCCTCGCCGCCGGTGCAGATGCCGACAGTCAACAGATGGGTGGCCACACGGCGCTGCACTCGGCCGTGATGCACGACCACCTTTCGATGACAGTCGTATTGCTGTCGAACGGTGCGGATGTGGGTGTTAAGAATGAAGAGGGGCAATCGGCGATCGATCTGGCCGAGAAGCACGACGCGAAGCAATGCTTAAAAAAGTTGCGACAGTACGAAGCTACCGAAACGGTGCGTTGAATTTGTAAGCGTTTGTCATCACGCCCCAGGTCATCGCGCCCACAAACGCGTACCATCGCGCCGCACCCGATAATCCTTGCGATTCAAAACCTTGATAAATGAAATAAGCTCAGCTACTTCCGGAAATAACGCACGCCCCGAAAACACATCCCAATCTATTTGAATCTGCATTAAATCAAAGCAATCATCGTTAGTCGCAGTGATGCGACGCTTTTTATCTGCCTCAGAGACTCTACCGAAACGCCCCGCCGACGCCGCTACCGATTTCGAATGGAGATATTGATGAGAACGAATCACCCTCATCGCGCATGCGCCATGTTAATGGCAACCACGATTGGCTTGTCGATCGGCTGCTCGACCGAAGCGATCAACATTGACCTGAGCGAACAAGGCGTACTGACGTTGTTGGCTGAACGCGTATCGGGATCGTCGATTGCGACGGCGACGGCGCACATCAGCGATAGCAGTCTGCTTGGGCTCGTCGCTCCGAATGTGTTGTTGGCCGACGATCAGATTATCGCGATCAATAGCGTTCCGCTTTCGAAGTCGACACTAACGTCACTCGGAATCGAATCGACGTATACCGCAAACGTCGAAGCCGCCGAGTCATCGGAGTCGTACAAACTATCCTTCGACAATCAGGGCGTGACGACCACGTTCGATGCTGACGCACCGAGCGACTTTGATGACGTGGAGCCCAGCATTGGCGACGAAGTGGACTATAACGGCTTCGATATCGAATGGGACAGTGCCTCTAGCTCAGACGGCACAACCATCGACATCGTCATTGACGGGTCGGCCACCAGTTATTCGAGCGATGGCGTACTGTCTGTCGTCGATCATTCGGTTGCCTTTGAAAATCTCGCCGACGATGGCCTGTTTAGCATCGGAACAACCGACCTTGAGTATTTCAATCCAGGCACGATCACGGTAACGATCACGCGAACCAAGGTCGTCTCGCAAAAACTGGGATTCTCGACGGGCACGCTGACGTTTTCGATTACTAAGACGATCACGTTGAATTTGGTTGACGTCGAGGCGTAGGCGGAACTTGAATTGACTACGTTGGCGGACCAGTCGAGTCGTCGATGCCGATGCATTCGAGATGCGACAAGGCTTGGCGCCATGTCGTCGCGGCCATGATTGTGAAGAAAAAATGCCGCCAATCAGCAAGCGGCAATGCTCAACACTGCCAACACCACTTCCACCGACGTGAACCTGCCGACGTCGCGGCCGCCCGTTAAACGCAGCGACAGTTCTGACAAACGTGCTTTAAGGTCTTCGGCTCGAACATAGTCCACGAGACGTTCGTTTTCATACAACACGCATAAGCTGCGAAACACCAATGCGGATTCGGCTTTAACCGCGTAGGCATCGACCGGAAAGCCGTAAGCCCGGCAAAGCATGGGGCGCGATTCGTACACGCTGCATAAGTCGTTAACGAGTAATGGGCACGTAGGGCCAAGCGTAACATTTAGCTTGCTGATTCTTGCCGAGAAACCTTGCTCATCGCGTTCACCGGGCTTGTCCGGTGGGCCGTCGACAGTGGCGAAGATGCGGTGCTGTTCGCTTAGCAAATCTTGAGCAGCCGCCCGTGCGGTTTCGCGTGTTTCGCTTGGCAAAGATTGAATAGCCTGCGACCACAAGAGGGCTTCCGCGATGGTTATCGCAAAGACGGCCCCTTGTTTGCAACAGTGACTACATCCTGCGGCGCAAAGGTGCGGGTTGCGGTCGTCAGCCTTAAAGGCATTTGTGCGATGGTCGAATTCCAAATAGAGCGCGCGAAGGTCGTTCAATACGTCGGCAACGTTGACGAGCGGCAGCGATAAACCGGCGATTTCAAATATTCCATCTTGGATCGACATTGAAGCGGTATGTTAACGCACAATGGCCCGTTTCCAGGCGTAGCCTTATTGGCCTCATCGCACATGATGATTCCAAACTTTCATCTGCTTTTTAATCGCCCGAGGTCTGAGCCGGATGTAAAATAATAGTGTTATGACGACGTATCGACACAAACAAAGCGGAACGCCCACCATCACCGTGATCGGCGGCGGCGCGGCGTTGTTAGCAGCCTTGGCACTTTACATGCACCAGATTGGGCATGAGGCAGCGTGGGTGCCGACAGCCGTTGCAGTAGTGCTCGCCGTTACGTTGGTCTTGTTTCACTCGCTAAGCGTCGAGATACGCGACGGCATGTTGCGAATTCGGTACGCCTTTGGTTTTCCCTTTCGGACGATCGACTTGAACGACGTGGCCAAAGTCGAAGTGGTGCGCAACCATTGGTGGTACGGCTTTGGCATTAAGTACACGCCGCGCGGATGGTTGTTCAACATTTCGGGGCTCGATGCGATCGAGTTGACGTTTCATTCGGGGCGCACCGTGCGCGTAGGCACGGATGAACCGGAAACGCTATGCGATGCCGTGCAGGCGGCGCTAACGAATCGCTAATCGGAGACGGGCGTACCCAATTGGTGTGCAACGACAACCTGCGCCACCATTCCTCGCGCAGATTGTAACGCGACAAGCCTACAAAAATGGCGGTATCCAACCGGGTGCCGCCTTTTCTCTTTAATTCAATCCATTCGACAATCAACGCCGTCTTCGCAATGCCAAGAGCATCATCGGCGTCATCATCATCGTCATCGGGCTCATCGGCGCGCACGGATTGTCCTGCCCGGCGGGCGGCGGTGTACATGCATCACCTACGCCATCACCATCGCCGTCGGCCTGATCGCCATTGGGTGTTTCGGGATAGTTGTCGAAACAATCGAGCCATCCGTCGCCGTCCGAATCGAAAATCAAACACCATCGTTGCAATGTTCCCGTATCGACATTGGCGTAATCCGAGATCGTCAGCGTCAACATGCCGGCCGTGTCTTCACCGACAAATGCCGCCATGGGTTTGTTCGGCATAAACGCGCCGAACATCGCGGGCTGCCCCAATTTGCGCCGCGAATGTCAATGTGCTTAGGCTGGCAAACTAAGTGCTTCGACACGCTTGCGGATATAGTTCCCGGACTTTCAATCTCACCGTCATCGAGTCGCAGAATGATCGAGGAGTCGAGCTGTTTTTTTTCGCGTTAAGAGAAAACACATTCTGCAACGGTCATTCGGACTCGCAATTTGAAGCGGAAAAACCCGCACTGTTTGCTATCAACTTTTGAGCAACGCGGTGTTACTCACCAAACCCTCCTCGCCGCGCAACAGTTGCTCGCAAGAACCGGCAGCAATTGCGCGAATCAGAACACACTCCAATTCTCTATCGCCCAATCGGGCGTATCGCGAGCAGATCTGGGACAAACCTCTAATTTAGATACGACCGGCCACTACCCGATGCTGGCCAGCCAGAAAGCAGTTGACTGCCGGTCAAATAAAAAAGAAACAAGAAGTACTCCTCTCAGGGGACAGCCCGAAAAAACCGAATAGGAAGATAACTCGATACCGACTCGGAACTCTCGGAGCGGTGAAAGAACGTAGTGCCCGTTTGGCTAGGGTAGCCATAACGCCCACTTCATTATCGACTTGTGTCTAATTCAAATCGGCAGGTGCCGGGGCATCGGAGTGTGGATACGCAACCGCAAAACCAAGAACAGACCGGCATGCGCGGCAGATACCCCGCGCGCCGTGCGACCGACGCATGGAGCACAACGTCCCAACCGACGTTGAACCTATCGCGCCGAATCGCCGCGTTGCTGATTTGCGTTTGCATTCCTATTATCGTGGCGGCTGCGCTGTGTCTGGACCTTCTTAAGAACAAGGAAGTCACACACGCATTGATTAACTACGCCGGCGCGCAGCGTATGCGCATCGAACGGCATGCGAGCTACATAAACCGAACGCTCACCGCCATCTTGTTAGACGACTGGGATGGTGTTGCCGAAAATCGCGCACTCGCCGAAAAAGCAGCTCACGAATTCGAAAATGCACATCACGTGATTCGTTATGGCGGTCAAGGGATCGTCTCGAAAGATAGTTCTCCCATTTCGTTTCCCGGCGTTCATCAGGAAAATGTCATCAAGGCGATGGATCGCGTCGCCATCGAGTGGTTGGACGTCAAAAACGCAGCCATCAAAGCCCTTCAGGCCGACGCCGACTCACTGCTCGACAATGAAGGGTATCGGGCATTTCAGGAAGAAACGCATCAAGCCTTTTCAGCGATGAACAATGCGGTCTTCCAGATGCAGAAGGCCGGCGAAACCAAACTATCCAACCTAGGCACAGTTATTGTTAGTGCCGTGGTCGCAACGCTGATTGCTCTGATCGGCGCCATATACTTCGTGCGAAATCGAATCATTCATCCGTTTGAGCACGCAACCACTGCGGTTCGTGAAAGTGCGCGTCGGCTACACCAAGCAACGGAGGGCACGCAAGACGGCCTTTGGGTTTGGAACCTTCTGAACGATACCGTTTGGTATTCAAAACGGTTCTGGATTCTTCTCGGGTTTCCGGCGGAAGGACCGTTCCCCGAGCCGGTATTTGCGAGCTTCGAAAAACGACTACACTCGGAAGACTCCGCACACGTGTTCCATGCTATCGAACAACACCTCAAGGAGCGCAAGCCGTACGACGTGAATTATCGCCTTCAAACGGAGCTTGGCGATTATCGTTGGTTCCGAGCCAGAGGTATTGCAGACCGTGACGATCGCGGAAAGCCGATTCGAATGGCCGGTTCGATACAGGATATCACTCGGCAAGTCACCGCCGAGCGCGACATTCGAGAGTCGGAAGCATTTCTGCGTTCGGTATTGGACGGACAAACCGCACAGATTGCGATACTCGATGAGACAGGTGAAATCCAAACCATTAACAAGGCGTGGCGACAGTACGCCCAGGAGTTCCCCGGGCAAGACCCCGTTCGTCGGCATCGCAATTATTTGTCGGTTCTCGACAGCCAATGCGAATCGCCACATGACGATGCTATCGAAATTGCAAACAAAATCCGTCGCGTGCTAGCTCGTGAATCGTACTTTGAGTCACATACCTATTCATGCCACAGCGCAACCGCCCGATGCTGGTTTAACGTCGCGATCACGCCCATTTACGCCGAAAAACCGGGCGTTGTGGTCGCGCATAACAACGTAACCGATCTCATTGAGGCACAGAACGCGGCCCAATCAGCAAGTGTGGCAAAGAGTGAATTTCTTGCCAATATGAGCCACGAGATTCGCACGCCACTCACCGCAATACTCGGTTTTGTTGAAACACTATCCGAACACAACGAGGAACCCGAAAAGAAGCTCGCCGTATCGACGATTCAACGAAATGGAAAACATCTACTCGGAATTGTGAACGACATTCTCGACCTTTCGAAAGTCGAAGCCGGCAAGGTCGTAATCGACATCGCCCCCACCGATGTATTCCAACTCATACACGAAGTTCAATCGTTAATGAAGGTACAGGCGGATGGTCGTGGAATTGATCTGCGCATTGGGTACAGCACGCCGATACCGGATACGATTCGTACCGACGCAAAAAGACTACGCCAGATTCTGATTAACCTGATCGGCAATGCTCTGAAATTTACCGAAATCGGTGGCGTTACGGTAGACGTTGCGTTCGAGAACACCGATACCGGCGCGATCATGCAATTTGATGTGACCGACACGGGTATCGGAATGACGCCTGCCCAAATCGCCAAGCTGTTCAAGCCCTTCAACCAAGCCGATGCATCCACCACGCGACGGTTTGGTGGAACCGGGCTGGGCTTAACGCTGAGTAAGCGGTTTGCGGAAGTACTTGGCGGCACGATCGACGTTACGAAATCGACCATAGGCGTGGGAACGACGTTCCGAGCGACCGTGTCGTGCGGTGAGGTCGATCTAAATCAACTCGTCGAAAATCCAACAGCACACGCCAAGGAATTGGCTCACCGCGAGGCAACGAAAAAGCCGCCGTCTAAATCGATCGAGGGCATGCGCATTCTCTATGCCGAAGACGGACCTGATAACCAGCGACTCGTCTCGCACATCCTTAAGAAGGCCGGTGCTGAGGTCACCGTCGTCGAAAATGGCGAACTTGCCGTAAATACCGTCGTTCAGCAACAGCAAGCAGATCAGCCATACGATGTAATCCTTATGGATATGCAGATGCCCGTGATGGACGGCTATGAAGCGGTGCAGGTATTGCGAGGAAAGGGGTTCGACCTACCGATTATCGCCCTAACGGCGCACGCGATGGATGGCGACCGGGCGAAGTGTATCGAGGCCGGCTGTACCGATTATTCGACCAAGCCGATCGATCGCCACGTGCTTGTTGCCACGATTGCGCGGTTTCGAGATGCGTCGGTCAAAGACGCTCCCGTGGGCACCACGTCGAATTAACCAAATCTTCACGAGTGGGGCGAGTTGGTCGGTGATTCAGATGGTGTCGCTGGCTTCCCCGCCGCCGCTGACGTATTTAACGGCGCCGCCAAGCCAACCCTGTAAACCAAAACCAGCCCGATCATTTTGTCGCCCGCTTGCCACCCGACTCGCGGCGCGGTGCAATGCCAGCCGCAAAACGGCGAGCGAAATCGCTCGCCCTAGGTTGTCGGGGCAAAGAACGTAACGCATCCGGCAACTCGCACACCCAAGCCTAAACATCACGAACGCAAATCGGGAGCAAGAAAGATGAATCGTTGGTTACGTTCGCTCTGCCTATCCACGCTGTTAGTTGCATTGCCGGCATCGTTACACGCCGAAGACAAGCCCATCATCGCGCCGGAAGAGGGCCTGCCGCTGATCGACTGGACCGACGCGGGCAAGTTCGTCGGCAAACGGGTCATCGTACAAGGCAAGATCGCCGCCACCGGCCGAGGTAAGTCGATTACGTTCCTCAATTTCGATGCGGGGCGATCGTTCACGGCGATTGTGCGCAAGGGCAACTACGACAAGTTCCCAAAAGCACCAGACGTGATGTATGGCAATCGAATCGTGCAGATTCGCGGGACCATCAGCACGTATCGCGATAAGCCGCAGATCGAAGTCAGCACGCCCGATCAGGTCACGATCGTTGAGAAAGCTGCGGAAACGACATCCCCTGGCGACGTCGAAACGAAAACCACGCGCAAGTTCACCGGCAATGTGCGCATCGCAACGTACAACGTACTCAACCTATTCGACGACGAAGATTGCCCGTATCACAACGACGAAGGCACGAGCGCCAAGCCACGACACGAATTAGAGCGACTGGCCGCAACGATTAAACAGGTCGATGCAGATGTCATTGCCCTGCAGGAAGTGGAAAATCGTTTTTACCTCGAACGCTTCAATACGGCGATGTTGGCCGACATGGGTTACGAACACGTTGTCTGCTTTGAAGGCAACGACGGTCGCGGTATCGACGTCGCGGTTTTGTCGCGGCTACCCGTTGGCCCGGTGACGTCTTATCGGCACCTGCGGTGGAAAGATTCGCGCGGGCTCGATACGGGCTTCCGTCGCGATCTGCTACGCGTTCGCATCGAGCCGCCGAATGCCAAGCCGTTTGACCTGTTCACGGTTCACCTAAAGAGCAAGGGTGGCGGTGCAGGTACCGAAGCAGTGCGCATGGGCGAAGTAACGGCGATTCGCAGTATCGTGGAGAACATGCTCGCGCATGACCCGCAGGCATTGTTCGTCGTATGCGGCGACTTCAACGACACGTGGGATAGCAAACCTATTAAGTTGATGCGCGGCGAAGGTAAGTCGGCGATGGAAGCATTCCAAAGCGAGGCCCCCGAAGGCTGCGTGACGTATAACCGTGGGCAGTATCGCAGCGTGATCGATTACATTTTCTGTTCGCCGGCAATGGCAACGAGTTACGTGAAGCAGTCGATGCGCGTTCTCGACGGAAGCGTCGAATCCAGCGGCTCAGACCACAACCCGGTCTCGATGGACTTCAATTTCGGCGGCAAAGCACCTGCGGTATCAGCATCGCAGGCAGCATCAAACGCTGAAAAATCGTGACAAAAACTGACGATTGTCGAGATTTTTTTTGTGGAATGTTGGGTTATTCGGGCGGCAGGAATTGCCGAGAATGCGGAGACATTTAGCTTCATTTTTTCGAAGCCGCCCGAAAAAGCCAATAGCATATTGCCGCAACCTTATAAAAGGCAATACTTTGCATTACTTGATATCGGCCACAGAGTCGCCCCCATACACCTGAGAATTGGGTCTAAAATTGCTGTAAACCCTTTATTTAGCGAGCCAAAGCACTCGAAAATTCCAGCCGATTCGTATTGACACCTTTTGGAAAGTGCTACTAAACTCCGCGCTTATCGCAGGGCGATAAAGCCTTAACGGACGTTTCCGTGATGGCGCGG
>JGI12316J15309_10000827_pt1 | contig 11500 bp, 17 predicted proteins | sample MarCyaLeptolynsp_FD_15309 | JGI IMG/M metagenome (IMG submission 15309) | reverse complement strand
GTGAACTCTGGTGTGCCGCTGGAGACGGATACTCCAAGTTCGAGACCCAGAGCCCGGTCGCCGAGCTGCAACCCGGATTCGCAAAGCTCGAGGACGGTTCGTGGGTTCAATTCCGCGACGGTGAGCTCGAGCCAGTGACCGACCTGGGTCCCGAGGGCCGAGCATTTCGTGGGCCGCTCAGCGATCCGTGCGTCGTCGCAAGAACGCGCTCTGGTTGGCAGGTGCTGAGCGGAATCGACGTGCTGCCATTCTCAGCGGCGCTCGAGCATGCCGTTCCGCTGCCGATGCTCGACAGCGGCGGTGATGTGGTCGAGGCGCAGGCCGTGGGGCGATGCGAGGGATGTGCACGTCATCGGGATGGGGGCGTGACCTGCTGGACCTGGGAGGGCAAACCAACGCGGGCTCACCGCGGCGACGGACGGGCGCGCGCACTCGCGTGGATCCAAGACGGGTTCCACGGGAGTTGGTGTGTCGCGACCGATACGTCAATCGTCTGTGACGACCCCTCGCGGCCGGGCGACGCGCTCGAGATCCCGATGCGGGCGGACGCTCTCGCGGGCGGGGACGTCCTATGTGCGCTGGGTGACGATCGCTTGGCCTGTTTGGATCGGCAGCTCTATGACACTTGGCCGGTGCAGGTCGACGTGGGCGGCCCGGCCAAGGACGTCACGAACAACAGCACCGGAGGATGCGCCGCGACCGTCGCCGGCGCCCTGGTTTGCTGGGGTGCCCCGTTCGGGCCGTTGGGCTCGCCCGCAGACGCCGCGAGCGAAGCGAAGATCCCACACGACACGCCGTTCCCCCAGCCAACCACGCTGCGCACGTCGGCGGTTGTCGGGGTGAAGCTCGCCTACCACGCATGGTGCGTCACGACCTCGACCGGCTCTACATGCGTGGGGGACGATTTCCCGAACGGCTTGTCCGCTCGAGCGCCGGTCGTCGACCTCTCGATGTTCGGGATTTGCACGCTCGAGTCCGGTCGAGTGCGGTGCAACCTCCCGGAGAAGAAGATCCCGAAGCGCGTCGCAACAGCCCTCGCGGCGCCCGGCGTCACCGGGATGGACGGGAGCGTGTTCGATTGGGGCTGTGTTGTGCGGGGCCAACGGGCCACATGCTGGGATGAGGAGCACAGTCAGGAGATCGAAGCGCCGGGGCCGATTGCTCAAAGCCTCCGCCTCGACCACGAGACGGTCCTGCGTCTCGAAGACGGTCGCGTTCTCCGCGTCGACAACAAAGACGGAACCTCCGAGCTGCTCGGCCTCGCCGCCGTGGAGGATCTTCGCCGAGATCCACGCGCGTATGCGTGGTGCGCCAGGACTGGCGAGCGCTGGGTTTGCGATCAGCAAGGCAAACGCACCGAGCAGCAACAACCGCCAGTGACTTCGAGCCGTTGCTGGCTCGAAGACGCCAACGTCTACTGCATGGGATCCCGTGCGAAGGGAGTGACCGGCCAACCTTGGTCGCCAACCCGCATGACGACGCTGCGGACGCTGACTCCCCGCGAGTGATTTCGTGGGGCTCGCGGCCGGCAGCGGATGCCAATCGCCAATGAACTCGGTGGTGGGGCGGAGAGCGAAGTGCCCGGGCGATGAGGTGCTGTGACAGCTCGGGTTATCTGATCGCTCGACAGCTCGCCTGAACTGATCCGGTGCGCGGATCGCAGCTCGCCTGAACTGATCCGCCTCAGCTCGCCTGAACTGATCGCCGCCAGCTCGCCTGAACTGATCGCGAGCAACGGCGGCGGAGCGCAGTTCTGCGGGCGCACGCCGGAGAACCGAGGCTGCAACGCCGCCAGCGGGTACGCCTGGCGGCTCGATGAAGAGGATCAGCATGCATCGGCTTCAGGATCTCGTTCGTTTGCATCGGATGGGCACGGGCGCTCGCGAGGTCGCGCGGCTGCTGGAGATGAGCCCGAACACCGAGCGGCAGTATCGGCAGGCTCTGCGCGATGCGGGGCTGCTCGACGGCGAGCCCGAAGACCTGCCCGACGTGGCGGTTCTTCGTCTCGCGATCGAGGACGCGCTTCCGGCCAAGGCGATGCCGCAGCACGTTTCAAGCGTGGAGCGCTGGGCCGAGCGGATCACCAAGATGCTCGAGGGCGGTGCGACCCCGACTGCGATCTACGATCGGCTTCGCCTCGAGCACGACGAGTTCAGCGGCAGCTTGTCCGCGGTCAAGCGGCTGTGCACGCGGCTCACAAAGGCCGCCGAGGTCGATCCGAATACGGTGGCGATTCCGGTCGAGACGGGGCCGGGCGAGGTCGCGCAGGTCGACTTCGGAAGCGTGGGCAAGCTCTGGGACCCCAAGTCCGGGAAGTCCCGCAAGGCATATGTCTTCGTGATGGTGCTGGGTTTTTCGCGGCACATGTTCGTACGCATCGTCTTCGATCAGAAAGTCGATACATGGCTGCGCTTCATGCTGAGGCCTTCGCCGAGCTCTGCGGTGTTCCGACCGTAGTCGTGCCCGACAACCTCAAGAGCGCGGTGATCCGCGCGGCGTTCGGGATGCGCGACGAGCCCGTGCTCAACCGCAGCTACCGCGACCTCGCACGGCACTTCGGCTTCAAGATCGATCCGACGCCGGCCTACAGCCCCGAGAAGAAGGGCAAGGTCGAGTCCGGGGTCAAGTACGTCAAGAGGAACTTCTTCGGGGCACGCGCGGACGAGCGCGATGCGTCCGTGCTTGCCGGCGAGCTGACACGCTGGGTGAACGAGATCGCCGGAATGCGTCGGCACGGGACGACGCAAAAGCGGCCTCTCGAACTCTTCGAGCAAGTGGAGCAGCAAGCGTTGCTCCCGCTGCCCGCGACGAAGTGGGAGCCGGTCGTCTGGCGAACGCCAACGCTGCGTCGAGACTGCCACGCCCTGGTCGACGGTGGCTGGTACTCCGCACCGTGGCGCCTCGTCGGCCGCGTTCTACTGGCGCGCTGCACGAAGCGTTCCGTGGTCCTGTTCTGGGAGGACGTTCGGGTCGCAACGCACGATCGCGTTGCCGCCGGGACACGCAGCACGGTCGACGAGCACCTTCCCGAGCACCGCAGCCAGTACCGCCACCGAGCGAGGAGCTACTGGGAGCAACGCGCCGACCAACTCGCGCCGGAGATCGGCGCGTACGTCCGCGAGATCTTCGACAGCGACGACGTGCTCAACCAGCTGACGAAGGTGCAGGCGATCGTCGCTCACCTCGAGACGTTCCCGCTCGATCGCGCGGTCGCAGCGGCACGCCGAGCGAGCTTCTTCGGCAGCTACAGCTACCAGGCGATCAAGAACATCCTGCGCAAGGGGCTCGACATGACGCCGTTGCCCACAGTCGTCGTGCCCGAGAGCGCGGCGGCCGAACGTCCTCGCTTTGCACGCGACATCCAGGAGCTTCTGCAGTTCCCCACGGAGAAGAACGATGCACCCCACTGACGAGCTGATCCCGATCCTCAAGAAACTGCGCCTGTCCGGCGTCCTGCAAACCCTCGACGTCCGTACGCGGCAGGCCGCCGAGGACGATCTATCGCATCACGAGTTCCTGCTGAGGCTGCTCTCCGACGAGGTCGAGCGACGCGACGCCAAGCAGCTCGACCTTCGACTGCGCCGGGCAGCGTTCGAGCACAACAAGTCGTTGGAGGACTTCGACTTCAGCTTCAACTCCAAGATCCCCAAAGCCCGGATCATCGACTTGGCCACGTGTGGCTTCGTCGACAAGCGCGAGAATGTCTGCCTCGTCGGCCAAACCGGCGTCGGCAAGAGCCACATCGCGCAGGCGCTCGGCCATCGAGCGTGCGTTGCCGGCCACACCGTCGTCTACACCTCGGCGCACCACATGCTGACTCAGCTTCGCGCCGCTCGAGCCGACGGTAGCCACGATCGCAAGATGCTCCGGTTCACGACGCCCGCGCTGCTCATCATCGACGACCTCGGCCTTCGGGCGCTCTCCGGCGACGAGCCGATCGACCTCTACGACATCATCCGCCACCGCTACGAACGAGCCTCGACGATCATCACGTCGAACCGCGCCTTGCCCGAGTGGCTGCCGCTGTTCAACGACGAGCTGCTGGCCAGCGCCGCGATGGATCGGCTCCTCCATCACGCGCACATCATCGAGATCAGCGGACACTCCTACCGCAACCCGCCGCGCGGTCGGGGGGCGAAGGCCGCCTGACGAAGTCGATTCCCGAGGTCTTCCCCGTGGATCAGTTCAGCCGAGCTGCGTTCCCCGCCGCGTTGCTTGTTTCGCCGCGGTGCGCGAGCTGTCGGTCTGCGATCAGTTCAGGCGGACTCGGATGCGATCAGTTCACCCGAGCCTTGACAGTGCTCCACGCGTCGAAAATGCGCGACGATGACGATGCCGGGACGCGGCGGCTCGACGCGGCCAGACCGTCCACGCGCCTGGCATGCGAGGCACAGCACGCCAAGGGCATCGGGCCGTCCACCGGGAGCGAACATCGAACCGCAGTTGTCCGGAGGTAGAGTGCGGGCGCGACGGAAAGCGCCGGTAGGATGGGAAGGATGGCGAACAAGATGGACTTTGCGCAGATCGTGCGGGCACTCGGATTGTCTGTTGACTCCGAGGAGGTTGCGGAGCTGCTTGCTGAGTTCGAACTCAGCGAAGACTCTTATCGCAGCGGCCTTTACCCCGAGGCAGTCTACTTTGAGAGCCCTGCTCGGGGGCTGGCGCTATTGTCAGAGCATGGAATCGTGGACTCGATTTTCTTCTACTCGGACGGTCGGGACGGATTCTCCCAGTTCGAAGGCACGTTGTCCCACGGCCTGACGATGGCCTCAACAAAGGAGGAGATCCGAACGGCTCTTGGTACGCCCTCCACGTCTAGCTCAGCAGTCTCGTTGTCCAAATCGCTGAGCCACGACGGCTGGGATCGTTTCGACCTGCCGACGCATACGCTCCATTTCAGCTACGGGGCCAGCGATCAGATTGTCCTTGCGACGATCTCTCGGCGCTAGCCTGCGACGTTGACGTTGAGATCGAGAAGTTCGCCGGCGCCCGTCCGGTGTCTGTGGACTCGCCGATGAGCACGTGTTGCATTGCTTCAGCACCGCTCGCGCTTGACGGCGGCGGGGCCGAGGGCATCAAGGATGCCGTCGACCAACCATCGACTATCCCCACGTCGCTACGGGGATACTGACTCTCACGGCTCGGTGCCGGGCGCTTGTTCTTTCGTCAGACACGGCAGGCACTGGTGTTAGGTTCACGGTTCACGGACTGGATGGGGCACGCAGAGCAAGATCTCGTCCGTTGGGTCGGCGTCGCTGCGTGGGTACCCCTCGCAGCGCTGCTGGCTGAGCTGGCGGCTGCGCTTGTGTCCGACGGGCGCCCGGAGGTACGGATCTACGCACACGCGGCGTTCCTCCCGATGATTGGGCTGTGCGGGATCTTCCTAGCCGCGCCGGCACGCAGCCGCACGCTCGAGACAGGATCGGGAGTCGTTCTGACGCTGACTACGGCCGCGCTCTGTGCGAAGAGCGTCTATCCAACGATGTATCGTCCGAGCTTCACTCCGGTGGTGGTCACCGCCAGTGTCTCGGCGTTGCTGGTTCTGCGGGCGAGATTGCAGCGTCGCCGAAGCCCCCGCCCGAAGCATGGTTGACCTGCTGTCCTGCCTTAGCCAACTCTCAATCCCTCGAGCAACGCCCTCCCCCCCGTGCCAAGAAAACGTGGGACGCTCCCGAGCCGAAATTTACTGAGGGGCGAGCCGGAGTACCAGCGATATGCCAGCCACCGCGAACACGACACCGACCGAGACGGAGATCCCAGAGAAGGCCACGCGCCGCCGTTTCAGCAACGAGTACAAGCTGCGCGTCCTGGAGGAAGCCGACAAATGCACCAAGCCTGGCGAGGTTGGGGCGCTGTTACGGCGAGAGGGTCTCTACTCTTCGCACCTGACGACGTGGCGAGCGCTGCGGCGTCACGGTACGTTGAAGGCATTGGGACGCAAGCGCGGGCCGAAGCCGAAACGCACCGCGGAGCAGCTCGAGGCCGACGAGCTGCGACGTGAGAACGAGCGCCTGCGCGAGAAGCTGCGCAAGGCGGAGAAGATCATCGAAGTCCAAAAAAAACTTGCGGAAGTGCTGGGCACGGAGGAGCCCGAAGACCCGAGGTGAAGCAAGCCCTGGGCGAGCTCGCGGAGCAAGTCGGCGTCCCGGCTGCGGCCGCGGCCCTGGGCGTACCGAGGTCGACAGCCTACCGATGGCGTAAGCCCGCGGTGTACGGCCCTCGTCGGCCACGCCCGAAGCCACGTCGAGCCCTCAGCGCAGCCGAGCGAGCCAAGGTGCTCGAGGTGTTGCACTCCGAGCGCTTCGTCGACAAGGCGCCAGCCACGATCCACTCGATGCTGCTCGACGACAACGAGTACCTGTGCCACCCGCGAACCATGTACCGGATCTTGGCCGACGAGGGCGAAGTCCGCGAGCGTCGCGACCAGCTGCGCCACCCAACGTACACACGACCCGAACTGCTTGCTACGGCGCCCAACCAGGTCTGGACGTGGGACGTGACGTGGCTTCGGGGTCCGGCGAAGTACGTGTACTACCGGCTCTACGTCATCCTCGACTTGTACAGCCGCTTCAACCCCGGTTGGATGCTGGCACACGAAGAGTCCGGCGAACTCGCGGCCAAGCTCATCCGCGAAGCTTGCCAGCGACACCGGATCATCCCGGGCTCACTGAAGCTCCATGCCGACCGCGGCTCGGTGCAGAAGGGCAAGACCGTCAAGCAGATGCTGGCCGACCTCGACGTCGTTCCGTCGTTCAGCCGGCCACGCGTCAGCAACGACAACCCCTTCTCGGAGGCGCAGTTTCACACGATGAAGTACGGCCCCGAGTTCCCCAACTCCTTCGCCAGCTTCGAGCAAGCACGAGCGTTCTGTCGGCGCTTCTTCCACTGGTACAACCACGAGCATCGGCACTCTGGGATCGCCTACCTGACCCCGGCCGACGTCTTCCTTGGCCGCGCCGAAGAGATCATCGAGCAGCGCAAGCACGTGATGCACGACGCGATGCTCCGCACCCCCGAGCGCTTCGTCGCCGGGGCCCCAAAGGTGCACGGTTTGCCGAAAGCCGTTTGGATCAACCCACCCGAAAACCGCGCCGAGGTCGAGCTCGGCCTTCCGTAAACTCCCAACAACTTCGTCTCATTTTTCTAGACACGCACCGAAGCGAACTCCGAAAATGTGAAGGAGACCAAGCGGTCATAGGAGGGCGACTGGAAAGAAAGCTCGAGTCCGTCCTCCACATCCACGAAGACGCCTGCCAAGAACAGACCCCGGAACCGAGTCGAGTCGAGCGTGGAGACCGGGATCTCGTCCGGCATGCGCCGAGTCTAGCTCAGGGGACGCTCGTGATCGGGCAGCGCGAGTGCGTTCTCGAGCGGCTTCTTCGCGGCGGTCACAACACAGCCAGTCCCCGTGCAACGGAACACCACCGGCCACGACCCGGTGCCAGTGCTTCAGTGACCTCGGCCGAGGCGACATGGACCGTGCTTTTCTCATCTCGCTGTTGTTCTGGTTCCACACCGTCGTGTGGACGCTGCGTGCTGTAGTGGGCGACAATTCGGACCCGCAGGCGTGGCGATGACCAAGGAGAACGAGTGGGGAGAGGTGATTCGCGCGTTGGATCGCCTGGACGGGTATGTGTCCCTTCGGCCAAGGTCGGAGGCGATGCGAAGCCTCGTCTCAACTGTCCGCCGCGAACCGGGGCTGAAGACCCTCCGCCCAGCCGTATCTCATACCGCGCTCGTCTTCGGCAGAGAGTCCTCAGCTATCGGAGTGTGGGTTTGGTGGACCAAAGGAGACCAGTACAAAGTTGCCGTTGTCGACTCGGAGCTCACGACTTCGGACGAGGTTTTGGTGAGCGAAGAACGAGTGCCCGATGTTCTTCGAGGGCACGTTCGCATGCTCGAAGGTCAGTAGAAGGGAACCGGTGGAACCTACGAAACATTCGGTCGTCGGGAGGGAGTGTGACGCGGTGCGCCGCGCGGGCGACAGGAAGCAAGCGCCTCGCGTCGTTGCTCGAATCGTCCGGAGGTCTGAGACAATCGGGACGCACTAGGAATGGCAGGAGTAAGATGCCTTCAGATACGGCCAACAAGACAGTTAAACCTGGGACTCGTTGGAGACTCCAAACCTGGATCGGCCGCGAGCGCAGGGTTGTCCAAAATGACGGAGTCTTCGACGAACTCGTCGTTGATGACTGGCTCCACATCGAGCAGCTGAGCGATACGTCGTGGTTCGTCAGGCTCGCGGAAGACACGGTACGGATCGTGGAGATCGCCGCGGACGGAAGGGCGGTGGTTTTCGAGCCGAACGACGACGAGCGCGAGGTTACCGACGAGGGCGATGACGGGACTTAGACTCCGCGCCTCTCATGTTTTCGAGGAGCACGGCCATGCAGCTCTGGCGACCCCAAGGAGCTAGCAAGCGGTGTGAATGTTCGAGGTCGTTCGGGCCGCACGGTGTTCGACAACAAGGGCAACGCCGTCAAGCAATACGAGCCGTACTCGCGTCCGGATCCTACGAGAGCGAGGTGGAGCTGCGCGAGCAGGGGGTGACGCCGCCAACACAGAGCCGGTTCGGACGGATCGCGCTGCCGAGTACAACCGCGCGATGTCGCAACCGCACCTGGCGTTGCCCGAGACCTACGTAGGTGCGGAGCACGTCTTCGGGCCGTCCTCGTTCGTCCGCGGCGAGAAGAGCTCGTTTTGCTTCCCGTCGGTCCTGTCCATGGAGACCGACGCTGGCCCGGTGCGCTACGTGATCTACCTTCAGGACATGAAGGGCACCATCGAGCTGCCCTTTTTCCGGCAGGGTGACGGCGAGTCACCAGGGATACCAGCCCAACCCAGCCACAGCCGCAGCGGGTATTGACGCGCGGCGCGACGAAAACCAAGATGACACCAAAATCACTGGCCATCGACGAGAACACACTGATTGCGGCTGGCGTTTCGCGAGCGGAAGCCTCCCAAGTTGTCGCCCTAGGCAGAAGGTTCGCTCCGTGGAGGTATAGTGATGCCTAGCTCTATTGCTACATACTTACGAACCTCCCGCGCGCCTGACGAGGTCGAATCGGCCTTCCGTGATGAGCTGCGCAAGGATACCGATAGGGCTGCCGAGTATCGGGTGTCATTTACGGTCAGTGATGCCGAGGAGCAAGATGACTGCGCCTCGGCATACGGACTTACACCGACGGTCGATGGGATTCTCGTCCTTCCGTCCGGGGAAGGCGACGATGCCGCATATCGGGCTACATTGCGCGTTGCTCAACGAGCGCCCAACGATGATGTTCTGCTTGTACTCGATACGGCGCCGATCATGGGTATCAGGAGGGGCATCGCTCATCTTTCAGATGGCGAGCGGGAGTTGTTTGAGGCCCATGTGCTGCGCGACTCGTCGGTGCCGGTCCAGTGGGGCAGTCCGATGCCATGGTCGAAGGGCTAGGTTCATTCCAATCACGCAAGTCGCCGTAACAAGGGTGACGCTTTGCTGGAGCGCTGGCGCCTAACATCTGGCTGCCACGCGCACGGAGCACTGCCCAATCGGCATGGGCCGTCGGGGGGGCGCCGCGGAAGGTGATAGGTTGGCTGCTCTAGCTCGAGAGCTCGGCGAGATCCAGGGAAGGCTGAAATGGCCAACAAGAAGAAGAACAGTCTCATCGCTCGACGTGCGACGCTAAACCGTGAGTTCGTAGCGCTGATCGACCGCCTGGCTGACGAAGTTTCCGATCGCGCGGATCTCTCCGGCACGGCCGCGGTGATCCGCGCGACACACGAGGAGCTTCGTGAAGTCGAACGCGTTTTGTTTGACTTCCGAGACCGGAGCACAGGAGGCGACGGTCCATCTGCTGCCTGAACCGGTACACAGAGCCTGGCGCGCGCGAGCTGCGCGAGTGCAGCACAGCACGACTTGGAGCGCGTCGCGGCGGAACCGGGACTATGACGGACAGCGAGTTGCTTCCTTATGACCGCGTGGCTTACGACGCGTCCTTTCATGGGCAGCGCCGGGCTACCCGCAAGAATCGCACGGCTGCGTGGGAATCGGCATCGTCAGGTGCAGTCCCTCGAGCGTCGCCTCGGGTGAGCCGTTTTCAAGGGTACCTTGCAGTCGGGCGGCGCAAACCCGCTTAAGGGCGAACCCAACTTCGAGGCACTGACGAGGATCAAATGGCGGAGGCGATAACCGATGGCCTGCTCTACCAGAAGGAAGCTCAGGTGCTGCTGGACGCAGTAACCGACAAGACGACACGGGACCTTGTTGGAGCTTTCCTCGCAACTGTTTATCGCGAAGCGCAGAGCGGGTGTCCACCACGCACGGACCTCGACTTTGAGTTCGTTGTGAGGACGGTGATCGGGTTTTGCGAGCAGCACGACCTAATCCGTTCGATCGTCACGGGTGGTGAGATCGGCGCATGGCCTGAGTGACGCTGGCCGGGCTGGAACCTCTGGGCGCCCGAACTGGACGCTGCAAGCGCGACTAGATCGATGACCCCGGGCCAGAGTACTCCTCCTGCGTCATCCGACTCGTCCGCGAGAGCAATCCCGCTCGGACCATCAAGCGCCGCCAGCCCACTGTCACCAGATTCGTAGAGGGACCGACGTTCACCTCCCATGGTCGCGTGGTCGGCACGGGAACCATCGATCTGCAGCCCACCCTAACGCGCATTCGCACAGGAGGGTCGTTTCCTCATCGAAACGACGGTTCCATCTTCGGAAACCGAGAGGGTCGGCGTCCCTCCAAACCTCGTGGCTACTACCAAGAGTACGTTCACCCGACACCGGGAGTTCGCGGGCCTGGCCCGCAGCGCGTCATCAAGGGTCAAGGAGGCGAACTCTACTACACGCCCGACCACTACCGGTCATTCGTCAGAATCTTCTGAGGCTGTTGCACATGTCCAACCTATCTCCGAGCTTCATCTTCGCGGACACCTATGGTCCCCAAACTGCGGGAGTCGTAGTCGCGCGAATTCCAGAAGGCATATCAAAACGGGAGGCGCTCTTCGACGCGTTGAGCGGTCCGCTCGGGTTCCCCTCCTACTTCGGTCGGAATTGGGACGCTCTCTCGGACTGCTTGCGTGACCTCAGCTGGCTACCCGCCGGTAGGATTGCCATCATCCATGGCGACCTACCCGACCTAGAAGGCAATGGCACAAGGATCTACATCGAAGTGCTACACGAGGCCGTCTCCAGCTGGTCGGGTGACAAGGAGCGGTCCATCCACGTGGTGTTCCCTTCGAGCTGCGAGGAGCGTGTGCTCCACATGGCCAAGGATCCGCGGTAGCCTTCGCGAGCGCGTCGGATGTCTCGAACGGCAGCCGCACCGCCGTTGCGTTCGACACCCGGGGCGTCGTGGTGGCCATGGCCCGACTGGGCCGAGCCGGGCAGAGTGAGGGCGACACGCTCAGCGATCCGACTTCGTGGTTCTCATACGACCCGTTCTCCTGGCGCGACGACGCGATCCCAGTCTCCGTGCAGACCTCGGCTCGCGAGACGCACGCCGACTCCGGGA
>JGI12316J15309_10018710_pt1 | contig 11507 bp, 10 predicted proteins | sample MarCyaLeptolynsp_FD_15309 | JGI IMG/M metagenome (IMG submission 15309) | reverse complement strand
AGTCGGCTGATTGTTATCCAAAATGCGTCGATCCGGGTCATTCCAACCCAAAATTGTTAATGCCGAAACCGACTCAACAACGAACCGATACACCAAACCCTGTTAACGACCCGTAAACACGTTGGGAACCCCGTTTCGGTCACAATCGAAGTCGCCCCTCCAAGCTAATCCGATATATCCCGTTTTACGGACCCCAACACAAGGCCGTACCCTGGTTGAGCTACCATAAGCGTAGTTACCGCACCATAAGACTGAATGGGCCGCGATCTTTTCAGCAAGGGGGTGTTGCAATTTTGTCCGCATTTTAGTCTCTTTCTTGGGAATCTAGCAGTTTTCGGGCTTTTGGTGGTGGGGTTTTAGCGGTTAAATCCCTGTGTGATCGCGATAGAATTCGAGGCGTGATTTCGGTAACTCGCGGAGGTGATTCGATGACCAAAACACCCCAGTACGGTCCAGATTTATCGAACCCCTGCGACTTGCGCGTCTTGGACGAGTGGACCGACTATAACGGGCATTTTAATGTTGCCTACTATGTTCGCGCGTTTGACATTGCGTTTGCTGCATTTCTTTCAGGTCTCGGTGTGGACTCCGCGGCGACAGAGGGTCGAACGGTTCGAAGCCGTGTCGAATACTTGCGCGAAGTTCATTTAGGGCGTCCGCTTCACTTCACCTCGCAGATTCTCGTGCAGGAATCGTCCCGCTTGAAGATACTTCAGGCCATGTATGTGGATGAGGAAGGGTATTGCGCGGCAATCGAGGAAAGGGTGACGGAGTTGGGTCCGATTGATGCGACGGCAACATCCAGGCTGGACGAGTTGGCCCGTAGGCATGCCGGTTTTCCTGTTCCTGAAGGCTGGGGCGGCTTGGCAATCTAACCCGCGCGGTGGCTCGCAAAAAATTTCACCTTGAGACGTGTGTTTGGACACCAAAACGGTTGAGGGGACCGGACATTTTGGTAGCATGGATTTGCTCGCAAGCTGAGTGGGGCAGCGCGCGATAATTATTAGTTTGGGAGAAGTCCCGCCCAACCAAGAGCCAACATTAAGGCACGCTGGGTAGAGACGGGGAGCAAATACGTGGAATACAGCGAAGGTATCGAACAGGCGAAGGCTTTTGGTGAGCGCGCCCTGGAGATGATGGCCGACAATCAAGTTCCGGCTAATCCCCGCAACTACGCGGTTTGGTATTCCTATGTCAGTGAAAAGTACCCGGACCTAAAAAAGGCAATCGACGTACTGGTCACCAATAAGCAGGTTTTCACGTCCTCCCAAAACGATCAGATCTACGATAAGTACTTCACCAACAGCGACGAAGGCGTCGCACTGCAAGAAACGTCAAAACAGATCGAAGAGCAGGTCGGTCGCGTTCTTGATATGATCGGCGATGCGTCCGGAGACGTTGAAGGGTTTGGCGCGTCTCTGCAGAACAGCCTCGGGGAAATTTCAAACTCTGAGGGGGTCGAACAGATCAAGGCGGTTGTTCAAAGCCTCGCGCTTGAGACCCAAAAAATGCAGCAGTCGAACGCGCAACTTCAGGTGAAACTGAAGGAGTCGTCTCAGGAAATCACTTCGTTGCGGCAAAACTTGGAAGACGTGCAGCGCGAAGCGATGACCGACGCTCTGACTGGGATCGCAAACCGGAAAATGTTCGATGCAACGCTGCGCCAACGCGCCATGGAGGCGATGGAAGACGGCGGCACGTTGTGTCTTGCGCTTACCGACATCGATTTCTTCAAGAAGTTCAACGATACCTATGGCCACCAGACGGGCGATCAGGTTCTCAAGCTCGTTGCGAAAATTCTTCAGGGTAATGTCAAAGGGAACGACCTTGCCGCGCGGTACGGCGGGGAAGAATTCGCCCTCGTGCTGCCTAACACGGAAATGGATAATGCCAGGATTCTCTGTGACAAGATCCGTGACGCCGTTTCTTCGAAGCGCATTCGGAACAAGTCGACCGGCGAGGAGATGGGCAACATCACACTGTCGATCGGTGTAGCCTTGTTCCGTCCCGGCGAATCTTTGTCGGACTTTATCCATCGTTCAGACGAAGGCCTTTACTTCGCCAAGGGGAACGGTCGGAACCAAACGGTCGTTGAGACCCAATTGGAAGCCGCGAAAGCCAGCTGATCTGAGCTCTAGAAATTGCTGTCGTTGCTCGCGCCTTGCCGGGTGCGCGCGACTCTGATTTCCTTGTGAGATTACCACACTAGCTCCGACGGGGCGGCAAACCGCCATCCCTGGCGAGGGGAGGACCGACCGTGGCGACGGTCGTGCCGAAAGTCCTAACAGCGCATGTTGAGCGGCTGTTCCAGAACGACCAGCTTAAGCTTGGCGTGCTTGCGGTCTGCGCGGGCGCGCTGGGTGGCGGCGCAGGAATCGCCTTTCGCGAAGTCATCGAACTCATACAATGGCTAGCGTTCGGGTTCGAGGGGGAGCGGTTCCATTCCGGTCTTGCTGATGTACCGGCTTGGATGATCGTCCTTATTCCCGCGCTTGGCGGCTTGGTCGTTGGACTAATCGTACGATACGTCATGCCGGACCAGCGACCGCAAGGCGTCGCGGACATCATGGAAGCCGCGGCTTTCCGTCGTGGTAGAATCAGTAAGCGCAATGGGATCGGGGCGTTCGCGGTCTCGGCCGTTACGATTGGAACCGGTGGATCGGCTGGGCGAGAGGGACCGGTCGTTCATTTCGCCGCTTTCCTAACCAGCCTTGTTTCTCAGGTGCTCAAGCTGGATCCAGAAGCGCGCCGCACCATGCTTGGCTGTGGCGTCGCGGCGGGGGTTGCAGCCAGTTTTAATGCGCCGATCGCCGGCGTCTTCTTCGCGTTGGAAGTGGTGATCGGCTCATACGCGTTAAAGAATTTTGCGCCGGTGGTGATCGCGTCGGTAACAGGAACCATCGTTAGCCGAGCCTATTACGGGGATTTTCCCGCCTTCATCATACCGGCGCACGAGATCGCATCCTTCTGGGAATTTCCGGCCTTTGCCATTCTGGGCGTTACCAGCGCCGTTGTCGCAATCGCGCTGGTCGTCTCGGTGGATGTTGTGCGGCGTGTCCATGAACGCCTCAATGTTCCATCGGTTGCACGCCCGGTTGCCGCCGGGCTGGCGATCGGGTTGATTGGCCTGGTCTTTCCTCAGGTTATGGGTGTTGGGTACGAGGCGACGGACGAGGCGCTGAACGAACTCCTGCCTCTCTCAATGCTGATCCTGCTGATCGTCTTTAAGACAGCAGCGACAGCGATCACGCTCGGGTCTGGTTTCGGCGGTGGGATATTCTCTCCATCGCTTTTTCTGGGTGCGATGTTGGGGGGCGCTTTCGGTATCGTCGCGACCGGTTTTTTCCCGCATCTCTCGTCCGGACACGGCGCTTATACACTGGTCGGAATGGGCGCGGTTGCCGGTGCGACATTGGGGGCCCCGATCTCCACCATCTTCATCGTCTATGAGCTCACTCAGGATTCCGCGCTTACAATTGCTGTGATGATCGCGACCGTCATCGCGACTCAAATCTTTACCGCGGCCTATCGACGGTCGTTCTTCTATTGGCAGTTGGAAGCGCGCGGTATCAACCTCATGGGCAATCGAGAGAACCGGATCATCCGTCAGACCGAAGTGCGAGAGGTGATGGAGCAGGATTACGTAACCGTTCATCCATCGGCTTTGCTTCCTGAACTTCGCGAAAACCTGATGGCGACGCGCTACAGCGAAATTTTCGTGACGGACGAAGAAGGACGGCTCGTCGGGACCATCATGTTGTCGGACCTTGGCCAAGATGCCTTTGAACATGATCACGACCACGATCTGCGCGCCATTGATGTATGCCGGCGAACGCCGCCGGTTGCCTTTGTCGATACCGATCTGGAAGAGGCGATGACGCTCCTGGAAGAATGCTACGAGGAGCATATCGCGGTTGTTCTGAGCAAGGACGATTGGCGCTTGATGGGTGTCCTGCACGAGCATGACGTGATGGCCCGATATCACCAGTGCATCATAGAAACCCGGCGGGACGAGACGATTTGAGCGACCACAGTTCGCCTGATCCCCGGCCCACGACGTCTCACCGGCCGGCCCGGGGCATGGTCTTCGCCGTCCTCGGCTCCATGCTGCTGACGGCCAACGATACCATCGCGAAATTTCTGACGGAAAGCTGGCCTGTCGGACAGATTATGGGCTCGCGTGGCTCGGTAATCCTGATTGCCATTCTTGCCGTTATGGCGATGAAGGGGAAGCTACACCGGCTTCGTGTCCAGCATCTGTGGGTGACCCTTCTGCGGGCGGCAACGATCATTGGCGGCACCTTCACTTTCATGACAGCGCTGAGCTTGATGCCGATCGCGGACGCGATTGCCATCGTGTTTATCTCTCCGGTGTTTGGGACGCTGCTGGCCGTCGCTGTGCTGAAAGAGCGTGTTGGTTGGCGACGTTGGGCCGCGATGTTGTTCGGCTTGGTGGGTGTCGTAATCGCGCTCAATCCAGCCGGTGTTTTGTCCGACAGTACCGCGCCCTATGACTTGACGGTGGCGCTTCTGCCGCTGCTGACGGCACTGCTCGTCTCGGTCCGGGACGTCTCATCGCGTTTTCTCGTCTCTGGTGATGATTCGCTGGCGATCATGTTTTACACCGTGCTGGGGGTCACGCTGGCAGGTTACGTCACGGCGGGTTTTGTGGATTGGCAGCCGGTGAGCCTTTCCCAGGTCGGGTTTATACTCTTGGCCGCCGTCTTCATGTTCGGTGCTTACTTCTTCCAAATTGAGAGTTTTCGATTTGCGGAAGTGAACGTTATTGCGCCGTTTCGGTACGCGAGCCTGATCTTTGCCGCCGTTGTCGGGTTTATCGTTTGGGGTGACGTGCCGACCGCGAATATGGCGATCGGCAGCGCAATCATCGTAGCAAGCGGTCTGTTTATCTGGTGGCGCGAGAAGCAAAAGATGGCCCAGACAGGATAATCCGGGACAGAGCACTGTTTCGCCGGATTAGGAATTTCTCCAGAAGGTCTGGATAATCCTCTCCGACCGCGCCGCGTACCGACGGTCTCTCGGATAGTCTATTGCGCCACGCCGAAATTTTCGGCAGGCCGGTCAGAATCCCGAAATCCGCGATCGCATCGAACGTATCGAAGTATCGGAAAACCGGCGCAAAGACGGCATCGACGAGGGAAAATTCCTTCCCGCCGAACCATGGGGAGGGGGCGGTCTCCTGTTCCAGTCTTTTGAATTTATTTTGCAATTCGCCAGCTTTGTGTTGAAGCGTCTCTTCGTCGGGCGCTGAATAGAAACCAGCGATGCCGTTCAAAATCCCGGACCCAAATTCGATCCACGCCCGGTGTTTGGAACGTTCCAGCGGGTCGCTTGGATGAAGCGGCGTATTGGTGGTGTCTTCCAAAAACTCAAGAATTGCCGAGGACTCGAAGATTGGTTCGGATCGGTCTCCATTTCGCACGGACAGAACCGGCACCTCTCCTGTTGGAGAGAGTTTGAGAAACCAATCGGGTTTCTCGGCCAGATCGATTTCGACCCTCTTAAAGGGAATGTTCTTTTCCGACAGGGAGATTGCGGCCCTTTGCACATAGGGACACAAGGGATAGCTGATCAAGGTAAGAGGCATCACGGTATCCTTCATTGTATATGCAGATGCATATTAAATATATGCGACTGCATGTTTGTCAAGATGGATGCGGATGCATGTTTTTGCGTAGAAGTTTTTCCGACTCCCTGTAGGCTAGCGCCTGGTCTGGATTCCTATGCAGGGCGCACTCGGGAGAAAACACACATTGGAAAAACCCCACATCGACGGATGGCTGAGCTTGGTCCGGGTTCCACAGGACGTGTTATCCAGGGTTGAAACCAGCCTGAAAACCGCGGGGCTGCCGTCGCTTGCCTGGTATGACATTCTGCTGGAAATCAACCGGGTGTCGCCAGATCCCATTCGCGCAGGTGCATTGCAGGAACGGCTGCTGCTGCGTCAGTACAATCTTTCACGTATTTTATATCGCATCGAAAAGGCGGGTCTGATCGAAAGCCGCCCTTCAAAGGATGATGGTCGCGCGCGCGATCTGACGATTACGGATGCCGGTCTGAAGCGCCTTCGGGAAATGTGGCCGGTCTACGAGGCGGCAATCAAGCGGCACTTCGCCTCGCGCCTTTCCGAGAGAGAAGCGAAGCAACTCTCGACATTACTTTCGAAGCTGCAAGATCACTGAACTGGCCCCAATTTTGCCCATTAAATAGCACAAATGCCGATTTCCGGCGGCTTTCCCCTGTTCTGCATAAAATATATGCAGAAAACCGAGTGAGGTTGGCCGGTTTTTAGGCATATCAGGGCGGAATACCGTCCGATCATACGGGGTGCGGATTGCCAATCGGCCAATGAAACGGTCGATGCGGCGACCGCTTTGGAAATTGGAGAGAGTTCTCATGAAAAATGTCGTTCGTTTAGGATCGGCGGCGCTGTCTGGCGCCGTGGCGGTCGGACTGGCCGCGTTTCCGGCCTACGCTCAGGATGGAGTCAGCGGAGCAAATACGGCCTGGATCCTCACGGCCACGGCTTTGGTCCTGTTCATGACGCTGCCTGGTCTGGCGTTGTTTTATGGTGGTTTGGTGCAGGCGCGAAATGTGCTGTCCGTCCTGATGCACTGTTTTGCGATTGCCTGCCTAGCGTCGATCCTCTGGTTGGTGGTCGTCTACAGTCTTGCCTTTGATGATGGTGGCGGCATGAACGCTTTCGTCGGCGGTTTGGGTAAGTCGTTCCTCAGCGGTGTCGGGTTCGACAGCCTGTCCGGCGATATTCCGGAAAGCCTCTTCTTCATGTTCCAGATGACATTCGCGATCATCACCCCGGCGCTGATCGTCGGCGCTTATGTTGAGCGCATTCGGTTCGCCCCGGTCCTGCTCATCAGCGGACTTTGGCTGATCTTCGTCTATGCGCCGGTCTGCCACTGGGTCTGGGGCGGCGGCTGGCTGGCCGAGATGGGCGTCATGGACTTCGCGGGAGGCCTTGTGGTTCACGCTACTGCCGGCACGTCCGCTCTGGTGATCGTGAAACTGCTAGGGTCCCGTCCGGGATATCCCGATCAGCTTCGCCCGCCGCACAGCCCGGGTCTGACCATGATCGGAGCATCCATGCTTTGGGTCGGCTGGTTCGGGTTTAATGCCGGCAGTGCGCTGGCCGCCGGTACGGGCGCAGGCATGGCGATGCTGGTAACGCATGTGTCGGCTGCGACCGCGTCCTTGGTCTGGATTGCAATCGAATGGATCAAGTTCGGTAAACCGAGTCTTGTCGGTGTTGTCACCGGCATGGTCGCTGGGTTGGCGACGATTACCCCCGCCTCTGGATTCGTTGGTCCGCTGGGCGGCCTCTGCATCGGACTGGCCGGCGGGTTTGTGTGCTACTATGCCGTATCCTTCGTGAAGAACCGGCTTGGCCTGGATGATTCCCTGGACGTTTTTGCTGTCCATGGTGTCGGCGGTATCCTGGGGACGCTCCTGGCGGCCGTTTTCGGAGCCTCTGCCTTTGGCGGGGCGGGCCTCGCCGACGGTGTCAGCATCGGCGGGCAACTTGGCGTTCAGGCAACCGGCGTTGTGGCTACCGTGGTCTGGTCGGCGGTCGGGACATTCGTTATCGTATTGATCGTGAAGGCGATTACGCCGCTGCGTGCGACCGATGACGACATGGCCGAGGGGCTGGACCTCTCCCATCATGGGGAACGGGACTACAACTTCTAATTCAGTTTGAAGAGAAAAGGAGACAGCGCATGAAAATGGTCATCGCAATCGTAAAACCCTTCAAGCTGGAGGATGTGCGCGAAGCCGTAACAGGCCTTGGCATCGAAGGAATGACCGTCATCGACGTAAAGGGGTTTGGCCGACAAAAAGGCCAGACGGAAATCTATCGCGGCGCGGAGTATGTCGTCGATTTCATCCCGAAATGCCGGGTCGAAATCGTGGTGGACGACGATCGGGCCGGTGACGTGGTCGAGGCGATTTCCTCAGCCGCGCAGACCGGAAAGATCGGTGACGGGAAGGTCTTTGTCATCGACGTCGAACAGGCGCTTCGAATCAGGACCGGTGAGACCGGGGGCGAAGCGCTCTAGTACGCGTCGAGAATAGGTGCTGAAACAGGTCGGGTTCCATTTTGGAATCCGGCCTTTTTTAGTTCTGGGTCCGCTCGACGTCGCTGTTTTCGTTCGAATCAGGCGATAGATCGAAGAGATGACAAAGGCGGATGACAAACGAGAAGCAATTCTCAATCGGATCGCGGACTTTATCCTTGCCCAAGGGTTGTCCGCGGTAACGCTGCGTACAGTCGCCCAGGCCGCCGGAACCAGCGACAGGATGCTGCTGTATTACTTCCCAGACAAAGCTGCGGTGTTAAGTGGCGCGCTGTCGGTGCTCTCCGCGCGTCTGAAAGCTGGACTTGAGATGCACACGAGCGAACAGCCGCTCGCCTTCGATCCCTTACGCGTGCGCTTGGTTACGATGGCGGTCGATCCAGACCACTGGCCGTTCATGAAGGTGTGGCTGGAGATCGTGGCGCTGTCCGCCAGGGGTGATCCATTCTTTCAAACAGTCGGCGCGCAATTGGCTCAGGAATACCTTACCTGGATCGCCGCACAGTTGGACTGTTCGGACGATACACAGCGTAAGACCGATGCGATCCGGCTGTTCGCGGAAATCGAAGGCGCGATCCTCCTTAAGGCAGTGGGGGTTAAGGTTCCCAAGCCTTAGTTCGTTCTAGGGCGGGAAAAGAGCATCCCTATGAAAATCGCGACGCCTGCGCCCCAAAGAATCGTGGACCCTGCGCCGGCATGCAGATCGATGGTTTCACCGTACAGCGATGGGAACCAGGCCAGCGCGATGCCGTCGCACAAAGTTGCCGTGCCGGTTGCCAGTGCGATTCCCAGCCCAACCTGTGCGCCTTCCAGCTGCGCGATTTTCATGGCCAACCAGACAAAGGGTACGGTTCCCGGAATGAGGAGCAGATAGGTCAGGATACGACCGGACCCTTGATACGCACCCAACGGGCCAAGATAGGCCAGCAACAGGGCGCCGAAAAACCAGAGGATGATGCCGATCGCCAGCATTTTGAAGCTTTGTGAGGGGGAGAGAGGAAAAGCAGCGCCAAACATCGGTATTTCCTTTCGACAGAAATGTAGTGATCGCTACATAAATTAAAAATGTAGTGATTGCTACAATTTTTTTCGATACGGCGCGAAGATGTCAGTTTCTCATGCCTCAGCGCGACGGTTCTGGTTTTCCCCTGGGCGAGTCGAGGCATATAATGAAGTGACCATGTCCGATCCCCTCGACTACGACGATATCGACTTTCCTGCCCCAAGCGGCCCGGCGCCGGCCTATCCTGGCCGCGCGGCAGGGACGGCCGCCCCTGCGCCCTGGCTCGACAGTCTGAACGAGGCACAGCGGGACGCGGTGGAGGCGACGGACGGCCCGGTCCTGGTCCTGGCCGGGGCGGGGACCGGCAAGACCCGCGTGCTGACGACGCGGCTCGCTCAGATACTGCATCTCGGCAAAGCAAAGCCCTACCAGATCCTCTGCGTTACCTTCACGAACAAGGCGGCTCGCGAAATGCGGGAACGCGTGGCCGACCTGGTTGGCCCAGCGACGGAGGGGATGTGGCTCGGCACGTTCCATGCGCTGGCGACCCGCATTCTGCGCCGTCACGCGGAACTGGTCGGCCTGAAGTCTAATTTTACGATCCTGGATACGGATGACCAGATACGGCTCCTGAAGCAGGTGCTGGAGGCGGAGCGGGTCGACGATAAACGCTGGCCCGCACGGATGCTGATCCATGTGATACAGCGCTGGAAGGATCGTGGCACGACGCCGGACAAGCTGTCCGCGGGCGATGCGAGTGAACTCGCCAACGGTCGCGCTGTGGAGATCTACCGCCAGTATCAGGAACGCCTGCAAATCTTGAACGCCTGCGACTTCGGCGATCTGCTGATGCATTGCCTGACAGTCTTCACCAAGGACCCCGATGTGTTGGCGCAGTACCGAAACCTCTTCCGCTATATCCTGGTGGACGAATATCAGGACACCAACGTTTCCCAATATCTCTGGCTGCGCCTCCTGGCGAAGGACCGGGACGATGGGCAGACGAATATCTGCTGCGTCGGCGACGACGATCAGTCAATCTATGGCTGGCGCGGGGCGGAGGTCGGCAACATCCTGCGCTTTGAGAAGGATTTCCCGGGCGCGAAGGTGATCCGGCTTGAGAGAAACTATCGCTCAACCCCAAACATTCTGGGCGCGGCATCGGGCCTGATCGCGAAGAATGAGGGACGTCTTGGAAAAACGCTCTGGACCGACCGCAACGATGGCGATCCCGTCACCGTGCGCGGTGTCTGGGACGGGGATGAGGAAGCGCGGCTCATCGCGTCAGAGGTCGAGGCGCTGCAGCTAAAGAAATTCCCGCTGGATCAGATCGCGATCCTGGTGCGTGCCGGTTTCCAGACCCGGGAGTTCGAAGAACGCTTCATCACGCTCGCTATCCCCTATCGCGTTGTCGGCGGCCCGCGGTTCTACGAACGCGAAGAAATCCGCGATGCCATCGCCTATCTGCGCATGATCCATCAGCCCGCCGACGATCTGGCGTTTGAGCGGATCGTCAACAAGCCCGCCCGCGGGATCGGCAAGACGACGATGCAGGCGATCCATTCCGCTGCCCGGCTGGAGCGGGTCCCGCTGTCGGTCGCCGCGCGCCGACTGGCGGAAACGGACGAGCTGAAGACAGCAGCGAAGTCGAAGCTGGTCGCCGCGCTGGACATGGTGGATCGCTGGCGCTCTCTCGCGCAAGGTGTTGACCATCTGGAACTGACCGAGACGATCCTGGATGAAAGCGGCTATACGGATTTCTGGCGCGCGTCCAAGAAACCAGAAGCGCCAGGCAAGCTCGAAAACCTGAAAGAGCTCCTGACAGCGATGGAGGAGTTCGACGACCTCCCCAGCTTCCTGGAGCATGTCAGCCTCGTGATGGATGTAGAGGCGGCGGGTGACGGGGCCATGGTCTCCGTCATGACGCTCCACGCGGCCAAAGGGTTGGAGTTCGACGTCGTCTTCCTGCCGGGCTGGGAAGAGGGGCTGTTCCCGCATCAGCGTTCCATGGACGAAAACGGTCTCGCGGGCCTCGAAGAAGAACGGCGCCTTGCCTATGTTGGGATCACGCGCGCCAAGCAGCGCTGTGAGATCAGCTTTGCCGCCAACCGCCGCATTCACGGCTCCTGGCAGGCGGCGCTGCCCAGCCGCTTCATCGACGAACTGCCGGGCGAACACATCCAGATGGAGGCAGACCGCGGCGTCTATGGCGGGGTCGGCGGCGGCCGCGCCGAAGACCGCGCGGCCTTTACCTTCCAAGGCTACGGCTCCGGCTATGGCGGAACCGGTGGAAACGCCTATGTCAGCTCCTCCAGAGGCGACGCCTATTCATCAAACTCCGGCGGTCCGGGATGGCAGCGCCTGAAACAGCGCGGCCTTTCCCAATCCCGCGC
>JGI12316J15309_10000595_pt1 | contig 11515 bp, 11 predicted proteins | sample MarCyaLeptolynsp_FD_15309 | JGI IMG/M metagenome (IMG submission 15309) | reverse complement strand
TGGGCACGCATCAGGGGGCGATCAGCCACGAGCATCTGGATTACTACCTCGACGAATTCGTATTCCGCTTCAACCGCCGCAGCTCACGCAGCCGCGGGAAGCTGTTCTACCGCCTTGTCCAGCAGGCCGTCGCGGCCGAGCCCACGCCGTACCGCTCGATCGTGGCCGATTGGGACGCCGAACCGGACTAACGCCGACCACAAGATGTTGGGGCTACCTGAGTCAAGTGGATACCCCACTTCTGTGGGATCTGTCGCATCCAAGCCGAGCGATCGGCCTCGGAGCGAGCGGCAGCTTGTGACCTCGGAACTGCTTGCCCCTGTTCTCAACACTCTGGACAGACGACGGCTTGACCTTGCCTGCCTCGAAATCAGGCAACCTCGCGACTTAAAAATCAGCGACCAGCATCAAGTTGGAAGCTGTGTGGTCGTACTTGGCGTAAACGATCCAGCGGTCATCCTCGGAAACCGTCAAGCTGTTTGCGATCCCAAACCGTGCGTCTTTCGGGAACGTCATCACCGTTTCTCGTTCCCACGTCTCGTAGCTATAGAATTCGATCGACGGCGCACGGTCGCCCGCTGCGGACCGGAGGACATAGATACCGCTCTTCGACAGAGCCCACCGCCCGAAGACGCCCTCCTCGAGAACGCGCTCCTCGGCGCCGCCCCCGGCCGGCCTGCGGAAGATGCCGGGTTCGCCTTCGCCCGGCAGCGACTCCGGCACCCCTGGGCGCTTGGCGCTCTTCGAGTAGTACAGCCACTTGCCGTCAAGGGATTCCATCGCTTGATGCCCGCCCTCGTCGGTGACCTGCATCCACTCCCCGCCTGCCGACGGCATTTTGAAGATCTCAGGGTGACCGGTGCGGTCCGAAAGGAAGTAGATCCAGCGGCCGTCCCGCGACCAGGACTGCGCGCCTTCGTTAGACGGTGCGCGGGTCAAGCGCCGCGGCGTCCCGCCGCCGGCTTCCACCACGAAGACGTCGAAATTCTCGTCCGTCATCCCGCCGAATCCGATTAGCCGTCCGTCCGGCGACCAACTGGGGCTGCCAACCTCCGGTCGTCCGGAGAACGTGATCTGAAGCGGGTTGGAGCCATCGCCATCGGACGTCCATACCTCGCCATGGCCCGTACGGCCGGAGACGAAAGCGACTTTGTCCGCCGCGGGCGAGAGTTGGGGAGCGGTGTCGTTGCGGCTGGATCCGGCAATGCGCTCGGGGACAGCCGCAGCCGCGCCCGATGTCTTTGGATAGCCGGGTCCCGGGATTCTATAGATGTTCTTGTTATCAGACTTCGCGGCGTACGCCAACCGGACTCGAGGAGAGCCAAGCGGCGGCCGCGAGAACGAAGGCTGCCAGCCTAAGATACTCGAAGGGGTTGGCGTTGCGTTGCGGCTTTCTGCTGCGGCTTTCCAGAGGCGCCACCCCACTTCTTCGGAATACACTCCAAAAACCACGTAGTCGCCGTCAGGAGTCCAATCCAGCCCTCCGAGAAGGTAGTACTCCGCAGTGATCCGTTGCGGCGTCGACATCGTGCCGTTGATCTCCACGGAATAGACCGTGAACGAGCTGTTGCCGCGGGCGAAGGCGAGGGTCCGTCCGTCCGGCGAGAAGGCCTGCCAAATGTCGGAAAGCCCATCCGGAGCGGCTGTGGCCCTACGCCTGGACCCGTCCTTGGAAGAGACCAGAAAAATCCCTTTCGGCTCTTCCGCCGGCCGGTCCTCGACCGCCAGATATTTTCCATCAGGCGACCAAGAGATCTGGTGGCCCAGGTGAGACAACTGTGCGAGCCGCTCCTCACGCCCTCCCTCAACGGGGACCAGGAACAGATTCGCGCCGGCGCCCTCCGGCCGCAGGAATGCGATTCGGCGCCCGTCCGGCGACCAAGACGGGCAACATTCCGGCGCCGGGTCATACGTCAATCGCTCGACGAGATCGCCGCCAATTCGTTTAACGTAGATGTCATCGTTGTACGCGCGTTGGCCGTCCCAAACAAAGGCTACGCTATCGCCATCCGGCGACAAGTCGGGCTCGCGCTGGTGGCCGCCAAAAGCCGTCAGTGGGACGCTGAGCGGCACGGATTCGGTTGTGGCCTTCGGTTGACCCTTCCTGCTTTCCCACCATGAAGAGGCAAGGACATCGAAGAGAAGCCCAGACCATACGAGGAGGACGGTGCTGAACGCGAGGAAAAAACCTCCGAGGCCGGCCCACATCCGCGGGCTCATTCTCTCGATGATGGAGGTGAGGAAGTTCTGCCGCTCATCGTGCGGAACACGATTCCGCGAACGAAATGTGGGTACGTAGGCGCCTTTCGGGAGGTCGATGACGACGGGGTCGGTAGAACCTTCGTTGTAGTAGTATTCTTCGAGCTTCTTCCGTAGCCTACGCGCCTGAACCCGGACGATCGTGTCTGTTCTGGGGTCGAACGACGGGACGCGATCGAAGACCTCCAACCCGATCGCATACTCCTTGACCGGACCGCCATCGCCATCCAACGAACGCTCGACGACGTAGCTAAGAAAGTCTCTCGATCGCTCCGAAGAAACGAACGATGGACTGGCGAGGATTCGGTCCAGAGCAGCCCGAATTTCAGCCGGGCACAGCTCGTCTTTTGGCCTTGCTGCATCGCGGCCCGTCACCACCCGGAATTCTACCCTGGCTCCCCAACGCTTGCAAGTCATTCATTTCATTGAGATGTCACCGTGACGTCACTGCGTGTCACTTGTGCGAGCCGGAGCGGGCGTCAAATCTAATACCGCTGAGCGGAAGCAGCAGAGCCAGCGCGGTCAATCACCGTCCGATTTAGCAAAGAGAAGGAGGAAAATACTATGCCCAAAAATCCAGCGAGGATGGCCCTAGCAGTTGCATCCGGGCTCTTCCTGGCACTCCCAGCCACTGCCGCAAACGTCCAAAACGCAAAGGTTCAAGAGTTTCAGGACACGCAGGACACGATTATTCCCAATCCGGCACCGATCCCCGGGACGCACGCTCAACTTGTGCGCCGCTCCAACGGAGTCGCCGTGAAGGTCAGCACCCGCAACCTTCCCCCTGGCGCCTATACCTTGTGGTGGGAGATCTACAACGCGCCGGAGAACTGCATCGGCGAATGTGACTTTTTCGAAGATGCGTTCAACCCGGCGACGCAGTTCGCGGTCCATTGGGCCGCCGGAGGGATCGTCGGCGAAGACGGCGAAATGCAAGTCGAAGCCGAAACCTTGGTGGGTGACCTTCCGGGGGAGCCTTGCCCGGCCGTCCCTTTCGTAGGCCCGAAAGTGCTTTTTGGGTGCGGGCTGCTCGACGCCAAGGGCGCGCAGATCAATGTGATCATCAAGACGCATGGCGAACCAAGCGCGAACCCGGAGGTGCTCTATCGCCAAATGGGCACGATCGGAGGAGCGTGCACCAATCCGCCGGGCGCGGTGGATCATCCCGTCGATCCCGATCCCGCCTACCGCCTCTTCCCCTGCTATGACCCGCAGGTGGCGGTCTTTCTTCCGTAGCGATGCTCGAAAGCGGCGACTAGCCGGCCAACCCGTCTGGCTAGTCGTCCGCTTGGCCGCAACCAGCGTAACAAATAGGAGGAAAATCACATGATTCCGCGAATCCTTTGGACAGTCGCGACTTGCATCGCACTGGCGCCGAGCAGCCTCCCCGGTCAGGTCGGGAAAGAGACTTCCGGATACGTTCATCTTCAAAACGGAGAAGAGTTCCAGCTATCACTCGACGCGCTGCTCGAGCGCGGGCGGCAAGCTTTCGCCGCCATGTGGACAGCTACCGAAGGCGGCGGCCGCCCGCACACGAACGGCGTGGGCGGTATGTTGGCCGACCCGGGCTCGCCCTTGAGCTTTCCCCGCAACTTCAACCGCATCTCGGCGATGGACTCGAACGGTTGCGCCGGTTGCCACAATCTTCCCTTCGCCGGCGGCGGCGGCGACTTCGTCACCGGCGTGTTCGTCGCGGGACAGCGCTTCGACGCGGTGACGTTCGACCACGGCGACGGAATCCCCTTGCGGGGCGCGGTGAGCGAAGCGGGCGGGTTCGCGACGCTGCCCGACGTGGCCAACTATCGCGCCACTCTCGGCATGTTCGGCTCTGGCTACATCGAGATGCTGGCGCGTCAGATGACTATGGACTTGCGGGCGATTCGGGATGCCTTGGCGCCCGGCGGCAGCGCTCCGCTCAAGACCAAAGGCGTGTCGTTCGGCATTCTCAGCCGGAGCGCGGACGGCTCGACCTACGGCGTCTCGCAAGTCGAAGGCTTGCCCGAACAGAGTCTACAGGGCCCTGTGCCGAGCTTGATCATCCATCCGTTCCACCAGAGCGGCTCTGTCATCTCCTTGCGCCAGTTCACCAACAACGCCTTCAACCATCACCACGGGATGCAGTCCGAAGAGCGCTTCGGGGCTGGGGTCGACGCCGACGGCGACGGGTTCGGCAACGAGCTGACGCGAGCCGACATCACCGCCGTCTCGCTCTGGCAGGCGTCGCTGCAGGTTCCGGGACATCCATGATCGGCAGATGTCAAGCGCAGAGGGAGCTGGACGCAATTTTCCCGTGCGGCCGTAATTGAGGCCGGCGTGATAGACTTCGCACAACTCGGCATCGCCCGCATGCCGGAGGTCTTTCGTGACGACCTCGGGTTCTGTCCAGGGCCGGGCCGCAGGCCCGGGCGAAGCGAACCCTGGACGGGTTCCGAGCCGGCGCGTACGCTCAACCCGGCGGGCGATGCCGCTCCCATCCCTCTCGACAACCCCTTCGTTTCGGCCAACGTCGGAGCGTGACCAGACATCCATGTGCGCGCATCGGGGCCCTCGCCCGTCGCGGAAGTTTCTATTTGGGTCGTCGCCATCAGGCCCGCCGGCCTCGAAACAGGCAGGAGGGCGCATCCAGCCCAGCGGAGGGCCTTCGCGCAGTCACCGATCGGCGAGGACCGACGGGCCAACTCGTTGCGGCTCAGGCGGCTCAGGCGGCTCGCGCCCGCGCCACGAAGGGTTGTCGGTGGCGATCCACCCACAGCAGATACGCCGTCAGCTTGCGCGCCACGGCCAGCGTCGCGCGGTTGCGCGAGCCGCGGGCGAGTTCGCGTTCCCGCACCGCCTTGAGCTCGGGGTTGAAGCGCGGCGCCAGCTTGGCCGCCTCCACCAACACCGTCTGCAAGTGCTTGTTGCGCTGCTTCGAGATCGGCGCGCGCCGCTGCTTGTCCGCCGACTCGTGCAGCCCGGCGCAAAGACCGCAGTAGCTGATCGCCCGCCGTACCGAAGCGAAACGCTCGGGCTCGCCGATTTCCAGCGCCCAACTCAGGGCCGTAATTTCGCCGACGCCCTGGATCGATTCGAGCAGCCGCACGCGCCGGGCCAGTAGGGCATGACGCTTCAGGCCGGCGATGAGTTGGCCTTCGAGGTCTTGGAATGTCTCCAGCATTCCGCGACTGATGGCCAGCAATTCGATGGCGGATTCGGGCGTGTGCTGCAGATGATCGAGCAGCTCATAGAAGTACATTTTGCCGTGTAAACGCTTCTTGTTGTAGGGCTCGCCCACTTCCATCAGAACGCCGCTGATGCGATTTTTCAGCCGCACGGCCTGACGTACGAGCAGGTTGCGATAGCGCAGCACACGGCGCAGCTCGCGGATTTCGGGCGGCGCGATGTAGCACTGCGGCAGCAGGTCGCAGCGCAGCAGATCGCAGATCTTGTCGGCGTCGAGGCGGTCGCTTTTCTTCTTGGCGCACGCGATCGCCTGGAGCATGGCGGGATGGGCGACTTGAAGATCGACGGCGAACGGCTGGAGAAAGTCGTAGATCCAGCCGGTGAATAGGGTGGCTTCGAGCGCGCCGACCCAAGGGCCGGGCAGCGCCTCCACCCAAGCGGCGACGGCCGTGCGAGTGGCGGGAATCGAGCCGAAGTCGACGCGGGTTCCGTCGGCGGTCTTCACCGAATAGCTGATGGATTTCTTGTGGACATCGAGTCCAACGTAGTAGAGACTGTGCATGGAATCCTCCGGGGATTGGCTTGGGGCGCGTCGCCTGGCGGCTCGACCCCACATCATTTTCCGCCCCCTCGGAGGGTTCCGCCGCCTCATCGCCTATGCATTGAAACAGGTAGTGCCGAAGGATCCAGCCATCGAACAGGCAGTCCTAAAAGGAGAAGAGCTCTTCGACGACATCGGCTGCACTGGATGCCACGTCAAGGCACTGCCGCTGGATGACTACGGCTGGGTCTTCACCGAGCCCAACCCGTACAACCCGGCGGGGAACTTGCAGCCAGGGCAAGCTCCTCCGGTAGCCATGGATCTTTCCGACAACAAACTGCCCGGGCGTCGGCTGAAGCCGGTCGGCGGCGTCGTGCTGGTTCCCGCCTTCACGGACCTGAAACTCCACGACATCACCAGCGGACCCGGTGATCCTAACCGGGAGGCGCTGAACATCAACCAGCCGGGTGGGTCGCCGGGGTTCCTCGGCGGGAATCGGCGCTTCCTGACGAAGAAGCTGTGGGGCGCGGCCAACGAACAGCCGTACTTCCACCACGGCAAGTTCACGACGCTACGCGAGGCCACGCTTGCCCATGGCGGCGAGGCGCAGGTCAGCCGCGCCACGTTCCAAGGGCTGACCGGCGAAGAGCAGGACAGCGTGATCGAGTTCCTGAAGTCGCTTCAGGTGTTACCCGCAAACGTCAAGTTCGCGTGCGTGGACGAGAATGGCCAGCCGCGTCCGAACTGGCCGCCGAAGTAGCGGATACAGTTTCAACCTCCGTCTCTCTGAGACCGGTGCGAGAGCGCTCTCTGTTCGCTTCTCGTTGACGGCGACAAAGTCGGTTTGGGCCCTCTCTCTCGGTTTCGGCCTGATAGCCGCCAATTATGGTTAACAGCTTTTTCGCTTGGCGTCCGAGCGGGACGCGCCTCCAAATAGTGGGCTGGCGATCCACAAGGGCCTGCTGGTGAAGGCGGAGCGCTGGTGGGCCGAGCGCTTCCAAATGCTGGGTTCCTCCACGTGAATCGCCCCCGTCGCTCACACCGCGAGCGACAGGACTTCGCTGTCGAGCAACCAGGGCTTCAACCCCTAGTGTCTTCCAAGGCGGGATGATCGGCTCCAGGACCTTTGTTCGTTCCACTCACCCCAATGAAATCTGGCTGCGAACCGCCGTCGCGATCCGCAGCCAGGTCGTTGCTAACTCCGGACGCCGGGAAGCGTGACCCGGCGTGTTACGGGGCCGCCGTGACGACGGCCCCTTCGGGCAAGGCGATCCTATTCCGGCTCTTCGATGCAGAAACCGACGCTGATCGGCGTGCGGAAATGGTTGCCGCGGCTGTCCACATTGGTGCGATCGACGCCGACCATCCGCAAGACGTAGCCGCACGGCTTCATGTCCTGCGTATCGAGGGTCCAAGCGCCGCTCACGCCCGTTGTGCCGATCGCCGGGAAGGTCAGCACGGGCGGCGCCGTGCTGGGGGCGGCGCCGCCCGCCGGTCCGGCAGGCAGCACCTCGAACGTCGTGTCGTTGTAGTGCTGGAAAGCCGTCGCGGCCGACGCGTCGCAGAGATTTGGGAACGGCCTCTGACGCGGGATGGTAAAGGGCCATTGAGCTTTTGCACTCCTGCTCATCCAATCGATTCGATTTCAAAGGAGACATCATGAACGCAAAATCCCTGAAAAGTCTGACTATGCCGGCCTTGGTCTGCGCACTGTTGCTCGGCGCCGGCTCTTCGGCCCAGGCCGCCTCCACGTACCAATCCAAGAACCTCTTCGTGATGGGAATGCCCGGCGCTCTGGTGGAAGGAGCGGCGACGCTCACCAGTACCGATGACGGCATTTCGTACAGCATCTACACCTCGGGCCTGAAGCAAGGCGCGACCACCATTTGGATCGTCGTCTTCAACAACCCGGAAGAATGCGCGGGCGGCCCGGGGGCCTGTGGGGGAAGCGACCTTGGCAACCCGGACGTAGACGGCACGGTCATCGCCGGCGGAGCCTACAACGTCGGGCCCCAAGGCTTGGCCAACTTCCAAGGGCATCTCGCGGAGGGCGTTCCGCCGGCGGGCATCCAGGTCAACGTGCCGGCCGGGACTTTCGACGGCGGACTGGTTGACCCTCATCAAGCCGAGATTCACCTCGTCGTACGTGGCCACGGCAAGCCCATCCCGGGGCAAGCAGTGACGCAGTTCACGACCTTCGAGCCCGGTGCATCGCCGGGCGATCAGCAGGCGGTCATCTTCCCGCCGGTGAAGGGTCGAGCCGCGGCGCTCAGCCAGCGCTGGCTTCGGCCTTTGCGGGTTCAGCCAAGGTCGAGTGGCCGTTGCCCGTGGGAACGATCAGCATCGTTGTCGGCTCTGTGGTCGTGGAAGGGGCGGGAGCGACCCGCGGAGCGAGCTTGGCGAGCGAAAGAGAAAGGACTGGGCGGAGCAGCCGCCCGGACGCCGGGGTCGCTCCCGCCCCTTCCACGACCGCTCGGGCTGCGTCTCGCAGACCGAGCGCTGCTTGCCAAGTCCATGTTACTGCGGCGCTTGTTTCATTCCGTCGCGGAGAATCAGCCGGAGAACTACTCGGATAACCCGGTGCAGAAAGGTCTTCACCTTTTCCTGCCGGGGATTCTCCGCCTGGATCGGCACAAGGTGACTCTTACACGCCGAAGAATTGCTGATAGTCGTGGTCAAGAAGGCAGAACGAGAAGGCGGGATCGAAGGGAGACTCTATCGGGGCGCATGCTATCGCGAGCCGGAGGCTCGGCGTTGAGACGCCGCCATCGCGCCTCCAAGCCTCGTACTCCGCATCGATCTCGGCGCTTTCGAGTTCGTTCCGCAAGTCACGTAATCTGTCGAGATCCGCCTTCGTGATGCCTCGGTAGTCCTTCCGTTCAAGTGCGTCCCGAACTCGAAAATAGTCCAGGCGCTTTGACTCCAGGTCCACGAGGATTTCGGCTCGGCGCTCCTTGAGCGATGCCGCGAACGTTCGAAATACCCGTTCGGCTCGAGACCGCCGATATTCTCCCGGAGAGGCGACGACGATCTGGAACTGATCCAGTCCGGCGAGCAACGACCGGTACTGGTCGAGGTAGGTCTTGAAGCCGGACAGAGAGAGGCCGTCGTCGACATAGCAGAACGAGACCACAGGAGGGGTGATGCTCTTGTCGCCTGGGACGTGTATCGGGGACCGGTCTACGAAGTGCCGGCGAGTCAGCCGATCCGACCCGGCGCCGCGGTAGGCTTTGCTCGGCATGCAGGCCGGGCTCAAGCCGAGCTTGCCCGAGAGGTACGCGAGCTTCTGGGCGCTCGTGGCGAGGAATCGTTCGCCGCGATGGGCCAGCACGTAGTCCAAGGTCATCACCTTCTTCCGGACGGCCCAGAGGGCCCGCTCGCGCCGGTGGCGGCAGTCCGGGTCGGCGATCGCACGATAGAGCTGGTAGGACGAGACATGGTGCAGCATCGTCCGCTTGGCGATCCGACGCGACCGCAAATGCCCGCGCTCGGCGGCGCGCCGTAGGAACCGATCCGCGGCGCCGCCGTCTGGCTGACCGAGGAAGGCGTTGAATTGGCGGCGCAGAAAGTGCCCGCTGTGGGTCACGGCGAGTTCCAGGAACTCGGCTTCACGCTGGGTATAGCCGAAGCGTCTGAGGGCTGCGACTCGTTCTGGCGATTCCACGGGCCTCACTACCTATGAGCTTTCCAAGGCCGGAAGACTCATTTGCAAGGGGCATGTGGAAGCCCCGACGACGATTCCGGAGGCCTAATGAACGACCATCTCGCATCACCGATTCCCGGCGGACCTTCCGCCGATTCCGTGGAGCTTGAGCCGATCCTCACCAGCGAGCAGGCCGCCGCATTCCTGCAGATTCACCCCAAGACTCTTCAGCGCATGGCTCGCCAAGGGCGCGTGCCGGGCTATCGAGTAGGCGATCTTTGGCGATTCCGCGCTTCCGACCTGGAGGCTTGGCTGGCCTCGACGGTGGTATCCTCGGATCGCCACTCGTGCCGTGAGTAACGAAAGGAGATCCATCGTTGTTTACGCGCACACGCTACCAAGCCGGTAGCTTCAAACGGAAGAGCAGGAAGCGCGGCGGAATGGTCTGGGAGTTCAGGTACTACGAGACGGAACCCGACGGCGGACGTCGACGCAAGTCGATCATCGTCGGAACCGTTGCTGACCTCCCGACCGAGTCGGCCGCTCGCCAATCCTCTGTGGTTCGGTCGCTGCTGCTCCGAATCAACGCAGAGAGACCGCATCATCGCCTTCGGCCCCCTCTGTTCGGGGACGTCATCGCGAGGTACGAAAAGGAGGAAATGCCAGAGAGACACTCAACGAGAACAAGCTACATATCGCACCTCAGGAACCACATCCGCCCTCGCTGGGGCGATGTCCCCATCGATTCGATCCGGGCGATGGCCGTTGAAGATTGGCTCCGGGGGCTGTCCCTGGCGCCGAAGACCAAGAGCCACGTTCGGGGCCTGATGCACGTCATCTTCGAGTGCGCTCGGCGCTGGGAGCTGACGGACAACAACCCGCTCAAGCTCGTGCGAGTCCGTGACGCGACGAAGCGGCTCCCTGCGGCTCCTCGGGTTCTGACGACCGACGAGTTCTGCCGGATCGCCGCTCTCATCGTTGAGCCCTATCGAACGCAAGTCTGGGTAGCCGGGTTCCTGGGCCTGAGGGCGAGCGAGATCATGCCGCTACGGTGGTCGGACTTCGACTTCGCCGACGGCGCCCTGCTCGTGCAACGAAGCATGGTTCACGGCAGGGTAGCGGACGTGAAGACGGAGTACTCGAGGGAGAGAGTGCCGCTCGATCCCGCTCTCGTCGAGCTCCTCCGTCGGCATCAGCGGAGAGACGGCTACTCACCCGACGGCTGGGTTTTTCCGAATCCGGTTACGGGTCGACCCTACCACCAGGACAGCATCCAGCAACATCACATCCGCCGGGCGGGCCGCATGGCCGGTCTGGGGGACGGGATCGGCTGGCACACGTTCCGGCACAGCTACCGATCCTGGCTGGACGACACGGGAGCTCCGCTCTCGGTCCAGAAGGAGCTGATGCGACACGCGAGCATCCAGACGACGATGAACGTCTACGGCAAGGCCATGACGGACACCAAGCGTAAGGCTCACAGCAAGGTTGTGGAGATGGTGATGAGGAGCGAAAACTCCCGCCGACTCGCAACTGACGATCGCAAGCTCTCGGCTATTGGGAGCTAATGGGAGTTCGCGGCGGCCTCGAGATCCCTGTAACTGATTCAATGGATTGGTTGCGGGGGAAGGATTTGAACCTTCGACCTTTGGGTTATGAGCCCAACGAGCTACCAGACTGCTCCACCCCGCACCTTGATCCTAGCGAAGCTGGGGCCTCCGGGTCAACTGGTGTGAAAAAACGGTTACGGCGCTCGAATCGTCCGTCTAGCCCGAGTTTCGCGATTCGACCGCAAGAACGGCTAATTTTAGCGGAGTGGGGTATCCACTTGACTCAGGTAGCCCCAAGATGTAGTATACGGCGCTGTGGAGGATTACCCGCGCGATCTGGTCGAATTCGAGGCCCGCTTC
>JGI12316J15309_10000787_pt1 | contig 11545 bp, 10 predicted proteins | sample MarCyaLeptolynsp_FD_15309 | JGI IMG/M metagenome (IMG submission 15309) | reverse complement strand
TCACGGCCATGCGGAAAAGCGCCGATGGCCCGTCAGAGGCAACGAATGAAGAGCTACCTCGAGTATCACGAAGGCAAGAACCGAAAGCTGTGGCAGATCGAGGTCGATGGCGACACCCGCACGGTGATCCAGGGAAAGGTGGGCGCTGAGAAGGTTCCCACCCCGAAGACGAAGACCTTCAAGTCCGCCGAAGCGGCCGCGAAGAATCACGATGCGGAGGTCGCGAAGAAACGCAACGCTGGCTACTTCGATCCGACGTCGTTGGCGAGCGTCGTCGAGGCCCATGCTGCCAACCTCGACGTGCCCAGCGAGCAGGACGTGGCAGAGCATCGCGAGGAGTGCCCGTACCTCAGCGACGACTACATCGAGGTCTATCGCACCGGAGCCCTCGTCGGGTCCCTCAACGAGTTCGGCAAGCCCCATGCGTCCTACGATGGTGCCTACGGCGATCTGATGACGCTGTGCCCGGCGTACGGCGCGGAGGACCACGAGCTCGACGACTACTTCTACATCGTCGGGGAACTGGCGGACGGATCGGCGCTGGTGCACATCAACCAGGGCAAGTGGGCCGGTCGAATCACGGTCATCGAACATGGCCCCGGCGACGAACACGCGGAGCACGTGGTCGAGGGGGATCCCGATGCAACGATCCAGGCGTGGCTCGACGCTGAGCTGATGGAGCCGCTCCAAGAGACTTCGTTCTACGCGTTCGTCCTCGACCGGCTCCTGCACCACAAGGGGGGCGCGGTGGAGTTGCTCCGGGCCCGCGAAAAGGCACTCGCAGTCGTCGAAGCAAAGATCGAGGGAGACCCGGCGGCGATCGAGTCGCTCGATCTCTCCGAGAGCGGACTTCGAGCGCTTCCCGACTCGATCGCCAGCTGCGTGAACCTGCGCGCGATCAATCTGTACAAGAACGAGCTGCGTGGTGTCCCAAAGGTCCTGGGCAGCCTTCGCCGCCTCGAGTCGGTCGACCTCCGGTACAACCAGATCGAGATGGGCTCGGTGCCGGAATGGCTCGCCGAGCTGCCGGTGCGGACGCTCGACCTCACGATCAACCGGGGTGAGGTCTTCCCCGAGCCGGTGACGTCGATGAGGAGCCTCGAGACGCTCCGCCTGCCGGGGGTCGATCGGATCCCTGCATCCGTGGCGAACCTGCACAACCTCCGGCATTTCGAGACCGGTGGCGTCACCGGAGCGATTGAGGCCGACGGCATCACTCGATGCTCCGAGCTCCGCTCGCTGAAACTCGGGCGGATCGGAGTCCCGCTTCCAGCGGACATCGGTAGCCTCATCCACCTCGAAACGCTCGTCTGCGACACGCTGGCCAAAGACGCGCCCGAGTTGCCGGAGTCTTTGGGATCCCTCGCTGCGCTGGTCGAGCTCAGTGCGGGCGCGGCGAGGCTCCCCAACAACCTCGGTGGGCTCGAGTCGCTGGAGTCCCTCAAGGTCACGGGCCACGAAGGTGGTCTTCCAAGCAGTCTCTCGGACCTCGGGTCGCTACGTCGGCTCGATCTGCACTACTGCCGCACGAAGACGCTCCCGGAGGACATTGGCCGGCTGTCCAAGCTCGAGTGGCTCAAGCTGGAGTCTGCGTACGTGGAGGAACTGCCGGAGTCTTTTCGAGAGCTGCGTTCGCTGACCTGGCTCAACCTCGCCACTGCCGGCGAGGGTATCCGGATCGGCGACCGTCTCGCGGAGCTTGCCGAACTCGAGCATTTGGCGCTGTATTACGGGGCTCTGAAGACCATCGAGGGGTCGCTCGCGGGGCTACGCAGCCTCCAGAAGCTGAGCATCTATCGGAGCCCCGGGCCGGAGGATGATTGGCAGACCGACCTCGCCTTCGTGCACGACCTCCCTGCGCTCGCGCAGCTCGGCATTTGCTACGAGCTCAAAGACCACTTCAAGGCCGCCCTACCGAACGTCGAAGTGACCTGACGGCGACAGCGCCGCCGAAGGCCTGCGGCGGCTCCAAACGGCCTGGGCGGGACGTTTCGGGCAAACAGAACACCAGGTTCGAATTTCTCGCGGGACGAATCTTCAGCTCTTTGGTGGCGAAAGGCAGAGGAGTGTCGTAGGTGGCCCGTATGCTTACCTCCTCGCACTGCCGACTGGGGCCGATCCTCTTTGCCATCGCGGCTCTGACCTTCACCGCCTGCGACGACGGAGATGACGGCGATGACAGCGGGGCAGGAGACGCCGATACGGACGCCAGTGCCGGTTCGGACACCGGTGCGGACTCCGACTCCGGCGCGGAATCCGATTCCGGCGCGGACTCGGACACTGGGTCGGGCTCCGACCGACCGGCGGAAGTCGAGGCGGTCCTCACCGCCATCGAGGACGAGAGCTACACGCAGTGGGAAGCGGAGCCGGAGCCGCATCCGCCCATCGGCAACTCGCCGCACGGCGAAGTCCGGACGTTCTTCAACGCGGCGCTGGCCGAGTCCATGGGCGCCGGCAACACCGAACATCCGGTGGGCGCGGCGGCGGTCAAGGAGTCGTGGGCGGATGGTGAGATCGCCGGTCACTTCGTCGAGGTGAAGGTCGCCGAAGGAACCGGCGAGGAGACCTGGTACTGGTGGTCCGACCTCGCCGGCGTCGACGACGTCGGTGTTCAGGGGTGCCTCGGCTGTCACTCGGCGGGCGTGGACTACGTCACGACGCCGTACCCGTTCGAGTAGGCGCCACGCCCTTGATGATCCGCGCGAGGCGTCGGCCCCGCGCGGATCCCTGGAGACCCGTCAGAACCTTCGCGGGTTCACGAGACTTGCTGCTTTCCTGGCCGCGAGTTGCTCAGCCCGATCAGTGGGGCAGACGTACGGCTCGCCGTCGGGAAGCTCGGCGCGAACGTCGGCGAAATCGACCACTTTCGCGGTGGGCAGCTCGCACGGGCGGAAGCAGTAGTTGGGCCTCAGCCCCTGCCACCGGGCAAACACGACCGTGGTCGAAGCTCCGGACGGATCGAGCCAGTTGGGCACGCCGGGGTCCTCGTGGCTGATCACGAACCAGTAGTCGTCGTCGCTGCTGCGTCTGGCTTGCGCGAGGTTCAGGCTCGTCTGTCGCCGGCGGTAGTCGAAGCTGTTGAACCACAAGTCCCCGACCTGGATGGACTGATACCTCGCACGGGACTTGGTGAGCCGAATGATGACCGCCTGCTCCGGGCCGATGTCGAACAAGCCGGCGGCATTGAACTGGCCGGGGAGGCCATCGGTGGCGGGGGCCGGGGGCGCCAGAAAGTTGGGCGGTGCCTTCTCGCGGAGCGCGGTCACGTAGTCGACCCACGTTGCGGTGGATGTGGCCAGGTAGGCGGCCGCCCGGGCATACCGCTCGTCGACGCGAATCGGGTCGGGCACCGGGCTGGGAACGCCGCGGGTATCGACACGCTCGATGTACCAGGTGCTGCCGACCTCGGTCGTCCAGTCCATGAAGCTCTCCCGAATGATGATGTTCGTTGCGCCTTCGGATCCGTCCGTGTTGCTCAGCCAGTTGTCGCCGGCGGGCGTGCTGCTGACGACGATCTCGAAGCAGCCATCGTCATCGACAACGAGATCCGGCCGGGTCAGCTGGCTGATGGGAGTGATGTTGATCTTGCCGTCGAAGCCGGGGTTTCCGCTGCCGACCTGGATCTGCAGGTCCGCGCTGGTGCCTCGCTTGCCCCGGATGACATAGGTTCCGGGCGTCGAGATCCGGGCGATGAGGTAGCGGTTGTCCGGGTTGACGAGGCCGAACTGGTTGTGCGCATCGAGCTCGCGGAACTCGGGATGCATCGGGTCGTGGAACACGAAGCCCTGGTCGAGGGCCGCTGTGATCTGATGCTTGAGTTGGGTCTCGGCCGCCGCCGTTTCGCGCAACGGATCGCTGCTGTCGCAGAGCCAAGGAGCGTCGAGCATCGTCGCTCGCGCTTCTTCGATCGCAGCCGCGAGCTGCACCGGTCCGGGGACACGAGTTGGCACGACCAGGGATGGGGGGACTGGGAGCGCTAGGGTCACGAATTCAGCGTAGGGCCCCGGCACGCGGCAGCTCCTTAATGCGCCCTTAATCGGACGGCGCTCGCGGGCCCGGGCAGATGCAGTCTCGCAGCGAGCTCTCGTCGATCTGCTGTCCCACATCGAATGCGACCTCTCGGTTGCCGACATACATGAAGGCATCGGGGTGCCGCGCCCGGAACTGGTCGACCCGACGTACGCGATGACGCAGGCGGATCCTGCCTGGCGGATCGGCGGGTCTCGCCGGGCGTTCATGGATGCGCATGCCGATGCGGCACTTGGACGACGGCACGATGCGTGCAAAATGCTCGTGCATGCGACTCGTCGACTACGGAGTGCTGTTGGTTCTCGTGCCGACCTCGGGCCTCACCCTGACCGCCTGCGGAGACAGCGACAGCACGCCTCCGGAGGACTCCGGGGCCGTGGACGCGGGGCAGGCCGACGGCGGGACCGACATCACCGATGCGGCCTTCACCGAGCGGGACGGCGCCTGCACGGCGTACGTCGGGTCGTACGTCGCGTCGGCCACCGACCTCGGCCGACAGATGGACTTCACTGCGACGGTCGACATCACCGCCGCAGGCGACGGCTGCACGCTGACGAGCAACGGTATTCCCAACCACGATTTCAACGACGCTGGCGCCTTCGCGACTGCGGTGGCCGAGGTCGTCGAGAGCTTCACCCTCGCCGGCTCGCCAAGCGCCGCCGCGTCCCCGACCGCGTTGTCGCTGGCCTTCGACAACGGCGTGTTCCGCAACGGCGTCAAGCTCGACGTGCTCGCGGCCGCCTGCTACGGCGTGGGCAACGAGCCGCTGGGACAGGAGAAGATCGGATGCATGGCGGAAGGCACCCCGTGGCGCTACGACCCGATGTTTCCGGGCAACAACTTCGGCACCGACGGCAACAACGCCCACACCCAGCCCGACGGGGCCTACCACTACCACGGCGATCCGTCGGCGATGTACGACGAGTCCGGGGCGGTCGCCTCGGGAGTCATCGGCTTCGCCGCCGACGGCTTTCCGATCTACGGCCCCTACATTGACGACGGTGGTGCCGTACGGCGTGTCGTATCCGGATGGACGCTCAAGGCCGGCGCTCGCGAGTCGCAAGATGGCGAGGGGGCCTTCCCGGGCGGTGAGTACGACGGCACCTACGTCGACGACTACGAGTTCACCGACGCGGGCGATCTCGACGAGTGCAACGGCATGACCCGCGAGGGCACCTACGGCTACTACGTCACCGCTGGGTACCCGTGGGTGATTGGGTGCTTCGCGGGCACGCCCGACGACTCCTTTCGCAAGGGGCCTTGAGCCAGAGTGCAGAGCGGCGTCTCGGGGGCACGAAACTGTGACGCAACCCAACGCGGGGTTGGGCTTATAGCGACTCGGAGCCGACGTGCTCCCACGCTTCGTCGTCCGCGTCGGGCAGCACGAGGCGACACTGCCCGCTCTTGGTCAATCCCCAGAACACTGCGCGGCCGGCTGAGTTGGTGCGCCCCTCCGCACTGGATCCGTCGGGGAACTCGATGCGATAGCGGACGCCCTCCAGCGGTTGGTCGTCGTCGTCCACGAGCTCGATGGCAACGGCGGTTTCCTCGTCTCGAGACAGCTCGTCGATCGGTTGCCCGGCGAGGCGGGCCAGTGTCACGGGATCGAGCGCGAGCCCAGGAAGAGGTGTGGGCGCGGGTACCGACTCGAAGACGAGCACTCCGCTGGTGATCCCCTGCCGAGCGAGCACGAGCAGATGCTGGAGGTCCTCGGTCTCGACCTCGAGCAAAAGCGTCAACGACTGCGCGACTTCGGGATCGTCGAGGGCTTGCTCGAGCACCTCTTCGGCGACCTGCACCCACTCGGGGGCTGGCGGTTGGGTTTTCTCGCCAGCGCGAGCCCGACGCAAGACGTGACGGCGAAGGTGAAGCTCCACGGGTCAGCCGTCTCCCAAGCGGTGAAGCACGTTCATCGTGCGGGCGTTGGGAACACCCGTGGCGGGGACACCTTCACGCTCCTGGATGCGGGCCACGGCCGCCCGCACGTCCTCATCCGTTGCCTGTTCCGGCTCGTCGTCGAGTAGCGCGAGGTTGGCCAGGCGGTTGCGCAACCCGACACTCGATTCGGCGTCCGAAGCATCGAGCGGCTGCAAGTGGCCGAGGTCGATCTCCCAGCGCTCGTCATCCGTCGTGTCCTCGTCCTCCCAGGGGGCGGGGTCGAGATCGTCCTCGTGTGGTGGGCCGTCTCGGTGGACCACCAGGGTCGCCTTGCGTGCCTCGGGCGCCAATGGGCAGACCACGAAGCCGTTGGCGTCGGTTGTCCCTTCATGCTTGCTCCCGTCGTCCAGCTCGACCGTCCAACGCGCTTCGACGCGAGGCTCGAAATCCTCGTCGAACATCCGCACCCGCAGCTCCAATGGGCTCGCTCGGCGGCGAAAGACGTGGCGTTGCCCGGTCGCGAGCGACGCGATCTTGCCCTTGGGGTCAGGGATGACCACGACGTCGCCGGGGGCCAGCAGGTTGGGGTGCTTGCGCAGACGTCGGAGGTCGGCGTTGTCGGGGGCGTTCCACAACGCAGCCGAGGTGCGGCCGTGCTCTGCGGCCAGGCTATCGATGCAGTCGCCAGCGACGACTTCGTGTTGCTTCGGCATGCGACCTCTAAACGCTAGGGGAGGGCGTTGCCCGACCCGAATACGTCCCAGTTGTTGAAGGTACTGCAGCAGTTGTTCGGCTTCCGGATCGCGAAGCCGATCTGTCGCGCGCCCCGAGCCGCCGACCGAGTGCTCGTCCGGGGATCCCGGGCCGCGCACTTGATCAGCGCCAAGACACCACGGATGTTCTTCTCGAATACCGTCTGGATCTGGGTGTCGGGGAGCTCGAAGCCGGGGTTGTTCCCGGTCGGGTCGAGCTCGATCGTGTAGGCCGGCCGTGGCCCGCTTTGATAGGAGTAGTGCATCACGGAGCCGAACGCCGGGTACAGCTCGGACACCGGAATGAATCGGTAGTGTGGAACGACGGGTTGGCCGTCCCGCCACCTCCCCATGCGCCGGGTCTGACCCGCCGCTTGTCGCAGTGCGGTTCGGGTGTCGGTGTGGATCAGCTTCTCCATGCAGCAGCCGAGCCAGCGGGCGAAGGTGTCCTCGCGCGCCTCGTCTGGATAGATGATGAGCTGCGAGTAGTTGTGAAAGTCGATCGACGCCATGAACTGCTGGTTGTCGAACATGCCCATGACAGCCTGGGTCTCGGGTTCCGAGCCGGCCGCGGGACCGCAGTACGTGATCGGCGTCGAGGGGTCGGTGGTCGTGGTCCGCAGCAGGTTGATCGTCGCTGCACTCGCAGGCCAGCCGTGATTCGCGATCCACGTCTCGTTGTAGGTCTCGACGCCCCAGTTGGGGTGGGGAAAGTTCCGGTTGCAGTCCACGCCGGTGAAGACTTGGTTACTCAGGATTTGCACGGGGCGGGTGGGGCCGAGATTGGCGGCGCCTGAGCCGTGCTGAGGGGCGTTGTAGGTCATCGGGTGCGGGGGGGCGACGCCAAGGTTGCGGGTCCATCCGCGTGCGAACGTGAAGTCGGCGGCCGCGGTCAGCTGGCGACGGTTCGAGCGCCACATTCGGTTCTGGGTGACGGTGTGGTTGTGCCCGTCGGGGTTGATCATTGGCACGAACCAGATCTCTCGATCGTCGACGAGCGATTTGATCTCGCGCTGCCGCGCGTTGATCGGATTCGCGTGGTAGTTGCGGATCAGGTACTCGGCGACGAGGTACGGAATCTCCACCGCGATCCACTCACGGGCATGAATGCCTCCCGTCAGGGCGATCCTCTTGTTGGTGTTTCCGCCGAGGGTCAAGCAGTGGATCGGCCGGCCCCCGTCGCTGTTGCCGAGGTTGACGAGCGCCGCCGCAATCCCCTTGTTGCCGGCCTCGACCACGAGCTGAGTGAGGTCGGCGGTGAGGCTGTAGAAAATGCGCGCGTTGTTGGTTGCCAACCCCATCGCGGGGCTCGCGGTGAAGGCGGCCGACGCAGCGTAGTCGTGCACGTGATAGCGGTAGGCGAGTCCGGGTCGGGCGGGGATCGGCATCAGGCGCCCCCCTCAGCGGAGCCCGGCCAGCGGGGGAGGGCCCGCGCGAGCCGCTCGTAGGTCGAGCGCATGGGAGCCCAGTCCGGCAGAGTACCGAGGGCGGTGAACAACGCGAGGTCCGCATCGATTCGGGCCTGGTCTGTCAGCAGATCCGCCTGCAGCTCCTCGGCGGAACGGGGCGAATCCCGTCGGCCGAGCTCGTCCAGCAGTCGCGCCGTGTCGCTCAGCTCGACGGCCCCGAGCTGGCCCCCCGCCTCGGGATGATCGGCCTCCACGATGGCGCGCGTTCGATGCGTGGTCACCCAGTGCTCGAGCTGCAGCGCGATCAGATGCTCGCGCAGTGGCGGCAGCGGAACCGGCTGACCCTTGCGGATCGCGTCGCGACGCGGGCCCCAGTCGCGCAGCAGCTGCGCCGTGGTCGACGTGGAAAAGACGCGCTGGAACGCATCCGCTCGACGGGCGATCACGTCCAGGACCAGACCGCCTGCTCGGAGCCCCTCCATCGTCGCCGTCGGTTGCACCGCGACGATGCCCTCGCCCCACGGGGCAGCGAGCTGACCATCGCTGGTGAGCAGCTCGAGGAGCCCTTCATCCTCGGAGTCGATCCACCACACCCGGCTGGGGTCGACCCACGGGCGGCCGCCCTCGGCGAATGCGGTCGCTCCCAGGCGCACCGCGGCCTCTGCCAACGGATCGAGGTCGGCCTCCGCTTCGCCGGGCCAGCGATCGGATGCTTCGAGCGATTTCAGCTCGTGTACGAGCCCGGCCCTCCCTTCGAGGACGACGACTGCGAGCTCGGACGGCGTGAGCATTTCGAGGGCGGGCCCCGCGATCACGTCCAGTAGCTCGAGCAGCGCCACGAAGTGTGCCCGGGTCGCGGCGCGCTTGTCGGGATCGGTCGTAGCGTGCAGGGCTGCGGTCGTGCGGGCCGCCGCGACGACGAGGTCATGCAGGCGGGCGCTGGTGTGTGTCGCGACTGCCGGCGACCAGCTCTGCAGTCGGCGCTCGATCGCCTCCCGCGTCTGCGCGGTATCGAGGCCGGCGAACAGCTCGTCGTACTCGTTGGGCTCGAACGCGATCCACGGCGTCCACGGAAACCGCTGCTGGTGCGCGACGACAGCTTCGTCGTCCAACAGGGTGGTCCAGCCTCCGCCCGACCCGCATTGATTCGGCCAATCGGGGTCGCCAAGCCCTGGCATCGTCGGCCAGAACACGACCCGTCCCATCCTTGGGAGCATGAATGCGAGTGTACCGGATTCGTGGAAACGAACGGGCTCTCCAGAACGATGTGACATGGCCTGACGCCACCTGCGCCGCCGTCGACGCGATGCAACGGCCGTCTGGTGACAGCTCACCCGCTGCGCGTGGCGATCCAGTCGGAGTTGAGCCCGCCGAGTGGGTCGGTGACGCCCTGCATCATGCAGCCGCCGCACACGGTGCCTTCGATGATCATGCCTTCGCTGAGCTGTTCGATCGGCACGTGCATGTAGACGTCGTTGCCGGTTCGCTCGCCGCCTTCGAACTCCTGGTCGCCGAGGTACCAGGCGTCGGTGGTGAATGAACCCGACAAAGCGGTGCCGTCTTGGACGAGCTCCATCTCCATGGTGGGGTCGGGGCCCTGCCAACCGTTGTTGAAGAACAGGAACGTCCAGCTGCCGGTGAGGTCGGCAGGGTCTGCTCCGCAGGCGTTGTCGCAGCCGTCGGTGCATGCGGCGGCGCAGCAGGTCGCCGTGCTCCAGCCGCAGTCGAGGCAGGACTGCTCGCCGTCGCCGGCGCCGGCACTCTCGCAGCTCGCGGCCGGGGTGATTCCGGGCTCGCACGCCTCGCCTTCGGAGACTTCGCCGTCGCCGCAAATGGCCGAGTCGCTGCAGCCCGTTTCGTCGATCGCGGTGCAATCTGCCGCGCATGCGATGCTGCCGGCGACGTAGCCGAGCGCGGTGCAGCTCGTCGCTTCGAGCCCCGCATCGCCGTCGCAAACCTCACCGTCGTCCAGCGTGCCGTTGCCGCACGTCGCCTCGGATCCGTCCGAGCCGCCGTCGGCGTCGTCATCGTCGTCGTCGTCGCCCGCAGCGTCGTCATCGTCATCGCCCGCGTCGTTGTGACCGTCGGCACCATCTGCACCCGTCCCGGGTTCAGTTTCTGCGGCCGCTTCGGTCGCGCCGGCTTCTTCATCCGAAGTCCCGGTGTCACAAGCCCACAACGAAGCAACCACGAGGACAAGACAGGACCGCCGCATCGGTTCCTAGACGCGCGCCTCCAGCCCCGGTTGCACTCGGGCCGCCGGGCTCAGGGGAGGGCGTCGCGGATCGAGTCGAAACCGAGCGCTTCGGGGATCGCCAAGAGCCGGTGAAATGCGAGCACCGCCACGTAGTAGCGCTCGAGCTCGAGGGCAGGAGTCCGCGCATCTGCGAACGAGGGAAACGCATTTGCGCCTCCGGCATCGAAGCGCATGCCGTCGAGCTCGCCGTTGAGGCGCCACGAAAAACCATCGGCCACGGCCCAGCCTGCTTCGCTCGGGTCATAGTCCGTGCGCCACTGCGGGACCTCGAGGTAGCGAAGCACGCGGACGAGCGCGGCGCGGTTCGACTGGATGACGGGCTGGGGGACGTACGGTCCACGCGGGCTGCCGTCGCCTCGTGTGCCGTCGAAGCGCAGGTGCCCATCCTTGATCCGCCAGCGGATCGGCCCCGAGAACGCGTGGTGCTCGCTCCAAGTCAGGGTGTTGGCGTCGGCCACGGGGGAGACGATAAGACGATCAGGGATCGACCGCTTCGATGCGGGCGGCCAGACGCGAGGCAATCGCGGCGGGCTCGGCCAGCGAGAGCTCCTCGTAGATCGCCTCGAGAGTTCGATAGCGCGTGGCGGGGTCGAAGCCCGTCGCATCGTGCAGCTTGCGGAGGCAGACCGGGCACACGTGGGCAGGCTGAGCATCGGACTCGCGCAGACTGTTGCTGCCGTTCATGTTGCAGGCGTATGCGGTGCAGTGCTGCACCCCGAACATGTGACCGACCTCGTGGCTCAGGGTCTGCAGGGCGCGCCGGTACAGCAGCGGGGCGGGCGTGGCCTCGGCCCCGTCGAGGTCGCGGGTGTATCGCACGAAGCTGAACACGCCGACGCGATCGGCCAGCGAGGCCTGCCCGAACACGAAGTTCCAGTCGTCCTCGGGAAACAGGTCCTCCATCGTGACCGCGAGCAGACAGTAGGCGTCTTTGGGAAGCACCGTACGCAGGTGATCCAGTACGCCGCCCGTGTGCAGCTGCCGGCGTCCCGTTCGCGTTCGCGACCGGGCGTCGGTCTTCTCGACCGCGATCGTCGGCAGCACGGCGACCGGCAGCCCGAAGAACGCCTCGGTGTAGCGCACGAGGATGTCCATCTCGATGCGGTCTCCGAGCTCTCCTACGGCGACCAAGTAGATCGTGCGCCGACCACCGATGGGCAGATTGGGCCGGGACGAGCGCCACTGCTCGAAGGTCTGCCCACGCTCGTCGTGCTCCGCCA
>JGI12316J15309_10003417_pt1 | contig 11581 bp, 8 predicted proteins | sample MarCyaLeptolynsp_FD_15309 | JGI IMG/M metagenome (IMG submission 15309) | reverse complement strand
AATTCAGGCGGTGCTGTGAGTGTATTAAGGGAAGAAAACTGAGCTGAATCTCCGATTACCGCAAAACCCCAAATTAGAAATATAGCTAGAAACAAAGGCGCTGAAAATCCAAAAAACAAGGGCGAGACCAGACACAGAATACCAGAGAGGGACAAGAAGCCAAAAGCAACTTTCGAACTGCCATATCTCGTGGACAGAAGCCCGCCAAATACACAGCCGACAGCGCCTAAGGCAATGATTAGAAAGGTCCAGAGGCTTATGGGTATATCCGTTGCATGGGTTTCATTATAGTAGAGTAGTACTACGGGTACAAATGCCCATAGCGTATATAATTCCCACATATGGCCAAAGTAACCGAAGGCCGCAGACCTAAAGTCTTGTTTGCGAAATACGTCTATCATTTTACCCGGCTCAAACCGAGCACCTATAACTCTGTGAGGCCCTTCGCCTACAAAGACAATCATGGCAAAACCTCCAGTGAATGCCAGTATAGAGGTACCTATAAGTACAAACTTCCAAGACAAGGCTGTGCCAAAGTGATTCAATAAGTGAGGGAAGGCAGACCCCAAAACAAGCGCTCCCACAAGGTAGCCCAGTGCCTTGCCTAGTTTTCCTCCGAACCAGTCTGCGGCTATTTTCATACCGACCGGATATATACCCGCAATGAAAATCCCTGTCATGAATCTGAGCACCAATAGATTTAGATAGGTATTAGGCAGAAACATTAGGAGTATGTTGAAGACTGCTCCGAGTAGTGAGCAAATCAAAAACACTTTGCCAGGTCTGAATCTGTCCGCTACAGAGAACAAGGCAAAGCCGAAAGTTCCAGTGATGAACCCGAGCATTACTGAAGATGTCACATTGGCAAGACTGCCCTCAGGCAAACCCCAGGAAACCTGAATCTGAGGTAATATAGCATTGCCCGCAAACCAAAGTGAGGTACCTGCAAACTGGGCAAATACTATAACGGGCAGAATATGTTTTGGCACCTTATTCAAGACTTCAGGAGGCCAGCTCTTTTTAGCAGTGCTTTGACATCAGGCTCCTGTCCCCTGAATTTTTTGTAGAGTGTCATCGGGTGGTCTGAACCTCCTTTAGACAAGATATTATCTTTAAAAAGACTGGCAGTTTCATTATTAAATATTCCCTTCTCTTTAAAATATGCAAATGCATCAGCATCAAGCACTTCTGCCCATTTGTAACTATAGTATCCGGCCGAGTATCCCCCCTGGAAAATATGAGAGAAAGCACAACTCATATTTGTATTTGGAATAGGCGGTAGAACGTCCGTTTGAGACATAATTGATCGTTCGAAATCGGCAACATTTTCTAGTTCGGTATTATCTTGCCCATGCCAGGCCATATCCAACATGCCAAAGCTCAGTTGACGCATGGTTTGGTATCCTTCCATGAAATTGGCACTGTCCTTAATCTTCTGAATTAAGTGTTGAGGAATAGCTTCACCGGTCTCGTAATGCTTCGCAAAAAGATCCAGACATTCTTTCTCGTAACACCAATTTTCCAGAATCTGCGATGGCAATTCCACAAAGTCCCAGAATACACTTGTTCCGCTCAAACTTTCATATTGGCCATCCGCTAACATGCCATGCAGTGCATGTCCAAATTCATGGAAAAGGGTAGTTACCTCATTGAAAGTCAGTAGGGAAGGCGTACTGCTTGTTGGTTTTGTAAAGTTGCAAACGATAGAGACTAAAGGTCGATGGTCGCCTTCAGCGTCTTTGTACTGACCGGCATAAGAGGTCATCCAGGCACCAGCACGCTTGCCTGCTCTTGGAAAGAAGTCTGCGTAAAAGACAGCAATGTGTTTGTCGCGTGTGTCTTTTACCTCATAGGTCATTACATCCTTATGGTACTTATCTATCTTTTTAGTAGGTATAAAGTGCAGACCAAAAAGTCGTTTAGCAGTCTCGAAAACACCTTCAATTACATATTCCAACTTGAAATATGGTTTGAGCATTTCGTCATCAATTGTATACTTTTCCTTTTTGAGTTTTTCGGAATAATAGGCAAAATCCCAGCGTTGTAGCTCTTCAATACCATCTAATTGCTTTGCATACTCAGCGACTTCATTCACATCTCTTTCTGCACCACCTTTTCCATAGGTTCCTATTTCAGATAAAAATGACATGACTTTCTCTGGAGATTCTGCCATCCTTTCTTCAAGGATAAAATGAGCATGAGTTTCATAACCCAAGAGATTGGCCCGTTGATGTCTGAGTGAAGCGATTTTCTTAACAATCTCCTGATTGTCAAGATCATCTCCCTTAAAAGCTTTGGAACCTGCGGCTATGCTAAGTTCTTTTCTAAGTGCTCTATTAGCAGCATAGGTTACAAATGGTACATAACTAGGATAATCCAGTGTGAAAACCCACTTGCCTTTATGGCCTTTTTCCTTGGCTGTTTCGCTTGCCTGATCAATAACGAATTGCGGAAGACCAACTAAGTCGGTTTCGTTTTCAATGACCATTTCGTATTTATTCGTTTCTGCCAGAACGTGCTCTCCGAAGGTCAATGATAATTGAGCAAGTTCAACATCAATTTTCCTGAGTTGATCTTGTTGATTGCTATTGAGTAAGGCACCATTTCGAACAAAACCTTTATAAGTTTTTGCCAGAAGTGTTTTTTGTTCGGTGTTCAAAGCACTCGTATCGATCGTATCGTGTACCGTCTTTACCTTAGCGAAGAGCCCTTCATTTAGCAGAATGTCGTTTGAAAACTCTGTCAATAGTGGGGAAACCTCTTTGGCTATCGATTGAATTTCATCATTGGTTTCAGCACTATTCAGGTTGAAGAAAATGGAGGAGGCGCGATCGAGTTGTTTTCCGGCTTTCTCCAAGGCTTCAATAGTGTTGTGAAAATTTGGTGTGCCTTCTTGAGCTACAATAGTGTCAATCTCAGTTTTTGCATCCTTGATCAATTGCTCAATACCAGGCTTAAAATGTTCATTCTTTATAATAGAAAAGGGTGGGGTATTGAAAGGCGTTTCGGATTTATCAACAAGTGGGTTATTCATAGACTAGTTTGTTCGATGCAATTATAAACAACATTGTATCCAGTTGTTGTTCCAATCCGGAAAGATATTCTAAATAATTAGCTGGAGGACCTTTGATAAAACTGCGCCTTCTTCGGTTAGTGTTTTTGGGGCCGTATTTTTTTCCTAAAAAGATACTATTTCTGGAAGGGTATTTACCATTAAAAGGTTATCAACAAGGAGAGAATGGTTGTGCGAGAGTAAGGGTATTGTCTGATAATCTGGTAGTTATGCGTTTTTATGAGTACTTTTGATTAATAATTCGTACGCAAACACTAGACCTGTCGTTTTGCAAATAGCTGTCCTTCAGGATTAGCCAAACTTCCTTTACTAGAATTCACCTAAATATTACTCAATTACTAGTGAGAATTGGTCTGGTATACATATTGATATTACTGTCTTTCCCCGCATGGGCCCAGACCACCTTTACGAGTACAGGAGGAGGAGGAAACTGGGATGATGGAACCACATGGGACCAAGGGGGTTCAACACCTGGTTCGGCAGATAATGTGATTATAGCCACAGGTGACGTAGTAACAATGGCGGCTACAGGCACAAGGAATATCACGAACCTCACACTTCAAGGGTCTGGTAACCTCAACTGGACAGCAAACAGAAGGCTTAATGTCAGTGGAGACCTCACCATGTCTGGAACTTCAAGTCTTACCGGCACTAGCAATAATCATAGAATTGATGTAACAGGAAACTTTGATGTCCCCTCGGGTACTGCAACTATAGGAGGAGTGAGGTTTACAGATTCGGGAACAACTACCATAGATGGTACATTGTCCTTTACAAGTACCTCTGGAGCAAAAACCTTCACAGACATCACTGTTAATTCAGGCGGAACTTGGGACAATAGCACAGTCACAGAAGCATTCAATATTGACGGAAGTATTGTTCATAATGGAGATACTTGGAATGGTTGTTCAAACACCACTGGTTGTCGCTTTACCTTTCGAACCAATGGTTCGACTATCAGCGGTAGCGACACTGTATATATCACGGATATTAGGGTGAATAATGGTGTAACCTTAACTAACAACGGCCTGTTGGTAGTAACCGACAATATTGACGGAGCATCCGCACCTATTACTGGTGTATTTGTTAACGGAGCTACAGGTGTTCTTAATCTAAGAGATAACGGAGCTTACAGTGAGTTAACTTTTACCTTAAATACAGTTGGCAACACAGTAATTTATGATGGTACTGGTAATGAGAATATCACGCTGGGACCCTTCTATGATTTAGAGGTAAACAAACCCAACATTACCACCAGGGTGGATGTCAATGGTGCTAATGTTACAGTAAATAATAATCTCACACTTACCCGTGGAAGAATGCGCTTAAACAGTGCAAACACCCTTGCAGTGACGGGAAATCTAACCATAACAGATGATGCCGAATTTGAGCCTAACAACAGCGAGGCTGTCGCTAATATCACGGGTAATCTCACGATGTCGGGAGGACTTTTCGATCACAATGACGGTGATTTGAATATCTCTGGTGACATTATCATAACTGGAGGGACAATGACCATGAATGAGGCCACAACTCCGGTAAACCCATCTACTATTGATGCGACAGATATGTCGATAGCTACTGGTTCTGTCACGCTCTCTGAAGGTACCCTCACATTGTCTAATGCCAGTGGAGGACTGACGGTATCAAGCGGATCTTTTTCCAAGAATAATGCCGCTAATACCTTATCTATTGCGGGAGATTATGATATCAGCGGTGGAACGAATGATATCAATTCTGGTACAATCAGCTTTGTAAATATGGACATCACGGGAGGGGGTACCATCAATGTAGCAAGTCCTACGATCACTTCAACAGGTACGATAACAGTGACTAATGGAACATATACGAGTGATGGTGCTGGTGGAGCCTACAGCTATAATAACATCAGCGTAGGAGCCAGCGGTTCCTGGGTAGCTACATCGGCTTACGATCCGACCATCAACGGAAATCTGGAGAATAACGGAACCTTTACTGGATGTAGCAGTGCAACGGGCTGTAATTATACCCTAACAAGTGCTACAGGAACAATATCAGGCTCCTCTGCTATGAATTCCATGTCAGACTTCATAATTAATGACGGAGCCAGTTATACAAATACTAACACCGGAGGATTGAATATTACTGACAGATTAGCCACCACTTCAGGTACAGGTACTTTTGTCAATGGTCTGAATGGTGTAATGTCCTATGGAGGTAGTACGGGTAACTTTTCAATAACGAATTTCACAGCATCTGCCAACCCAAATACAGTGAGCTATAATAGGACAAGTGGTAACCAGCTTATCGAACCTACGACTGATGGGTTTTATCATAACCTTACTATAAATAAGGCGGATGGGGTGGATGTAACCACCAATACAGTTTTTACCATCAATGGGGTACTAACCTTAACAGCCGGAGATTTTATTATGGGTAATCAAAACCTAATTATGGCAGATGGTGCGACCATATCTGGTGGAAGTGCAACCAGTTATATACAAGATTCTGGAACTGGCGAATTGAGACAACTTTACAGCGCAGCAGGAGCTACTTTAAGCTTTCCCATCGGTGATGCAGATGATTATTCACCTATAAACTCGTTTACGATTACTTCAGCAACCTTTGGGGCAAGCCCCTTCTTAGATTTCTCCATCACAGATGCTGATCACCCGAATAGAGACACGGATAATACAGGAGCTGGAGGTGATGATGATGGTACCGCTGCCGTGGCCTATATTAGCAGGTATTGGACTGTATCTTCAAGTGACATTTCAGGTCCTAGATTTGATGCTACTTATACTTATGTAGATGCAGATGTTACAGGTACTGAAGCGAGTATGGTCGGGACCATATATCGAACACCGCCTGGAGAGGCCTTTTTAGATTGGCAAGTAGGAGGAACAGTCAACCCTATTTCAAATACTATTTCCATTTCAAATATCGATGCCTTTGGTGATCTATATGCCATGGACAATACCACAGATAGACTACCAATTGTCTTAGTCAGTTTTGAAGTTCAGATTACGGAGTCTACTGTTGAGTTAGAATGGGTAACGGCTTCAGAAGAGAATAATGATTTTTATACCATTGAGAGATCCACCAATGGTCAAAATTTCATTCCTATTGAAATTGTAGAAGGTGCTGGAAATTCGGAACAGCTGATCACTTATCGTTTTACTGATAATTCGCCTCTGTCAGGAAGGTCCTTTTATCGATTGAAGCAAACCGATTTCAATGGCCAATTCGAGTATTCTGAAATCCGATCTGTCTTCTTTGAGGGAAAGGAATCTGGTTTTGATTTTGTTGTTTACCCAAATCCAGTGACTAGTGGACAGGAGTGGAGGTTGAGATTTACAGAAGGAAAACCAACTGATTTTCTTCAAGTTTTAATCTTAGACGCTTCTGGAAAATCGAGTAAGACTGATTATGTCCGAACCGAAAACGAATTGGTGATAAACAGCAGGAATCTTCGAAAAGGGATCTATTTAATTCACGTATCGGATGGCAATAAAAGGATAAGTAAGAAGCTAATTATTAATTAAGTGTAAAGTCAGAATTGCAACTTGTAATAGACTTTAAACCAGATAAATAAGCTTGATTTCCTGAAGTATTAATTCCAATATTAACGGCTCCTAGGATTTCATTTTCAAGGGGCCCTGAATCTTCAAAGTGGATTTTGATACTTCCATCAAAATTGAGGAAGTTCGTATAGTTAAGCGAAGTATTGTCATCAAGAGCTTCTAATAGCGTTACACTTCTTCCAATACCGTTCTCCTCTGTTAGTCTTTCAAGTAGCAAAACAACATCTCCATCATCATCTAAACTCCCTAAATGTAAGTGAACAGGGTGGTCTGCGTTGTTCAAAACATTATTCAAGTTGATCTCTATCTGAGCTTGGCCGTTACTCCGTTCTCTTATGAGAATTGTTCCTGTGGTTGTATTGCCTTGAACTGTACCAGGAATCATTTCCATTCTCACCTCGTTGCCAGTGAACTCAGATGAAGAGTCATCATCGTTACTACACGAAAAAGTGATCATTAAGGCCAGAGTTATAGATAATGAAAGTGACAGCTTTTTCATTTGACTAAGTTTACGAATATGAAACGATAATTCTAACCATTTGGTGCACTTTAAACACCTAAAAAGATTTCAATGTTTCGAAATCACAGAAAGCCTAATGTTGATTTGACTCTTTTTAAGACATCTTTGGCCACAATTCTGGCTTTTTCTTCACCCTTTACCAACTCTTTTTCTAGAAGGTCAGGGTTTTCCATGTAGTAGTTATAGGTTTCTCTCTCTTTAGAAAACTTATCCAGAATCAACTCATACAATGCTTGTTTAGCATGACCATAACCGTAATTACCTCCGAGATAATTTTGTCTCATAGCTTCTGTTTGAGCCTCATCTGCTAATAGGGAGTACAATGAGAATGTAATGTCGTTGTCAGGATCCTTTGGGTCCTCCAAGGGTGTACTATCGGTGACAATTTTCATGATGTTTTTTCGAAGCGGCTTATCAGCTTGAAAAATGTCAATGGTATTGGCATAGGTCTTACTCATCTTTTGGCCATCTATACCGGGTATTGTCATGACTTCTTCACCAATCTGTGCTTCTGGGATTATAAATGTCTCCTGACCGTACTGATTGTTAAAGGCATGAGCAATGTCGCGAGTAATTTCCAGGTGCTGTCTCTGATCTTTTCCTACAGGGACAACATTAGCATCATACATTAAGATATCACATGCCATTAGCACCGGATAGGTAAACAAGCCAGCGTTGACATCTGATAGACGATCTGATTTGTCCTTAAAGCTGTGTGCATTGGCCAACATAGGAAATGGCGCAAAGCAGTTTAAGTACCAATTCATTTCACACACCTCTGGTATTCTTGATTGTCTGTAAAAGGTGTTTTGCTCTGTATTAAAGCCACAGGCCAGCCAGGCAGCTGCTACGGCATTCGTATTATCGATCCTAGTTTGAGGATCTTTGATGGTGATTAAAGAATGAAGATCTGCAATGAAAAAGAAAGATTCATTTTTAGGATCATTTGATAAGTCGATAGCCGGCTTCATGGCCCCAAGGATATTGCCAAGGTGTGGTTTTCCTGAACTCTGTATGCCGGTAAGTATTCTTGCCATTGATAAAATTTTGGACAAATTAAATAATAATGACATGCTCATTTCAACAATTCAACGTTTAATTTTATCAGCTAAATGTGGAGTATGAAATTCATGTCAGGAAGCAGCAGGTCTATTCAAATCTTATTAGTAACCACCTTGCTGTGCTTAGCCCATATGTGCAGAACTCAGGAACTTGAGTTTGTTGATTTAGGCGTGGTGGAAGGTGAGTTTAAGCGCTACAACCGAACGCTGACCTGGACCAGTCAGGCAACAGACTCTATAAGAATAAGATTATGGAGCAATAGCGAAGATTTGAGCTTCGCACCAGTTAAAAGACCTATAGCCGGAGGAGAAGAAATTGAGATAGCGATTAGCATTGACTTGCCTGATACTGCAGGCGACTTTGAGTATGAGCTTAGGGTCCTTGACGAGAATGATCTAGTCTTGCACGGTTTTCAAATGAGCTTTAAAATGCTTCAAAGTGAGCTTGATGTGTTTAAAGCTTATAGAAATGTTCATTTCCCCTTTAGAGCAAAGGAAGAGGTTTTTAACCTAAAGTCTGCTCAAAGAGGAGACACGTTAACCGCTATTTTCGATGTTTATAATCTTGGTGGAAGAGACATCAAGACAAGAGAACTCTTAGCAGGTGATTCGATCAAAGTGAGTTTTCCCACCAACGAGGTTGCACATAATACATTCTCTAAAATGAGAATTGAATTTATAACGAATGATCAAAGTGAATTGGGCTTTCAGAAACATGCTATCAAGATATATAATCAAACAAAACTGGTGACAGTTCTCCCAGTTCAATACACGCTTTTGCCAAAACCTTCGGAAACTTTAGAAGGTCCCAAGCTGTCCACTAGCCTGATCAACCATGATTTCAAAGTAGTAAAGGAAGGACAGATCAGGGAGGTGACGGTTTCTTTAGCCAACAATGGAGGATCGCCATTACGGATCGAAAAAATGGAGTCCAGTTGTGAGTGCTTGTCATTCAATGAGATAGATCAGGTTGATCCTGGTACTTCACAATCACTTAGGGTAAAGTTCAATGCCAAAGGAAGAGCTGGCCTGGAAAGAAAGACCATTGCCATTTTTACGAATGACCCTCAAAAGTCTGTGCTCGTATTGACTTTTAGAGCGCATGTCAAATAAGAAGACAAAAATTGATCTAAAGATGACATAGATCATGTACTTCTAGTCACTAATCTTGGTCGAATTTGTTAACTTCAGGAATCCCTGATATAAGTCAAAAATGAGTGAATTTCTAATTACAGATGAAGCCCTAAAAGACAAGTTCGATATCTCAAAAAAGATGACGAATGAGGACTTCGCGAAAATCCATAATAGAAAAGATTTAGAAAATGTATTGAAAGAAAAAGGGAGAAACTATTCCAAGTCTCTCTTTAATCTGGATTACGAACATCAGTTAGAGCAACTTCAAATCGAACTTGTTAAGTGGCAACGTTGGGTTGCTGACACTGGTCAGCGCGTAGCTGTAATATTTGAGGGCCGAGATGCTGCTGGTAAAGGAGGAACCATCAAGCGCTTTGTGGAGCACATGAATCCCCGTTCGTTGAGAGTGGTTGCCCTAAACAAGCCAACAGATTTAGAGCGAAGTCAATGGTATTTCAGGCGTTATATAAAGGAATTACCGAATGCCGGAGAGGTGGTCTTTTTCGATCGCAGCTGGTACAATCGGGCTGTTGTAGAACCTGTTATGGGTTTTTGTGATGAAGATCAGTATCAACAGTTTATGCGCCAGGTACCAGAGTTTGAGCATATGCTTTTTGAGGATGGTGTACATGTAATCAAATTATGGTTTTCCATTAATAAGGAAGAGCAGAACAAGAGGTTTGACAGTCGAAGAAAGAATCCATTAAAGCAATGGAAATTGAGTCCGGTAGACGAGAAAGGCCAGGAGATGTGGGAACGTTACACCTACTATAAGGAGCAGATGTTTGCTCGAACCCATACCAATTTTAGTCCCTGGACCATTCTAAAAACTAATAACAAAAAGATCGCACGCTTAGAGGCGATCAGGCATGTTTTGTCAAAGTTTGAATATGAGGGAAAGGCCAATGCCAACACGGTGGTGTTGCCAGACCCTAATGTAGTTATGAGGTTTCACCGTTCAATTTATCACCTACTGTAAATGGAGAATCAACCAAACTACTCTCTGAAAGATCTGAAACTTCTTAATTCCAATCTTGGCATTAAGCTATTGCTTCAACAAGGTGATCAGCTTAACCCAGATAAAGTCTTGCGTACCGTAAGGGCAGAAAAAACACTGGAGGATCTGCAAGTTGAACTCATCAAGCTTCAACAATGGGTAATCAAAAATAATAAGCGTGTTTGTCTGTTATTCGAAGGTAGAGATGCTGCTGGTAAGGGTGGTGCCATTCGTAGAGCTACCCACCATTTGAACCCGAGGAATTATAAGGTGGTTGCTTTACCAAAACCGACTAATCAAGAGCGAGGTCAATGGTATTTCCAAAGGTATATCAATCAGCTACCTAACCCTGGAGAGATTGTCTTCTTTGATAGAAGCTGGTACAACCGCGCAGTAGTGGAACCAGTCAATGATTTCTGTACAGAGGAAGAGTATGAGCGTTTTATGGCCGAGGTGAACAACTTTGAGCAGATGATTACCAATGATGGTATTATATTGATCAAGTTCTACTTCTCTATCACCAAAGAGGAACAAGCCAAGCGCTTCGAAGACATCAGAACCAATCCATTGAAGCGTTGGAAAATGTCACCTGTGGATGATCGTGCTCAGGAGCTATGGGATGTCTACACCGAGTACAAAGAGCGTATGTTTGAGCATACTAATACTGAAAATAGTCCATGGGTCATTTTAAAGGCTAACCGAAAGACTGTTGCTCGAGTCAATGTTATCAAGTACTTATTGGAAAATATTCCCTATCAAGAAGAACAGGAAGCGGTAGATGTTTAAGCTTCAAATGCTAAGCTCTTCAGCATTCGTTGAAATTCGTCATGGATATTGGCTGTTAGTTCAACTGCCTCTTCGGTAACTGGATGTTTGAATTGGAGTGATCGGGCATGTAAGAGCATAGTACCCATCTGCCACCTTTCCAGAAATAGTTTGTTTTGTTTATTACAGCCATGAGGTCTGTCGCCAATAATAGGATGGAGGATATGGGCAAAGTGTTTTCTCAATTGATGCATTCTGCCTGTAACAGGTTTGGCTTCTACCAGTGAATACCTGGAAGTTTGATGCTTTCCCAATGGCACGTCAACCTCGGTCCGCTGGAGCGTCCTGTAGTGCGTGATGGCCTCTTGAGATTTTCCTTTGTCGTTAGTGAGGGCATAATCGATCGTTCCTTCATCATCAGTATAACCCCTTAGTATAGCCCAATAGGTTTTTTGAACGGTATGTGCT
>JGI12316J15309_10005003_pt1 | contig 11609 bp, 13 predicted proteins | sample MarCyaLeptolynsp_FD_15309 | JGI IMG/M metagenome (IMG submission 15309) | reverse complement strand
AGATGCCTCCAGTATCTCATAATCTACCCCATATCTTTGTAGCATATATCCAGCCATTAGACCTGCTGCACCGGCCCCTATGATGGTAATTTTGCCAGAAAAATTTACCTCAAATATATCTTCCTCTTTACATCCCATCAATTGGGGAAGAAAGGGTGCTGCAACTCCTAGAATCGCACATTTTCTTAAAAATTCAGCCCTATTCATTCGCTTTCTTTTTAAAACTTAATGGTAGTTTCATGCCCAATTCCACCAGTGGTACTCCGGATTGATCCTGACTCTCTTGAAAGGGGAGTCTAAGCCCATAATTAAACTTGAAATACCAACCGATTTCATCTGTTATATCTCTTCCAATCTCGTAACTCAACATGGGAATAAAGAACTCCCACAATTCATAATCTTTAGAGTCTACTTCCCCTTTGAAGTCAACGGTAAATGAAATCACCTCAAACCTTGCCAAATAACCAGCGCCTAAGGCAAGAGTCTGGTACCATTTGGAACCTTCTTTTTGTTGCCGAATGCCTATGTCTCCAGCGATTTGAACACTGGAGTAAAAAAGTGGTCTAGAGTAAAAACCCAAATTGGGTTGTATAAATAAGTCTCTATGGATAATACTTTCATTCTTTTTTTCTTTGGTCCATCTCCTTTTGTAAAAATGAGCTCCAATTCTAGCTCCTTGCTCATTGATCGCATTACCATAATAGGCAAAGGAAATTTGATTGGATTTAGTTTCTTGGCCTGATGATTCAAATATTGTTAATAGTAATAGGAAGCAAATTATATTTCTTATTTGCATAATAACTTGAAGAATTAATATAGATGTTGAAATTAAGCTTATGAATTGAAATTGTTGTTTCTCATTTAATATCAAATTAAAAAAGTCTAAAAACAGGTATTTATACCCTATGAAGTAACTCTATTTATTTATAGATTAGCCCGTATTGTAGTAAGTAGCAACAAGTCAACTACTTGTCTGTTTCTTGCTTGCCATAAAAATAAAGACTATGACAGGAATAGGTACTTTAGATGTTATTATCGCATTGGCATTCATTTTCTTGATATACAGCTTGATGTCTAGTATTGTTGCAGAAATTATAGCGGACCTTTTAAGACTTCGCGCTAGAAATTTGGAAATGTATCTGCGTTTTATGCTTTCAGATGACAATAAAATGCGTTGGAAGGACATTTTTGGTCAACGAAGTAAATATGCAGAGGACCTCTTCCATAGTTTTCTCAATCTACCCAGCATAAAGAACCTGTCTCGAAAACGCCTATTCCAAAAATCAGGTCCTTCCTACATGAAGGCAGAAACATTTGTAGATGGTTTAGTGGATACCTTATTGTATAAAACCGAGGGCGAAACTGAACTAGAACGCATTAAGAAGGGCATTGAAAATTTTGAGAAGGGGGATAGTGATACAGCTAAACATCTGAAAAGATTGTTGGAGAAATCTCAAAACGATTTAGTCAAATTCAAATCAGAGGTAGAAAAATGGTTTGACAACAGTATGGAAAGGTGTGCAAGTAGTTATAAGCAATTGGTACAATGGAAGCTATTGATTATCGGATTTGTGGTAGCCTTCTACGTTAATTTAGACATAATTACCATAACCAAGAAATTAGCAGATAATGAAAAATTGGCTAAACAAATGGTAATCTATGCAAATGAGATTGCTAACCCGAATGGTAATGCAAATATTAAAGACATAAATATTAATGATTATGACAAGAATATCGAAGAGAGTCTTGGCATTGGGGAAAAACTAGAAGAAGTATCATTACATAATATAATTGGATATATCATAGCAGCATTGGGCATTTCCTTGGGTGCACCTTTTTGGTTTGACTTGCTTGGCAAATTGGTCAAATTAAGAACGGCAATTCAACCTATAAATGCAGAAAAAAAAGAAGGTAATGCTGAAAAAAAAAAGATTGAACGAGTAGGGTGAAGGTAACGGTAACTAAATACTTAAATGTAAGAGTTGGTAGCGCTTCTGTAAATGCACCTAACTATCAATATTTAGCACCTGGTACTGAATTAGAAGTTTTAGATCAGGTTTTCATAGGTGATGAATATGAAGGAGATGTTAGATGGTTAAAAGATGAAGCAAACAATTATTATTGGATAGGAGGAACCGATTATGATGAGTTGAAAGAAGCCAAACTTTTAAATAGCAATATGAGTAATGAAGATTATACAAAGTTCCTCAATCAATACCCTGGTAAAGGAGAAGATATTGGCGTTGCCATTTTAGATTCAGGAATATTAACAGAACATCCGATTCTAAAGTCAAAAATTGCGCATTATGAAGATTTATTAAGTCAACCGATTTCCCAAAATATTAGCAATCATGGGACAAAAGTTGCTGGAATAATAACTTCTGATGATTTGACATCGGCTCGAAATCAGTCAGACATTTATTGTTTTCGAATAGCAAATAAATCCAATGCAGTTGACAGTAGTATGGTTTTAACAGCTTTGAAGAAGATTTTAAATGAAGAGAACTTGAATAGCAAAATATCACTTATTAACATGAGTTTGGATATTATTGTTGATTATGTGCCACATTTGCAAATCGTTATAGATCAGCTATTAAACAAAGGGATATTGTGTGTAGTAGCTGCTGGTGAAGGAGTTGAAACAAATGCAACAGCTAATCTAGAGAATGTAATCAAAGTAGGTATTTTCAATGCAGGAGAGAAATTATTTTCAAAAAAAATTGATTTCGCTTTTTTAAATCAACCCATCTTTTCTTACGGATTAAATTCAGCGGTTTTAAATAAAAAGATATCTAGAGATAGCGCATATTGTGCTTTTACTACATCTCTACTGGCTCGTTATCAGAAACAACAAAATTTTGCTTCTTGGAATTTACAATTAGCAATAGATTACCTTAATAGTATCTCAGATTCTTTAAAGGAATCTGCTTTAGTTCAACCTTTTATACCTTATACTTTATGAGAAAATGGATTCTTTTACTTTCAATAGCCTTAATTTATAATAACACCAAAGCACAAGGGCAATTAGAACAGGCAATATCATTGACAAAATCTGCTAAACAAGATGCAATTATTAATAAATTAGTAATCTATCCGGACTCTTCTAATGTAGATCAAATCATAACCATTTTCTCTCAATTTGTAGATTTGTCTGATGCCACAACATATGAAGATGCTATCGATAAAATAAAAGCCCAATTGGATGGAACATCATCAGAAGAAAATAAGGGCAATGACTATTTACGCATGTCAACTTTTGTTCAGGATGATGAAAGTGCTAAGTTGGATCAAAGTAAGGTTGGTAAAACCTTTAGTGGTTTTGGAAGCTTAGATGTTACCAATTTAGCAATAGGGTTGACTGATTTTCTAATAGAACGGGCCAAGACAGAATTAAACACTGCCTTCTTCAAAAGATTTAAAAATGAGTTAGAGAAAGATAAAACCTTGAAACTTATATTCCCAAAAACTTTCCAAATCTTGAACTTAATCGATGTTGAAATCTATCAATATGACTTGTATCTCAATAACATGAAACTGGCTTTTCAAGAAGATTTGGACAATATTTATGAAAACCTACCAACTTTAATCGAAAAAATAGATTCCGATAAATTAGATGTTAAGGGAAAGAAGTCGATTCAACTTAGCCTTAAAGCAATTAAGCTGAATAAATATGGTTCTAAGGGTGGTGATCTAATTAATCAGACCTTAATTTCAGATGAGTATGCAATGTTGTTGAATGAGTATAAACCAAAAAAAATAAAACAGGAGGATAATTCATTTAAAATCGATTCCACATTTAATAAGGAGTATAGAGCACTCAATACCATATTGTTTTTAAATATGCTGGCAGAGTCATTTAGGAAACCAGAAACTGTAAATAGTTATTTAGGTTTAGGTGAAATTGAGGAGTTAAAGAATGAGACTACTAGATTACTTTATCTTGGATTGTTGTATGAAGTTTCAAAGCAAAAACCATATGATGATGTAGTATTGAAAGGTGACCAAAGTATTCAGAAATATATCAGCAAATTAAAGACAGCAAGTAATGATCTGAATAAGTTTCTCGCATATGCGAACAAAATTATAGATCAAGCGAAAGATATTGAGGATTCTCATCAAGCCTTAAAACAACTGAAAAAGGAGCTTTCCAAGGATGAAAAACTTTCTCAAAAACAAAAAAACCTAAAAGTCTTTGAAGCCAGTAATCAATTGTATTTTGAAGCAATACAATTAATGAAGTTAGCCATAGATGAAGAACAAACTCTAGGGTTGAATGAAAATCCTGAAGCTGTGAAGAAGGTCATAACAATGATGGAAAATATTGGAGCGCTTGGTACTGCTGCAGTAAATAAACAATACATCAAGATAGTTACACAAACCGCTTTAATTTTAAGAGATCTATTTGAAGGTAAAGATGAAATGCATGAGATTACAGCAAAAGTATTGCGATATGGAACCTTCATGGCGACACTAATTGAAGCGGAAAGTCCAGAACAGGCTAAAAATGCTATAGCAGCTGCAGCTCTTCCTCCAGGTAGTTATAGCATCAAGAGAGAATCAGCCTTTAGCGTAGCTTTAAATGGATACATAGGAGGATTTATCGGCAATGAGGATATTGGAAATGATGGAGGAACAGGTGGTTTTAATAATTTGGCGGTTACCGCACCAGTTGGAGTTTCTGTTTCTTGGGGTAATATTTGTAAACAATGGAAAAATCCATGGAGTGTTGGATTGAATATTCCCCTTGTAGATCTTGGCGTAGTGGCTTCATATCGATTGGACGATAGTGAAAATGATGTGGAAGATGTACCAAGCATCCAATTGGGTCAATTGTTTGCACCGGGCGCATTTTTTGAGTTAGGTATAGGCGCTACACCATTAACTTTAAGTTATGGAGTACAGATGGGATCCAGGTTAAGGTCAATTGAGGCAGGAGCTAATGCCAATGTACTTGGTGATACTTATTTTAGACATGGACTCAGTTTAAAAGTAGACATCCCTTTAATGCAATTTTATGCCAAACCAGCGAAGCGTTATATCAATGGGATCAAGGCATCAAAAAAAGAATAGTTCAAAAGGAAATATAGGGAAAGAGTAAAAAGTAACAAATGAATTTTTATGATCCCTATAGCGCAAATTAACTGTCTTCGATAAGCTTTAGTTAATACCCTAATCCATGGACAAAATTGACACTCAAAATTCAAACGACACCAACGATAAGATAATTGAAATTACAACAGCCAATGGCAATAAGATCCGTTTGAATGATGAAAGTCATGAAATTATTATTTCGGATGTGAATGGTAATTTCATTCAAATGAATAGATACGGCATCCATCTGCAGAGTCAAAATGATATCTCCTTGAATTCCGATAGAAACATAATTATCACCGCAAATAATATTGAATTGAAAGGAGAACAATCAGTAAATATTAGTGGAGGAGCAGTGGATTTGAAAGGTCAACAAACATTGACTGCTTATGGGAACATTCAGACTACAATTGATTCTTCAGGCCAAACCAATGTTAAAGGCACAATGGTAAATATCAATTAAAAATATATGTAAGACTATGCCACAACAAGTATGTATGGGTGCAATGTTGAGTTGTACTTTTGGAGCTGCACCTTCTTCATTAAATGTACTACCAATAAATCGAGTTTTGATCAATAACATGCCGGCAGCGAATATCATGGATCACCAACCAATGGTTAACGTTTCGACTTTTGGCATGTGTAATTCTCCTGCCAATCCGCAAGTAGCAGTTGCTACAGCTGCAGCCATGGGAGTATTAACTCCAATGCCTTGCATTCCTGTTACGGTATCACCCTGGACACCTGGATGTACAAAAACTACAATTGCAAATATGCCTGCATTGAATAATGCTTGTACTTTAAATTGCATGTGGGGAGGAGTGATTACGTTCTCTCAAGCAGGACAAATTAGTGTAAATGTAACTTAAGCTGCAGAAGGCAAAATGCAATTAACCTACTTATTAAAATTTCGATTGCAATACCTTACTCCAGCGCTTTGGACTTTAATCGGAATCCTAACAATCTTTAAAGCAATTGTAAATCTAAATCATGCTGGACAAAACATTTATTTAGGACATATAAGCTCTTATACATTTACTTCAATCATTTTCTGGATCATATTTACCAGAATAATCCAATGGCAATTGAGTTGGATGAAATTTAAAGGTTTAAATGCGCTTCATTCCGTTGCGATTCATTTGACAAGCGCCATTCTTATTTCTGCCGCGCAAAGACTTCTATCTCTGAGCTTAGATCATTTTATCCAAAGCAATTATATCGTATCCAGCTTCCCTCCATTAAGTGAGTATTTAAATCAATTTTATCTGAAAAGATTCATGGATGGCGTTTGGGTTTATTTGGCTATTGTATTGTTTTTTAAACTTATAGACTATTACCTCAGAATCTATGATAAGGAAATCAATACAGAATCTCTTCTTATAAAAAGAAAAGGGGCAATTCAAAAAATTCCTTTTGATGAGATTTCTTTAATCCGTTCAGATAGAAATTATGTGGAAATAATTGGCAAACACAGATATAAGCATAGAACTACATTAAAACAGCTAGAAGTAGAACTCATGGATTCACCATTTATAAGAATTCACCATTCTTATCTGATCAATAAAGAAAAACTCATTGCGAAATCGCATATTTCAAATGGTGACTACAAAATCAAATTAGATGGATATGAAGGATATTTGAGTAGTTCCAAAACTTACAGAGAGAATATAAAGTCATTGGATTCTCAGTTTATGAAATAATGTCCCAATTTAAATAGCGTTTATCCCAAGCATCTCATTTCTTTTCAGTTAGTCTTTAGCTTTAAGCCAAAATAAAAGATGAAATCCAGTAGAAAAGAATTTATAAAGAAGGGCATTGCCCTTGGAATAGGAGTCCCATTCATTGCAGCTTGTAATCTTTCAAGAACAGAAAAAGAATCCTCTAAAACAACTTCTGAAGCAGACCAATATGTTTTTGATCCTATACCCATGGATGCAGTAAGGGAATATGTGTTATATGCGCATTCGGATTTTGACAAAATGAAATCCTATATCGAAAGGTATCCAAATATCATTAATGCAACAGTGGATTGGGGTGATGGAGATTTTGAATCTGCGCTAGGAGCTACTGGCCATATGGGAAATAAGGAATTCGCTAACTACTTAATTTCAAAAGGTGCTAGATTGGATCTTTTTGTGATGAGCATGTTGGGAATGACAGATGTCGTTATTGGAATTCTAAATCAATTTCCGAATTTAATCCATTCCATAGGACCTCATGGTTTTACACTCTTGCACCATGCTGAAATAGGGGGAGACACATCCAAATCCATACAGGATTATTTATTGGAAAAAGGCTTGAAAGAGAAAATGATTCAAACCTTTGACAAAGGATAATCGATTTAAGACTTTTGACTTAAGTGCTTTTCCAACGCATTTAATTTGTCATTCCAATATTGATCGTAATAAGATAACCAATCCCTTACAACTTCTAAAGCTTTTGTTTCTCCATGGCAGATTTGCTCTCTACCTTGTTTTTGAATGCTAATCATCTTAGCGGCTTGTAAAATCTTGATATGCTTTGTTATGCCCTGTCGACTAATGTCAAAGTGAGATGAAAGTTGAGTAATGGATAAGGCAGATCCCAATACCAGAAGATGAAATATTTCTCTTCTGGTAGGATCTGCAATCGCTTTAAATATTTTGTCTTTTGCTGTGGACATTAGCCTAACATATTGTTTAGATTATCAAAGCACCTTTCCCAGCCACCAGTATAACTGTTTATCATTTCCGTTCTCACATTATCTGAATATTTGGAGATACCACTATGTGTCATGGTTAGTGTCGTGCCTCCATTTTCTTCTACCAAATCCCATCTTACTGTAGTTTCTACATCCTTTACTGCTTCATTAATCCAACTATAGATTAAGGTGTATGGACTGGCTTCTTTTACCATTCCGGTAACCATATTGCAATTGTCTTTTGGATCTTTCAAACAATAAGAACTTCCTACTTCTGCTTTAAAATCAGTTGGTACAAGCCATTGACTTACTTCTTGGTTTTCTGTGATTGCCTGCCAAACCCTTTGAATAGATTGATTAAACCATTTTGTTTTCTGAATGCTGTCTTGAATTTCTGTTGTATTCATTTTTAAAGATTATTAATTAATTAGCAACTATTAGGTTGCAAATATAGGGATTAATATTATAATGCAACTTTTTGGTTGCATTTAAAATGAAATAATATGATCGATACTATAGGGGAGTAGGGATTTGCAATCACAATTTGGTATTTTAGTCCACAATGCCAATAAAAGTAAATCTCCCATTAATCGAATCCAAAAACAAAGGAAATGGCTTGCCATTTGCAATTGTAAAGCATCAGGAATTAATAAACTCCAAAGAAATATTTTACCCTACACTTAGGGATTTTCATGTCATATTTTGGTTTAAGAAAGGATCTGGACTTCCTACAAAAAGTCGGACATATTTTCTAAGACCTATGCCACTTGATTTAATTTATTAAATTCATATTCTACTTCACAAGGAGTTTTGTACCCTAATGAAGAATGTAACCTTTTCCTATTATACCATACTTCAATGTATTCAAAGACTTTTGATTTAGCTTCATCTAGGGAGTTAAATTTTTGATGATAGATTAACTCAACCTTTAATGTTTTAAAGAAGCTCTCTGCTACTGCATTATCCCAACAGTTCGCTTTTCTACTCATACTTTGAGTAATTAAACTATGAGATTCTAGTATTTTTCTAAATTCCTTTGAAGCATACTGTATACCTCTGTCTGAATGAAAAAGGAGAGGCTCAACTAATTGCCTTTTTGAGCTAGCCATCTTCCATGCAGGAATAATTGTTTGTTCGGTGTATAAACTATTGCTCAATGACCAACCGATTACTTGACGATCATATAAGTCGATAATAGTTGTAAGGTATAACCAACCTTTAGCTGTTTTAATATAAGTGATATCACTTACCCAAACTTCATTTAGACGATTAGCCGTAAAATTTCTATTTAAATGATTTCTACAGATGGAATGAGAATGATTTGAATTAGTAGTTACCCTAAATCGTTTTTTCATTCTACTTCTCCAACCATTTATACGCATTAACGCTCGAACTCTTCGCTCAGAAATAATATAACCTCTTCTTCTTAACGCAGCTGTTATTCTTGGACTCCCATAAGCCTGATTACTTTCTTCAAATAGCTGTTTTATTAAATTGCTATACATACTATTTTCTATTGCTCTCTTTGAAGGGCCTGAACTATACCATCTATAATAACTGCTCCTACTCACTTTTAATACTGTACACATCTTCTCAATGGGATATAAATGTTTATAGGTGGCTATAAACTGATAGATTTCCCATCGCTCTTGGAGAAGATGTGAACGGCCTTTTTTAAAATCTCAAGTTCTAATTCTTTCTCTCTAAGTGCTTTTTTAAGTTGTTTTACTTCTAATGAACTTTCTTCTGTGACGGCAGGCTTGCTTTTAGGCATTAGCCCATCTTTTGCTGCTCGACGCCATTTATAAATTCGTTGTACAGGAACATCCAATTCATTAGCTAACTCTTTTAGATTCTCTCGCCGATAACTTAACCTGACTACTTCTGCTTTAAATTCAGGATTATAATTTCTCTTTTTCATAACTCTAAGATATTTGTTTATAACAAACAGTCTTAAATTTTATGTCCGAATAAATGTACTAACTCCAGGAATAGAAGAAACCAATAATTGGACATTAGAAGAATACAAAAAGGTGATCTATGAATTGCAAGGAAAAGACATTCAAATTGTAGAATCAACAGAAGAAAGTAAAAGCCTTATATTGCTTTCGGCTGCTTTAAAAGTAGCCAGAATGAATTCTTAAAATGCTTATTTTGTTGCGCATTAAGTTAAAATATCAAAGAGATGACAGATATAGAAATAGCGCAACAATACAATGCGGAAAAAATTCAAATAATTGGTGAGAAATTAGGAATTGAGGCTGATCTATTACATCCGTTTGGTAAGGACAAAGCCAAGCTACCTTTGACTTTAATTGATGAAGAACGATTAAAGAAGACCAAATTGGTTTTGGTGTCTGCCATTTCCCCTACACCGGCAGGAGAAGGAAAGACAACGACTACTATTGGCCTAAATGAAGGATTAAGGAAGATTGGTAAGAATTCTATTGCAGTGCTGAGGGAACCTTCTCTAGGGCCAGTTTTTGGCATGAAGGGTGGAGCTACAGGTGGCGGTTATGCACAAGTCATCCCCATGGAGGACATTAACTTAAACTTTACTGGCGATTTTGGACTCATTGAAAAAGCAAATAATTTGCTTTCTGCCATGATCGACAATTGTATCCAAAGTAAGTCTCCTTTGGTGCACATCGACCCTAGAACAGTTAAATGGAAAAGGGTGATTGATATGAATGATCGGGCATTGCGAAATATCGTGGTAGCCTTAGGTGGCAAGCAGAATGGTTTTCCCAGGGAAGATGGGTTTAATATTACTGCTGCTTCTGAAATAATGGCCATCCTATGCATGGCTAAAGATTTTGCTGACTTAAAAAATAGATTGGGTAACATTTACATCGGCAATGATTTTGAAAATAAGCCAGTATATGCGAAAGATATCAAGGCCCATGGAGCAATGGCAGCCTTATTGAAAGATACCATAATGCCTAATTTGGTGCAGTCGCTTGAAGGAAATCCAGTGATTATACATGGCGGTCCATTTGCCAACATTGCACAAGGCACCAATACCATTATCGCCACTAAAATGGGGATGAGTTTATCCGATATAACTGTTACAGAGGCTGGATTTGCTTTTGATTTAGGTGGTGAAAAATTCTTGGATATAAAATGCAGAGAAGCTGGTTTAAAACCAGATGCTGTGGTCCTAGTGGCAACGGTAAGAGCATTAAAATACCATGGTGGAATTGCCAAAGAAGAGTTGAGCAATGAGAATTTAGAAGCCTTAGAAAGGGGAGCGGCAAACCTAAAAAGGCATATTGAAAATGTGCAAAAGTTTGGAATTACTCCTTTAGTGGCCATCAACAATTTTCCAGCCGATACACAAGCTGAAATTAATCTGTTAAAATCCATCTGTTCAGATATTGGTGTTAAAGCAGAACTAAGCGAAGTGTGGGCAAAAGGAGGTGAGGGAGCAATTGATCTTGCCAATGCTTTGGTAGCCGCTTTAGAAGAAGGTAAAGCTGATTTTAAACCGATCTACGAATTAAATGCAACTCCAGAAGAAAAAATTGAAAAGGTCGCCAAGGAAATATATCGGGCAGATCAAGTAATTTTTACCAAGAAAGCCAAGAGAGATTTGGCATTAATTAAAAAATTGGGGTTGGAGAGTTTGCCAGTATGTATCGCCAAAACACAGTATTCCTTTTCAGAAGACCCAAAAGCTTTAGGGGCACCATTAGGATTTGATATTACCATACGAACCATTGAGATTGCTGCTGGAGCAGGGTTTATTGTACCCATTGTAGGAGATATGATGCGCATGCCAGGTTTGCCCGGTAGACCTGCTGCAGAGAACATTGACATAGACGATCAAGGCAACATT
>JGI12316J15309_10021030_pt1 | contig 11698 bp, 9 predicted proteins | sample MarCyaLeptolynsp_FD_15309 | JGI IMG/M metagenome (IMG submission 15309) | reverse complement strand
ATTCGCCCGGCGACCGGTGCCGAACTCGGTCATGTTTTCCACCAGGCACGAGTAGACGGTGTCCTCGTCGGCGAGCGTCGTGAGCAGCTCGGTGGCATCCGTAAACTCGATCTGGGGAAGCGACCCCGCGGCGGGCAACGAGCCATCGGCGAACAGGTCTCGTCCTTGCTCGTCGGTCAGCGTGTATCGGCCGCTGATGTCGTAGCGTTCGAATGCGTAGGCAATCGGCTCGAACTGCGTGTGGCACCCGAGACACACCGGCTCGAGCTGGAAGCGGAACTCGCTGGCCTCCCGCGGCGTCATGTCTTCTGTCGCCATCGCGGTGTCCTCGATCTCCTCGGACGCATCCGGGGGTGGCTCTGCCACGTGCTGGCACAGGAGCCGCTCGCTGAGAAACAACCCGCGCCCGACGAAGGACGTGGTCCCGATCGAGGCGAGGAACGCAGGGTGGGTGACGAGGCCGGTGCGCTGCTCGGCGTCCGCCGCGTCGTAGACCTGCAGGCCGTCGCCTTGGGACTCCGCGCCGGCAAGCGCCGCGACGGCCGGCGTCATGACGAGCTCCTGGCCGTCGAAGATGTCCGACAGCGGCTGCGGGTCCGCGCCGACGCCGGACATGCGAGAGAGCGTCTCGAGCAGGCTGTCGCGGAACTCCGTGGCGAGGGTTTCTTCCGCGCCACCGAAGTTGGAGCGCGTCGCCATCGTGTAGTCGCCCCAGAACAACTCGCGCGAGCGGGCGAACTTGGCGTCCGCGAGCATGCGCTCGACCTGTTCGGGTAGGGCGTCGAGGTCGAAGTCGCCGTCGCCCTCGGGGCCGGCCGCGAACTCGAGCAGCTCTTCGTCCGGTGCAGACTGCCATAGAAAGTATGACAGGCGGCTCGCGAGCTCCCAGCCGTCGACGCGTCGCACCGTGCCGGGGTCGCCGTCGGTCTCGTCCTCGATGCGATAGAGGAACTGCGGCGTCTGCATCAGTGCCTGGGTGAGGCCGCGGACGACGTCTTCTTCGTTGGTCTCGATGCGCGAAGCAATCGCGTTGGCGAGGCTCATGTAGCGAGCGATCTCGTCCTCGGTCAGCGGTCGCCGATACAGGCGTTGGCCGAGGCCCGCGATGTAGTCCGGGCGGCAGCCTTCCTCGATCGCGTCGCAGCCACCGTGCACGGCGACGAGGTCGTCGAGGTTCAGGCGCGTGCTGATCGAGCGGGCGACCTCGGCGTATGCGAGCACGTACTGCGAGGTGAACACCTGAAGCTCGGCGGTGGTCGAGTAGTCGCGCCCGGTCGGAATGTCGGCCGGCAGCGCGTCGAGCTCTGCCTGGGTCAGCTCGATGCCGAGGATGTCTTCGACCGTGTAGCGGTACTGCGTGTCCGTCAGGCGCGCGACCTTGGGCTCGTTCACCGACAGTGGGTCGACGTCGGCTGCGTCGTCGCTGTCGTCGTCGTCATCGTCGTCGTCATCATCGTCGTCGTCGTCGTCGCCGTCGTCCATGCCGGCGGTCTCCGTTCCCGTATTGCCGGGTGCCGGAAACGACCCACAGCCCGCGGTCAACACAACCGCGCACGCCCATCGAGTCCAAGTCAAAGCCCGCCCATGATAGCGCCGGTTGGGTCGATGCGCCTGGCGCCTCGGGCGCGCGTACTGGATGCAGACCCGCCGAACCGGCTGAGGACGCTCACGGCGCTCGGTTTGCGCCGCCTACCCTTCGGGGACGAATTCTTCGCAGGCCTCGCCGATCGTTTCGACGGTTTGCATGAAGAAGTCGTCGTAGTTGTTCGCGCAGACGGAGGCGACCTTGCCGCGCGTGCCGAACAGGTCGACGAACTGGCGGATTCGCGGTGCGGGCTCGGCACCTTCGAAGGTCATGTGGTCCAGCGGCTCGCAGATGCCGCCAGGGACGTCACCGTCGCCGATGAGGGCGAGGGCCACAATCGCCTTTTCGTTGCCGTTCTTCGCCGCAACGAGCGCGTCGTGCCACTCGATCGGGGATCCGGGCGAGTCACCCTCGAGGTCGTCGGCGTGCGGCGCGTTGTCGTCCTCGTCGGTGATGATCGTGACGACCAGGACCGCGTCGTCGCGCAGGAAGCCATCGTTGCACGCCGCGACGTCGCCGCTGCCGGTGAGCGCTTCCATCATCGCCTGCATCGGCTTTTCGCCGACCGAGGAGTTCGTGCCGACGCGAGCCGCACAGTCGAACGCCGAGGCGAGGTCCGGCTCGGTGTTGGTCATGAACCGCTTGCCCGAGGAAAAACCGCAGTCTTGGTCCGACGAGTCGCGGCCGCGCGGATGCGTGACCCCGGCGCCCATCACCGCCTCGCAATCGTTGGGGGCTTCGGTCCCGCACACGTAGTCGCCGCCGAGGCTTCCGCCGGCGGTGCACAGATCTCGCAGTGCACAGGGGTAGCCGCACGTGCACTGTCCCATCGGATCCTGAGCTTCGCAGGCATCGGATTCGGAGCAGGCGTCGGGGCATCCGTCGTAGAGCCACGCATCGACGTCGGTCACCATGATGTGAAACGACCCCGAGCCGGGCGGCAGGCGCTCCTGAATCGAGCTCACAAAGCCGGGAACGCTGTCGATCAGATGCTGCTGCTCGTCCGCCATCGAGCCCGAGTTGTCGATCACGAACAAGAAGTCGACGGCATTGCAGCCCACGCCGCCGTCGGGATCGAACCCGGGGTCGCCGAGGTCGGGGTACGGCTCGTCGTCATCGTCGTCGTCGCTGTCATCGTCATCGCCGTCGGCCTCGTTGCCGGTGTCGTTGCCGATCGACGTCATCGCGCCCGTGGGGTCGGGCTCTTCTCGGGTGGTGGTTCCGCATGCTGGGAGCAAGCTCACGAGTAGAAGCAACGGGCGCCGCATGGTCCTTTCGACGTGACCCACCCAAGGGCGAGGTTCCCGGCGTTACGATCATTGTTGCCGATGGACCCCGAGGCCCCCACCGAGGACGCGCTGGAAAGCCTCAGCCTCGGTCACAAGGCGGAAATCGGGCGGATCGAGTCGGCGCTGTTCGGGGGTCCAGCGGCGCCGGTCGAGGTCGGTGGCTTCGCGATTGTGCGCACGATCGGGCGTGGCGCGTTCGGGACGGTGTACGAGGCACGGGACCCCGAGCTCGGGCGCGGTGTCGCGATCAAGGTGCTGGCGGCGGATGACCAAGCGTCGCAGGCCAAGCTCGTGCGTGAGGCCAAGCTGATGGCGACGGTCTCGCACCCCAACATCGCGGCGGTCTATCAGGTCGGCACGTTCGAGCTGGCGGGGGAGTCGAAGGTCTACGTGGTGATGGAGCTCGTCGATGGGGCGACGCTGCGCCGGCACCTGGACGACGCTCGGCAGCCGGAGGTCGAAGTGGTCGACTTGCTCGTCCAGGCCGGACGTGGGCTGGCCGCGGCGCACGGAGCCGGCGTGATCCATCGGGACTTCAAGCCGGACAACGTGCTCGTCGGGGCGGATGGACGGGTTCGCGTCGTCGACTTCGGGCTGGCTGCGACCAGTGTCGACGCCGAGGCGCCGCCGGAGATCGACGTCGATCCCACCAGCCCCACAACGGCGACGCGGGGCCTGATCGGTACGCCCGCGTACATGGCTCCGGAGGTCTTCGCGGGCGGCGTTGCCGACGAGTCGTCCGACCAGTTCTCGTTTTGCGTGACCCTGTTCGAGGCCCTGCATGGCCGCCGACCGTTCTCGGGACGGACGTGGGTCGAGCTGGCGACCAACGTCACCGAAGGACGCTTGGTCGAGGCACCCCAGCGCGTGTCGACTCGAGTGCGACGGGTCTTGGCGCGGGGCTTGTCGGCAAAGCCGAGCGATCGCTACGCGTCGATGGACGAGCTGCTCGGGGAGTTGGCGGTCCGGCGCTGGATGACGCGGTGGCACGTGCTCGGCGCGGCGAGCGTGGCCACGGCGGCGGGCGTCGCGGTGGGAGCTTCGATGGGCGAGGGGGCGGCCGAGCCAGGGCATACGTGCGCGGTGGTGGTGGATTCGCTGGATGCCGCGCTCGACGAGCAGCGTCGCGCGGCCGTGAAAGCTTCGTTCGTGGCCGCGGCTCCGGGCTACGGCGCCGACGCTTGGCAACGCACCGAGACGCGGCTGATGGCGTATGCCGAGCGGTGGCGCGAAGCGGCGGTTGCCTCGTGCGAGCGCGATACCGAATCGGAGCAGGCGCGGACACTGCGAAGTCTCGAGGTGCGGTGTCTCGAACGGGCCCGCGATCGCATGACCGGTCTGCTCGACGTGTTCGCCGAACCAACGTCGGCGGTCGTCGATCGGGCGGTGCGTTCGGCTCAGGCGCTGCCGAGCCCGGACAAGTGTCTCGACTCCGCTCGCCTCATGGCGCTGGCGCCTCGCGACCCGACCCAACGCGTCGAAGCGGCGCGCATTCGGGGGGTGCTCGCGACACTGGCGACCGAGCACGTCGCGGGCCGCTTCGATGCCGCACGCTCACAGCTGGACGAGCTTGCCGCCGACGCCACCACGCTGGGCTTTGCCCCGACGATCGCCGAGGTGCTCGCAGCGCAGGCGCAGTTCGACCTGCAAGCCGGGAACTACGCCGACGCGCGCTCCGCCGCGCGAACTGCATTCGACTCCGCGGTCGCGGGCGGCGATCACCAGACCGCCACGCTCGCGGCGACCTCGCTCGCGCAGGCCGGCTTGGTCGATCCGCAGCAGACCGCCGACAGCCTCGACTGGGTCGAGACCGGGCGCAAGCTCGCGCAGCAGGTCGACGATGCCGAGCGTCTGCTGGCGAGGTTGGCCGTCGTGGAAGCATCGCTGCTCATCTACTCGCGCAATGCAGAGCGAGCGGGACCCGCCGTGAGCGCGGCCGTCACGACCCTGCGCGAGCTGGACCCAAACCATCCGAACCTTCCGTCGCTGCTGGGAAACTGGGGCACCTGGCTGCTCCAGCTCGGCCGACCCGCGGAGGCGATCGAAAAGTACGAGGAGGCGCTCGCGGCCGTGGAGGCGGGCTATGGGCCCAATCATCCCGACGCCGGACAGTGGCTACTGGGCCTCGGATCTGCAGCGATGACCGTGGGGCGGCGTGACGACTCCGAGGCGTATCTGCAGCGTGCGCTGCAGGTGTACGAGGGCAGCGTTGGCGTGTCGCATCCCAACGCCGTGAGTGCCCGGATGTATCTCGGCGTGCTCGAGCACCAGCGGGCGGACTATGTCGCATCGATCGGCCACTTCGAGACCGCGCTCTCACTCGCTGATGCGATGACGCCGGCTCAGCCCGGCCTCGCGGCGGAGATTTGCATCCGCCTCGCCGACACGCTGTCGGTGGCCGGGTTTCACGAACGAGCGGCAACGATCGTGGAGCGGGCCGCCACGGGCTACGCCGAGGTCTACCCCGTCGGCGATCCGAGACATGCCTCTGTCTACGCCGCGCAGATGGTGGTGGCGGAGCGGGCGGGCCGTCCGCACGACGCCCTGACGGCCGCGGACAAGGGGCTCGCGGTAACCAACGAGGGGGACCCGATGACGGTGAACCTGCTGCACGAGAGCGGTCGCATTCTCGTGGAGCTCGGCCGGCTCGAGGATGCCAAGGCTCGCCTCGAACGCGCGGCGGAGATGCTGCGCGATGGGATCGAGGACCCGTGGCGTCGCGCGCTGGTGGACTTCGAGCTCGCACGTGTCTGGTGGCCCAGCGACCCCGACAAGTCCCGCACCTTGGCTCGCGCCGCGCTCGACGGGCATCCGACGGACACCAACGATGCGTCGCGCCAGCGCATCGAAGACTGGATCGCGGAGCACTGAGCAGGCGTCCGCAGCTGGTAGCCTTCGAGCTCGAATGACCGATCGCGAGACCGACCGGGAGCTCCTCGTCGCCTGGAAAAATGGCGACCGTGAGCGCGGCAATCGGTTGTTCTCGCGCCACGTTCGCAGCATTTCCAACTTCTTTCGCAGCAAGCTCGCCGACGGGGCCGAGGACCTCACGCAGAAGACGTTCCTCGCGCTGGTCGAGCAGGCGGATCGCTTTCGTGGCGAGTCGAGCGTGCGCACCTACCTGTTCGGCATCGCGCGTAAGCAGCTGCTGATGCATCTGCGTTCGCAGACCGCCGAGCGCAAGCGCTTCGATCCCGCGACTTGGTCGCTCGTGGATGTCGGCGTGCGGGTGTCGCGTCCCGTCACCGAGCGGCAAGAGCAGCAGCTGCTCGTCGAAGCGCTTCGCACGCTGCCGATCGACTATCAGCTCGCGCTCGAGCTCTTCTACTGGGAGGAGCTCGAGGTCGCCGAGATCGCGGCTGTGCTCGAGGATCCCGTGGGGACCGTCAAGAGCCGGCTGTCGCGCGGCCGGACGTTGCTGCGCAAGGCTCTCGAAACGCTCGCGCCCTCCGTCGATCTGCAGGCCAGCGTGGCCGAAGACCTCGGTCGGTGGATGCGGACGCTGCCTGCGGCGGTGCGCCGGGCGAGCGATCCCGACGCGGGATGATCGGGTATCCTCCGCGCCGTGGGATACAAGGCCACCGGAAAGCTGTACGTGATCAACGAGACGCAGCAGGTCTCGGCGCGGTTTCAGAAGCGGGAGTTCGTGCTCGAGATCGCCGAGAACCCCCGGTACCCGCAGCTGGTGCAGTTCCAGCTCACCGGCGATCGCGTCGGAGCCCTCGACGAGTTCAACGTGGGTGACGAGGTCGAGGTCGAGTTCTCACTCCGCGGTCGCGAGTGGAACTCGCCGCGGGGCGACGTGAAGTACTTCATCAGTCTCGACGTCTGGACGCTGCAGGCCGCAGGCGCATCGACAGGTGCTCCGGCTGGACGCGGCGGCCCGGCGCGGCAGAGCGGGGGCGGCGGTAGCAGCAGCGGACCCGACGACATCCCGCTGCCGGACGAGCCGAACGAAGAGGTTACCGACGACATTCCATTTTAGGGCCGCGCGATGAAGAAGCGCATCGCGTGGATCGAGGTCCGAGATCGGGCCGAAGTCGAGCAGGCGGGCGGTCGTCTCGCGCGGCTGTACAAGGTGGCTGCGGAGGACGGAAAGCTCGACCACGTGCTGCAGGTGCACTCGCTGCGCACGGACACGCTGGACGGACATCTCAAGCTCTATCGTGCGGTGATGCGCGAGCCACAGGGGCTTTCGCGACGAGAACGGGAGCTCATCGCGGTGGCGGTGTCAGCCTGCAATGGCTGCCACTATTGAATCACTCACCACCGGGTCGGTCTGGCCCGAGAGCTACAACGAGATGGAGTCGACGCCGCGCCGTTCATGGACGCAGCGGTTGCGAAGGGGCGCGGCGAGGGAGAGCTCGCCCCGGAGGCGACGCGACGTGAACGCGCCATCGTCGACTACGCGTTGGCGCTCACGGTCGCGCCGGGTCAAATGACCGAGTCCGCGCTCGAGCCCTTGCGAGCGGCGGGACTGTCCGACGGCGAGATCCTCGACACCAACCAGGTTGCGGCCTACTACGCGTACGCCAATCGGCTGGTCGATGGGCTTGGAGTGCGTCTCGAGACGCCCGACGACTGATCCCATGGGGTAGGATCTCCCCTCGGTGCGGACGCTGATGTGGATGCTGGCCGGGCTCGTTCTCGGTGTGATCGCATGCGCGACACCGCCAGAGTTCGCGTGTGTCGGCAACTCCGACTGCTTCCTGGCGTCCATACCCGGCATCTGCACGCAGGGAGGACACTGCGCGTACCCGGACGACACGTGCCCCTCGGGCTTCAGCTTCCCAGTACACACGCCCGGCATGGGGAACGCTTGTGTGCCGGGTGATTCGGCGACGAGCGGGAGTGGTGACGACGACGATGACGATGACGATGACGACGCCGCCGAAGCCACCGGGAGTTCCGACGACGCAGAGTCGACGACCGGAGGCGATGACGAGTCCGGCGGAAGCGGCGAGGGCAGCGACAGCGGCAACACTTCGCCGATGACGAGCGCGACGGCCGGAGATTCGACGACAGGCGCGGCCGCGTGCGACGACGAAGTCGGAGACAATCCGATGAGCGGCCAGATCGTCGGCGGGTGCGAGGGCGGATCGGGATCGCAGCTCGTGGATGAGAGTGATGTCGACTGGTGGGCGTTCATCGGACCCGGCGCGGAGTGTTCGCCCAATGACTACGCCGCCATACTGCAGGGGCCCGCTCGCGGTGAAGTCGAGATCTGCCTGATGGTCGGGTGCGAAGACGGCGTTCCCAACGTGTTTTGCGAGGAGGGCGAACCCGCCGATGTCGGGATCCTCTCCGGCTGCTGCAGCGTGTCCGGGGAAGTCGCGGGAGCGCTCTCGTGCAGCGGAGGCACGTTCGACCCGTTCGTCTCGGTCACGCCGGTCTCGAGCCTTTCGTGCCTGCCCTACGACTTCACCATCGGCGTGTTCTGACGGTGCTATACCGGTTCCTTCGATGAAGGGACTCGGCCTCATCGCGTTCTTCACGGTCTCGGCCATCGTCAGTCTCTGGGCCGGGATTCGCAGTCGAATTCGCGTCCGAAGGCTAATGCAGGAGCCGGTGCTCGATGCGCCGCAGTGCACGATCGAGCGCGTCGCGGTGAAGCGCTTCTTCTCCGAGACCCTGATGTTCCGGGCGGCGGTCGAAGGGCGGCTGGACAACCGGGGCAGTCCGGTGATCTTGGCCGACGACGTCATCGACATGCAGCAGCAGCTCGGTGCCTTCAGTCGTGCGGTCGAGGAGTGGCAGGATGCCTTCAAGAAGGATCTCGACGACGAGGATCGAGCGGCGCTCGAGGAGCGTGGTGTCACCAGTGGACGGGTCGCTTCCGCGCGCGAGCTTGCCGACGTCGGCAATCCCGACAAGCTCCGCCGGCTTCTCACGGAGCTGCAGGACCTCGAGCAGCGCATGAAAGCGCCGCCCCGCACTACGGCCTATCGGTAGGCGCCGCCAGCCAGGCGCGGACTTCCGCGGCGAGCTTCGCGTGCCCCTTGGCCTCGAAACCGACCAGCGCATCCGCGGCGAGAAGCCGCGCTTCGTCGTGCGGACCGATGAGCCGGGCCAGCTTGAACTGCGCCTCGGCGCGCAGGTCCGCGGCTGCCTCGGCGGACATCCGGATCGCAAGACACCGGCGCGCAGTCTTCGTGGCTTCGGCTTGCTTTCCGGTGAGGGCCAGCACGTCGGCCAGACCGCAAAGCGGGTAGGAGACATCGAGGTGCTCGGTGCCCAGTCGAGCTTCGAGCATCTCGATCACCGCTCGGAACTCCTGCTCCGCCTCGACGTAGTCTCCGATGGACGCGAGGGCTCCGGCCAGGCCACCGCGCGCCGACAGCACGGTCGGATGCTCTTCGCCCCACAGCGCTTCGGCCTGATCGAGCCCTTCTCGATACAGCGCTGCCGCTTCTTCCGCACGATCGCTGGTCGCGAGCAGATTGGCCAGGTTGACGGCTGCCGCCGCCGAGACGCGCTTGATGGTCGGAGTGCGGTCGCGGACGGCCAGAGCGTGCTCGCGCAGTGTTCGCAGCTCGGCCTCGGCCTCGGAGCGAGCGTCGATGCGACCCAGGGTCGTCGCAAGATTGAGGCGAACCGCGAGCGTTTCGCTGTGGCGACTCCCGAGAGCCGCTTCGAGTGCCGACACGGCAGTGCGCGCGTGTTCGATGGAGGCTTCGTACTCGCCTTGCCTGCCGAGCACGACCGCCACCCGGTCTTCGCTTCGTGCGGTGAGCGGGTGCCCCGGCCCGAGGATGTCGCGACGCATCGACAAGGCGCGCTCGGCTGCCCCGAGGGCCTGCTCGAGCTTGCCGATGTTCCTCCAGGCGGTGGCAAGGTCCTCCACCATCGTTGCGATCCGGAGCTCGTCGGGCTTCGTCACCGAGGCGTAGTGGTCGAGCGCCGACTCGCTGCGCTTTGCCGCTTCGAGCCAGTCGCCCGAGCGCAGCATGACCGACGCCCAGTTGTGCTCCAAGGCGGAGAGGTCGTCGGGATCGCTGCCGCCACGGACGGCCAGGCTTCGCGCCACCCGCTGCATCGCGCGCGCCTCGGGTTCACGGCCGAGGTGAGCGCCAAGCGTCACGGCGAGATCGCGAGCTGCCTCGTAGCCGCGCTGGGGGAGGTCGTGCGCCAGTGCAAGCTCCAGTGCAGCCTCGAGAACCGGCACGGCAGCTTCGTAGGTTCCCGCCCGCCGCAAGACTCGCGCGTGGACCAGGCTGCGCTCGACGCTCAGTCGCGGGAGTCCTTCGGGGACCTCCAAGTCGAGTGCCCGGTCCATCGCGACTGCGGCCGGGACTTCACCGGCGGCGAGGTGCAGTCGTACTTCGACGAGCTTCGCTCGCAGTGAGTCGGCGCGGGCCTCGAGCTCGCGTGGAACCACCGGCTCGTTTCGCAGGGCGGTGACGTCCAGGCACTCCTCGAGCTCGGGCAGAACATCCGGAAGCCGGTGGGCGTGGTGAACGGAGGCGGCGTCAACGTTGCTGAGCTTGCGACCGACCGCTTGCAGGCGAAAGCCGGCGCGCGCCAGGCACGAACGCGAGAGCTCGGCCACCTCGGGCGTGCGCTCTTCTTCGGTGCGACACGCTTGACTCCGGGCGTCGCCCAGCGCCGACGCGTACCCGTCCAGGGTTTCGCTGACGTTCTTCCAGGTGCGGTCTGCCTCGGGGGCACCCGAGTCGAGGACGGCGGACTTGGCGACGGAGCGCGTGCCGGACCACTCGGGCGCGGTCACGGCTTGGCAGCGCGCTGGGCTCTGTTGCTGACTCGCCACCGCAGTTCCGACTGCGGCGACCGACAGTCCGATCGCCGCGAGCGATGCCGGAAGACGGCGGCGCGACGAAGCTGCGACGAGTGCGTCGATGAGCGCCTGCACCGATGGCCAACGCTGGTCGGGGTCGCGGGACAGACCACGGCGCAGCACGGCCAGCACCCTTCGCGGGGCTCGGCCACGCCAGCGCGAGCCCGTCGGTGTGCGATGCGGCATCACGACCGGCTGCGAATCGGTGTTGCTGTCGCCGCTGCGGGTGCGCGCGTCGGCGTCGGTCGGCTTGGCAGTCGACTCACCGGTCAGCGCCCGCATCGCGAGCAGACACAGCGAGTACTGGTCCGACAGGGGGTCCGCAGCCAGACCCTCGCGCTGCTCCGGAGCCATGTACGCGGGCGTGCCTGCGACCGCGCCCCCGACTTCGCCGAGGGCCCGTGCGATGCCGAAGTCCGAGACGACAAACCGGTCGCCGTCGACCAAGACGTTGGCCGGCTTGACGTCGCCGTGCACGATCCCCAGTTCGTGTGCCGCGACGAGGCCCCGCCCGATGGCCAGGACCGAAGCAACGATGGCGCGCCACGAGCGGGGCGTGGTCAGCCACGTGGCGAGGTCGCCGTCCGGAACGAGATCCATCGCGAGGTAGGCCACGTCATCGTGCAGCCCGCCGTCATGGACCGCGACCACGTTGGGGTGGCGGAGCTTGGCCAAGGCCCTCGCCTCGCGCACCGCAGCGCGCGCCGCATCGGCCCGAGTGACCAGCTTCAGGGCGACGGTACGTTCCAGCATCGGGTCGAACGCGGCGAACACCATCCCACCGCCGCCTGCTCCGATCTCGTGCAGGACGACGTAGCGGCCAATGATCTGACCGCGGTCGGGCGCGAGGCGACGGGACGACGGGAGAGGCCCGGTTGTCGCCTGCGGTGAGAGAGCCGGAACGTCCATCGAGGCCAGGTATCGCCGAAATGACGATCCCCCTACCTTCAAGTTGCACGCGGAGCGCGCGGGTTCACCGCCAGTCTCAACGAGCGGCAGGCAGGGCCCGTTGCTGCGAACGACTGGTCT
>JGI12316J15309_10016644_pt1 | contig 11770 bp, 9 predicted proteins | sample MarCyaLeptolynsp_FD_15309 | JGI IMG/M metagenome (IMG submission 15309) | reverse complement strand
GCGATGACGTTTGCGCTGGAACTTGGAGAACGCATCGACCAGCGCCAGTTCCTCGCCGATCTCGTCGCCCTGCAATACAGGCGCTCGGACGCCAATTTCGTGCGGGGCACGTTTCGCGTCCGCGGCGATACGATCGAAGTGTTTCCGGCCCACCTGGAAGATCGCGCCTGGCGGATTTCCCTGTTCGGCGACGAGATCGAGCAGATCACTGAATTCGACCCCCTCACCGGCCAGAAATCCGACGAATTGAAGCTGGTCAAATTCTACGCGAATTCCCACTATGTGACGCCGCGTCCGACGCTGCAGCAGGCGATCAAGAGCATCAATGAAGAGCTGAAATGGCGATTGCAGGAGCTGGACAAGGCCGGGCGTCTTCTGGAAGCCCAGCGACTGGAACAGCGGACCCGCTTCGATCTGGAAATGATGGAAGCGACGGGATCCTGCGCCGGCATTGAAAACTATTCCCGCTACCTGACCGGTCGCAGACCCGGCGAGCCGCCGCCAACCCTGTTTGAATATCTGCCCGACAATGCGCTGGTTTTTGTCGACGAAAGCCATGTCACGATCGGCCAGCTCGGCGGCATGTATCGCGGAGACTTCAGGCGCAAGGCGACTTTGGCCGAATACGGTTTTCGGTTGCCGTCCTGCATGGACAACCGACCTCTGCGGTTCGAGGAATGGGATGCGATGCGTCCGCAGACCGTCTGCGTGTCGGCGACGCCCGGCGGCTGGGAACTGGAAACGACCGGCGGCGTGTTCGTGGAACAGGTGATCCGCCCGACCGGCCTGACCGATCCACCGATCGATCTGCGCCCGGCCAAGACGCAGGTCGACGACCTCCTGGGCGAAGTCCGCGACGTTGCCAAACAGGGGTATCGCACCCTGGTCACGACCCTGACCAAGCGGATGGCGGAAGATCTGACGGAATATCTGCACGAACATGGCGTGCGTGTCCGCTACATGCATTCCGACATCGACACGATCGAACGCATCGAGATTCTGCGCGATCTCAGGCTTGGAGCCTTCGATGTGCTCGTCGGCATCAACCTGTTGCGCGAGGGCCTAGACATTCCAGAATGCGGCCTGGTCGCGATTCTGGATGCCGACAAGGAAGGATTCCTGCGGTCCGAAACCTCGCTGGTGCAGACGATCGGGCGGGCTGCACGGAACGTCGACGGACGCGTGATTCTTTACGCCGACAAGATCACCGGCTCGATGGAACGCGCCATCGCCGAGACCGACCGGCGCCGGGAAAAACAGATTGCCTTCAATCTGGAAAACGGCATTACCCCGCAATCGATCAAGAAGAACATCGCCGACATTCTGGAAAGCCCCTACGAACAGGACCGGGTCACCGTCGATCTCGGCTTTGCCGAAGAGGGCGAACTGGTCGGTCACAATCTCAAGACGCATCTGGCCGATCTGGAAAAACGCATGCGCGACGCGGCGGCCAATCTCGAATTCGAGGAAGCCGCCCGCTTGCGCGACGAAATCAAGCGGCTGCAGGAGACCGAACTGGCGATCGCCGACGATCCTCTGGCCCGCCAGACACAGATCGACGACAAGACGGGCGGTTATCGCGGCGAGCGCAAATACGGATCGCGCGGCAACCTGCCGAGAGAGGACTCCAAGGGCAAATCAGCATCGAAGGTTGCCAAGCCGGCACTCGGGGCAATGGGCCCCGGAACCGATATGCCGGTGCCGCACCGGTCGGGCGATCAGCCGCAACAGAGGAAAGGACGGGGTCGGCGCCGGCGATAGAGCGCTTGCGGTTTGATCGATTCACCCGGAAATGACAAGATCGCCGGGGATCTGGTCCGGACCGTCGCGCGAAGCGGCCGGGCCTTGTTCATTCGAGGGACATCATGACCGAAAAACCCAATGTCATCCTCATCCTCGTTGATGATATGGGTTTCGCCGATCTCGGCGTGACCGGCTCTGAAATCCGCACCCCGAACATCGACAGGCTGGCCCGCGACGGCATGCTGCTTACAAGCATGTACAATTGCGCCCGCTGCTGTCCGACCCGGGCCTCGCTCCTGACCGGCCTTTATCCGCACAATGCCGGGGTCGGTCACATGGGCGCCAATCTCGGGACGCCGGCCTATCAGGGGTTTCTGCGCAATGACAGCGCCACCATCGCCGAAGTGCTGCGTGCCTCCGGGTACCGCACGCTGATGGCCGGCAAATGGCACGTGGCCGGCGACTTCATGGCCCGCGAAGTGGATTCCTGGCGCGTCGGCGACGTGGATCATCCGACGCCGCGCCAACGCGGCTTCGACCATTTCTACGGCATCGTCGACGGGGTCACGAATTTCTTCTCGCCGCACTTCATGCTGGAGGACGATTCCCGCGTCGAAATGTTCCCGGACGACTTTTATTTCACCGACGCAATCACCGACAAGGCGATCGAAATGGTCGACGCGGCGGTCGCCGATGACACACCGTTTTTCCTGTATCTCGCACACGCCGCGCCCCACTGGCCGCTGCATGCGCCGGCGGAGGACATTGCCCGTTATGACGGTGTCTACGACAAGGGTTGGGATGCGATCCGGACCGCCCGGCACGAGGAAATGAACAGTCGGGATATCCTGCGCAGACCCTGGGACATCTCGCCACGCGATCACGAGGTTCCGCCCTGGTCCGACATCCGTCACACGGACTGGGAATCGGGGAAAATGGCGGCCTACGCGGCGATGGTCGACCGGATGGACCAATCCATCGGCCGGATGATCGCAGCGCTGAAACGGCTCGGACAGTTCGAAGACACGCTGATCCTGTTCCTGTCCGACAATGGCGGCTGTGCCGAATTCATGGCCGAGGACGGATGGGCGAAATTCTTTCCCGACCGGACCAACGACGGCCGTTCCATCGTCATGGGCAATGTTCCGGGCGTTATGCCGGGTGACGTCCTGACCTATCAGAGCTACGACAAGCCCTGGGCCAATGTCTCCAACGCCCCGTTCCGCCTGTTCAAACATTATGTGCATGAAGGCGGCATCTCCACGCCTTTCATAGCCCACTGGCCGAAAGGCATCCCGCAATCCGGCACCGGCCACGCTCCCTGCCATGTGGTCGACGTGCTTCCAACGATCCTCGAGGCCACGGGATGTTTGCCGCTTTCCGAACTCGGCGGCCACTCCATTCAACCTCTGCAGGGGGAATCCTTTCTGGGCCTCCTGCAGGGAAAAGACTGGGCGCGCGAGCAACCGATCTTCTTTGAACACGAGGGCAATTGCGCCATCCGGATGCGCGACTTCAAGCTGGTCCGGCAATATGGCAAGCCCTGGGAACTCTACGACATGGATGCGGACCGCACTGAACTGAATGACCTGGCCGGTCGCAACGCACCGCTGGAGGCGGATCTCCTGGCACAATATGATGCATGGGCCGCCAGGACCGGGGTGCTCGACTGGGACATCGCCCTGCCGCGATTGCTGGAGGCCTGGAAAATGGAGTCCGCGGAAGGGTAATCCGGATGAGATCGGCGCGCACGGCATTACCGATGGAAGGGTGCCGCCCCGCTGGAGTTGATCGCATCAGGCACCGGTTCCCCACCGGGTAAATTTTCAACCCGCCCGGTTCCGCTTGGGTCCGCCGCCAACGTTTTCAGGGCGAACCAAGCCGGTTGCGAAACGCACTTGGACTCGTTCCGGTCCACCGTTTGAAAGCGCGGCTGAAATGCGCAGCGTCCGTGTAGCCCAGGCTCATGGCAATCGAGGTCACGGTATCCGGACTGTTCGTCAACAGCCCTTCGGACCGTTCACGCAGAAGTTTGCTCACCAGGTCGGTAAAACTGGTTCCGTGCCGGGCAAGGCGGCGTTGCAGCGACCGGCGCGTCAGACCAAGCTTGGCGGCCACCCAGTCGACCCGTGGATATCCCTCAAGCAGCGCAAGAAAGGTCACGGCGGCAATCGCTTCGTATTCGCCATGCGCTTCGGGAACCGGCGATTGAATTGCGCCCGTCTCGAGCGAGCGGTTCGGCGGATTGCCGTCAGCCGCCCGCCGACCGACATCAAGCAGCGCGGAAGCAAAGACGATGGTCGGCACCGCTTGGCCCGACCGGACATTGGTGCGGAAGATCTGTTCCAGCACACCGCTTGGACGATTGGGATCGCAGGTGGTGTAAACCGCATCCGGCGTCCAGTTCGGACCGGTAAAACAGCGCACCACATCGATCAGATAGCTCAGGCCCAGCAACTCGTTCTGGTACTTTCCGTCGGATCCCGGATCGAGAAACTCAATCGACCACAACGCGGTGGTTCCGGTGTCGACGAGTTTGAGATTTGTACCGGTCTGCAGGTAGAGGTTCAAACCACGGTTGGACCGCCCGATCGCATCGCGCACACTGATCGCTTCGCTGACCCATTTGCCGAAGGCGCTGAGATTGGCGATCCGCACATTGCGCCCCAACCGGGCGCCGAAATGGGGGTCTCCGATATCCCTGGCAGCCCGCTCCAGAACGCGAAACTGCTCCTTCAGCGGCACCAGCGTATCCGGATTGTCAAGGATGGCCAGCGGCACATCCACGTCATTCATGACGCGGGTGATGGAGCCGCCCTGGTGATCGAGGAAATCGGCGATCGGTCCAAGTGCGCTGGCTCTGGTGAACCCCTGCTGTCGGCCGGTCACAGACAGATCTCCCATGCTCGCGTTGGTCATTTTGTCACCAAATGGCAAGCAAAGGTATCCTACCAAGGGCCAACCTGTTCGAAGACCGCGCCGGGCAATACCGGACCCGGCAAGCACCTGTCAAAAGTGCAGCAAGGGAGACAATCATGCCGACCGCCCCATTCGATGAGAGCAATATCAAATGGTATGTGCTCGATGGCATCGACCATGCCTGGTATCATGTTTGCGAAGTCGATCCGGAAGCCAAGATCGTCGATGTCCTGCTGAAATTCGAAGCGAATGAAAGGGTCGTGCTGCACCGCCATCACGCGGCTTATCGAACCCTGGTCCTGCAGGGTGAACTGCGCATCTACGAAGCCAACGGCGATCTGATGGAAGTGCGCCCGGTCGGATCCTACGTCTCCAAACCCGCCGGCGGAGTGCCCCATACCGAAGGCGGTGGAGATCAGGATGCGATCGTGTTTTTCAGCAATCGCGGATCGGACGGCGTCATCTACGAAATCCTCGATGAAGACCTGAACACGCTTGCCACTCTCGGCCTGCAGGACTTCATGGGTCTTTGGAAGGCTCAGGAACCGTCGGTCGTCCCGATGGTGGTGGCTTAGGGCCTGCGGACCCTGAGCGAAGCAAGGTCGCGATTTCGGCAACCTGGTCGGCGGCAAGCGGTCCGAACTCGATCGCGGCAAAATTCTCCTGCGCCTGCGCCACGGTGCGAAGTCCCGGGATCGGGATGGTCCGGTCACTCCGAGCCCAGATCCAGGCGAGCGCGCCCTGCACCAGGGTGCGCCCATTGCTGGTCAGGATCTCACTGACAGCCGACAGTCTGTTCGTCCATTCCGCCGACGCTCCGCCACCGGGGGTGAAGTAGGGCAACCCGTTTCCCGGATCGCTGCGGATATCGTCCTTCGGAAGCACGCTGTCGGAACGAAACTTCCCGCTCAGAAACCCCATCGCCAGCGGTCGGCGGATCAGGGCGGCCTGGTCATGGCGCTCGCAGACGCCAAGCACTTCGGCCGCATCCTGAAAAACGTTGAGATCGAACTGGACGGCGCTCGCATTCTCACGATCCGAAAACACGCTCGCCCGTTGCGGATCATCGGTGCTCCAGCCATAGGATCGAATCTTCCCTTCGCGGCAGAGCGCATCAAGGGTATCGGCAACACCATCCGCCTGCTCGGGCGGCAAGTCTCCGTAATGCAATTGGTACAGATCGATCCAGTCGGTCTGAAGACGTTTCAGCGATGCCGCACAGGCTTGGCGAACATAATCCGGATCCACCCGTCTTTCCGTGAGTTCGCGGGTGTCTTCGTCCAGCACATTGGCGAATTTCGTGGCGATGAGGACATCGCCGCGCCGCCCCTTGAGAGCCTGCCCGAGGACACGCTCGGCCTGCCCGGTGCCGTAGGCGTCGGCCGTGTCGAACAGTCTGGCACCGCAATCCAATGCACAGTGCAACGTACGCAGCGATGTCGCATCATCGGTTCTGCCATATCCGAGCGGCGTTCCCTTTTCCGCGATCCAGTTTTTGCCGCTGAAAAACGGACCGCCCATCGCCCATGTACCGACCCCGAGAGGACCGACAACCGGACCGCCTTTGCCGAGGCGACGCTTGGCGCACCAGTCTTTCATGTGCTTCTCCGTTTCAAATTTGGAATGATTGTCGATACTTGTTACAAGCTTCTTCGAAACATCAGCTTTTTCAAGAAACAGATTGGAAACAGTTATTTCATGATTGAAAGGTGGAGCTGGGAAGACCTGCGACTGTTTGTGGGCGTGGCGCGCGCCGGCGGGCTGGCCGGTGCCGTGGAAACGACGCGATCCAGTGCCCCGACCCTGAGCAGGCGCATGCTTTGTCTTGAACGGGCAATGGGCAAAACCCTGTTCAACAGGACCCGCGACGGATATGATCTGACAGCATCCGGCCATGAATTGCTGGCGCTGGCCGAGACAATGCAGAACGGGGCGTTGCGCATCGACCGCTGGAAATCGAATGCCGAAACGATGCCGCTGGTAAAAGTCGCCGCGGGCGCCTGGACAGCCACCTTTGTCGCCAGACACCTTACCGGTCTGGCAAATCCGAGAATTCCGGTGCGTCTTGAAATTGCCACGGGCATTTCCCAGGCGGATCTCCTCCGGCGCCAGGCCAATCTCGGACTGCGCAACCGCCGGCCGGAAGCCCGGGGGCTGGCCGGGCAAAAGCTGGTGCGTGTGGAATTTGCGATTTACGGAAGCCTGTCATACATCCGGGACCGTCAGGAATTGATCGACCAAAAGCGGTTACAGGCCTGCGCCTGGATCGCATTTTCACCCTCCGGCCCCAAACCGCCTTCGGCGGTCTGGCTCGATGATTACCTGCATAACGATCCGGATATCGTTTGCTCGTCGGCTCAGGCAATGCTTGAAGCAGTCCTTGGCGGCGCGGGCCTTTGCGTTCTCCCCTGTTTCATCGGTGACGCGGAAAATCGCCTCGCACGCGCGTCGCCTGCCATCGCGAGCCTTGCCCACGACCAGTGGCTTGTCAGCCACGACGAAGATCGCCACCAAAGACAGATCGCATATGTGCGAAAGGCACTGGCGACGCTCATTCGCGGCCACCGGGCTCTGTTCGCCGGCGAAAGGCCGGCGGCATCGCCAGACGGCCTGTGACAGGAGGGTTCGGAGCGGACTGCTCATACCTGCATGGTCTGTGCTTCGCGAATTGCTCCGTGCTTGTTATGATGACGTCCGGCCTGCCGGAGCAAGAACGCCCCAAAAGTGGGCCTATAGGACAATTGGGTGACATAAAGTTTAGATGTAAAACAGTCATATTCATGAAATCGCGGTGAACTACGAGTTTTAACAGATGTCCGTCCCACAGAGGACGGCAAGGAGGAACAGATGCGCAGTGCGGTGGACCGGGCCTGGTCGATTTACAAGACCTATGCCGGCGGCGACATATCAGGAACCATCAAGCAGTTTTCCGAGGACATTCGATTTGTCTGGATTTGCTCCCCCGAACTCAGCCCCTATGCAAACGAATTGCGCGGACAGGAAGCCTTTCTCAAGCGCATCAAGGAACTCGATATGTTGTTTGAGTATGTCGAATATGACGTGCTCGACCTGTTCGGTGAGGGCGACAGGGCGGCCGGGCGCGTCTCCGTAACGATGCGCAACCGAAGGACCGGACGCGAGGTTTCCTCCGAACTCGGACATTTCTGGCGGTTCGACAACGAAGAGGCTTCCGAACTGGTGGAGTTCCACGACACCGCGCTGATCGCCCGCACCATCATGGAAGCAATGGGCGAAGGGTACACCGGCCCGCGGCTTGTCTGAACAGGCAAACCCTGCGGGAAGCAAGGAACCGGAGCGTTTCACTGTTTCCGTGAAACTGTGAAAAACGCTGTGAAAAGGCGCAGCAGTTCGAGCCGGCGGTTCTGGTCGGGATAATAGAGATAAAACGGCGGATGCTCGATCACATATGGATCGAGAACCGATTCAAGCGTCCCGTTGGTCAGGTCGCCCTCGACAACGGCCCGAAGCGACCAGCCGATACCATGCCCGCCTCGCGCGGCATTTACGACGGCCTGGAAATTATCGAAGATCAGATCGGCACCGGGCTCGACGCCAAAAATCCGTCCGTCTTCGCGAAATTGCCATTCGGCCAGCCGTCCGGTGCTGATGAATTTGTAACGAATGCATAGATGATCGACGAGATCGCCCGGTTTTTCGGGGCGCCCATGCGCGTCAAGATAGGCCGGCGCGGCCGAATACGCCGCTTTCAGGGGTGGCGTCAGGCGCACCGCAACCATGCCCGCGGACAATCTGTCGCCAAGCCGGATTCCGGCGTGAAACCCCTCACCGACGATGTCGACCAGCGCTTCGTTGAATGACATGTCCAGCCGGATGTCGGGATAGGCAAGGCGAAAAGCCGCCAGACCCGGCTCAATGATGATCTTGTAGGCGCTCCAGGGAAGGCTCAGCCGCAGCGTGCCTTTTTCGCTGCCGCCAACGCCCCGTACGTCCTCCAGGGCATCCGTCAGATCCGAAAAGGCCGGACCGGCGCGCTTCAGCAATGTCCGGCCCGCTTCGGTCAGTTCGACCGACCGGGTTGTCCGCACAAACAGATTGACGCCCAGTTTGTTTTCAAGGGTCTTCAATTGATGACTGACCGCCGGCGGCCCAATTCCAAGGGCCCGCGCCGCGCCGCGCAACGAACCGCATCTGGCAATTTCCAGAAACACTTCGAGACTGGAAATCGACACTTTCTCCATTATTCGATTTCTTCGAACTATTTCATTACAAACGCATATCTATCTGAATTATCATGAACGATCTACCTTTCGTTTCCACACAAGCGGGAGGCCCAGATCATGTCCATGTCGTCAAATGTTGAACGGCCCGACCGTCTTGCCTACGGCATCGCCATGATTGTCGGGTCGGTGTTCCTGATGTCGTTCCAGGACGCAATGATGAAATATGCCAGCACAGGCATGTCGCTCTGGCAGATCTATGTTCTGCGTTCCGCTCTGGCCGTCGCGGCTTTGTTGATCTTCGCCCTGCTTTTCCAACATCGGCTCGACTGGCCGGCAATCATTGATCGATGGGTGATCGCGCGCTCATTGTGCCTTACCCTTATGTACATCTGCATCTATACCGCAATTCCGCTCCTGAGCCTGTCGGTCGTCGGCGCGGCATTCTACACCGGCCCCTTGTTCATCACCCTGTTTTCCGCCTTGCTGATCCGCGAGCCGGTCGGAAGGCGTGGCTGGATCGCGGTGAGCACGGGATTTCTGGGCGTGCTGGTCATTCTTCGCCCCGGCACGGAGCATTTCACGTCGCTGGCGCTCATGCCGGTTCTCGCCGGATTGTTTTACGCGCTGGCCGCCATCACCACCCGTGCCCGCTGCATCCGCCAAACACCGCTGACGCTGGCACTGGCGTTGAACATTGCGTTGCTCCTGACGGGACTTGCGGCAAGTCTGGCCATTGTCGTCTGGCAGCCGTCGCAATCGACATTCATGACCAATCCGTTCCTCCTCGGCCGTTGGAGCCAGATGGGCATGACGGAATGGTCGGTCATCGGTCTGCTGACGGCGCTTATCGTCCTGATCGCGGTGGGTCTCGCGAAAGCGTACCAGTCAGCGCCGCCGGCGATCATAGCGACATTCGACTACACCTATCTGGTCTTCGCGGCTTTCTGGAGCCTTGCCCTTTTCTCCGAACCGCCCGACATGTCGACCCTTGTCGGCATGGTCCTGATCGCAGGCGCCGGCCTGTTGGCATCCTCTGTTTCAAATGCCCGGCGCTGAGGTGCGGCGCAGCTTGGATCAACCCGGCCGCAGTGCAATCGCGGCGAAAATCACGGCAAAGCCCACGACCGCCAGTTTCCAGGCATCCTTGCGGCGTTTCAGGCCGGGCAGGCCCAGGGGCCGAATGACCTGAACCGCCATCAGGCAGACAAAAATAAGAGTTATGACCTTTGACATGAATTCCCGCAGACAGCCTGGCTCTCGACACGTGCCAGGGCGATAGAGCAGGTTTGCGCCACGAGCGCAACATGGACTGACGATCAGCGGTTGTTTCCGGTGAAGATGTATCGCAGTCCAAAGCCGGGCGCCCGGACATCCGTGGTCGGTTTGCGATGGCTGCTTAAGCGCGCATTGCGAAACAGCGAAAGCGTTCGCAGGCGGGAAAGCTCCCGACGGTCAAAGGCATCGTTCAGGCGCTCGCAATCGCGTTTCTGGTCGCGCAGCATTCGATTCACCTCGCGCCTCAATCTTGAACAGGAGCCGGGAACGGATCGGCGCCGCGCGGTCCGCAGAAATCTGCGCGCGCAATTCATATAGATCCTGCGGTGCACGCTTTCGTGTCGTTTCGCAAAGGCCCGGAAAGATGACCACGTTCGCCGCGTGCGCGGGGCGAACCGATCCTTGTTGACGGCCCGCGGCAATGTCATGATGAAACGGATCGACAGGTCCAGCGTCTTGATGCGGCATACATGTTTGTCCTTTCGGGTTTCCATCCTGAGCCGGTATTTTGGCCGGACATTGGCCATGGCAGGGCCCTTGTCGCCGCGAAACGGACGCGCTTTCATGGAGTTGACGAGAGACCGTTCCGTATCGCCATGCACCCGGTAATCCCTGATAACGGTCGTCGAGCGCGGATTGGCCGCCACAGAAACACAAAGACCGGAGATTGCCGCTCCCACAGTCAGCAAGACAATCAGAATCCTGCTCCGATCACGCACTGTCATCTGAATCGCGCCCCCAGCGCATTCATCGTCAACAACGGCCGGTCATGCTCGAATCGAAACAATGGGCATTGTTCATTGCATTTTGACAGGCCGCGCGGCACCCGGCACATATTACGCAAAAGCATCGGAAAAGCGCAATGAGACCAAAATCGAAGGTAGCACCGGAATTCACGGGCAGAATGGCCGGCGCGGTTCTACTGACAGTTTTGACCTGCCTGACGGCGGGCAAAGCGCGGTCCACGGAAACGTCCAGAACAGTTCGCGACTGGACGGTCCGCTGCACTGACGTCATGTGCCAAGCGACAACCGGGATCCACGCCGGGGGAGGCACCCTGCGGGCGACGATGGAACGCGATGGCAAGCCGGGCTCCGCACTTTCTATCGGCATCACACGTGATCCGCCCGATCCGAGCGACACGACACTCATCCTGTCCATAACCGGGACCGATCGTGCGGCGCTGTCGCTGACCAGCGCTGACGGCCGGTTTTATCCGTTACGGATGGTCCCCTCCGACGATCCGCTGATCGCCGCGCTAAAGGATGGCAAATCCCTGGCCGTCTCCACCACGGCGGCGGGGTCGAAGCCGGAGGACACGCTTTCCCTGTCGGGTGTCACCGCGGCGTTCCTGTTCATGGACGAATTCCAGGATCGGCTTGATCGGACGGACGCGCTGGTGCGCGTGGGAACCCGGCCGCTGCCCGCATCGCCATCCGTTTCCGCCGGAGCACAGGCTCCGGACAGTGTGGAAATCGAATATGCCGCACTTCCGGCCCGATTCCGGCGGATTGCCGTCGAAAAGGCGGATTGCGATCCTGAAACGGGCCAGGGCCCGGCCAAAACCGCCTGGCGCGTGGACCTGCCGGATGGCCTGATCCTGTGGGAAATGTCCTGCTGGTATGGCGCCT
>JGI12316J15309_10009772_pt1 | contig 11858 bp, 11 predicted proteins | sample MarCyaLeptolynsp_FD_15309 | JGI IMG/M metagenome (IMG submission 15309) | reverse complement strand
CGGCTCCCCGAGGGGCGAGGCCTGATGTGGATCTCGGGCGAGGCGACCTCTTTGGTCCCCGTCAAACGAACCCTGCTCGAGCGCGGGCTCCCGCGCAGCGCGCTCATCATCAAGCCGTACTGGAGCGTCAAAGGCAAAGCGCATCGCAAGGTGCTGGAACGAGGAGAGCTACGATGATCACCGAACACGAAGTCCCACGACTGGCCATCGGCCACTTGCGTCTGGAGTCGGGAAACGTCCCGGCGACCGTCCGTTTCTTCGACGACCTCGGCGCCCGCGTCGTGATGAGCCGCGAGGCGTTTGCCATCGTGGAGCTTCGCGGCGGCACGCATGTCATCATCGCCGGGATCGCAGGCCGCCCGGGCAGTCCGGGCTTCGACCTGATGGTCGACGACGTGCCCACGCTGCGCGATGGCTTTGAGCGCCAGGGATACCGGCCTTCCGAGATCCGTCGTGGCGGGGTGCACCAGTCGTTCGAAGTCGAGGAACCGGGCGGGGCGACGCTCACGTTCACGTCGTCCCACGCCATGGGCCGGGTCTAGCAGGACATCGAAAAGTCGGTTCTCGAACACGAAGTGGGCGAGGAACGCTACTTTTCCGCATGTCCGTGAAGAGAGGGAGCAGGTCATCGGACTCTTCCGATGACCTGCTAGTCGCAGGCGAAGCGATCGTAGGAGTTGCCGAACTCGTCGGTGAGCACGTACTGCAGTCCTTCGTCCTCCCTGATCACCAGGTCCTCGTCGAAGGTCTGGACCGAGAACGAAAATCCTTCGGGGAGCTGGGTGAAGCGGTCGCCGAGGGTGGCCACCGCGTCTTCATCCACGAGCTCCGCGTCGATGATGCTCGTGTAGTACTTCATCGCGTACTGGCACTCGCCGTCGTCGATGATGAACACACGCTGGCCGGCGAAGTGGACGAACTCGGTGGTGAAGACGCGGTCAACCTCTGCCACGACGTACTGCGTGCTGAACAGCGTGGTGTCGAGCATGGTGCGGCGGACTTCCAGCGGGATGTCGTCGAGGGTCTCGATCGGAGCTCCGAGCTGCCCTTCGAGCACAGACACGGGGAACAGCTCGACTGCGGCGGCTTCGACCATCGGGTACCCGAGGCCGGCCGGAACCTCCTGCGGCATGCCGAAGTCCGGCGTCCCGCCGAGCGGGTTCGCGGTGTCGATGGAGCGCCAGCGTGGTCCCCCCACGGCGTACACCTCCGAGTCGATCGACGCGAGCCAATCATCCGGGCAGTCGTGCATTCCGACCTCGTTCCAGACCCGCATCCACACCGCGCCGTCCATGATGACCAACTCGTTGAGCTCGCAGGTGCGAACCCCCCGGAGCGTTTCCGGCACATCGCCCGTGTCCTCGCTGTCGTCCTCGCTGTCGTCCTCGCTCCCGGCGTCGCCGGAGCTCGCCGCATCGGTCGTGGGGGTGTCGGTGTCGGCGTCGGCGTCGGTGTCGGCGTTCGCATCGGCGTCCGTGTCCGTGCTGGAGCAGCCCAAGACGAGCAAGAACGCGGCAGTCAGGTTGATTCGAGCCATGTGACCTAAGGGGTAGCGCTCCCGTGTTGAGCATCTGTGGAGGCTCGCCCCGCCACCGCTTGATTTGCAGCACATGCACACCGCTGCTACTCCGCACAACGATGCCGAGTTGGGTGGAGATGGCGGTGTGGGCCCTGTGGGCCGGCGTCGACGTTTCGCCCGCGGTGCCCGAAGTCGAGCCACAGCGGCCTGAAGCGTACGCGCTCGAGTGGCGCGCGCCCGCACCGTGCCCTGGATCTCAGGAGATCGAAGCCCGCGTCGCGGCGCTCGTCGGCCAGCCCGACGGCGGTGAGGGAATCATGGAGGTCGAGGGCGTGGTCACGGCGACGGCCCGGGGGTTTGCGTTGGACCTCCAGACGCGCTTCGGCGGCCACGTCGATTCCCGGGCCCTCGAGGCGACGCGCTGTGGTGCGCTCGCGGAGTCCGCGGCGTTGGTCGTCGCGATCGCACTGGATCCGAGCTTGGATCCGAGCTTGGATCCGAGCTTGGATCCGAGCTCGGACTCGGGCGCCGTCTCCGAGCCCGCCGACGAGCCGGAAGGACCCGTCGTTCCGAGCCCGACACAGCGCGTCTCCGCGGGACAGTCCGTTCCGGGCGGTGACCCGACCGTGGAGCAAGTGGAGCCCGTCCGGCCGGTGGAGCCCCGCGGCGACGAGGACTCGGTGGACCGGCCCGTGCGGCGCATCCCGGGGATGACGGCGTGGTTTTCGTCGGGGGTCGAATACGGTCCGCTGCCCGGGCTCTCGGCGGGGATGGAGCTCGGCGCGGGGGCGCTATGGCGTCGCGCCGCCGTGGAAATCGGCGGGGTGTACTCGCTGCCGCAGCGCGGTCGCGACGGCCTGTACCAGCAGGGGGTGGGCGTCGCCTACGGTTGCGCGCGGCTGTTTGCGGGCGCGGTGGAGTTCCCGCTGTGTGTGGGGCTCAACGCTGGGGCGCTTCGCGTGGACAGCCGCGGACTGCGGGAACGTGGCACCGCGCACGGGCCCTGGGTGGGTCCGGCGGCTCGGGTGGGGGTGCGGGTTGCAACCGAGCGGGTGTGGCTTCGTCTTGCCGCCGACGCGGTCGTTCCCGTCGCGCGCGGGCGGGTGCTCGTGGGCGACAGTGCCGTGTTCGTCGCCGATCCGGCGTCCGTGAGGGTGACCGCCGGCGTGGGGTTCTTTTTCACAATAGATCCGGCAAGCCGTGGACACCGGTGATCTCGCCCATGCTCGCCGAGCACGCCGTCTCAGAGCGCGACTTTCGCGCTACCTATCGAGCTCACTACGGGTTGGTGTGGCACACGCTCGTTCGGTTCGGCGTGCAGGCCTCGGCGCTCGAGGACGCGGTGCAGGATGTGTTCGTGATCGCCTACCGTCGACGCGACGAGCGAAGCGGTCGGTCCACCAAGGCGTGGCTGTACGGGATCGCCCGGCGCGTGGCCGCCAACCATCGGCGGGGAAACGAGCGGCGCGAGCATCGGCACGAGCGTCTCCGAGCCACGGTCAGCACGGCGCGTCCGCACGGAGTTCACGAGGCGATTCACGAGCTGGACCGCTACCTGTCCTCGCTCGAGCCCGCGGATCGAGAGCTGTTCATCCTCTCGGAGCTCGAAGGAATGTCCGGTCCCGAAATCGCGGCCGCCCGTGGCCGCAAGGTGCAGACGATCTACACCCGCATCCGCAAGCTTCGGCACGACCTGGCCGCCGATGTGGATGTCGAGCGCACCAAGGCAGCGCGACCTCGGGCCACGGCGCGTTCGTGGGCCGCCCTGGCGCCCATGCTCGTGCCGACCCAAAAGGCGACCGGCGTGGCAGCCGTGCTCGGCTCCGGTTGGTTTCTCGGGAGCTTGGCCGTCGCCGCGACGATGGTGGTGGGGGTGGGGGTGGCCCGCAGCCGACCGGCTCCGTCGACGCCGGTTGCGGTGGTCGACCGGGCCTCGGTCGAGCGAGACCCTCCGGTGCAACCCCAACGATCTCCGGCAGCCACGCCGGTCGAGGTGCAACCGGCCCCCGAGGCGCTGCCCGGCGCGGTGGAGTCGCCGCCGTTGGTGCGCACCCGACCCCAACGATCGACCAAGGCGCCCGTACCCGCCGAGGATCCGCGGGTGCCAGCGGGATCGACCGCCGATTCTCTGGACGACGACGTTGCGCTGATCCGCCGGGCATCCCGTGAGCTCGCCCAAGGTCGATCGAGCGCGGCGCTCGAGCTGACCCAGGCTCACGCGGAACGGTTTCCCGACAGCCCCCTTGGCGATCTCCGGGTCGCGGTCCGCATCGACGCGCTCTGCCGCGGAGGCGACGTCGACGGTGCCCTGGGCGAGTACCGCGCGTTCGCGAGTCGTCGTCCCACGAGCCCGGTGATCCCACGCATCGAAAAAAGCTGCGTCGGGGCGCAAGAGAATCCGACATCCGCGGACACGACCCAGCCATGACGTTCCCCTACACTTCGTTGGCGTTCTTGGTCCTGCTCGGCGGTTGCATCGTCGACACGAAGCTCGGAGATGACGAAGGCGAACCGGGGACCGGCGGGAGCACCGGTGGCGTCGACGGTCCCGGAGCAACGAGCGCAGGGCCGGGGGGCAATCCAAGCACCTCGGGCGAGACGTCGGCCGGGGGCTCGAGCTCCGACGATGGGCTGATGACCACGGATGGCGGGGTCGTCGACGAGTGCGACTGGGAGCCCGACCCGGCGCTGGCCTGCGAGCCCGGAGAGTCGTCGATCGCGAGTGTCGCGGGCGATCCCCTGCCCGAGCTGCAGGGCGAAGCATGCACGATCGACTCGACGACACTGCTGCCGCCAACGTTCACCCTCGTGTTGTCCTGTGCCTCCGACGACTATGTGATCCAGATCGAGGCGGCGGAGTTTCAGTGGCCGTTCGAAGCAGACGACCCCGTCCTCGTCGACGCTGGCCTTGGCTTGTCCGAGCTCGATGGACAGCCGTCGTTCGCGATCCGTGATTCCAATGGTGCGTTGCTCCTGGGGTGGCTCAACTCCGAGCTCCAGGACGAAGATGCATTCGAGGCCCTGCTCGCACCGATTTCGTTCGATGTCTTGGCCTCTGGCTGCGAAGGCGTCGAAGACATCGAGTGTGGCGGCGTCAGACAACCCGCCCGCCTCGCGTTCGACGATGGCGGCCGACCGACCACGGTGAGCTCGGGGCAGGCGGGGATGCTCGCCGACCCCGGTCCGTTCGCCGTCGCCGTCCCCCTCGCGCAGTGGTACCCGTGTTGGGACAGCTGCGGCGGTGACTGGAGCCCGGGACGCTTCAACGTGCTCGTCTGGGCCGTCGACTCGTAGCGGTATCGGTTCTCCACTTGCCCACGCCGCGCCTGATCGGCCACGACGCCTCAGTCCGTCGACCCGCGGCGGCGCAGGGCTTGCCCGCCGAGGACGAGCACGATGATCGCCCCCAAGGCCGGCACCGGGAGCGGCAGCTGCTGGATCGCCATGGCGATCGCGCCGGCGGCCAAGACGAAGCCGACCACCCAGGGCACGTGCCGTCGCACCTGACCGCGCAGTGTCGGAACCCAGCCGCGGGCTTCGTCGAGCAGTGCGCCCAGCGCTCGACGCGTGGCCAGGAGGAGCCCGGCCGAGGCGACGAGCGCGAGCCCGCAGACGACGATGCGCAGCTCGGGTCGCGCATCGCACAGGAAGAAACCCGCAAAGATCGCGATGTCGATGATGAGGTGGGCCGCCATCAATGGACCCAGACCCGGGTCGAGGCGGCGGGCGGCGGTGAACAAGATGGTCCCGGGCAAGACGAAGAGCAACACCGACACGATTCCCTGGTACGCGTGGGCGCCGGCAAACGTGACGATGACCGCGACTGCGCCCCAACCGACGTGGACCCGCTGAAGGCTCGACTGCATCAATCCGCGGTAGACCACCTCTTCGGCGAGGGCGGCGAAGATCGGGGCGACGACGAGAACGAACAGGCCCAGGTCCTCCGACGTTCGGATGCCGAGCTTGCGCCACACGTCCATCGTCGTTTCGGGGAGCACCAGTCCCATCAGGCCGGCCAACCCGATCGCTGTCCCCGCGATGGCGGCCCCCGACGCCCAGGCGCGCGGGTCGCTGGTGCGGCGCAGACCCAGCGCGGCCCACGACTCGCCGCTGGACACCCGGCGCAGCAGCGGCACCACCACGAGCACCCCCGCGACCATCGCCACGATCGTCGCGGGAAGCTCGAAGCCGAAGCGAATCTGCTCCCGGCCCAGGACGCTCCTGCGCCACCACGGGTGCAGACCGGCGAGGACCTCGAACAGCAGCCGTACAGCGGCGTGAAAGGCCAGCAGGTCGAGCAAGAGCCACACAACGACGCGGCGCGGGGCCGCGTCACGATGGGGATGGGCGGATCGCATCATCGGGGCATCCACCCAGTCGCCCGGGCCGGCGGTTTCTTAGTGCGGATCTTTTGTTGCGGCCCGCGTTAAGAAACCGGCAGGGCCAAGCGACACGCTCGGAAGTCAGGCCGTGGGATCGGCCACGCGCCCCATGAACAACAGCGCGCCGGAGTCGAGGTCGCGAATCGCGAACACGAAGGGATGGTCGGCGTTGAAGACGACCGGCATGGGCTCGATGGCGGCCGAGGTGATGCCGACGACGACCGCGGTCGCGGCGGCGGCTTCGGTGCCTTCCTCGTTGACCTCGACGAAGCACTTGTGAAAGACGTTGTCGACGAACAAGTCCTCGTCCGACATCCCGCTGAAGTCGGCCTGGCTCGGGTCGAACGCCTCGCGCATGCCGAGCTCCTGGAGCGGTGCCGCGAGCGAGACCGGTGCCGAGGGATCGAGCTTGAAGCGCGGCAGGCTCAGGATGACTTCGTTGGACCGCAGGGCGCCGAGCCATGCCTCGAGCTCCCCCGCGACCATCTTGGTCTCGAGGCCGGCTAGACCGTCGGCATCCTTGGGAAGCAGGATGTTCATCGCCAGATCGCCGCCCTCGTACGGCAGTTCGACCACCTGCACCCCGTCGACCTCGGCGTAGCGCAGGCTCCGGGTCATGTTCATCATCGGGACGCGAACCGTGGCGTTGGCGAGCGTGCGAAAGTCCGCATCGACGGTGGCCTCGGCGTCGAACTCGTGCTTCCACGTGCCTTTGAAGTACAGGGCATTGGTGAGCACGAGGCGCGTCGTCGACTTGATGCTGCCCGGCGGCAGCAGATTGGTGATGCGGTCTTTGGTGTGCTTGGCGACGAACGCGTTGATGTGCTGCCGTGACGCGTCGCTCGCGCCCCGAAAGTCGAGCGCCTCGACGGGCGCGCCGTAGTGATCGCGCGTGAGCTGCACGAAGTCGGGAACGAACTGCGCGCTCGTGTCCCCGAAGAGCCGGTTGACGACGGACAGCTCGTAGGTGTCCCGCGTCGGATCGTTCCACGCGGCGAGACGTGCGGCATGGATGGCATGCAGTGCTGCATCATCGTCGCCGAACGACAGCGCTCGGCGCATCTGCTGCGCCGTCGACCCTCGCGCGCCGGCGTAGGTCATGGCCAGGGCCAGCTCGATGCTCGTCGGCGAGAACGCAAAGTTGCTGGGCTGCTGGGCGAGCTGGCCGTACATGTCGAGGGCAAAGTCGCCGTTCGCTTTCGTCGAGGGCGGCGTCACCGAGGCGGACTGACCTGGAGTCTGGTTTTGGGGGGTGGGTTGGCTCGAGGGGGGCAGCTCAGCCGCGGGCGCGGTCGGAGCGGTCGGCTTGGTGCTCGCACACGCGGACGCGAGGGTGACCAAGGCAAGAATGGAGGCTCGCTTCATGTCCCGGCGAACGCCGTGCGGGCACCCCGTCTTACGCAGCGGAGAACCTTTCCGCCCACCGTTCGTACGTTCGTATACGGCCCCAAACTGCCCGTTGGCGGACGATCCGAGCGTTCGTTGTTGACCCCTTAAGAAACCGGCTCGGTCTCGCGACACACCAGGGCGCGCCCCCGCTGGGGTAGGCTCGCCCCGATGGATGCGGCGGCGATGCTGGCCTACCTCGAGGTTGCGACCGTGGGGTTGCTCGGGGTGGTCGTGGTGCCCGTACTGCTCGCCATGGGCGCGGCGGCCTTCGCCCCGATGATCGCTGCGGTCAAGCGGGTGGCCCTTGGGTGGTCGCGACGTCCGGTCCCTGCGATCACCGAGCGCGCAGCGAGCTTCGAGCACCTGCCCGGTGAGCTTGCGACGCTGGGCCACGACACGCTGGAGCTGCTCGCCGAGCTCGACCACTTCTCGCGGGTCTCGCGGCCCGCGACGACGGTATGGACGGCTCAGCCCCGGCACTGGTGGCAACGGTTGGGTGCGACGTTTGGGGACGCATCGGGCTACCACGCGGAGACCCACGCCGCGCAGGAAGTCTGGCAGTGGGTCTTCGGGGCGGAGAGGCTCTCGAGCGCCTGCGTCGAAGACCTCCGCGCCCTCGGCATCGACCTCAGCCGCGTGCGGGGACAACTGCTGTCTTCGAGCAGCCTGCGCGGTCGGCTTCCGGCGCTCCTCCACGAGCTCGAAAGGGTCGCAGACGCGCTGGGAAGCTACGCCGGCGCCGACTATCGCGGTCGGCCGGTTGGCCACGCGCCGCTTCGGAGCGGAGCGACCGTTGAGTCGCCCTCTGACGCGCCCGACTGCCTGCGAGTCGAGCGCTACCGCCAGATCGAGCGCCGCTACGGCCGGCTTCTGCGGCGCATTGCCGCTCGCCACACCACGAGCTCGGCGGACCGAGACGACCTGCTCCAGGACATTCGCCTCGCGATCTGGAACGCGCTACCCGCCTATCGTGGCGAGTCCAGCCTCCGCACCTACGCCGTTCGCATCGCCCACAAACGTGCCGCGTCTGCGCTGCGACGCAGCGGCGCGTCGACGGAGCTCTCCGACGTCGTCGGCGGGTCCGATCTCGAACAGCAGCTCGAGACCGCAACGCGCCTCCGCTGGTTGACCCGAGCCCTCGCGCAGCTCAGCCCGGGCATTGCCGACGCGCTGCAGCGACGCCTCGCCGGCGACTCCTACCAGGAGATCGCTGATGCTCTCGGCATCACGACCAGCAACGTCGGGGTTCGCCTGCACACCGGCAAGGCGAAGCTCCGGGCTCTCGCGGCCGAGGAACGCTGAACGTCGCGGTGATGACGACCAAGTCCGCGTTTGCGGTGTGGGCTCCGCTGACGCGGCTATCATCGGTGCATGGGTGAGCGCATCGGTCCCGAAGCGGCGGCCAGGAAACTCCACGCCGAGCGCTTTTCCGACGCCCGGTGCCTCCTGCTCGCCGGGTCGTTCGTCCGTGGGCACGCCACGGCCACGAGCGACCTGGACGTGGTGGTGCTCTACGAGGCGCTCGCCCACGCCTCCCGTGCCTCGTTCGTATTCGAGGGCTACCCGGTGGAGGTCTTCGTGCACGACCCGCAGACGTTGCGCGCGTTTCAGCTCGACGACATTGCCAGCGGTCGGCCGAGCATGACTCAGATGGTCCGTGAGGGAATCCCGATCCCGGACTCGTCGGCTTGGATCGAGGCGATCAAGCGTGAAGCCGATGCGCTGTTCGAGCGAGGCCCCGAGCCGCTCACGACCGAGCAGCTCGATGCGCGCCGCTACGGGATCTCGGACATGCTCGACGATCTCGTCGGTGCCGAGGGCTATCGGGAGCGGGTGGCGATCGGAGCGCGGCTCTACGAGGAGCTGTCGGACTTCTACTTCCGCTCCCAGGACCGGTGGTCGGCGGCGGGCAAGTGGATTCCAAGGCTCATGGCCCAAGAGGGCGAGGTCGGCCGCGACTTTCTCGTCGCCTTCGATGCGTTGTTTCGAGACGACGACCCGAAGCCGGCACTCGCGTGGGGCACAGCGCGACTCGCCCCCCATGGGGGTCTGCTGTTCGATGGCTACCAACGCGATGCGCCGCCCGAGATGCGGGTGGATCGAACTCAGTAGTCGACGCAGGGAAAATCGTGCACGTGCTCATGCGACGTGGCGAGCTCGACGGTCAGGCGAGCGAGGTCGACCGCGCTGCACTTGGCGCCGGCGCGTGGTGAGGGGCGAAGCGTTCCTCTCGAGGCCTCGTCGACGATCTGCCCAGGGCGCGTGAAGGTCCACGCCAGCGAAGGGGCTTGCTCGGCGACCCACGCCATCGCGCGGTCGTTCTCCTCCAGCATGGGCTCCCGCCGGGCCAGGGTGCCCAACAGTGGGCGGAGGACCCATCGTACGAAGGGAGGGTTCGTTCGGCCGGGAGGAGGTGACAAGGCGCCGGACTGGAAGACGACCCGTTCCACTGAGTGATCGAGCATGCCCTCGACGACCGCTCGGGTCAGGCTGATGTTCATTCCGGGCCTGAACGTCGAAGGGCCCCCGCCGACGCAGACGACGGCTTGCGCCCCCTGCACCGCGCTCGCCACCGCGGCGGCGTCCTCGAACACTCCCTCGACGATCTCGACGTCGACTCGCGTGCGAAGCTCGGCTGGGACCTTCGTCGGCGTCCGGACGTAGCAGCGAACCCGCAGACCCTTGTCGAGTGCCGCGGGCACGATGTGCCGTCCAGTGGTGCCAGTGGCCCCGAACACGACGAGGAGGTCGGACATGGCCTCAGCGTAGGACCTTCTCGTTGCGCAACAATGGTCAAATCTGCAACCTACTGTTGCATGAGCGAAACAGGGGCCGACTACGATTTGCTCGCCACCTTCGTCGCGGTCGCCCGTGAACGCAGCTTCACACGGGCCGCGAAGAAACGCGGGGTCACCAAAGGGACCATCAGTCGGGCCATCAGTCGCCTCGAGGAGCAACTCGGCTCGGAGCTCGTGCGCCGAAACACCCGCGCGGTTTCCCTGTCCTCGTCGGGCGCGGTCCTCTACGAGCGCGTCGCCTCCCACTTTGAAGCGCTCGATCAGGCGGTTCATGGGCTACCCGAGGGGACGGGGCAGCCAAGTGGTGAGCTTCGCATCACGACGACCGAGGGCTTCGCGATGCTGGTGCTGCCCGAGATCCTGGTCCACTTCGCCCAGGTCTATCCCGACGTTCGCGTGCACCTGGTGACGACGGGAGCAACCGTGGACCTCGTTGCCGAGGGCTTCGACCTCGCGATTCGCGTCGCGCGAACCAGGATGAAGGACTCGAACCTCGTTGCCCGTCGGCTCGGGCGGTTGGCGTTCGGCTTTTACGCCTCGCCGGCCTACCTCTCCCGGCGAGGCAAGCCGAGCCAGCTCGACGATCCGCGCCATCGCTGGGTCCTGCACCCGCAGGCGCGTAAGAAGCTTCGCTTGCCCGCTTCCGCACACGCGGCCTTTCTCTGCGACAGCTTCCAGGTCGCGTACCACCTCGCCGCGGCCGGCGGCGGCATCACCTACGTGCCGCACTTCGTGGCTGCGGCGGGCATTCGGACCGGGCAGATCGTCCAGGTTCAGCTCGCCAAGCCCAAGCCGCACAGCGTGGACATGTTCATGGTCTACCCCTCGCACGGCCAGCTCCCACGCAAGGTCACCGCATTCCGCGACTTCCTGCTCGACTGGCTGGCCAAGGCACCCGTCGCCTGACCCGGTTGGACGTCGCCGCTGGGTGAGGCACCGGCCAACTTCGGACGTTGGGGTCCATGCGAAGGCGAAGTGCGACCCGCATGAAGACCAAGCGCCGAAATCTCCTCTTCCTGGCCGCCTCGGGGGTCGCACAGCTGCTGCTGCCCGGGACGGCACGGGCCTCGATGCAGATCTTCGTCAAGACCCTCACGGGCAAGACGATCACGCTCGACGTGGAGGCAAGCGACACCATCGCGTCCGTGAAGGGAAAGATCGGGAGCCAGGAGGGGCATGCGGTCGATGAGCAGAGGCTGATCTTCGCGGGCAAGCAGCTCGAGGATGGCAAGACGCTCTCGGACTACAACATCCAGGCGAGCTCGACGCTCCACCTCGTGCTGCGCCTGCGCAGCAGCGGGGCGATGCAGATCTTCGTCAAGACCCTCACGGGCAAGACGATCACGCTGGATGTCGAGCCGAGCGACACCATTGCCTCCGTCAAGGCGCAGATCGAAGACGAAGAGGGGCATGCGCCGGACGAGCAAAGGCTGATCTTTGCGGGCAAGCAGCTCGTCGATGACAAGACGCTGTCGGACTACAACGTCAAGAACGAGTCCACCCTTCATCTGATTCTCCGTCTGCGCAAGGACGATGCGGGCACCAAGGGCAGCGGCATGCAGATCGTCGTCAAGACCGCGCGGGGCAAGACGCTCACGCTGTCGGTCACGCCGAAGCTCACCATTGCGAAGGTCAAGGCCGAGATCGAGAACCGGTCTCTGCTCCCGCCGGAGCTGCAGCGTCTCACCTACAAAGGCAAGGTTCTCGAGGACCGCTACACCTTGTCTCACTACAAGATACGGGCCGACTCCACCCTCGACCTGGTCATCC